>Ga0302322_100003939_pt1 | contig 12811 bp, 14 predicted proteins | sample Fen_T0_2_FD_203757 | JGI IMG/M metagenome (GOLD analysis project Ga0302322, IMG submission 203757) | Peat permafrost microbial communities from Stordalen Mire near Abisko, Sweden - Fen_T0_2 | ecosystem: Environmental > Terrestrial > Soil > Wetlands > Permafrost | place: Sweden: Abisko...
GTTCGGGTTCAAATGGGATTTTGATTGTATTGACTGTTTGAAGAGAATCCGGTTGTGTATTGAGTATAAGTGAAATCAACTTTTCTTGCTTGTTCACCAGAACGAGATCCATCAAACTGTCACCATTCACGTCTCCTGCAATGAGGTCATCGAAATCGACGGACGTATGTTTCAGGTTGTAAACCACATGTGTTTGAATTGAGTCAAATGCCACGACAAGAATTTCTTTTCGATGGCCGGACCACATGGCAAGGGTCGTGCCGTGTTGATGATCCGAAGAGATGAGAGTGCACTTTTCAAATTTTTCAGGAAGCGGGTAGGCGTGCACCTCTCCAAACGCATACTCATTTGTTTGCGCCGATGCCGTGCGGATAGCAAGCCAGAATAAAAATGATGTAGAACTCAGTACCGATGCGAAGTGTTGCCGCCATGGAGGGACGCTGCATGGATAAGTATTGTATTTCCCGGAAATAATAATAAACCTCACTGACAATGCAACAATCGCAACTTTCTGCGATGACCTGCTTCACGGTAGCGTCTCTTTTCAACATTTTTCATCGGCTTCACAATGTTCGCAGGCACGGGCTGTCCATCATTATCGATAGCAACAAACATGAGATAGGCGCTGCTTGTGTGCTGTCGTTCGCCGGTAAGAAGATTTTCTTTTGTGACACGCACTCCCACCTCAAGCGATGTGTGGAATACGCGGTTCACCGATGCTTGTAATGTCACAACTTCGCCCTGCATCACCGGATGATGGAATTGCAATTCATCCAACGATGCCGTGACACAGACGCGATTGGTATGCCGAGATGCAGCAATTGCCGCGGCGATGTCAATCCAGTGCATCAAGCGTCCGCCAAGAAGATTCCCCAGCCGGTTCGTATCATTGGGAATCACCAACTCCGTCATTTCTACCTGGGAGGATTTGACCGGTTTTGTTTTCAGTCGTTGCATATTAATATCCAATTTGAGGCACTTGTTTACTCGTGTCCTTCAATGGTTCAGATACTTTTTGACTTTTCATTTTCTCATCGCGGAGTCCAGCTTCAATATCTGCATTGAGTCTCTCGACATCTGATTTCAAAACACTCGACGGATATTTTTCACGAAACTTCATTAACGTTTCCTTGGCATCAGTATATTTCTTGCGATTGGTTAAGGCTTCTGCCTTTTTAAACAATGCCGGTTCGGCATATTGCGTGTCGTGATATTTATCCAGCACCACATCGAAATAATACGTTGCAGCTTTGTAATACTCCATGTGCATATACGTCACACCGTTTTCGAAATCTTTTTGTGCCATTTTCGTATTTAATTCGTTAATTCGTTGTTCTGCCAACGATACCAGTGTATCGGTGGGATGGTACTCCAAGAATGCCTGATACTCATCGATCGCTTTTCTGGAATAATTTTGATCTAACACGGGTCGAGGAGAAAGTTCATAATAACACGAACCACGTCGAAAGCGTGCGCGGGGAACAAAAACACTGGAGGACATGGTACGAATCAGTATATCGTATTCAAATGCGGCAAGGATATATTCTTCCCGGAGGAACCGGCATTCTGCCAAATAAAACTGTGCCGAATCGGCAACCCTGCTTCCCTGGAACTGCAGCGAGACAATCTTGAATTCTTCGATTGCCGCTAAATAATCCTCATCTTGAAATGCTTTCATGCCAAGTTCGAAGCGACCCTCCGCGTTCAGCTGCTTTGTTCCTTCTTCAGAACTGCATCCGACGATGAGGGTTGAGAGTGTCGCGATGAAAAAAAAGATAACAATATTATTGCGATGCTTTTTCAACAAACGGTATAGCAAAGTAACCTCGCTCTGTGTGTGTGATAGAAACTGTTGATAACGATTGAATCCGAGCCATCAATTCCCGTGTTTCATCCTCGCTCAAATCCATGCTTGGCTGATACCCAGGGTGGAATGGAATCAGTTCTATAGACGATATTTTGTTTTGGCCGTTCCTTTTTTCCATCTTTAAAAGGGCGGCAAATGACCGTTGTGTCCAAAACCGCTGCGGCTGATTAAATACCGCATTACCCAATGAATGGAATATCCAGCAGCCGCGATATACTTCAATACCATTGGGCACATGGGGATGGTTTCCAACAATAACATCCGCACCAAACTCAGCAAGAAGTTTCATTTCCCGCTCCGCAGACTCACCAGGGAGATCTTTATACTCATCACCTCCGTGATAACCTACAACGATAAAATCCACTTGTGGTTTCAGTGAATGAATTTCGCGCCATGCTCTTGCGGAATCAAAAACTGAGATCAATCCTTTCCATCCTCTGCGAAAGTTGACGGTTTGTGTATACGTTAAGATACCAAATTTTACACCATTCCTTTCGAGTATAACCGGACTAAATTGTTCTCCCACCTTCATGACAGTCCCCGTACACGCAATGCTGTCCTGACGGAGAAATTTGATCGTTTCCTGAATTCCTTTTACACCGTAATCAAATGCATGATTGTTTGCTGTGGATACGACAGTTATACCGGCTCGCCGCAGGGTTGCTGCTGCACCCGGCGGCGCACAAAAAACGACATTGGACTTTGGACTTTGTGTCTCGCCATGCTGATCCGTGACGGGACATTCAAGGTTCGAAAAAACAATATCGGCCCGACCAAGCACCTCGCCAAATTTTTCAAAGGGAAAATCCGTTCTCCCTTTTAATATTTCCTGACCGACCGTTCGTCCGAGATTCACATCACCTATTGCAAGCAGTGAGACATTCGCGACAGAATCGGAATTCTGTGAGAACGCTCTTGATGCCTGCTGAATGATCAACAGGATCACCATCACGAGTGCCAAGGTATATTTCAACTTCTCACCGTAAAGAACAAATAGACAATCACAATCACACTGCCGACGACGACCATAGGAGTCAACATACGTTGAAGAATTCCTTGTTCGTCATTCTTCTGAGATGCTGGAAGCAAACCGATGGTGAATGTCTGCACCGTGTCTTTTGTTTCCCGATGAAACGTGCCAAGCACGTCTACTTTGAGGTCTGCACCTTTAATAGTTCTTGCTTCCAGCGTTGTTTGGAAAATCCGTTCTGACAGCTTTCCATCCAACTCACGGACTTTCATTTCTGTTTTGAGAAGAACCACCTGAAGACTCTGATGGTCCGACGCAGAGTCGGATAGCACCGGATTGAAATTTCGTTTCTGAAGCACCTCGATAAATGCGTTCTCCGCAACTGTTCGCAATCCCTCACCTTCCACAAGAACAACAACACGACTGTTCGAGACGAACGATGCCGAATCAACAACCTCTTCGGCAATGCTGTGCAAGTGTGACCGATAAACGACACTGCTGTTGATACTCGAGGAATCATGTGCATAAGACACTGCATAAGTTCCCACAAACAATATCAACGATACAGCGCACCAGATCGTTCGAGTAGAGAGTTTCAAACAGATGCCTTTAACGAATGCCGCCCATGGCAAGTTGTTCAAGCCGGGCGATACGTTCTTCAGTCGGAGGATGTGTAGAAAATAACTTTGTTATTCCGCCCCCGGATAACGGATTCACGATAAACATATGTGCGGTTGATGTGCCTGCTTGTTGCATCGGAATTTGTTCTACGCCTTTCTCAAGTTTGCGCAGCGCGCTCGCAAGGCTCATTGGCCGTTGACATATTTGTGCTCCGCCTTCGTCCGCAGCAAATTCTCGCGAACGTGATACAGCAAATTGAATAAGCATTGCTGCAATTGGTGCAAGTACGATGAGGAGAATTTGACCGATGGGATTAGAATTTTCCCGGTCTCTGCTTCCACCGCCGAAGAACGAAGCAAACATCGCCATTCGTGCAACGAATGTTATCGTTCCCGCCATCGACGCCACAAGCGTTGCAATCAGGATATCCCGATGCTTCACGTGCGCCAACTCATGAGAAATCACACCTTCCAATTCGTCATCAGAAAGTAGTTGGAGTATCCCTTCGGTTGCCGCAACAGCAGCGTGTTCCGGATTGCGTCCGGTGGCGAACGCATTCGGTGAATCACCGGGAATAATATAGACTTTCGGCATGGGTAATTGCGCCTGCGTCGCAAGACGATGGACCATAACAACCAGTCGCGGCGCTTCAGCTTCCGTTACTTCCCTTGCTCCGTATGTCATCAGCACAATTTTGCTGGAGAACCAATACGATCCAAAGTTCATCAGCAATGAAAATATAAACGCCAGCATCAGCCCTTGCTCACCGCCCAGCCATTGTCCAAGGAATAGCAGCAAACCCATCATCAGAGCCATCAACGCAACCGTTTTCATAGAATTCGCCATTTTCAGTGTCCTTTCAAAACATTTTCAGTGTGAACCATTCCCAAGCTACGAAAAAGTGTGCGGAGTTTCAACTTAAGCAACGGAAGGTGAAAAGCACTGTAGGAATGAATTGCGCTCCTGAACCAATGGGTCGGGTGTATTATTCCCTCACCACAACGACAACGGTAGAATAAAGGAAATAGGATAAAGAGAATTAAAATTCGAAGAAAGTATTTATTATTGCTTCAATTGGCGGCGGAGAGTTTCAAGAACCAATTCCGGGTGTTCATCAAGGAAGTGACGCGAGAATCGCCTTGCGCGCTGCACCTCGTTGGAATCGAGGTCGGCATAGATCAGACACTCTTCTTGTAGATTTGCAGTGGAAATCATATTGCCGCCCGGGGAAGTAATATTGGAACCACCCCAGAAATTGACACCGTCTTCAAATCCGACTCTATTGCTGAATAGAATATAAATATTCAGAAGCCGTGCAAATGTCCGGTGATGTTCATAATTCACTACTTGATTATCAAATTCAGTTCCCTGGCCGGAAAGCCGAGTAGGACTTGCGGTTAAACAGAGAATGGCTTCCGCTCCATCAAGTGCAAGGAGGTACGGCAATGAGACATGCCAGAGGTCTTCACAGACAAGCATCCCTAGACGGCCAAGTTTTGAATCGAATGCCGCAACAGTTTTTCCGACACCAAAGTATCTGCCTTCTTCGAACATGCCGTATGTTGGTGGATATATTTTGCGATGAATGTGTTTGATTTCGCCGTCTTCTAAAAACATTGCGCTGTTGTAGATGCCATAATGATTGCCGTTTTCGACAAACCCGACACCAATGGAAATTTTATGGCTTTTATCAAGCAACGGGGCAATGATGGTATTTTGAAAAGGATTCATCGCGACATCCCATGCCAAATCCCTCAGTGTGTATCCTGTCAGACTGAGTTCAGGGAAAAGGACAAGGTTGGCTCCCTCGGCGATGGCACGATCAATAAATTCTAGATGGTGATTGAGGTTATATTCGAACGCTCCGACACGACAATCGATTTGCGCTATGGCAGCTTTACATTTCATTTGTGGTGAGTTGGCAGCCTATAGATTATTAAACCATTACCGAACATGGACATCATTGGGTAGTTCATTGGTATCATCTGATTTTCTCGGAAAGAATTTCGAAAGTTCCGTACCAACCGAGTGAACTCCATGAAGAATGCCAAGCTGAAAATTTTTCTGTGCAAAATGAGCGGACATTTTATCTGCTATGGCGGTCCATGTACCATCTTCGACCTTTGAGTGGATTCCCTCATCAGCGAGGATAAAGAATTTTTTATCTTCCAGCAAGAGGAAGATCAAAATCCCCGTCCGATCTTTGGTCTTCGTCATTCCCAGCAAATGAAACTCTTGCCGTGCAATCTGTTCGAGAGTATTCTTTTTTTCCCGCCACTTCCGTCGCTGACGGATACTGACACGAATTTCTCCCGCTGTTGTTTTTTCCGCTTCGCCTATTGCTGTTGCAATAGAGGAAAGGTCTTCTTTTGAGAATAGTTGCTTTACAAGATTTTTCATGCGGTACAACTCCGCTACGATAGGTCGATCATTTTAATATCACTGATATATTTTACTGTCTTATCCTCTTTCAGATTTCGAAGTTTTTCCAACTTCATCTGCATACGTTCAACATTATCCTTGATGAGTTTTATATATTTTGCAGATTTTTCAGGAAGACGGTTTTGTTCAATTGCAGCGACAATTTTCTTCATCTCTTCAAGCGGCTCACTGATTTTATCGGAGATCCCAACAACCAGTTCCTGCATCGCCTCTAATCGTTTCTGCTTTATTTCCAATGTATCCTGTTCTTGCTTCAGATGTCTTTTCTCTACGACGCTCAATAATGTTTGCGGGAACACATGGCTGACAACATCTTCTTTCAATAAATAGTCCTTGACACCCAGCCGCATTACTTCTACTGCAAACTCTACGTCTTGGCTTGTCGTGAGAAACACGATGGGAATATCGTATTTTAAAATCTTTAATTTGAGGGCAAATTCAATGGCGCTCATTCCCTGAAGCACATCTTCCAGTACAATGACATCCACAGCATTATGTTCCTCAAGAAATTTGAGTGCCTGTTCAGCATTTTGCTGCCAGGTTAATTCAAATCGTGTACCCTCAAATTTTGCAAGACGTTTAATAAGAGATTGAACATCGTGTTCGTTCCCGTTCACATAGAGCACTTGTATTTGTTCGCTACTCATGTGTCGCTCACTTACGCATTCTTACCAACTGCCGGAGGCGCCGCCGCCGCCGGACATACCTCCACCGCCACTAAATCCACCGCCACCACCAAATCCCCCTCCGCTGAAACCGCCGCTGCCAAAACCACCGCCGTAGCCCCAGCCGGAAAAATAGCTATGACCGCCTGAACCGATAATCGATCGTCGTCGTGATGTCATCATTGGCAGAAGAACAAAAACGACAAAGAAAATAACGAGAGTAAGCAAGCCAGCTGAAGTTTGGGTACTTTTTCCTTTGTTCTCTGCATGGTACTCTCCAGCCACCGTGCTCCTGATTGCGTTGACACCATTGACGATGCCTCCGAAATAATTATCAGCTTTAAAGTACGGGGTAATTTCCCGTCGAATGATCTGTGATGTCACCGCATCCGTCAGTACACCCTCCAATCCATAGCCGACTTCAATTCGCATGGAATGGTCCTGTTTAGCAATGACAAGCAGTACGCCATTGTCCTTTTTTGCCTGGCCAATCTTGTTTTCTGTAAAAGTCTTATTCGCATACTCTTCGACACTTACGCCTTCGAGGGAGTTGATGATAAGAACAACAACTTGTGTCGATGTCGTATCTTCAAGCGTTTTCAGTTCACGATCTAATTGCTGCCATTCCTGAAAGCTCAGCGTGTTCGTGAAATCCGTGACACGTTCTTTCAGCTTTGGGATTGTAGTATCTGCTGACGCGAATGCACTGCACAGAACCAGTATCAGCAGGAGAACACTCCAGCGGAATTTTTTCATAGGCGTACTCAGAATTTTACTTGCGGTGGTTTTTCAGATCCAGCAACGGATTCAAAATATTGAGCTTCATGGAATCCGCCAAATCCAGCTATCATCGATGCAGGAAACTGCTGTATCAACGTATTAAATTCCTTCACGGTGGTACTAAACCGTCCGCGTTCAACCGTGATACGGTTCTCGGTACCTTCTAACTGTGACTGAAGTTGAAGAAAATTTTCATTGGATTTCAATTCAGGGTATTTTTCTACAACGACCATTAAGCGCGATAAGGCAGAACCTAAGCCATCCTGCGCTTTTTGAAAATTCTGGAAAGCCTGTGGATTATTAAGAACTTCGGGTGTCACTTTCATCTGTCCGACACTGGCGCGCGCTTCTGTGACACCGATGAGCACCTCTTTTTCCTGTTTTGCATACCCCTTCACGGTCTCTACAAGGTTCGGTATCAAATCAAAACGGCGCTGATATTGATTCTCCACAAGGCTCCAAGAGCCCTTCACATCCTGATTTTTAGCAACAATTTTATTGTAAACGCCAACTCCCCAGCCAATGGTTAAAATGATCACTAAGAGTAGCCCACCAAGAATTGATAACGTTACAATTAGACCTTTACTCATGCTGTTCTCCTCAATTTTATTATGAAATCGTATGCTATTGTACCAAATCTTCGTGCCAAAAACAACAATCGCAATCGATAGCTTCTGACCTTTGCAAATCCAATGACTTGTGAGTACTTTACAACCGACACTAGGACAGGAATGTATCTATGCGGATTTATCTTCGATCAAAAATCCATAAAGCTTCCATCACGGAGGCAAATCTTCATTATGTCGGATCTATAACGATCGATGAACGTCTCATGCAGCTTGCCGATTTAAGTGAATATGAAAAAGTGCTCGTGGTTGATAATACGAACGGCCAACGGCTCGAGACATACGTGATTAAAGGGACAATGGATTCGGGTGTCATCGGAATTAACGGCGCAGCCGCACATCTCGTTCACAAAGGCGATGAAGTGATAATCATGTCGTTTCAGATTACGAATCGCCCCAAGAAGCCGGTGAACATTCTTGTCGATAAGAAAAACCGATTCATGAAATTCCTCAAAGAAAAATCTGAGATGCGGGATGGTGACGGATGTTAAATCCTTAGACCGTCATCCATGAGCGGGATGGACAGTGATGAAACACCTGGATGATGCGGGCAATTTGTTTTTCCATGCCTGGGTGAACAACACGATACGTTTCTCCCCTTCCATTTTCATCCAGACAAGAACGACAGACACTCCCCAAACAACAAAGCCACGAATTTCTTTCGATATCGTGGCTCGATGCATTTAGCTATTCATAACCTTTAAGAATTCTTTATTCGTCTTCGTGCCTCTCATTTTATCAAGCAAGAGTTCCATCGCTTCACTGGGTTCTAGATCGCTCAAGAACTTGCGAAGGATCCAGACACGATTGAGATCATCAGGTTCGAAGAGCATTTCTTCTTTTCGGGTTCCGGATCGATTCACGTTGATCGCCGGGAAGATACGCTTATCACTCAATCCGCGGTCCAGTACAATTTCCATATTTCCGGTACCTTTGAATTCTTCAAAGATCACTTCGTCCATGCGGCTGCCGGTTTCCACCAGTGCAGTGGCAATGATCGTGAGACTTCCACCTTCTTCAATATTTCTGGCAGCACCAAAGAAACGTTTGGGGCGATGCAAGGCATTGGCATCAACACCGCCGGAAAGAATCTTGCCGCTATGCGGGACTACGGTGTTATGGGCCCGTGCGAGCCGTGTAATACTGTCGAGAAGAATCACGACGTCCTTTTTGGCTTCGACCAAGCGCTTGGCTTTATCTAACACCATGTCTGCTACTTGCACATGCCGCTCTGGCGGTTCATCAAACGTGGAACTGACTACTTCTGCACTGACTGAGCGTTCCATGTCTGTGACTTCTTCCGGGCGCTCATCGATCAGTAACACTATCAATTTAACTTCCGGATGATTACGGGTGATGCTGTTTGCCATCTTCTGGAGAAGGATAGTCTTACCGGCTTTTGGCGGAGAGACGATCATACCGCGCTGCCCTTTTCCCACCGGGGCGAGCAAATCGAGAATGCGCATTGCATATTCGCCGGGAATGGTTTCCAGCTTGATACGTTCTGCCGGATACATCGGTGTAAGATTTTCAAAAAGGACGCGTTCACGAATCAGATCCGGATGGTCGTCATTGACCGCTTCAACCCGAAGCAGCGCAAAAAACCGTTCGCCCTCCTTCGGTGGACGGACTTGACCGCTCACCGTATCGCCCGTGCGCAGTCCAAATTTCTTAATTTGTGAGGGTGAGACATAGATGTCATCAGGCGATGGCAAATAATTATAATCAACCGAACGAAGGAATCCGTAACCATCAGGCAGCACTTCAAGCACACCCTTACTAAATCCTAATCCGTCTTTTTGAGTCTGTGCTTCGAGAATTTTAAAAATGAGATCCTGCTTACGAAGATCGCTATAGCCGGTGATATTGAGTTCTTTCGCAATCGTGTTCAGCTCGGCGATCTTTTTCGTCTTTAATTCAGTGATATCCATGGGCATGGAACATATACCTTACTGTTAGTGAAATTGAATGAGAGGAAAATTTATATTCGATGATAGTATCAATAACTGTGAGTACAATAATATTTTCAATACATCATTAGATTGGAATAAAATTTCTTGAAGTAACCTTGGTTGGGTAAATAGGAAATGAATATTTCTCTACCAACTTGCAATCTTATAATACTCGATTATTGGTTTATTGTCAAGTATTTTTCCTTCCGGAGAAAAGCCAACGCTTCGCCAACCACAAAATGAGAGCCTGTGATAAGGACAGGGGCGCCATCGTGCTGCTTCAGAGCCGATGAAACGCCTTCCGCAACGGTATGAAATTCTTTCACAGAAACACCCATGCGTTGTAACTTCTGAGACAATTCAGTTGCTCGACGGGACCGCTCTGTCCGCGCTTCAACGGCAAAGACACTTTTTGCAATCTGATGAAGCGCCGAGATAATAGCCAAGTAATTCTTATCGTGCATGAGACCAAAAACAATATGCATCGTCCCAAGGTGGAATTGTTTGATCGATGCGCACAGAACACGCATGGCTTCCGGATTATGTGCGACATCAGCAAGGACAAGTGGATGGTTCTGAATGATAGACAAACGCGCTTGAATTCCTGTGTTTTGTTGAATATGAAACAATCCTTCACGAATCGCCTTGTCATCGATCATGAGAGTTGACCGTTTTGCAGCGAGCTTGACAGCATACAGTGCAAGAAGAGCGTTGCTTGCCTGATGTATACCTGCCAATGACACATGGACATTCTTGATTCTGGTTCCTGCCACAGTATAATCCGCAGACAGACCTTGGAGAGAAGATGTACGAAGAAGAATGTTCTTTGGAGAAATTCGAATAATCGGTGAATTCTTTCTCATGCCGATCGAACGTAGTACTCGAATCGCTTTCGGCGATCTCACACCCGTGACGCATGGAACACCTTTCTTGATAATGCCGCCTTTTTCGAAAGCAATCTCCTCTATACGTGTACCAAGAATTTGTGTGTGCTCTAATCCAATCGTCGTAATCACAGAGACCAGCGGTTGAAGAATATTTGTCGCATCTAATCTCCCGCCCAACCCTGTTTCCACCACCGCGATCTCCACGTGAGATTCGGCAAAATAGGTAAACGCCATCGCCGTGACAGCTTCAAAGAAAGTGTTTTTATTCCTTTCGATCTGCGTACGCATCCTCGTGGTGAGGCGCGCAACTGCTTGAGAAGAAATCGTTTTTCCGTTGATTCGGATTCGCTCTTGGAACCTCACGAGATGCGGTGACGTATAGAGCCCTGTTTTGTATCCCGCTGCGGTATATATTGCGGCAATCATCGAAGCCGTGGAACCTTTACCGTTCGTGCCGGCGATGTGGATCGAAGGAAATCGTTTTTCGGGATAATCAAGAAATGCAACCAACGATCGGATTCCATGCAATCCAAATTTCATTCCGAACTTCTGGAGACCGTAGAGAAATTTGATAGATTCAGTGTATGTCAACGGACTGGTACGCGGAAAATGATAGGTGTGAATATCTGTTGAATTACAGCCACGATTGCAAGACCGAGAATTTTATATCAGCATCAAGTGCCCCAACCAGCGTACCGATATCCGAAATGTTATTTTCACGGGCATAGTTTTCCATTCCATCTGTGATCGTTACGGAAATTGCCGGGTCAATAAAATTCATCGTACCGACTTGCACCGCAGTTGCCCCGACAAGCAGGAATTCTATTGCATCCATGGTACTGGCAATTCCCCCAATCCCAAAAATCGGGATCTTCACCGCTTTCGCAACTTCATACACCTTTGCCAATGCCACCGGTTTAATCGCTGGCCCGGAGAGACCGCCGGTCACTGTGGAAAGTATTGGCTTGCGTGTATTCACGTCCACTGCCATTCCGATGAGTGTATTCATGACAGAGAGTGCATCTGCACCGGCCGACTCTGCGGCCCGGGCAATTTCGGAAATATGAGTGACATTGGGCGTCAATTTGATAATGAGCGGCTTGTTCGTACGTGCGCGAAGTTGAGAAGTAATTTCGGCTGTCATCGTACAATCCGTTCCGAAATTCATTCCGCCTTCTTTCACATTCGGACATGAAACATTTATTTCATAGCCGGCAATTCCATCATGCTCTTCCAACAGACAGAGAACATCGCAGAATTCTTCGAGCGAACTTGCCGCAATATTCACGAGGACACGTGTATCCAGTGTGCGCAGATAAGGAAGTTTTTCTTCGATGAAAGTCTGTACACCAATGTTCGCAAGACCGATAGAATTGAGCATCCCGCTTGCTGTTTCAACAAGTCGCTGAGGAGGATTTCCGGAACGAGGTTTCCATGAAAGCGACTTTGTAAAAATTCCGCCCAACCGGTTTACATCCACGAGATCGCGGATCTCATTGCCATAGCCAAACGTACCGGAAGCGACAAACACACGGTTTTTAAATTCCACACCGCGAAGTGTGAATGCCGTTTTGATGCTGTGGTTTGCGGAGAGTGTTGTCATATCTTCACCTCCGTCGAGAGAAATGCCGGCCCATCTTTGCAAACGAGTGCGTATGTTGCCGTTCCGTTCGTCCGTTCAACTGCACATCCCTGACAAATCCCAATACCGCATGCCATTTGTCCTTCCAGCGACATTTCACAACAGATGTTTTTCTGTTTTGCTAGTTCCATGAGTGCCCTTAACATCACGGTAGGACCGCATGCAAATATTTTTGCTTTTCCATAAGAATTTTGAATTAACGATAATTCAAGAAGTTGGACCACATTCCCATGGAATCCATTGCTGCCATCATCCGTTGCAAGATGCACATGGTGCAGATGTTCGGTAAAAATCAGCCCGGCATTCCTATATCCTACAAATGATTCAATTCGCTTGCCCTGTTTGAGTAAGTCGGCAGT
>Ga0302322_100003940_pt1 | contig 12810 bp, 11 predicted proteins | sample Fen_T0_2_FD_203757 | JGI IMG/M metagenome (GOLD analysis project Ga0302322, IMG submission 203757) | Peat permafrost microbial communities from Stordalen Mire near Abisko, Sweden - Fen_T0_2 | ecosystem: Environmental > Terrestrial > Soil > Wetlands > Permafrost | place: Sweden: Abisko...
GGTGGTGCCGTCGAAGCCGCCCTCGGCGAGCACGGCGAGTGCGCGCTCGTCGGCCTGCTCGCCGATGTGCCAGTCCCCCGTGCCCGCCGAGTCGACCTCGATCATCGGGTCGAGGCCGGCGTCCCGGACGAGGGCGCGCATGACGACCTCGGCCATCGGGGACCGGCAGATGTTCCCGGAGCACACGAAACAGATCCGGAAGCGCCCTTCAGCCATGAGTTCATGGTCCGGCATCCGCCCCCGCGGGGGAACGTGGTTCGCCCAACCTGTGAGCCGCTCGGCGCTGAGATGCGCCCACTCGTCCACAGGCGCGCCTTTCGTCCGGCTGTCCACAGCCTCCGAGCCGCCTCCTGACCCCCCGGCCGTCGCCCTCGTACGGTCTCGCCAGGTGCCGGTGTGCGGCCCCGGGAGGGAGCAGGAGCGATGGACGGGATCGAGCTGCAGGTGTGCGCGGCCCAGCTGCGGGCGCTGGCCGAGGAGGTGCGGGCACGGGCGTCCTCGGTCGCCGCCGTCCGGTCGGTGCCCTGGCGGTCGCTGGCCGCCGACCGGTTCCGGGAGGCGCTGCACGACGAGGCCGCGTACGGCCTGCGGTGCGCCGACGTGCTCGACGACGCCGCCCGGTCGCTCGTCGCGGGGGCCGGGCGGTGAGCGCGCCACGGCTGCGCCGCCGGGTCGAGGTGGGAGTCTTCACGCGGTGGCGGCAGGCGCTCCCGGGGCTCGCCCTCCCACCGTGGCTCGACGGTGGGGATCCGGGTGGGGATCCTGCTGGGGACCCCGGCGGTGATCCGGGCGGGGACGGCGGGCTGCCGGCCGGGCGCGCCCCGGGCACGACCGTCCCACCGATGGTCGCCGCGGCCCTGGCCCTGCAGGCCGACCCGTGGGCGGCGGTCCGCTTCGAGCTGCGGGAGCCGGGCGGGGTCACCCGGGTGTGCGTGGCCGTCGACGGGGACGCCGCGTGCGGCCTGGCCTGCCGGGCCGCGGGCGACGGCGCCTGGGTCGAGGTGGCCCTCGTCCCGGTGGAGCGGGCCGTCGAGGAGGTGCTGCGCTGGGTGCCCGCCCGGCCGGTGTCCCCCGTCACGCTGGTCGTGTGGGTCGCGGGGCCGGTGGACGCGGTCGTCCGGCCGTTGGGGCGGTGGACGGCGTCCGCCGGGGAGGGGTGGCTGCCCGACCCCGTGTGGGACACCGGCGACCTCGCCACCCTCCCCGACGACCTGCGGGCCGCGCTCGCAGGGTGCCTGGCGGCCGCCGCCCCGGTCGCCCCGGTCGCCCGGGACGCTCGGTGAGTGGGGCGGGGGTGAGCCCGGCGCCGCCACGGCTGACCGTCCGCGGCGGCCCCGGGGGGACCGCGGCCCGCCTCGACGACCTGGAGGTCGCCGCGGGTCGCCTGCGCGAGGCCGCCGCGGCGATGGCCTGGGTGGCCGCCCGCGTCGTCCGGGTGACGGCCGATCCGGCGCTGCTCGCGGCCGGGATCCGCCACCCTCTCACCTGGTGGGACGTCGAGCACCGGCTCGTCCGGGCGACCGCCGGCCGGGACGGTGCGCTGACCGTCGCCGCCCGCTACGCGGCTCTCGCCGCGGCGGCGCTCGCCGTCGTCACGCTCTACCGGACGACCGAGGCCGGGGTCGACGCCGCCGTGCGGGCGGCCGACACCGCCGCGGGAGAGGCCGTGGGTCACCTGTTCGGGCTCCCGGTGCTGGCGGCGGCGGCGATCACGGCGCCGGCCCTCGCGGCGGGCGTGCCCGTCCGGCCGTTCGCCCGGTCCGTGGCGGTCGCCCTGGCCGCGCACCCCGACGCGCTGGAACACGGGGTCGATGCGGCGCCCGGAGCGCTGCGCGGTGTGCTGGGCACCTCACCGCTGCTCCAGGTGCTGGCGGGGGCGGGGACGCTGCGCCCGCTGGGCGTCCCCCGGGAGGTGGCCGGGGCCGCGGGATGGGTCGGTGCGGTGGGCCGCACGACGCCCTGGCTGCGGGAGGGCGACGTCGTGGTGCACCCCGGGTCGGTGATCGCGGAGGCCCCGCCCCGGGGCCTCGCGGACCTCCTCACGGGGGTCGGCCACCTGGACCCCGACCGGGGCGGGCGGCCGGGCGAAGTCCAGGTGCTCTCGGTCCGCCGGAAAGGGCGGCGCGCCTGGGTGGTGCAGATCCCGGGGACCCAGGAATGGTCACCGCGCCCGGGCCGCAACCCGTTCGACCTCACCGGCGACGTGCACGGGCTCGCGGGCGAGCGGACGGCGGGCGGTCGCGCGGTGACGGCGGCGCTGCAGGCCGCGGGCGCGGGCCCGGGCGAGCCGGTGCTGCTCGTGGGGCACAGCCAGGGCGGCATCGTCGCCGCGCAGCTGGCCGCCGACCCGCAGTTCCGGCGCTCGTTCGCAGTCACCCACGTGGTGACGGCCGGATCCCCGGTCGCGACGGCGGGGATCCCGGCGTCCGTGTCCGTCCTGTCGCTCGAGCACGAGCACGACGTCGTGCCCCGGCTGGACGGGCGGCCGAACCCCGACCGGGCCGGATGGATCACGGTGAGCGCGCCCGCGGAACGGCCGGGGGCGCCCGTCGACCCGGCGGGTTCGCACGACGCCGACGCCTACGCCCGCACGGCGGCGGCCGTGGACGCCTCCGTGGACCCCGGGCTGCGGCAGTGGCGGGCGGGCCTGGCCCCGTTCCTCGGGGGCGACGGCGCCACGGGGACGCGGATGCTCGTCTCCGCCGAGCGGGTCGGCCGGTCGTGACCGGGCGGCCGCCGTCACAGGTCGCGGAGGTTCTCCTCGGCGACGACCGCCTCGTCGAGCCGGGGGGACAGCCGGTAGCGGCCGGTCGGGCACTCCTCGTGCAGTTCGGCGAGCACCGAGGCCACCCGGACCGCCCCGATCCGGTCGCCCCACTCCAGGGGACCCGAGGGATAGCCCGTGCCGAGGAGCATGGCGACGTCGACGTCCGTCGCGCTGGCGTCCCCCCGGGCGACGAGGTCGACCGCCTCGTTGACCAGCATGCTCACGGTCCGCGCGATGATCCCGCCGGCGACGTCGGCGATCACGCTCACCTGCACCCCGGCGGCCTGGCACAGCCCGATCGCAGCGTCCAGGACCACGGGATCGATATCCCTGGGAGCCATGAGCGCCACCCGACGGCAGCGAGCCGGGTCGTGCGCCCAGTCGAGCAGCACCACGCCGCCGGGTGCCTCCATGGCCCACGAGCGGGCCGTGCTGCCGTCGGTCACGCGCAGCAGCCCGTCGCCGGGGAGGCGCAGACCCGGCAGCTCCTCCAGCGCCTCGCTGTCCGAGAGCGAGATCCGCTCGATCCGGACGCCCGCCCGCTCGATCCGGTCGAGGAACGGCGCCATCGGGCCGAAGTCGTAGTCCACGAGTTGCACCCGCAGCGGTGCGTCGCGAGGCGGCGCGGTGAGCGGCGCGGCATCGAGCGCGTCGCCGTCCGGCGACCACGTGTAGACGCCGCGCCCCGAGCGCCGGCCCACCCGGCCGGAGTCGACCAGGTCCTGCTGGAAACCCGTGGGTGCGTACCGGGGGTCGTGGAAGGTGCGCTCCCAGATGGACCGGGTCACGGCCAGCGTGACCTCCTGCCCGACGGTGTCGGCCAGCTCGAAGGGGCCCGCGGGGAAGTCGCCCGCCTCCCGCAGGACGGCGTCGACGGTCGCGGGGTCGGCGCCCCGGGCCTCCACGATGCGCTCGGCCTCCCCGAAGAAGGGCCGGGACACCCGGTCGACGACGAGGCCCGGGGTCGCCCGGCACTGCACGGGCGTCTTGCCCCACGCCCGGACCAGTTCGACGGCCGCCTCGACGGCCTCCGGCTCGCTGGCCAGGCCGCGGACCACCTCGATGAGCGGCAGGTGGGACGTCGGGGCGACGACGTGCAGGCCTACGAGCCGCCCCGGTCGCTGCAGCGCGGTGGCGAGCGCGGTGACCGACAGCGTCGAGGTACCGGTGGCCAGCAGGACCTCCTCCCCGGCCTGGGTCACCACCTTCTCGACCTCGGCGAGCAGGTCCCGCTTGACGGCGACATCCTCGACGGCTGCCTCGACGACGACGGTCACCCCGGCCAGGTCCTGCACCGAGGGGACGACGCTCACCCGCCCGACGGTGGCACCCGCCTCACCCGCCTCGAGCAGGCCCCGGGCGACGTCCCGGGCCAGACTGCGGCCGAGCCGGTCGACGGCGCGGGTGGCCGCCTCCGGGCGGATGTCGAACAGGCGGACGGGGTGTCCGGCCCGCGCCGCGACCTCGGCGATCGCGGCGCCCACGGCACCGGAGCCGAGCACCGCGATGTCCGCCAGACGCCCCACCCCAGACCTCCTGATCCCGGCCCGAGGGCGCGGTGCCTCGCCGGGCTGGTCGCAGCCGAGCCTTCCACATCGCCGACGCGGCGACGAGCCTTCGCATCCGGTTCGAGCAGGGTTGCACCCCGCACGCCCCGTCACCACATCCAGGCGTCCCGTTGTCCGGCGTACATGACCGTCGCACCGACCGGTCGCCCCGTGGCGGGGTCGAGGAACGCCCACGAGTTGCCCACGAAGGTGACCACCGTCACGGTGCCGCCGCCAGGCGCGACGAGAGCTCCGGGCACGAGCTGGCATCCCGTGGACACCCAGGCCAGCCGCCGCGAGGTCGACGTGGTGTTGTGGAAGGTGACGATCAGCCCCTGGATCGAGGCCTTCGAACAGGGCACCCACACTCCGGGCACGTCGAGCGTGCTCTGGGTGGCCGTGGACGTGTGCGTGGTCGTGGTCGTGCGGGTCGTGGTGGTCGCCCGCGTGGTCGTGGTGTCGCGGGTCGGCGCCGTCGTCGGTGTCGCGGGCACGGTGACGCGCGACGCGGCGACGGAGGTCGTGGTGACTGGAGGGAGCACCGGGGCGGGGGTCGTCGCTCCCGGGGCGCGCGCGGACGCCCGGTTCCCGGCGTCCTGTGCCGGGGGGCCGCCGGGCGTTCCGTCTCCGCCCGTCCCGCTCCGAGCGACGCCCGACGCCACGGTCGACGTGACGCCGGTGCCGTGTACCTGGCCGACGGGCGCAGCAGGACGGGTCCCTGGACCCGCCGGGGCACCTCCAGGTGCGCTCGTCCCTCCCGTGCGGTCCGCGTCGGCGGAGGACGTCGTGCCGGCTCGCGCCGGCACGCCCTCCGCGTGGATCGAGACACCGACGGGCGCGGCGTCGGAACTCGGCAGGGGCCCTCCCCCGGAGGCGCCCAGAACGGCGAAAACGGTGTAGGCCAGCGCGGCGACGCCCGCCAGGGCCGCGGCGACGTCAGCGCGCCGGAGCGGGAGGTGACCCACCCGTCGGGTGCGGCCCGGTACCGGAGGTGGCGCGGCCGAAGGGAGGGCCCCGGCCCGGACCGGCGTGCGGGGCTCGCGGTCTCCGCCCTCGGCAGGCTCGGCCACCGGGCGGGCGGCTTCCGGGGCCGGGACCTGCGGCGGCATGGCCGCAGGCACGGTGAGACGGAGGGAGGGCGCCGGAGGGATGGCGTGAGGGACGACGGGTGCAGGAGGGATCACGGGTGCTGGTGGGATCACAGGCGCAGGAGGGATCACGGGTGCGCGAGGTGCGGGGGGAGGGCTCGCCGGTGCCGGGACTGCCGGACGGCGTGTCGGTGCGTCCGGTGCGTCCGGTGCGTCGCCGTCGGTGCCGGATTCGGCGGGGGGCTGGTTGGCGCCCATCGACGACGTCCCTCCCTGGCGACCTCGCGTGCGGGATCGTGCCCGCGCCGGTCGCCTCCCTGAGCCTGCGGCGGACTATAGCCGCCAACCCCGGGTGCAGCGGCCGGGATCCGGGCAACCGCGCCCAAGCGGTGCGGAGGGTGACACATTCGAAACCTTGGGCAACCGCCGTGTCCCGGCTGCTGGGTCTCAAGGTCGGAGAGGGGCTGTCCGATGCGCCTCACGTGACGGTTGAGCGAGCGCGTGGGACAGCCTTACGGGGGGCGGTGGCCGTCACGGCCGGAGCCGTCGCCCCGGTGGCCGTCGTTGCGGCGCACGTCGGGGGGCCCTTGTGGCCTGTCCTCGGGACCGGCGCGCTGCTGACCGCCATCGGGTACGCGCTCCATCGCCGGATCCTGGCGGACGCCGTCGAACAGGGCCGGTGGGAGCTGGTCCGTGAGCTCGACGAGGTGGCGGACCAGGCGCTGGCCGGTGAACCGGGTGCAACCCACCGGACTGCGGAGATCGCGACGTCGTCCGGGGATCGCGCGTCGGCGGGCTGCGACGGGCACCGCGAGGGCGACGTCGTCGCCGCTGGGGCCGCCGGGATCCGGGCCGGCTCGAGCGCTGGGTCGAGCGCCGGCGCGAGCGCCCGGGCGAGCGCCGGTGCGGGAGCCTCCGGTGCGGACGCCGAGCCGGGACGGCTCGCGACGGCGGTGCTGCCCGGCGCACTCGACGCGCTGCCCAGGCCTCGACCCGCCGCCGATCCCTCGGCCTCGCGGACGGCGGCCTCGCGGACGGCGGCCTCCGGATCGGCGGCCTCCGGATCGGCGGCCTCTCTGACGGCGGCTGCTCGGGCGACGTCGCAGGGGCGGAGCGACTCGCGCACCCGGCTCGAGGCCATCGTGGCGCGGCTCGTGGCCGGGGCGACGGCCGCCTCGGACGCCTTCGACCCGGTCTGGGACGTCGACGTCACGCTCGGGCGCGACGGGCGCATCCGGGACCTCTCGGCCACCCCGGCCTCGGCGCTGGGCTGGCGCGCGTCCGACCTGGTGGGACAGCCGTTCGCAGGGCTCGTGCACGTCGCCGACCTGCCGGTGCTCGCCCGGCTGGTGGAGGGCGTGCTCGCCGCGGGGCCGGTGCCGGCGCCGCGGGTCCGGGAGCAGGTACGGGTCCGGACCAGGGACGGCGCCTGGCGCGTCCTGGAGTGGTCGGCCCAGGAGCGGGACGGCGACACCGGTCCCGTCGTGGCGCTCTCGGGCCACGACGTCACGACCCGGCTGCAGGTCGAGGCGGACCTGCTGCACCAGGTGACGCACGATCCCCTCACCGGGCTCCCCAACCGGGTGGCCCTGATGCGCCTGGCCGTGGAGGCGGTCGCGGCGGCGGGGCCGGCGAACCCGCTGTCGGTGCTGGTCATCGACCTGGACCGGTTCAAGGACGTCAACGACAGCCTGGGGCATGCCGTGGGCGACGACCTCCTCGCCCTGGTGGGGCCGCGGCTGCGTGCCGCCCTGCGCCCCACGGACACCATCGCGCGGCTGGGGGGCGACGAGTTCGCCGTCCTGCTCCCGACCGCGGGTGAGGACGGCGCGCGGGCCATCGCCGATCGGCTCGCGGAGGCGCTCGACTCCCCGTTCGAGGTCGACGGGATGGACCTGCACGTGGAGGCGTCCATCGGCATCGCCGTGAGCCACCGCGACCAGCGGGTGGAGACCACCATGGTCGAGGGCCTGCTGCGCGAGGCGGACATCGCCATGTACCGCGCCAAGGACGAGGGGTCGGGCATCGTCCAGTTCGACCCCGAACGGGACACCGGCCACGGCCGGTCCCGGCTGGCGCTCTCCGCCGAGCTGCGCCGGGCGATCTCCGAGGGACAGCTCCGCCTGCACTACCAGCCCACGGTCGACGTCCTGGAGGGGCGTCTGGCCGGCGTCGAGGCGCTGGTGCGCTGGCAACATCCCGAGCGCGGTCTGCTGCCGCCCGGCGTGTTCCTCCCCCTGGCCGAGTCGACCGGGCTCATCATGCCGCTCAGCCGCTGGGTGCTGGCCATCGCCGTCGACCAGGCCGCGCGGTGGAACCGGGCGGGCATGCCGACCCAGATCGCGGTGAACCTCTCCCCGCGCTGGTTGCAGCACTCCGACATCCCGGCGATCGTCGCCGATCTGCTCGGCGAGCACGACGTGCCGCCCGAGCTGCTGCGCTTGGAGATCACCGAGAGCGTCGTGCTGGCCCACCCGGAGCACGCCCTCGGGCAGCTCAAGCAACTGCGCGCCATGGGCATCGGGCTCTCGCTCGACGACTTCGGCACGGGCTACTCGTCCATGACCCACCTGCGCAACCTCCCGGTCGATGAGGTGAAGGTCGACCGTGGGTTCGTCCAGGCGATGACGACGAGCCCCGAGGACGCCGTCATCGTGCGGGCCGCCATCGAGCTGGGGCACAACCTGGGCATGGACGTCGTCGCCGAGGGCATCGAGGACGCCGACACCCTGGCCGAGATCGTCGCGAGCGGGTGCTCGCTCGCCCAGGGCTACTACTTCTCCCAGGCGCTGCCCGCGGACGATCTCGTCGCTTGGGCCCGGGAGCGTTTCCCGGACTTCGGTACGCCGGAAGGACCCCCGGCCACCCGGGTGCCCCATCCGATGCCCTGAGGGAGTTTCAGTCCTCGCCCTCCTCGAGGGCCCTGCCGACCGCGACCGCCACCAGCGTGACGACGATCGCTGCCAGCACCGTCGACCAGAAGGGGCCGGAATCGAAGTGGACGTGCACCTTCCCGGCGAGCCAGCCGGCGAGCCGCAGCATGAAGGCGTTGACCACCAGCGCCATGAGTCCCAGGGTCAGCAGGTAGAGGCACCCGGTGAGGACCTTGACGACCGGCTTGATGACCGCGTTCACCACCGCGAGCGCGGCGCCGACTACGAGGAGGGCGGCGATCGACTCGCCCAGGGAGCCTCCCTGGACCGAGACGTGAGGGACGATCAGCGTGGCCACCCAGATCGCGATCGCGTTGGCGACGACGTGGGTGAGGAACCGGAACATGGCGTGATCCTTGCACGGACGGCGGGGATGCCTCGATAGGGGTAGCACCAGAGCCAACTCTTGCCGCGAAACATAGGATCGTGGGACCTTTTTCTGATGAGCCGACCGAGCGCCGACGTCATCGTCATCGGCGCGGGGGTGGTGGGCGCGGCCTGCGCCCAGGCGGCTGCCCGCGCGGGGCTGTCCGTCGTCGTCGTCGACCGGGGTCCGCTGGCGGGTGGGACCACCGGGGCGGGTGAGGGCAACCTGCTCGTCAGCGACAAGGCGCCGGGTCCCGAGCTGGACCTCGCCCGCTACTCGCTGGAGCGCTGGGCCCGGCTCGACGAGACGCTCTTTCAGGTCGGGGGCCCGGTCACGCCGTCCGGGGCGGCCGTCACGCCCGGGGCCGCCCACCCGCCGCAGCCTGGGCCGTCGTCCGGGGGCGGCTTCGAGCTGGAGCGGAAGGGTGGGCTCATCGTGGCCTCCGGGCCGCGATCCCTCGCCGTGGTCACCGAGCTGGCCGCCGCCCAGCGGGCCGCGGGCCTCCGGGTGGACGACGTGCCCGCGGACCGGCTGCGCGACCTGGAACCCCACCTCGCCCCGGACCTCGCCGGCGGCGCCCACTACCCGCAGGACGCCCAGCTGCAGCCGATGCTCGCCACGGCCCGGCTGCTCGCCGACGCCCGGCGGCACGGTGCCCGGGTGCTCACGGGCGTCGAGGTGACGGCGTTCCTCGGGCGGGGGGTCACCGGCGTCCGGACGGCGCGCGGCGACCTGCACGCGGGCGCCGTCGTCAACGCCGCCGGCCCGTGGGCGGGTGCCGTGGCGGTGCTCGCGGGCGTCCACCTGCCGGTGCTGCCGCGCCGCGGCGTCGTCCTGGTGACCCAGCCGTTGCCGCCGCTGATCCGGCACAAGGTGTACGCGGCGGAGTACGTCGCCGACGTGGCGAGCGACCAGGCCGGGCTCGAGAGCAGCGCCGTGGTCGAGGGGACGCCGAGCGGGACCGTACTCGTCGGGGCGAGCCGCGAGCGGGTGGGCTTCGACCCGGGCCTGCCGGTGCCGGTCCTGCGCCGGCTGGCCGCCCAGGCGCTGCGCTTGTTCCCGGTGCTCGGCGAGGCGCGGCTGCTGCGCGCCTACCGGGGCTACCGCCCGTACTGCCCTGATCACCTCCCGGTGATCGGGGCCGATCCCCGGGTGCCCGGCCTGGTGCACGCCTGCGGCCACGAGGGTGCCGGCGTCGGGCTGGCGGCGGGGACCGGCAGCCTGGTCGCGCAGGTGCTCACCGGGACCGTCCCCGACCTCGACCTGACCCCCTTCCGCCCGGACCGCTTCGATCGCAGCGGGGTGGCGGCGTGAGCGGCGGGACCTTCCGGTTCGACGGGCGCCCCGTGCCGTTCGAGGAGGGGCAGACGATCGGCGCGGCCCTCTGGGCGGACGGCGTGCGCTCCTGGCGGACCACCCGCCTCGCCGGCCGGCCGCGAGGCTTCTTCTGCGGGATCGGCGTCTGCTTCGACTGCCTGCTGACCGTCGACGGCCGCCCCGACGAGCGGGCCTGCGTGACCCCGGCGCGCGCCGGGGCCGACGTCCGTCCGGGTGGTCGCGGCGACGGGTGGGCCGGGTGATGGCCAGGAGCGCGGACGTCGTCGTCGTTGGGGCGGGACCGGCGGGGATCGCGGCGGCCGTCGCCGCGGCCGTGGCCGGAGCCGAGGTGGTCCTGCTGGACGACGCCCCGCGCCCCGGCGGCCAGTACTGGCGGCACGGCCCGGCGGGGCTCGGCCCGCACCACCACGACCGGCGCGGCTGGCGGGAGCTGTCCACGGAGCTGGCCGAGCAGCGGGCGGCCGGGCGGATCGCGCTGCTCCCCGCCCACCGCGTCTGGCGCCTGGAACCCTCGCCCGAGGCGAGCGGCGCGGACGGCACCGAAGGGACCGGCGGCGCGACGGTCCACGCGGTCACCGACGAAGACCCCGCCGGGCCCGGCGGAGGGGCGGCAGGTCGTGAGCGCCCCGTCACGCTCACCGCGCGGGCGGTCGTCGTCGCCACCGGCGCCCACGACCGGGTCCTGCCCTTCCCCGGCTGGGACCTGCCCGGCGTCGTCACCCCGGGTGCGGTGCAGACCCTGCTCAAGGAGCACGGGGTCCCGGTGGGCCGCCGGGTCGTCGTCGCCGGGTCGGGGCCGTTCCTGCTGCCCGTCGCCGCGTCGCTGCTGCGCACGGGCGCGACCGTCGTGGCCGTCGCCGAGGCGGGCGACGGGCGCGGCTGGCTGACCGGCGGGCGCGCGGTCCTCGCGCGCGGGTCCCGGCTGCGTGAGGCCGCCGGCTACGCGGCGGTCCTGGGCCGCCACGGCGTGCGTCCGAGGCTGCGGACCGCCGTCGTCGAGGCGCACGGCACGGACGCCGTCGAGGCGGTCACCCTGGCCCGGCTCGACCGCTCGGGCGCCGTCGTCCCCGGGACGGCGCGGCGCGTCGCCTGCGACGCCGTCGCCGTCGGCTGGGGTTTCACCGCCCGGGTCGAGCTGGCGCTGCAGGCGGGGGCGGTGGCCGTGCCGGGCCCGGACGGCGGTCCCGCCGTCGCGGCGGACCCCTGGGGGCGGACCGCGGTGCCGGGGATCCTCGTGGCGGGGGAACTGCTGGGCATCGGCGGTGCCGCGCTCGCCGTGGTCACGGGGAGGCTCGCGGGAGCTGCGGCCGCCGCCCACGCGCTCGGCGGGTCCCGGCTCCCGGTCGAGGCCGAGCCGGTCGAGCGGCGGCTGATCGAGCGGCGGCGGCAGCTGATCGCGTTCGCGGAGGTCCTGCACCGCGCGCATCCCGTCCCGGCGGGCTGGCCCGCCTGGCTGCGCGACGACACGCTCGTCTGCCGGTGCGAGGAGGTGCCCGTGGGCCGCCTGCGCGAGGCCGTCGACCTGCTCGGCGCCACCGACGCGCGGACGGCGAAGCTCCTCACCCGGTGCGGCATGGGCTGGTGCCAGGGCCGGATGTGCGGCGAGGCCGTCGCCCGGCTCGCCGCCGGTCCCGGGACGACGGTTCTCGGCACGCACGGCCGGGACGCCGGGCTCGCCGCGCGTCCCGTCGCCGTCCCCCTGACCCTGCAGGCGCTGGCAGATGACCCGACGCGACGAGAGGTGGGTCCATGAACGAGCACGAGCAGAGAACCCGGGAGTCCCTGCGGCCACCGGCGGCACCCTGGCACGGGGTGCTGGTGGCGACCGCCCTACCCTTCCGGGCGGTCGGCGACGACCTGCGGGTCGACCTGGACGGCGTCGCGGACCACGTGCGCTGGCTGGCCGACCAAGGATGCGACGGCATCTGCCCGAACGGGTCCCTGGGGGAGTACCAGACCCTCACCCCCGCCGAGCGGGCCGCCGTCGTCGAGACCGCCGTGGCCGCGGCCCCGCCCGGCTTCCGCGTCGTACCGGGGGTGGCGGCGTACAGCTCGCGCGAGGCGCGCGGCTGGGCCGAGCAGGCCGCCGAGGCCGGGGCGGACGCCGTCCTGCTGCTGCCGCCGAACGCCTACCGCGCCGACGAGCGGGCCGTCGCCGGGCACTTCCGCGAGGTGGCCCGCGCCGGGCTGCCGGTCGTGGCCTACAACAACCCGTACGACACCAAGGTCGACCTGACGCCGGCCCTGCTGGCCCGGTTGCACGGCGACGGCTCCATCGTCGCCGTCAAGGAGTTCAGCGGCGACGTCCGGCGGGCCTACGAGCTCGCCGAGCTCGTGCCCGGCCTGGAACTGCTCGTCGGGTCGGACGACGTCACGCTCGAGCTGGCCGTCGCCGGCGCCGTCGGCTGGGTCTCGGGGTACCCGAACGCGCTGCCCGACGCCTGCGTGCGGCTGTGGCGCGCGGCCGTCGCGGGCGACCTGGTGACGGCGATGCCGCTCTACCGGCTGCTGCACCCGCTGCTGCGCTGGGATTCCAAGACCGAGTTCGTGCAGGCCATCAAGCTCTCGATGGACCTGGTCGGCCGGTACGGCGGCCCGTGCCGGCCCCCGCGCGTCCCGCTGTCGCCCGAGCAGGAGGCCGTGGTCCGGGAGGCGACCGAGAAGGCCCTCGCCGCCGGGCTGGTCTGATGCGCTCCACCCGGGTCGTCCACACGGTCGAGTCGCACACCGAGGGCATGCCGACCCGCGTCGTCACCGGCGGCGTCGGTGT
>Ga0302322_100003942_pt1 | contig 12808 bp, 9 predicted proteins | sample Fen_T0_2_FD_203757 | JGI IMG/M metagenome (GOLD analysis project Ga0302322, IMG submission 203757) | Peat permafrost microbial communities from Stordalen Mire near Abisko, Sweden - Fen_T0_2 | ecosystem: Environmental > Terrestrial > Soil > Wetlands > Permafrost | place: Sweden: Abisko...
TGCTCGAAAAACTGGCCGCCCTTGCCGGGGGTGACCCCGGCGACGATGTGGGTGCCGTAATCAATGGAAAGCTGCGCGTGCTTCGCGCCAAAGCTGCCGGTGATGCCTTGAACGAGAACCTTGGTGTTGGGGGTGACGAGAATGGACATGGTAAACTTTAGGATTTCAAATTTATGATTTACGATTTCACAGCAAATCTTGCTGGTGTTCTATTCGTTCTTCGATTGCCATCAGCCGGTGTGCCGCAGGCAGATCACTGACGGCAGGCAATCACTTCGCCTTCCGCTTGTGGATGCAAATAGTGTTACCATCGGGATCGTAAATCATCGTCATGTGGCAGACGGGCGTGGCTGTGGGCTCGATGCGGAATTTCACGTTGTGGGCGCGAAGCTGGGCGACGGCGGCATCAAAGTCTTCCACTTCCAAGGCGACCGAACAGCCGTCCGGACTGGGCTTAAACATGGGCGAGGAGCCCAGGGACAGGGCGTAGGGGCCGAACTCGTATTCGACCCACTGGCCATGTTCTGAACCATGAACGGTGGTGGGTTTCAGCCCCAGCACCTCTTCATAAAACTTCCGCGCGCGGGCCATGTCGGTGACGGCGTAGCAACTGAAAGCGATTTCGGTGACTTTAAGCATGGCAGTAAAACGGGTGGATCAGGTTATTTTCCAACAGCTTTCACGACCTTTTGCGCCGCGTCGGCCATGGAATCGCCGGTGATGATGGCGACGCCGGATTCCGCCAGCGTTTTCCGGCCGGCAGCGACGTTGTTGCCTTCGAGGCGCACGACGAGCGGCAGCTTCAGGCCGGTTTCCTTCACTGCGGCGACGATGCCGGTGGCGATGACGTTGCAATCCATGATGCCGCCAAAAATATTGACGAGGATGCCCTTCACGTTCGGGTCGCTCAAAATGATCTTGAACGCCGCCGTGACCTGCTCCTTGCTGGCCCCGCCGCCTACGTCGAGGAAATTGGCCGGGTTGGACCCGCAATGCTGGATGATGTCCATGGTGGCCATCGCCAGTCCCGCGCCGTTCACCAGGCAGGCGATCGAGCCGTCGAGCTTGATGTAATTGAGATTGAACTTGCTGGCTTCGATTTCCAGCGGCGCCTCCTCGTTCAGATCGCGCATCTCCAGAATGTCCTTGTGACGGTACAACGCGTTGTCATCCAAGGAGATTTTCGCATCGAGCGCCATGACCGTTTCCTTGCCATCGGCCAGTTCCACGACGGCGAGCGGGTTCAGTTCCACCATGGAAGCGTCGCATTCCCACCAGGTGTTATAGACGCCGGTGATGAGTTTCACGCCGGCGTTGAACAAATCGCCTTTGAGCCCGAGCGCGGCGGCAATCTTGCGCGCCTGATAGGGCATGATGCCGACGGCGGGATCAATGGTTTCCTTGAAAATCTTCTCGGGATGTTTCTCGGCCACTTCCTCAATGTCCATGCCGCCCTCGGTGCTGGCCATGATCAGCGGCCGGGAGGTTTCGCGATTGAGCAGCACGGCGAGGTAAAATTCCTTTTTGATCTTCGCCCCGGCGGCGAGCAGGAGCGTCTGCACCTGGCGGCCATCGGCCCCGGTCTGCTTGGTGACGAGCACGTTGCCGAGCATCTTTTCGGCAAAGCCCACGGCTTCATCCACAGAGGACGCCACTTTCACGCCACCTTGGAAGCCGTTCTTGAAGGTGCCCTTGCCACGGCCGCCCGCATGGATCTGCGATTTGACCACGACCTTGGTGCTGCCGGCGGCGGCGATCTTTTCCGCTGCCGGCCGGACCTCGGCCAACGAGCGGGCGGGAATTTCAAACGGAACGTTGACGCCGTATTTGGCCAGCAACTGCTTGGCCTGATATTCGTGGATGTTCATTTCAGGAATTAACTTGAAGCATTAAAAACAGGATTGTCCATGGATTGCAACTTTTTACCGCCGGGAACCGGACAAAATATTTTGCGACCGCCGCGGGCACTGTTCTTGGCTCCGCCATTTTCTGGTGATACTTTGGCCACCGATGATCATCGCCTTCCACAAACCGTTTGGGGTGCTGTCGCAATTCACGAGCGACGGCTCGCCCAACCGGCCGCTGGCGGCCTTCAATTTTCCCAAAAACGTCTATGCCATCGGTCGGCTGGACGCGGACTCGGAAGGTCTGCTGTTGCTGAGCGATGAACCGGCCTGGAACGAGCGCCTGCTGCATCCGCGCCATGCCCATGAGCGGGAATATTGGGCGCAGGTGGAGCGCATCCCCACCCGCGAAGCCTTGGACCGCCTGCAAGCGGGGCTGCTGATCCAGGATTGGAAAACCCTGCCCTGCCGCGCCTGGCGGCTGGAACCCCAGCCGGAAATCGCGCCGCGGGTTCCGCCCATCCGCGTGCGCAAAAGCGTGCCGGACTGCTGGATCGGCCTGGAACTGGTCGAAGGCAAAAACCGGCAGGTGCGGCGGATGACGGCCGCCATCGGCCATCCGACGCTGCGACTCCTGCGGGTGCGGATCGGACGTTTTCTGCTCGGCCGCCTGCCGGCCGGGGAATGGCGGAAGCTGACAGCGGAAGACATCCAGTTGCTGGGCTGAAGGACATAATCTCTTTGGGATATTCAAAATGCGCCGCTGGAGCGGGGGTAAATTGGGTTCATTTTGCCATTCCCATCTCTTTGTGGAAATCTCGATGGGCTGGGGAGCTGCATTTCGACATGATAGGTCGTGGTTGGAACCGGCTTCAAAAATGCTAACGATCTCCCGCCTACCGGTGGGCGTATGCCCAAAAGATACTGATCGCGCAGCGGTTGCAGCGGGAGACGACAAGGACGCTGGCATGGATTGCCACCCGGCTGCAGCTGCGGACCAAAACCTACCTGGCCCATTTACTCTATGGGAAACGACGCAATGAAAAACAACATGAAACTATTGACTGCCCCCTTTATGTTTTACTTATCCGCCGCGGAAATTTTGACAGCGTTGCTATCAGCTTTTTGCCGCGGTAAGCTCCAGCCGTGAGCGAGACTGACCAAAATCGGAATTGGATCAACAAGCTGTTCGTGATTGCCGCCGTGATGGCAGCTTTAGCGGCCCTAGTTTTCTTTAGTCCGGTGCGCATGTTTGTAGGGATTCCAATTGCAATACACCAAATCCACAAACAGGAAGGCCGCATGCAACTGCCGGGCAACTGTCAGCCAGTGGCGACGAATTTGGCATTGTATTGTCAAAGTTTAGAGCTGCTCCAAATAACCAATGAAATAGGCGTTTCACGCTTACCGCCGCCCATACCGCAACTGGGGGCGGCTCGGGGCATGTTCACGTCAAATAATGCATTCGTTGAGTTCGGCGGTGGTTTTTACCATTACGGATATCGTCTGGATCTGGACGCAACAAAATCCGGTGCTGGAAACAATGTATGGCAGTTGTTCTTGTGCCGCGAAGGGTCGCCAGATGCACTGCTTTACACATGCTCCTTGCCTGAGGTTGCGCGTTATCCCGTTTCTATGTTTCTAAGCAATTCACTCGCCGAGTATGATTCGCGTATAAAGGCAACGCCGAACGACCTGGGGTTGTATAAAGGGAAACTCAATTTGTGGCTCCAGTTTGATCGAACTCAAGTACGACCCGCATGCACGAACTTCATAAATCTTGTACCAGAGCACTGGTGGCCGAGACTCACGCTGGCATTGTTGGATGGCGGAAACGGGCACTTTGATGAGGCGTCGACGAATCTTGTGAAATTCGTCGAATCGCAGCCGAGCTATTCCGGTTATATTTACTTGGCCTATTTTTACCAGGTAACAGGTAAACCCGACGCGGCGGCGAAGGCAGTTGAGAAGGCGGTTTCTTATCCCATTGTTGATTTGAAGCATGACCACAATAATACCGAGTGCAGGGGCTATTCTGCTGGCGTTTATCTTTTTCAAGCCGGCAAATATTCCACCGTGGTCAAGCTTTGCGATGCTCTGCTTCCCGTGACAATCAACGGCAATTACGCGAAAGCGGCCCTATCGGATCTCAAATCTGCCGCAAATACTGCGTTGACCGGAGGTTCGCCTGCTTTCAAGCCAAGTGGAGACATATTGGGATTCAACCCATATGAGGATTTCAATCTCACTGTGCTGATGAGCCACTGAATTGGCATAAAGCGGGCAGTCAATAGTAATGTAGTATTGCCATTTTGTTTTTGATTGGGCAAGGTTTCCCGCAGGGCGCGGAAGTTGCGAGTGGAGTATGTGGGCGCGATTGATCATGTGCTGAATCGTGGGGATCGGCGTGATCCGTTCTTTCAGGATGACTAGGATCGTGACGGAAGCGCTGGCGCAACGCCAATGGGATGCCACCACTTTGTCGGCCCAGCGGAAAGGCGATGTGGAAAAAGTGCAGATCGCGCAGCGGTGGCAGGGGGAGATGACGATGACGCTGGCGTAGATTGCCACCCGGCTGCAGCTGGGGACCAAATCCTACCCGGCCCATTTACTCCATTGGAAACGGCGTAATGAAAAATAGCATGAAACTATTGACTATCTCCGCTACAGCGGCAGAAATCCAAGCTGCTGTTACCCAGGCGGGGTTGGCGAGCCTCGCCGCTGAAATTGCTACCGCCAGCCAATAAACAAAGCGTATGACTCCAGAAATAAAAAGACAGATGTTGGTTGCTAATGGCTTAAGAGAATCGGGACAGCTTAAAGCCGCCGAAGAAATATTGGTTCGATTGGCTGTGGAAAACCCCAAGTCAACGGAAATATTAGCCGTGTTGGGGGATGCTTATTGGGACTTGGGGCGGCTGGACAATGCTGTACAAACACTCAGGCGTGCCACTGTTCTGTCGCCTACTTTAGAACTCGTGTCACTGGGACTGTTTCATTGTTTGTGGAAACTTGGAAAGCGCAACGAAGCAATGGAAGAGGTTAAGCGATTCCAGACAATATCCGATTCCCAAGATTATAGAGAGATCGTCGAAGAAATTAACAAAGGGTGTTGAACTCCGGCGTCGCTAAGATTTGCCGGTTTCGCTTCCATAAAGGGTGACCCATTAATTCTGACCATTCGTTTTATTGCTGTTAATATTCTTACGATGTTAGGTGTAGAAAACATTGCTGAATTTATTTTGATTGGCGGTGCATTTGCCCGCAATAAAACAACCAATATATTCAACCGTTTTCGTGAGTCTAATGCCAATTCAATGCTTTGAATACCATCGGAAATTGAAGTTAGTTCAACCTGGTTAATTTGCACAGTGACAGAAGAAATGTCAGCCCAGTCCCAGGCAAGATCACGATCGGACAATTTTAAATAGTATTTAACCCAAAGCGAATTTTGGTTCCAACTAATGGATAAAAACTTTTCGGAATGCAACCACAGGCCTAAAGGAATGCCAATAATATAAACTCCGCCTATAATTTGAATCAACGCCATTAAAGTTTTTGGGCAGCCATCAGGATGTAAAAACACATACACATTAAAACCTAATACCAATAAAACGCAAAAAACAATAACATATAGCCCTTGAATATTACTTACGGAATTGTCCGCGAGTTCGTCATCAAGATGTCTCCATTTTCGTTGGTTATAATTTTTTATAGTATGTGAAACCCGACCTTAATGCTTAATTATTGGCTTAACCGGAAGAACCTCTGCGGGCCGGAGATGGGACTGGTCACAATGCTCTGGCCGTTGCTGACGGATGGGGAAGGCATATCTGCTTTCCAAGCCACCGGTGACAGGAGGTTCGTGCTTGATTGTAGAGTGACTCCGGAAGCATCGTTCTGCCACGTCAAAACAACATTGGTTGCCGAATAAATGATGGTCAAATACGGTGTTGGCAAAGAAAGACTGAATACCGTGCCATTGTCAGAACTGCCGCCATAATCGGTCGTTCCATACAGAGCATGGCCAGATAAAACCAAGCCGGCAGCCGGTTCCCAACCCACGCCATTGCTTCCGTTGAAACGATGGAGGACAGTGAAATCACTGCCATCGGTATTAATTGCAAAGACTGTGCCAACCCCCGGATTGCCATTCCAAGAAGTCGTTCCATACAGGGTATTCCCCGTTAAAATCAAACTGCCCAATGGGTTCGCCCCGTCGGCGTTGGGAAGAAATGAACCTGTATAGTCTGCGGTGAAACTATAAAGGTTCGTAAACCCGAGGCCATTGGCACCGACGGCAAACACCGTTCCGTTAGCTCCATCACCGCCATCCCGGGTGGTTCCATAGAGGGTGTTACTTGATAAAATCAGCCCGGCGCGCGGATGCCCTCCGTCGTTGCCGCCAGTAAAATTATAGAGATTTGTAAAACCCAGGCCATTGGTGTTAATGGCGAACACCGTGCCTGCACCCCAAATGCCACCCCCAGACGCCGTTCCAAACAGGGTGCTGCCTGATAAAATCAAGCTGCCAACCGGAACAGCTCCGTCACTGTTGGTAATACTAACAGGCAGCGGGCGAAAGCTCCCGGCCGTAAAACTATACAGATTTCTAAAAACTCTGCCATCGGTGTTGAACGAAAATATGGTGCCATGATCAGAACTGCCACCCGCCGCCGTCGTCCCATACAAGGTGTTGCCCGATAGAATCAGACTGGCGGCCGGATCAGCCCCGTCATTGCCGCCGGTAAAACTATAAAGATTCGTAAAACCAGTGCCATCGGTGTTGATGGCGAATAGCGTGCCAGCATTCGAAGATCCGCCAGCGGATGCAGTTCCATACAGGGTATTGCCCGATAAAATCAAACCTGCCTTGGGATTGGATCCATCGCTGTTGGTATATACATATAGAGGCCATGGGAGATTGCTGCCAGGCAAAGTATAAGTGCCTTTGTAGACTTTAGTGATGGTGGTGAAATTATACAGGTTAGTGAAGTCAGAGCCATTGATGTTTACCGCGAACACGGTACCATTGCCGGAACTGCCACCTGCAAACGTCGTCCCATAAAGGGTCTCACCTGATAAAATTAAACTGGCGGTCGGGTTTGCTCCGTCGCCATTGGCGAAAGCATGCAAGCTCGTGCAGGTCTGCGCCGCCCCGCCAACTGTTAGTATCTGCCCAAGGCCAACAATCAGCATGGGCAAGGCGAATAGATGCTTAAAGGATGTTCTCACAATTTATTTCTGGTTGTCGCAGCCCCTTCGTTATGAATTGCCCCATTATCCGATAACAGGGATTTGCTCAAACTCATCTGGCCCAAGTTGTAAACTGCGCCTCCTGCCGAACCATGATCGGCAGCCATTACAGAAGCTGGAATCATCATATTACCGTTGTTGAATATTGGCCCATTTTTATACGTGCTTTTCGCTACACCGCCTTTACCAGGCTCCAAATCTGCTCTCAATTAAGCAACATACTTTTCATCGCCTGAAATTTAAACAAAACGATTCGATTAATGCAAATAATTTGGAATGGGTGCAGGTAAATACCCATCACAACAGCGAAGTGATGTAAATTAAATTTCCAAAGTGCTTGGTGAGAGGCCGCTCATTTTCACGGACGAACACGGACGAACACGGACGAAAGGGACGCACCAAGGATTTGAACAACAAAGTCGCAGGAAAGCGAAGTTGGGCCGGGAGCTTGGAAAATCGGGGCGGTTCGGGGGAAACTCGGGTGGCATCAGGGCGGGCGGGGGAAAAGCGGCGGAGGGCCGCCGCAGTCCAAGACGCTGGCGCGCGACGTCACACACCCGGCGCAGGCGGAGCACTGGGGATCGCTGTGGTTAGCCACACTGCGCCAGAATATTCAATGCGTAATGGCCTGGCCGTGGGTAAAAAAAAACCCACGACCTGCCCCAAATCCACAGGCACACCGTTTCGGTCATCTTTCGAGAGCCCCGTCAGCAAATACCGATGGAAAAGCGTTTTGACAGAATGACAGAATGAACGGAATAAATCCAAAACCTGCCCTGAAATTAAACCGCCAATCAACGCTGATCTTTGCCCGAGCATTTCCAGCAAAGCTATAGCGCCGGATTGAGATCTGAGCGACGGCGGTCTTTTTGCCCTGGGGCTTCGTTTCGGGTCAGTTACAGAATCCGGGGAACCTGCGCCTTCGCCGGAGCCTCGCCCAAGGGCAAAAATCCTCGCCGCCCGGCGCTACCTCTTTTCTGTCAATGCTCTGGCTGCTTCAGCTTGATGAACCGAGCGGTCGGTAGCCTTGTTTTTTTTGGGCGTCGCCGCCTCACCCGAGGTGCAGATGTCTTGGGCGCCGGCTTGGGTGAAGATTTCCTTGGCCCGCGTGATTTCCGCTGAATTATCGGTGTGGGCGGAAATAAGGATATTGCCTTCCTTGATCTTGCCTTCATAACGCTTGGCCTCAATTTCCGGAATGCCCAGGCCGATCAACCCGCCGGCAATGCCGCCAATGGTAGCACCGATGGCCGCCCCGCTTAAGGCAGCCACAATCGGTCCCGCCGCAATGAACGGCCCCACGCCGGGAATGGCGAGTGCGCCAATACCCGCGATCCAGCCCAAGGCGCCAACGATCACCCCGCCGGTGGCGGCACCGGTGACGGCGCCTTCGGGAGCTTTGGTGTGCTTCTCATGCGCGAAGTCACGGGTGGTGCCTTTATCGGCGAACAAGGCCGAGATGGCATCATTGGAGAAGTTCGCATTCTTAAGTTGCTCAACAATCTGCTCAGCCTGATTGCTGGAAGTGGCGATGCAGAATACAGATTTCTTTGACATATGATTCGCTTTTTTTTGTTTGTTCCGTTGACCAAATTTATTTAGTTGCCGGCGGTGTGGTTGACACTTCCAGTTGGTTGTCCACATTGCCCGCGCTCGCGATACGATCCGCAATTTCAGCAATCCGAGCTTTTTCCTGGGCCGTATTAACCGGGCCGCGAAGGGTGACGTGGCCATTGCGCGTGATGATTTTCACGTTCCTGGCATTGGTGGTCATGTCATCGTCCGCAAGGATTTCTTTGCGAATCTGGGCCGTGGTGTCCAAATCCTCCTGGCTGTTGCCCTGGTCAAGCGGCGTCAGCGTGCGACTGTCACGATCACGAACATTTAACCGCGTGTTATCCACGCTGGTCCCGGCGTCGGTCGTGAAATAAGGTTCAACGTGATAAGCGCGATAAACTCCCCCGACATAATCGGGTTGGTTGAAATCGGGCCATTCGCCGCCCTTGAAATGCGGTGAACTGGCCAAGCTCTCCTTGGAGGCATCCAGTTGGAGCGTGTCATGCCGGGCATTAAAGTGAAGGGCCGTCGGCGGCACGACACTCAACTCATCCCCCATGCCCAGGAAGCCGCCGGATGAAATGATGATCGCCACAATGCGGCCGGCGGAGAGATCCACGGTGAAGTTCTCCACTTTGCCCAAATTCTCATCCTGCTGGTTCTTCACGGAAATGCCCATGAGGGTGCTCGCCTTCTGAACATAGCCCAGATTGGCCAGGGTGGATTTTGGGCGGTTCACATCCGAAGAGTAGCTGTGAATCCAAGTGCCGTCCGGGTTGCGCGTGGCCGTCTCGGTCTCGAAGTTGGTTCCCCGCCAGGTCTTGGCAATTTCGACATTATGCGCGGTGTCCATGGGACGCGGTCCGGACGTATTGATTGTCCCATCCATGTTGCGGGGGAGTGTGCCGGCAAGTGTCCCGTCCAGATTGCTCGTGGCATATCCATTTTGGCCGGCAACAAAGTAAGGCTGTTCCCCATAATAACCATAGGCTTCAATCACCCGGTTGGATTGCGTGCCTTCCTCCCACTTGGCGGCGTCAAACTTGGGTGCCGCTTTGAACTTCTCCTTGTCGATGTCGAGTTGCAGGGCTTTTAGCGCCGCATCTTGATGCAGCGCCCCTGGCGGCACCGCCGTCAGCGTATTCCCCATGCCCAGAAAGCCGCCGGTGGAGATAATGACCTGAACGATGCGGCCGGATTCCACGTCCACCGCGAGATCGGAAACGGTGCCAAGCTTTTCATCCTGATAATTATTCACCGTCATCCCGATGACCTCGCTGGCTTTAGCCGCTCCGTTCAGTCGTGCTGGACTGGCTGGGGCCAAACGTTGCTGGATGAAATTGGTTTGACCATTGGGTTGCATGAGCGATCCCTGTCCCAGCGCGGCTAACGTCAGCAGGGATACCGCAGACACATTCGTAATGATTTTAATTTTTTGTTTCATTTTTCGTTTTTGGTTAAAGCCAAGGGCATTTCCCTTGTTCTAACATCGACAGTAGGCGGTGGAGAAGTGGGTGGCTATGGGGTGTTACCCGACCAGATGGGTTAATTTGTCTAATCGAACCCGGGTCCGTCTTGCCTGGCCAGACATCCCGGGGCAGGCTCGCGGGCCGAGGTATCCCGCGTTTCTGGCGTTGCTTCAAAATCGAAAACGACGCCCGCCAACACCCCGCGCAACTTCCCGGTCAAGGTCGTTTCATTCAACAGGTAATCGCAAATTTGCTTAAGCGCTCCTAACCCGATTTGAACGGCGCCAAACCGGCTGGGGACCGTTTTCGCAAAATAACATTCAAGTCACGCCAACCATGGTCGTAAAGAAGAGGTGAGCATGAAATTGCGCCGATTTTTCTGGCTGGCCATCTGGTTGACCTTGGTGGTCGCCCCGGTTGGATTGCGGGCGGCATTAACGCCCGAAAAACTATACCAAAAGGTTTTGCCATCGGTGATGACGTTGGAAGTGGAAAACCAAAGGGGGGAAAGATTCATTGGCAGTGCGGTGCTGGCCCTGTCGGACAATGTCGCCTTGACGACCTGGCACGTGGTCGACGACGCGCGTTCGGTTTGGGCCGTCTTTGCAGACGGACAGCGCGTCAAAGTGGCCGGGTGCGTTGACCATGACAGCGGGCGTGATCTGGCCCTGCTGAAGTTGGAAAAACCAATGCCCCATCGCCGGGCGACCCTATGTCGTGAGCGGGAACCCGTGGCCGCCCGGGCTTATGTAATCGGCGCACCCAAAGGCTACGATTTCAGCATCAGCGATGGATTGATCAGCCAGATTCGGAATGTGGGCGGCTTGGTACAATATCAACTCTCTTGTCCCATCTCGCCGGGAAACAGTGGCAGCCCGGTCCTGAACAGCCGCGGTGAAGTCATCGGTCTTGCCGCCTGGACGAAGACCGACGCGCAAAACGTGAACTTTGCCATTCCCACCGAGGAATTCTGCCGGCTAAGTGTTTCCAAGCCGCTGATGACTTGGGCGCAGTTGGCGGTCGTCGTCCCACCACTCTCGACCGCCATGTCGACCGCGTCGCATCAACCCCTTGTCAGTGTCCAAGACTCAGGTGCGACTGCTGCTGCGGGTGATTATTCTGCTTTTATGAAACGCCTGAATGAATTCAGTGGAAAATCGGTGAAGGTCATTTTTCAGGAAGAAGGACGGACCAATGTTTATTCATTCACCATCAAGCAATGAAGGCTTATCGGTAAAACCAGGTGCATATGGGTTGCTTTAGATTATTCACATTAATGCTGTAATGATGCGGATAGGGCGCTGAAACGAGCGGTCTTTTTGACTTGTCTCTGGCAGCCTTTCAGGCTGCGGAAAGGCGAGACTCGCTGGACGATTTCCACCGGGACGGACAAACACAGACAAAAAACCGGCACCCGGTAGTTGCCGGGTGCCGGTGAGAATCTTTCCCTGGCGGTTGAACCTCGCCGGTTAGATGAATTCGTTGATCAGGTTTTCCAGGTATTCCTGCCGGCCGCTCACGTTGCCGGAAACCTCACCCTTCTTCAGGATGTAAGCTTCAATCTCCTTCAGGCTCGCTTTGCCGGCTTCAATCTTCGCCCCGATGCCGGTGTCCCAGGAGGCATAGCGATTCTTCACGAATTCCGCCAGACGTCCATCCTTGCGAATGGCCGCCGCAATCTTCAGGCCCCGCGCAAACGTGTCCATGCCCCCGATGTGCGCGTAGAACAGGTCGATCGGCTCGAAGCTCTCCCGGCGCACCTTGGCGTCGAAATTCACCCCGCCCGTCTTGAACCCGCCGTATTTCAGCACGGTCAACATGGTGTACGTGGTCAGGTAGATGTTCGTGGGGAACTGGTCCGTGTCCCAGCCCAGCAGTTCATCGCCGGTGTTCGCGTCAATTGAGCCGAGCGCCCCTGCCCCGCCCGCCACTTCGAGATCGTGCTGCATCGTGTGGCCGGCCAGCGTGGCGTGGTTCGTTTCGATGTTCAGCTTAAAGTGCGGCAGCAGATCGAATTCCCGCAGGAAGTTCAGGCACGCGGCGGCGTCGGAATCGTATTGGTGCTTGGTTGGTTCTTTCGGCTTGGGCTCAATGTAGAACTGGCCCTTGAAACCAATCTGTTTCTTGTAAGCAACGGCCAGGTGGAGGAATTTGGCCAGGTGTTCCTGCTCCCGCTTCATGTCGGTGTTCAGCAGGGTCATGTAGCCTTCGCGGCCGCCCCAGAACGTGTAGCCTTCGCCCCCGAGTTCATGGGTCACTTCCATGGCTTTCTTCACCTGCGCGGCGGCAAAGGCGAAGACATCGGCATTGCAGCTCGTGCTCGCGCCGTGGACAAAACGGGGATTGGAGAACAGATTCGCCGTGCCCCAGAGCAATTTGATGCCGGTGCGCTTCTGTTCTTCCTTCAGGACCTTGGCGACGGCGTCGAAGTTCTTGTTGGATTCGGCAAGGGTCCTGCCTTCGGGGGCGACATCGCGGTCGTGCCAGCAGTAATAGGGGGCGCCGAGTTTCGCGATGAATTCGAAGGCGACGCGGGCGCGGTTCTGGGCGTTGCTGACGGAGTTGGAACCGTCATCCCACGGGCGCTGCATGGTGCCGGCGCCGAACGGATCGCTGCCGGTGCCGCGGAAGGTGTGCCAGTAAACCACCGCGAAACGCAGGTGATCCTTCATCGTTTTGCCT
>Ga0302322_100003944_pt1 | contig 12807 bp, 11 predicted proteins | sample Fen_T0_2_FD_203757 | JGI IMG/M metagenome (GOLD analysis project Ga0302322, IMG submission 203757) | Peat permafrost microbial communities from Stordalen Mire near Abisko, Sweden - Fen_T0_2 | ecosystem: Environmental > Terrestrial > Soil > Wetlands > Permafrost | place: Sweden: Abisko...
ACCCCGCCGCCGGCGGCGAGCACCAGGCCGTTCACGAGGTCATGCCCGGGAACGAGCGCCGTCCCGGCGCTGATGTCCGCGGTGATGTCTGCGGTGCGATCTGCGGTGCGATCTGCCGTGAGGCCGGCGGTGATGTGTGCGCTGCTGCTTGCGGAGAGGACGGTGCGGCGGCGGTGAGCAGGCGTGGGCTGGTCGGGACGGCGGCGATCCGGCCCAGCCACACGAACGACGCCGCGAACAGGCCGCCGACCACCAGCAGCACCAGCTGCCCTTCGGCGCTGTCGTAGACGGACAGGTAGCCGCGGTTGAGCAGTACCAGCCCGGCGATCATCCCGAGCGTGGTGACCAGGATGATGCGCACGCTGGTGCGCACCCGGGCTCTGCCGGCGGCGACCCGCAGGCGGAGGACGACCTGGTCCCGGGCGGCCTGCGCCAGCGTGGACAGCAGACCGGTCAGGTCGCGGGCCTGTCGGGTGGCGGCCAACAGGAGAGCGGCGACGACCAGGTCCATCGTCGGGTCGTCGACGTCGTCCGCGAACTGCTGCAGGGCGACCGGCAGTGACTGGCCTTCGTGAAGGGCGCCCGTCAGCGCGGCGACCGGGCCGGCCAGGGCATCCGGGGCCGCTCCTGCCGTGGACAGGATCGCCTGCTCCAGCCCCGCGGCCGCCGACAGGGTGTCGCGCAGCATCTCGGTCCAGACCGCGATCGCCTCGAGCCGTTCGGTGCCGGCCCGGGCGGCGGCGTCGGGTTGCCACAGCCTCGGCAGGGACCAGGTGCCCGTCGCGGCGAGGAACGCCGCGGCCGGCCATCGGGTGAGCACAGCGACCACCACGAACGCGGCCACGGCGCCTGCGATCCGTCGCGGGACCGGGCCGCCGGTGCCCTCACGACGGATCCGCTGCAGCACAGCGGGCAGGCTCGCCGTGACGCCGGTCCTGGTTCCCGGCTCGCCACCCGGTCCGCCGTCGTCCTGCGTGTCCTGGCTCCTGGCCCGCGTGCCCCTCGTGCGTCGTGCACCGACAAGCAGCATCGTCACGCCGAGACCCACGACCGCACCGCTGATCACAGCCAGGGCCGTGCCGGCGGCGGAGCCAGGCGCGGGGACCGGCACATCCGTGGCTCCTCGGGCCAGCAGCCCGGGGCCGGCGAGCGCCCGGGCGCAGGCGCAGGCGCGCGCGCACCGGTGCCCGACGTGGGAGGGCAACCGGGCGGCAGGTGCGGCCGGGACGGCGGCGGGAGGTGCCACGGGGGCGTCGCCCGGCAGGTGGGCCAGGACGTTCACCGGGACGTCGGCCAGGGCCTTCGACGGGCGGCTGGCCGGCACGCCGGTCACGTGTGCCATCGCGTGTCGGGCGGCTGGTGCTGCAGCCAGGCGGGGTCCAGCCCTGCTGCCACCAGGTCCTGCACTGTGCTGGTGCGCCACGGTGCGGCGGGCACCGCCCGTCGGTCGGGGCCGGGGGCGTAGACCTCGTTGGAGACGACCTGGGGGCCGTCGGCCGCGATGACCTCCCGCACGGAGGACACCACCCGGGTCCCGTCGGGGGTCAGGGCCAGGTGCACGACGACGTGCACGGCCGCGGCGACCAGCAGGGTGGTGGCCTCCCTGGAGAGGCGTTCAGGGGCCTGGGCGGCGTAGGCGGCGAGCTTGTCGAACACCCCCGCCGAGGTGGACGAATGGATCGTCGACAGGGATCCGTCGTTGCCCTGGCTCATGGCGTTGAGCATTGGGATGAGCTCCGCGCCGCGGACTTCTCCGACGATGACCCGGTCGGGGCTCATCCGCAGCGCCCACCGCACCAGGTCGGCCAGTTCGATCGCGCCCTGACCCTCGATGTTGGCCTCCCGGGCCTGCAGTGCCACCACGTCCGGGTGCAGGTCGGTGTCGACGTCCAGGCCGAGCTCCAGGGTGTCCTCGATGGTGACCAGCCGTTCGGCGGGGTCGATCTCCGCGGCGAGCGCTCGCAGAAGGGTGGTCTTCCCGCTGGCGGCGCCGCCGGCGACGAGGATGTTCTTGCCGGCCTGGACCAGCGCGGACAGCTGAGCGGCGAGCGCGTCGTCCATCTCCCCCAGGGCCACCAGTTGGTCCAGGGTGACGTTGAGGTAGCGGTGGCGGCGGATCGACACGCTGGGCCGGCCGGTCACGGCCATCACGGCGAACAGCCGCGCCCCGCCCGGCAGCGAGAGGTTCAGTGCCGGGGCGCCGCGGTCGAAGCGGCGCTCCTCCAGCCCGGAGCGGGCCGCGACCAGGCGGATCAGGTCGACGAGGTCCTCGTCGCTGTCGGCGACGGCGCCGACCCGGGCGCGGGTGCCGTCGGCGTAGCGGACGAACACCCGGTCGCAGCCGTTGACGTTGAGGTTCTCCACGTCCGGGTCGTCCAGCCAGGGCTGCAGTCCTCCGAGGCCGAACAGCCCGTCGAGCACGGCTCGTTCGATCCGGGCCTCCGCCTGCGCGTCGAGCACCTGGTGGCCGGCGGACAGGGATGCGGTCGCGTACCGGTCCAGCGCCTGCGCCACCAGCCGTCGGGCCGCGTCCTGCCGACCCGCCGCGGGGGAGCCGTCGAGCCCGTCGCCGCCAGGGGGCAGGGCGCCCAGTTGGGCCGCGACCTCCCGGCGCAGCTCGGCGACCAGGTGCGTCACCAGGCTCGGCTCGTCGTGGCCGGGGTAGCGCCGGCCGTTCGCGCCGCGCCGTGCGTCGCCGTGCGTGCCGCGTCGGTCCGGGTCGAGGAAGGAGGTCACGATGTCCTCCGCCGGGCCAGGTGGGTGCCGCCGGGCGGTTCGGTCGGCGTCGCCCGCGTCCACCCTGCCTGCTCGGCGGTCAAGGGAATCGGGTGCGACGGTGTCGGCTCGGGATCGCTGTCGGGGATCCAGGAGGCGGGGGACGGGGCGCGGTTCGCCACCGCACGTCGTTCGGCGGGGCTTCGACCGTCTCCTGGCACCGTCCGCGGTGACGGCGTCGGGTGCGGCGGGGCCGCGACCGGGGCCCGGTCGTCGAGCTCGAGGCGTGGTCGGGCCATCGGTTCCAGCGTCCGGGCCAGGTCGCCGAGCGCCGCGGACAACCCGCCCGCCCTGCCCCTGCCCTTGACGCTGACCCGGCCGGTGCGTTCCGTGGCGCCGGCCAGCATCGCAGCCGTCGCCCGGTCCTGCGGCAGCACCGCCAGCAGCGGCACCCCGAGCGCGTCCTGCACCTCACCGGTGGCGTAACGGCAGCCCTGGGTCAGTACGACGGCGGTCCTGACCGGGGCGGCGGCCTGCGCGAGGTCCGGTGCGGTGGCGGCCAGGTGCGTCAGGTCGGCGACCGTCCCGCGGCCGGTCAGCAGCAGCACGTCCAGAACGGGAAGCAGCCCGCGGGCGGGGGACGCCGGGTCCAGTCGCCCGAGGTCCACGACCACCGCGTCGAACCGTTCCTCGACGGCGGGCAGCAGTCCGGCGCGGTCGGCGACCAGGTGGACGGCGGCGCGGGCCTGGTCGGCGCCGGCGGGTCCGGGGACCACCCACAGTCCGGTGCCCAACTCGTGGGCGTGCTCCAGGACGTCCACGGTGTCCGGGCGGCCGTGCCGGGCGGCGCCGGCCAGGGACACCAGCCCGGGATCGCTGCCGACCTCCCGCCACAGCCCCACGTCGCCACCGGACGGGTCGGCCTCCACCAGCAGCACCGACGTCCCCGGCCACACCGACGCCAGCCCGAGGGCGAGCGTGGTCGCTCCGGGGGAGCCCTTCACCGAGCCGACGCCCACCAGCACGTCACTCACCCCCACGTGGGGACGACGGCGCGCTCGCCGCGTCGGACGGTGCGGCCACCGGGACCACGATCAGGTGCAGCCGGGAGGCCGGGACGGCGGTCACCGCGGCGGCGCCGACGCGGGACAACAGGAGGGAGACGACGGAGCCGCCCGTGCCGTTGGGGTTGGGGCGTGACGCGGCGACCACGGCCTCCACGGCGTCGGACAGGTCCCGCGGTCCCGCTGTCGTCGTTCCCGCCCCGCCGGTCGCGGCGGCCGGCTCACCAGCGTCGTTAGGACCGGTGACGACCAGGACGTGCATCCCCGGTGCCAGTTCCGGCGGGTAGCTTCCGGGGGAGACCGCCACGGCGAGCAGCAGGCGGTCCGGCGGCGGCCACGACGGTCCGCCGGCGTCGTCGGGTGCGAGCAGATGCCCGGCCCGCAACGGCACCGCGGCGACCCGGCCCACCATCGACGCCGCGTCGTCGACCAGGACCAGCGGGACGGTCGACCCGGCCAGCACCGGTTCGGCCCGCAGGTCCCCCGCGGTCAGGGGCTGCCCGATCGGCACGTCCCGGACCAGCACCAAAGCCTGGACCTGCTGCCCCGCCCGCGACGTCAGCAGGATCGCGCCCAGGGCCCCGGCGACCACCAGTGCGACACCGAGCACGAGGTAGGGGACCTCCCGGCGCTGGCTCAACGGCGACAGCCGACCCGAGCCGTCCAGAGCGGGCGGGGGCGAGGCCGCCGAGGGCGGCCCCGTTGCGGTGACGTGTCCCCGGACAGTCACCGGACCCGGCCTGACCTCACCGGCGTCGGACGGTCTGCGGTCCTCGGCCGTCGGACCCGTCGGCGTCCACGTCATCGGGTCATCTCCTTCGTCGTCTCCCGCGGGCGCTCAGCAGCGGTGAGGGGGCAGGGACGGATACTCATGCGGCGGCCACCACGGCCTGGACCTCGGTCACCCGGACGGCGATGGTCGAGGTGGTGGACAGGCCAGGCACCGTGCCGCCCTGCCCGCCGCCGGCCCACGCGACGGTCCACGTCACGGTCGCGGTCACCGGGAACGACCCCTGTGGCATGCCCGCAGAGCTACGCCGATACGTGTGTCCGCACGTCGGTGACGGCGTCGCCGGGTCGGTGCCCTCGGTCCACGCCGTTCCCGGCCCGGTGCACGTCAAAGTCGCCCCGTCGCCCGTGCGCCACACCACCTGCGACGGGGTCGCCGTCGCAGTGACCGACAGGCCGGGCACCTGCGCGGTGGCCGAGCGGGGACGCCACGAACCCTGCTCGATCCACAGCCACGTCGGCACGGCCACCAGTTGGGTACCCACCGGGCTCATCGCGATCCGCAGACCCGGCAAGTCCAGCTTCGAGACGGCCTGGCGTGCCAGCACCGCCGGATCGGCAGCCGCAGCGCCCATTGGCTGGGCAGCCAGCCAGGTGATGCCGCCGCCGGTGCCGGCCATGCCCGGGCATACGTACTCGTACCATCCGCCGGGACTGTGCCTGGCCCCACCCAACGCGGCCTGCAGATCCATCGGTGGTGTGCGCGTTGGCTGGTAGTAGCAATCACCCGGACCTAGCCATCCCGCGCCCTCCTGGTAGCAAGCAACGACGTTCTTCAGGGTGTCGTGGCACTTCCGCTGGGTGCTCCCGCGACCCGATGGGGCGGCATCCACTGCACTGGTCCTTGGGGGTGATCCAGGTGCTCCGGGCGCCTGAGCACCAACTTCGCACCCCGGTTCGCTTGAGCCGGGAGCGCAACTTGTCCATCCCACCCATCCGTCGGCATGCGCTACGCCGACAGTGGCCGCCATGACCGAGACGGCGACCAGGGTGGAGACACCGAGGGGTCGGCTGCAGCGAGCAGCACTAGCAATCAGCTGCACGTGCCAACCTCGCCCGTCTCCAAGCGAGTCACGACCCACCGGCCGTTGAGAAGACCCACCGTTGCTGTAGCCCGGTGTCGCCCACCGGGAACGTTGTTCTGCAGTCGTCCGTCGAGGTGGTAGTTGAGCCAGCCGCTGTCGTCCATGCAGTCCTGCAGGGACACCGCCACTGGATGCTCGGGCGTTGTCACCCCGATGACCGTGGGGGAGAACTTGGGTGTTCCCTTAGCGACCAACTGGCTGTCGTGGGCCCTGCGTAGCGCACCCGAGAGCAGCAGCAGGGCTTGTGCAGCCGCGTGATCGGCGAGCCTCGGGGAGGTGTAGTCCGAGGTCTTGGCCGCCTCGACCATGTCTGCCCACATCGCGAGGTACACCTCGACGGCGATCGTCCGGACGTCGCGTGACGCGGAAGGTGATTGCGAGGTCGTCGTGGATGATGGCGCCGTCGCTGACGTGCTCGCCGCCGTCCTCGTCGGCAGCGTGGACGTAGGCCCGGACGCGCTGGGGGAGGAAGTCGAGCAGGCGGCGGCGGGAACGGCGACGCTCGCGATGAGACACACCGCCAATGCGTGCCTGAACCGGTTTGTCGCCATGACTCACCTCCATCCGTCGATGGGTCTCTCGTTGTCGTCGACGCTTTCCGTGGGGACTGCTCAACGTGCAGCACACGATAGCCGGATTGCGGACGAAGCGTCTCGAGCCTGTGGATAACTCGCATACGTGGCATCTTGACGTGCAACTGTCATGCCCCGGCGGCGGCCGTGTGCCCGCATGTGTGTGTCGCATTCCGGAGATGGTGAGGCCGACGCACTCTTGGGGCGCCGTCCGACCATTGATGCAGTGGCCGACATGGTGGGGCATGGCCTCTGAGCTGCGGCGACGATCCAGGTGAGCCTGAGCGGCAGTGCATCGCTCTTCACCCGTCGTCTTACGGCGCGACGTCCGCATCAGCGCGCGGACACGCCCAGCGGGACATGATGCCGAAGCGGGCACAGGGCGTCGCAAGGTCGGGCGCGTGGTCACGGCCCGGGCAGGACGCTACCGATGCCCGGCGCCGGCGGTCAATAGGACCAGCAGAAGCCAGGATTGACGTGTTTCGTCGCAGGGAATGTGTCGGGTGTTCCTGGTGGCGGTCGCGCGGCATGAAACGCCATTCAGTCGGACGGCGGCAGTCGACGCCGTCTCACGGGGGCTCGGGCGTCGTCGACTTCGTTCGCGCATCGGCTGCCCTGCCGATCCACCGCCAAGCGACCGGCTCGTGAGCGGGACCGTCATCGGGGTGCGCATCGTCGGACCATGCACCCCGTTCACGGCGGCGGGGCCGTACTCGTCGGCGTGGAGGTTGAGGATCTGCTTGACCTGGCAGGGCGGCTGGTCAGGGTCGGGGGAGGCCGCCGGGGCGGATGAGGCCGGTCTCGTAGGCCCGAACCACGGCCTGCACCCGGTCGCGCAGGCCGAGTTTGGCCAGCATGCGTGCCACGTGCGTCTTGACTGTGGTCTCCGACAGCGTCAGCTCGGCGGCGATCTCGGCGTTGGACAGCCCGTGGGCCACCAGGAGCAGCACCTCGTGCTCGCGGTGCGTGAGGCGGTCCAGGGCGGGGTCCCCGGCGACCGTCCCCAGGCCGAGGACGTGCGACTCGATTAGTCGACGGGTGGCGGAGGGCGCGATCACGGCGTCGCCGGCGGCCACCGAGCGGATCGCGGACAGCAGGTCCTCCTTGCGCGCGTCCTTGAGCAGGAACCCGCTGGCGCCGGCGCGCAGGCCGTCCATCACGTACTGGTCGAGGTCGAAGGTGGTCAGGATCAGCACTTTGGTGTGCGGCAGCGCGGTGACGATCCGTCGGGTCGCCTCGATCCCGTCGATTCCGGGCATCCTCACGTCCATCAGCACCAGGTCGGGGCGATGACGGTCGGCGGCTGCGACGGCCGCCAGTCCGTCGTCCGCCTCCGCGACGACGTCCAGGTCGGGCTGTGCATCCAGGATCATGCGGTAGCCGGTGCGCAGCAGTTCCTGGTCGTCGGCGAGCACGAGCCGGACGCGTGGCGGTGCGGAGTCCGTAGGACCGGCGGCCTGGGCGCCGGGGCCGGGTGCGTCGGGGGAGGGTTCGGTCATGACGCCGGCAACTCCACCCGCACGCGCCAGCCGCCGGTAGGGGTGGGTCCGGCGCTGAACCGGCCGCCGAACATGGCCACTCGTTCGCGCATGCCCGTCAACCCGTGCCCGCTCGTGGCGGTGACAGGCACGCCGCTGCGGCTTCCGTGGTCGATGACGTCGATCTCGACGCTCGTGCGCGTACGCCGGCAGACGAGGTCGGTCGGTGTGTCCGGGCCCGCATGCTTGAGGGTGTTGGTCAGCGACTCCTGGACGATCCGGTAGACGGCCAGTTCGAGGGTCGGATCGAGGTGGCCGTCCCCGCCTTCCCGGGTGAACCGTACGGGCAGCCCGGAGGCGCGCAGGGACTCGACCAGCGTGTCCAGCTGGGTCAGGCCCGGCTGCGGGGCGGTCGTCTGCCCGGTGTCCGACTGCTCCCGCAGGACGGTGAGCATGCGCCGTAGTTCCGCCAGCGCCGTCCGCCCGGCGTCCGAGATCACCGCAAGGGCGCGTTCGGCCTGCTCGGGGGCGGTCCTGACGGCCACGCTCGCACCCTCGGACTGGGCCACCATGACGGCCACGGTATGGGCGACGACGTCGTGCATTTCGCGGGCGATGCGGGCGCGTTCCTCGGCGGCGGCGGCGCGCGCCAGGGCGTCACGCTCGCGTTCGAGCCGGTCGGCGCGTTCCTCCAGTTCTGCCAGGTAGCGGCGTCGGGTGCGCAGGGTCCGCCCGAGCAGCCAGACGGCGGTCACCACGACGGTCGGGGTGACCAGGCCGATCAGCTCGCTGCCCCGCTGCGTCCAGGCGCTGTACCAGGCGAGGAAGCCGCCCAGCAGGCCCACCGCCAAGGCGGGGGCGTACCAGCGGCGGGGGACGTAGGCGGCCATCGAGTAGAGGGCCACGAGGACGGCGAAGTCGTACGGTCCGACGTTGGGGATGGTCAGCCACTGCACGAACGCGGCGAGCGTGACGACGGTGAACACCGCGATCGGGTACCGGCGGCGCAGCAGCAGGGGCAGCGTCAGGGCGAGCAGCAGGGGGAGCATTTCGGGACGGTGGGTGCGGGCGGGCAGCGGGGTGGACAGCGCGAAGATGAGCGCGGCGAGCGCCCCGTCCGCCAGGACGGGGTGCCTCCGCGCGACGTTCGTGGTCGCGGCCACGCGTTCCAGGCTAGCCGGGTCGGCGTCTGGGCCCGGTCCGGCGGCGGGGGAGCGGGATCCCGCGGGGGCGTTCACGCGTCTCGGCGTCGCAGCAGCACCCCGCCGGCGATCAGCGCGATCAGTGCGTAGCCGAACAGGACGGCCAGTCCGGTCCAGGGGCCGAACTGGTTCGTCTCCGGCGGGCCCTGCTGCATCACCGCTGTCCCGGCGTTGAGGGGCAGCCAGCGGTCGAGGTTGGCCTGCCAGTCGCTGGGCAGGAAGTTGCTCAGCAGCGGCAGCACCAGCATCGCGGCGAACAGGGTGCTGATCGCTGCGGCCGTGTGCCGAAGTGTGGCGGCCAGGCCGAGTCCCAGCAGCGCGACGGCGACGAGGAACAGGGCGGATCCGACGACGATGCGGGGGGCGTCGCCGTCCAGCAGGCCGACGCCGAGCTGGCGGCGCGCGAGGATCGCCTGGGCGCTCAGGAAGGCGGTGGTGGTGGTGGTCACGGCCACGGCGAAGGCGGTGACGGCGAAGACGGCGATCTTCGCCAGGTAGGCGGTCAGGCGCTGGGGAGTGGCGGTGAGGGTGGCTCGGATGGTGCCGGTGGAGTACTCGGCGCTCATCGACAGCACCCCGAGGGCACCGATCACGAGTTCGGCGAACAGGACGCCGCTGATGCTCAGGGTGGCCGGATGGAAGGAGGCGCGCTGGCGGGGGGACAGGTGGTCCCAGCGGCTGAGCTCGCCGAGGGAGAGCAGGACGGCGAAGGCGACGGTGACGCCCGCGGTCGCGAGCAGGGCCGCGACGGTGGAGCGGACGCTGCGCAGCTTGGTCCACTCCGCGGCCAGGGTGAACCGCAGTTGCGCGGCGAGGGTGGTCCGGTCGCGGTCGACACCAGCGGTGGGGTTCGGGTGTGCGGCGCTGAGGGTGGTCATGGTCAACGCTCCGTGGTGAGGTTCGAGGCGGCCGCATGGTTCGTCGCCGAGGTGTGGTTCGTCGCCAAGGTGGCGCCGGCAGGCGCCAGGGCGGCTGACTCGAGCGGGGTCCGTCCCTGGTAGTCCACCGCGCCGGCCGTCAGTTCCATGAAGGCCTCCTCGAGCGAGGCGCGCTGCGGGGTCAGCTCGTGCAGGACGACGTCGCGATCGTGCGCGATCCGGCCGATCTCGCCGGCTTCCAGGCCGCCGACCAGCAGCATGCCCTGCGGGTCGTCGGTGACCGACGCGCCCGCCGCCACCAGGGCGGCCGCCAGCCGTGCCGGGTCGGCGCAGCGGACCAGCACCTGGCCGCGTGAGGCGCGCAAGGTGAACTCCTCCACCGTGGTGTCTGCGATGAGTCGTCCGCGGCCGATCACGACGAGTCGGTCGGCGGTCAGCGCCATCTCGGGCATCAGGTGGCTGGAGACCAGGACGGCTCGTCCTTCGGCCGCGAACGAGCGCAGCAGGGTGCGGGCCCAGATGATGCCCTCGGGGTCCAGGCCGTTGACGGCTCGTCGAAGATCAGGGTGGACGGGTCGCCGAGCAGGGCGGCGGCGATCCCCAGACGTTGGCCCATGCCGAGGGAGAACCCTCCGGCGCGCTTGCGGGCGACCTGGTCGAGCCCGACGATCTCGAGCACCTCCTGCACGCGTCGGCGAGGGATCCCGTTGCTCTGGGCCAGGAAGAGCAGGTGATGGTAGGCGGACCGGCCGGGGTGCACCGACCGCGCCTCCAGCAACGCGCCGATCTCCCGCAGCGGGGCCCGGACGGCGGCGTATGCGTGGCCGTTCACGGTCACCTCGCCGGCGGTGGGCCGGTCCAGGCCGACCACGGCGCGCATCGTGGTGGACTTGCCGGCCCCGTTGGGGCCGAGGAACCCGGTCACCACGCCGGGCGGGACGTCGAAGGACAGGTCGTCGACGGCCAGGACGTCGGCGTAGCGTTTGGTCAACCCACGGATCTGGATCACGGCGGACTCCGGGAGACGGGGCACCCGGCCGGGACGATCGGCCGGAGGGACGTGATCGACGCTAGGCGGCCTGTGGGGCTGGGGCGGCCTTCGCGGGGACGATCCTTCCGTCATCCCTGAGGAGGACCCGGAGGCTGGTGGCGTGGGAGAGCGCTGCCGGGTCCGGTCGCGTGGGGGACGGTCGCTGGTGCCTGTCAGGATTGTGGCCACGGGCGGCATGCGGGGGTGAGGGGCCGCGTGGGTGAGACCAGAGCTGGCGTTCCGTGACGGGAAGTGAGGGCGCACCGTCTCCTGCGGCGGCCCATCAGCTGAGGGCGCCCCGAGTGTTCGCCGCACCGGTCAGGACCTTCTTGGCGTGCGAGTTGTTGGTCGAGGCTCGCGACGATGGCGGCGCCGTGGAGCGGTTCGTGTCCTGCAGCCTGCCCGGCGACAACTGGAAGGCGCAGGAGGTCGGACTGTCCGTGGGCGACCGGGCCTACCTGTCCAGGCTCGGCGCCTGCGTCGTACAGTGCCGACGCTGCGGCCGAGCCTGTCGCCGAGGACCCGTGGACGACGCGCGCCGTCGCCGAAATGTACCCCTGGTCATCGAGAGTGCGTTCGTCGGACCCTGCTGCAGTTGTTGGGCGGCCGGGTCGGCCGTCGCGGATCGTCGGTCGCCGCAGGTCCCACGGGCGCCTGGCCAGAGCCGGATCCGGGCGGACAGGTGAGACGACAGCCGGTCCCTCCGGCCGGTCCGCGAGATCGCCTGGCCGGCTGGAGGGACGGCGTCGTGCCTACGGGGTGTCCCAGGAGTGGATGTGGCGCATCAGGGTTCGGCTCTTGTGCTGGACCTGGTCCATGCGGGCCAGGATGTCGTCCAGGGCGGTGATGGCGTCCAGGATGTGGGGGCCCTTGTTGAGCATGACGCAGTCGGCGCGTTGGGCGGCGGCCGCGTCGGTGATCTCGGCGCGGGAGGGTTGCCCGCTCTGGGCGAGCGACTCGAGCACTTGCGTGGCCCAGATCGCCGGGACGTGCGCGGCCTCGCACAGGGCCAGGATCTGTCGGGGTACCTCGGAGAGCCGTTCGAAGCCGATCTCCACGGCGAGGTCGCCGCGGGCGATCATGACGCTGAGGCGGGGGTGGTGCATCGCGGCGAGCAGGATGGAGGGCAGGTTCTCGAACCCTTGCCTGGTCTCGATCTTCAGGACCAGTCCCAGCCCGTCGGCGCCGGTGGCGTGCAGCCGGTCCAGCACGTGCCTGGCGTCGTCCGCGGTCCGGATGAAGGAGACGGCGAGCAGGTCGGCGTGCTCGGCGACGAAGGGCAGTCGGGCCTCGTCCTGGGCGGTGAGCGCGGTCAGGGGAAGCACCGTGCCGGGCAGGTTGATGCCCTTCTGCGCCCCGAGCCGCTGCCCGCCCGGCTTGGTCCGGGACACCCGCAGGATCGCCTCGCCGGCGGTGACCGTCTCCACGACCGCAGCGATCGCGCCGTCGTCGATCAGGACCGGGTCGCCAGGGCGCAGGGCGGCGATCGCTTCGGGCAGGGTGCAGCCGATCCGGGCCATCTGTCCGGCGGCGGGGAGGTCGACAGGGGTGAGGTCGTCGGTCAGGATCAGGTGGTCCCCGGCGACCAGGGACAGTCGGCGTGCCACCGGCGGGATCTCGGCGACCGTCGTGCGGGTGCCGTGGCAGGACAGCTTGGTCCCGGAGCTGACGTAAGCGTTGCGGGACCCCTCTGCGAGCACGCCATCGGGGCCGGCCCGGGTCACGGTGAAGGTCCGCCGACGTCCGCGGGCGTCGCGCAGCGAGATCGGGTCGCCTTCCTCGCGTGCGGCCAGCCAGTCCGTGTCCACCTGCAGGGCCAGGGGCGCCCGGGCAGTGGCTGCGGTCGGTGCCGGCGCGCGTGCGGACGCGCCCACGGGGGTCAGCCAGATCCGGGCGGGTGCCAGGAGTTGACCGCTCTGGTCGCGGGTCACGCGGGCCCTGCCCACGGCGGGGCCGTCGAGGATGGGCCCGGTGCGTAGCTTGGGGCCGGGCAG
>Ga0302322_100003945_pt1 | contig 12806 bp, 9 predicted proteins | sample Fen_T0_2_FD_203757 | JGI IMG/M metagenome (GOLD analysis project Ga0302322, IMG submission 203757) | Peat permafrost microbial communities from Stordalen Mire near Abisko, Sweden - Fen_T0_2 | ecosystem: Environmental > Terrestrial > Soil > Wetlands > Permafrost | place: Sweden: Abisko...
CAAATATACGATCCACCGGCATGTCAATGCTGTCGATTAAAAAAAATTAATCAATCCACGATGATTAACATATCGACAACAGATGTTACTAATAACAAGGTAGCTGGCGATATACAGGCTGCATTATTAACTAAATTAGATAAAGATACATCAACTGCACAAAAAAGCACAGTGGGATTAGCCAAGTCTCAAACTGATGCAATATCTCGTATCCGAAATACCATCACTAATAATTTCGATACCAAGGTGGTCAATGAAACGATTCGATCATTTGATTTCAATCAAAAGATAGATATTGAAAATGGTTCAGCGAATGATGTGTCTCAAGTCACTGTTGGTTCCCTATTATCATCAAATCTTGTTGCATCTATGATAGAAAATAATGCTACACTAAAATCAGATATTGACGCGGCTGTAAAAGTAAAGACTGAACAAGTAGGTGCAGCCGCAGATGTTGCCCAAGTTGCCACTTCACTTATCGATACCATCGGTGACGTAGCCAAGAAAGCAATTGGTTCGTATACAACTATGATTATAGGTGTTATAATCGCTATTGTTGTTGTGATCGCAGTTGCTGCCAAAACTCTTTTTGGTAGTGGCGCAAGCATATCTGCCAAAACTAAACTGGGTGATTTTAATTTTGGCAGACCGCAAGATCAAGGAGCGGAAGAAGATTTAGGGGCTGCCGGAAATGAAGAAGATCAAGGAGATGGAGTAATGTATGGACCGCAAGAGGAAATGTACGGACCGCAAGAGGAAATGTAAGATGTTTGACTAAATATCAATAAGACTATAAATAATACGATTGGGTAACATTTTAGGTTGCAGTTGCCATGCAGCTTCTTCGATATTATCTATAGAAAGAATCTTAGGCTCGCCATACTCAATCTTAACTTTAAGTTTGTCGGCTATCTGTTGTATTTCTGTTTTTTGTAGGAAAAGCATGGTAATGCCCTTCGTTCTTGGTGTATTTTCAAATCGTATCTTGAGCACAACATCAAGTGTTCCAGCTATGCGTTCTTCGTATATAAACCATCCAAATGGATGTTTATCTTCCATTCCTTCTCCGATGCTACTAAGACTAATCCAAGACGAATCCGCGGGTTGGAACAATCTGATATTCCCATCTATAAAGTGACCAATTGGTAGCGTTGCTGTCGATGGCTTTGTATTTTTACTCCACCAGCCTCCTCCAGTATCGGTATCATATTTTCGATATCTGTTATACACTCTAGTTATTCTCAGATCTTGTATAAGAATAATCAATCGTTTGTTGTTATAAACATCCACGATTTGTTTAATAATCTTGAGATTATTAACTGGCCGATTATTAATAGCAAATGCAACCGCGCTCTTAATTGCCCATTCTACTAATACTATATGACTTTTTAGAGATAGCTTATCAATTGCTTTTTCAATATTACTTGCATGCGTGATATCATCAAGTATATCATTTATTGATATTGAATTTGCTAATGTGATCGATATACTTCGCATATCTATAAGATCATCCGATAATTGCGGAGTTATTCTACGATATGAATCGATAATAGAATTATCATTATCTATAATAGATGCTACACTACGTATTGTTAAGTATGAATCATCGCATAATGGAGCACCAATACAAACTACTCGGCAGTCTCGATTATCATGATCGATAATTGTTGAAGTTTGATCAAACAGTGTATCCACTAATGATTGCGTATTGGAAATCATAGTAATACGAAGCTGATTTGGCATGAACACGATTCGCTGAAGAGCCATTGCGATAGCCTCATCTGATATTAATTCTGTATTGTATTCTATATGGAATGGTGGATTTCTAACATAGTCGCGTAATTGTGCTATTGTCAGCAACGGTTGGTAATCCAATAATATTCTCTTAATTATCATAACCACCAATCTAGCCTCTCCATCTAGGAAAAATACGTTGAAGCGAGCCGTATGTATGCCATGTAATGCAACACCATTACGGGTATCTGCATATGCTTTAGTAAGTACAGATTTATATTTAGTATATGCGGCATTATCAAGTGGGTATGGCTCACCTAATAATGGAGGAGTTTCGCGTTGTTTGAATCTGAAATTAATTAAATAATCGACCGACGCGTCGTACATAATTTTATCTATCATACTGATTTGTCCGTATTGCAGAACCTTCAATCGATACGATTCTTCTTCATTTATTGACGGTGACTTAAATTTAGGATTATTCAGATATGTCATCAATAAATGTATCTTAACTGATCGCATTCCTTCCGGGAGCATAGAATGAACATTCTTTCGCACAGCTCTACCAATAATCTGAATTAATTCAGATACAGAGCTCGGCTCATGACAAATAATAATATGTCGACATGCCTTCAAAGTATGCGATTCGCGCATGGCTCTTGAGCCGATGATGATCTTTATTTTCTCTCCATACACATTCATATCATTATTAAAGGCGGCTAGACGATTTGATATAATTGTTTTCGACAGCATGCCGGTGACAAATGTGAAATATACTGGGACAAATTTATGATCGGCCTTCTTATGATTGCCAAATAATAACGGACATTGCATGCAGATACTGTTTTTTATTGGAACATCGCCATCTAGTAAGAATCCATTTGCATTCATAATACCAATAATCATATCCGTGCCCGATCCTTGAACATACGGATGATAAATAAATATCTTCCCATGCTCGGTTTCTTTCATATCTAAACACATACGCACTAGTTTAGCATATTTGGCAGAATAAGTAGCTAATGTCGGTAGCGCAAATATATCCGAAGATAGGATACCATCCTTCAATCGACGAACTGCCTTATTCGATTTGATATTTTCCAATCCTCGAATATTTTTACTAAAAATAACACCGTGCGGTGATTCCTTCGTTTCTGGTAAGGTGATGTCCTTGATTATGTTGACTCCGCGATCATCTATTACAACTAATCTAGTTAACCAATAATCAATACTTTTTAGTTGAAGTGGTGAGGCCGGGCAGCGAATAAATTTCAAATAATTAATACCCTTAGATGACTCTCCCGCAAATGAAGATGATGGATATTCTCGCGGATTATCATCCATGATATAACTAATACTGCCCGATATCATTTGCTTGATTTTACTAATACCAGCTGGAATAAGATATTCAATACCATTTTTAGTATCGAACAGTTCCGCACTTGGAATTGCCGTTCCGGTGAGCAGTGTAATAATAGGAATAATTTCCAATGCACTTGATGTAAGTGGCGTTGCTGATAATAATAATGCACGTATGCAACCATAATCGGCAGAATCACAATGTCCGCTAAAGAAATAATCCATGGTAATTGATATTGCCAGTCCATATGAATTAAGTTTATCGGTTTTGTATAGATTATGGACTTCATCGCATATGATCAACGATTTGTTTAAACTTTTGATGAATGGGATATTGATTCGCACAGATCCATCTTTGATCCATTTGCGGACAAGATCTGTATCAAATACCATTTTGTCATCTATGATTTCACTACTGCTGGGTTTCATCATTTTTTTAACATCATCCATATTAATTATGCGCATAGCAAACTCTCTATAGCCATAAAATTGATAAATACCTCGCACTTCTCGTTTCACCAATCGTCGCATGTAATGTCTTCGTGTTGCTATGTATTTCTCTTCTATCTCATCTGACTCATGCATATGCAGCTCTAGGTTCTTCAGTTTTTTCGCATCATTCATATTCACGAATGAAAATTCTGGATGGGATAATAGCTCATTCTTGAAGATGCCTTTTGTAAATCCAAGAACAACAATGGACGAAACTGAATTAGTTTCTAAGTTGGGACGATACTGTTTTATATATTCAGTCGCAGTCGCTAATGCGCTGACTGTTTTACCCGTGCCTGTCATGTGGAGTAACATCAATGCCCGCCGATCGCTAAGTGGATTCATAAAATCTCTAACAAAAGCCTGATACGTATTCAATTGTAATCTGCCAGACTCATGGATAAGATTATCGGTCTTTGTAGCATCTGGATTATTTTCCAAGTGTTGAGGAGTTGCGCTAAGAACTGCAAATTCTTTATCATACTCTAGCGATGTCATGACTTTTGTGTTGATATATGAAATCAAATATTTCTTGAGAACAGTTTCTCTTTCTTCGAGGTGTAGTTAACTCACTATATTATATAAGGCACACTTACCACAAATGTCGCAGTGTGCACTCAATGCAAAGCCTCAATCCAATGGAACTTGCTTAACTGATGAGCATATAAGCATCATCGAAGAATACACTGGAAATACAATTTCAGATATCACTAAGAATTGCTCGAATGAAGATAATATTAATGAATGCATCATCGATAATAGTAAGGCGCCGGATGATATAAAATTAAAGATAAAAATAGAGGCACTCAAAGCGCCCACCAGTAGTGTAGATGAAAAATATTGGCTAGACAATACGGAAATAGATACTATCATGTGCCAATTCCGCAAAATGAATAATGGGTTCGCGCACTCGTGTATCCATATGAGTGATTTGGTTATGATCCCGCCAAAAATTATCGATGCATTCGATTATCATATTTATCCCGTAACTGATATTGATTTCGCTAATGAATTTAAGCATGCCTTACACAAACGTGGTATTATTTCTAATGATGCTGATAATTTTACACCTAAGCTGAGCACTTATAACGACAAACCTCTTAAATCATACGGAGTTATTTTCAATACAGACTCGTCCAAGGGAAGAGGAAAACATTGGTTTTGTATATTTATATCTACCGATCAGAAAGATCCCGATAATACACATAAACCATGGATTCGCATAGAATTATTTAACTCAGGCGGTGGCGGCTGTTCGTCAGCTGTATTTAATAAATTTTGGGCACAGACCGCCACTAATATTGCTAAGGCGACTGGACTTAAATGCACATATGATATTATAACCAATCTTCAGCACCAAAGTAGTGAAACTGGTAATTGCGGTAGCTATAGTTTATTTTACATTTACGCAAGATGCGATGGGGGCATTCCAAGTGATTTTGATAAATCCAATAAAAAAATAACAGATGCCGAGATGACTAATTTTAGATTGGTATGCTTCGAGAAGAAGGAAACTTATTGACGACCTTCCTTTTTGGCATTGTAATACTTAATGCAATAGCTAAGCAATCGTTTTAGAGTTCGCCGAATATGCTCGCGATCGTCCTCATTATAGTTGGACCAAATACTACGCAACATATTAATCATATCGCGCAGACTATGATTATCGATTTCATACATGATTTCCCCATTTTTTTTATCAATCTCAGCTTCCCAGTTTTTGGCAATCAAGGCATCGATATCTCCGCTATGGATAAAATCACGATATTGTAATAATTCCGGAGAAGTTTCCTCGATGATATAAGTACGATCTACCGCTAGAGCTACTCTAAACCGACGCTTGATTGTATCCACATTGGAACAATTCGATAATTCATTACCGAGTTGTTCTAGTAGTTGTTGGATAAGAGTATTATATTTATGAACCTGCTCGTCCATCTCAAGCGTAATTTGAGTATGTATAGATATTATACTTTTACCCGATTGATCAGAATGGCTAGAGGCAAGAAGCAATTTCGTGTTATTAATAATGGTGGAGATATCGATCAGACTGAATTATTGAGCATGTTCCAGCAATTAACTGGTGATCCGAGTAAATTAGATCCTGTTATTGTTAAGGATAAATATGAGCGACTGCACAATGATATCGAGCGATGCAATAAGTTAATTACTAAGTTCAAGGAAGCCATTGTTGATCGTCTCTATACCAAAAAAACCGATCCGTTCTTTCAACGTGAGGCTAAGCAATTAACTGATTTCGTCAATCAGGTGAATGACTATATCACAGTTGATATCACTGATGAAAATCTTGTTCACATTTATCAAGCGCTCAAAGATTCATTCGTGATCGAGGAATATCTTAAGGTATGCAAGGTGCTACGGCAGGGTGAGGATTGTATTAGAGATCGGTGTGCATTATCGGATAGCTTCATTAAGCGATCCGTTGGAGAGGAGTTCTATCTATTTGACTTCGCCAAGATTAATTTCAAACATCTATTCACGCATATTCTTGAGGAGAATTTCCCAGAACACGATGAGTTGAGTGGATGCAAGCAATACATTCTCGTGATGTGCAATATGTTGTATATCACAACCCAAGATATTTATACCATCGTTACTAGTCCTGATGTTGATATCGATAAGCTATCCGAGCTAATTGTTAAGGCAATTACATCAGCTAAGAAACAAATCCCGCGATGCGATAAGGCATTCCGTCTTATTGAGAATAGCGTTGATATGCTTAAGAATGGCATGAGTTCATACTACAAAGATTTCGTCGCATCGGGCAATCCAGCGGTCATCTTCGAAAACTTCATCAACGATATCAGTAATGATTTGCATATCGATACGCAAACCTTAGGACAATTTAAGCGCATCATCTTCCACTTCAGGAAGCAAGCTAACTCTATGCCTAAGAAGAAGCAAGAATTGAAGGGTGTGTTCTCGGCACTTGATAAAATTATGGATATCATGGATGATGAAACGCCGAAGGGAGCTCATGAGTCGGAAGATTCTGATGATGATTCAACCGAGGAGATCAAGGTAGATGAATAAAAAAACATAAATCCAATAGCAGTATTACACAAGCTCGATAGCATTGTTGATCAAGGCAATGCTGCGTTGAATATCATCGATGCTCACATTTTTTTTATCGAGAGGAAGTTCCTCACGATTTGGTAATTTATGCACCTTGAACTCAGTTTCTATTTTGAGTTCATCGAAGATACCAACATCAATATCCTTGGCGCCAAATAATGAATCTTTGATTGACTTCATGTTAGGATCAGTTGGATTGATACTGCGCGCGAGATCCATCTCCACATCGAATTTATCATCTATGATAAATCGCAAACGTAGCTTGGCTCTGAGCATTTTAATAGTGCCATTCATTGGAGCTACCGGCGCTTCAACGCATATTTTCATCTTCGTTTTGGGATTAATCCATAGTGGTTTGGCTAGCAGTTTCTTTTTTATGAATAAATCGGTCTTCTGATTGACGCCATTTATGAATATCATAGTGCGCCGTGTGTTATCAGTGAAATACACATCAATATGTTGAACAATCTCCATAGTGGTGCTAATATTCGTGAAATGAGTGCGCAAGCGATTATACATCTCTTGTGATTTGGGAACCGAATAGGATAATTCCATTTCAACATCCTCGATGTTTGAAGTATTGTATATGGCGATAATGCGATTCATTTGATGGGCCATTTATGATTTCTTTCAGATCGAATGGTATACTTACTCACCGACCGATCAATTTTATATAATTCCCTTCATATAATTATGACAGACGCTAGTATTAAACAGTTCATGTATCAAAAGCTTCCCAGCGGGAATGATGTAGATACGATGGATAACATAAATATGCAGCGAGGGAAACGAGCGAAACGAGTGATAGATGCCGCTCGTACCAATCAAAATTATTTTAGAACTGTAGTAATTCAAAAGCCATTATTAGACCATTATGAAAATGTGGATTGGTTTGCGCGAGAAACTCAGTTCGATCTAGAACCTTATATCGAGCGCGTAGAATCTAATATTCCAAAACAGTGATTCGACTCCTTAAAATTGAACAGTGCGTAAATAGTATAATAAGCTGATACAGTTTGTTGATAAATGATGGATCAAATACAGGCAAGGCGTATCTTGATGCGAAATATCTGCGATACGATTATCAATAAATATGATGGATTTGTATTTGGAGGATATGTGCGGGATACTATTCGTCAATTATATTGCACGCATCAGACTCAGTTGCTAATCGCGACTGGTCTCGATCCAAGTCTTATGGATACTGAAGAATTTCTTCCAGAAATGGCAGATCGTTTTCAATGTCCCGTTGATATCGATTGCATGATCCAGAAAAAACACTTGGATTCATTCAAGAATGAATTTCTTCGTCAGCACATGCTACTATCGGTGGTGGAAATTAAATCTGATAATTTGTATGAGTTCAAATCGTTAAATGACGAGATCGAATATCAGCACCAAACTTGGGAACTAAAAACTCAATTCGATACAATGCAGCATTTACTTGGATGGATGCGTGGGCCAGATATGGCAAATGATAATTTGGAATATTCTAACTCCGCCAGATCTCCAATCAATATCAAGTTTACACTCGATGTATTGGTAATAACCGATGAAATGCCAACTGATCCATTTCTATCATCTACAGCTGATTTTAGATGCAACTCTCTATTCTTTAAACAAATGCCATTTGGTATTAATTATAAAGATGTGCCAATCGCTGCATTAAATATTATAGAAGATAATGCACTCGATGCAGTTAATAAGGCGATTTCAGATATTCATTCTAAAATCGCCCATGTAGTCTGCGATACAAATAAAACCCGTATCAAAAAAATGATCGATAAGGGATATACCATTTGTAATATGCCAGTGAATCATCCATTTGAAACGTATATCAATAAAACAGATGATATCTGTAGCATTTGCTTGGAAATAATTTCTTATACAGGAATACAAACATCATGCTGCCATGCGAAACTTCATTATAAGTGTTTTGATGATATTGTTAACCATGGACTACTTAAATGCCCAATCTGTAAAAAGATTGATCCAATCGATGGTATAATCGATAATATGGCTCTAGAACACGCAACTATGTTCATTGATGAAGATGCAAATATGTTCATTGATGAAGATGCGCATTTCGATACTCGGATCAGAAATGCATTTTGGTAAATCTTGCGAAACGATACAATTGCGATACGTTCGATAAAAATGTGAACATATTTTTTTATCCGATATCAATAAATTACACGTATGTGTGCTAATAGTATAGTCTCGTGCGAAGAATACTCGTTCTATCTTAAGCGACGGATATATAGATATATAACCCATCCAGAACACATATCGTTCATTGAGTAATTAACAACAATGGTCCGTAAGTGCAAGACTCCTCTCCCCGTTTATAACAATTTGACCTCTGAAGATGTTGCTGGTGTTGTCATGGCGAACAGTGGTGCTATTAAAGATAAGCAAGTTGATCCCCGTAAGCTCATTGGTGTGATTCATATCAAGAAGTACATCGCTGATGTTAAGATTAACGGCACTGTCGAAAAGTGGATCTCTATCGTTAAGAAGCTAACTCCTGCCGAGGGTGAGCAAGCAGTTGAGCTAACTGAAGATGAAGTTGTTGCGCTAGAAGAATGCAAGGTTCGCGTTAAGAGTTATCTCGATGAAGAGGCATCAAATGCTCTTAAGACTAAGATTGCCGAGTCTAAGGATGAGATGAAGAATCTCAAGGATGTTTCGTCTAGCATGAAGTTCAAGTTTAGCAAGAATGCGTATGAGGCAATCACGCATGTGATTAATCTTATGACTCGTGAGCTACTTGTGTTCACCTGCGATAGTTGCGCATCCCAACGCGCTAAGCTAACCAAGGTTGTTCATATTCCTTGGGATCAACTTAAGGATAAGCAAATGGCTGGTCTTTACCTGAACACCAAGGCTGCATTTGATTGCATGAACCCGGTTGAAGAGGAGGAGGAGGAAGAAGAGGTTGTCGAGGATGTGCCTGTTGATGAAGTTGTTGAAGTTGTCGATGAGGCTGCTCAAGTTGAGCCTGAGGTTGTCGAAGAGACTGTTGAGGAAGTCAAGAGTCCAAAGCCTCGTCTATCTCAATACATTTCGAATACCTTCAAGGAAATCGTGTCTCGCGATCCTCGTTTCAAGGGTTTGTTACTTGGCAAGGAGGTGACTGCGTTGGTTAATGACATCATTTACCAAACGCTAGATCGCTTTGCTAATATTATCAAGTCGCTCTTGGATATGGCTAATAGCAAGACTGTTAGTGGTCGCCTAGCGATTATCGCAGTTAAGATTCTTCTTCAAGATCATATCCATACCACCAATGAAGATATTGCAGTTGTGCTAGATGTTGTTCAAGCTCGTCTTTCTGCTCTCAAGGAGCAACCAGAGGAGGAACAAGAACCTGCCGCTACGGAGTAAGTAAACCAATAAAAATGCCCATTTGGGTATTTTTTTGTGATCGATAAAATTGCAGATTTGGATCATAAATATACACATCTGCGAACAGAGCTGATGAATAATATGCTTGGAAAATCACTTTAAGTATCTTTTTTATGGTCTATCAAAATTGATTTGATTATACATAAATATATACACCCTAGTCTTAACTAACCGTATAACCAATAATATCCCAGAGAATAATGCTATCTGCTACAGATTTTAAGATTCTCAAGAATGGCATTGATATTCGTATTGAGATTATTATGCGAGTTGCTGATGGATTTCTTAATATCACGAAAATGCCAGCTTTGGTATATCGTCTTAAACAGGAAGATGCTCAGATGGAAGAGTCGAATGAAGAGGTGGGAGGAATTCCGCCCACCTCAATAAAACCAGCAAAACATTGGTTTCAAAATCAAGACACTGTATTATTAATTGAGTTCGCTAAGAAACATATTGATATGGATCGAGTTTATTACGAACTTAAAGCTGGTACGCCCACAAAATTTATGGGAACATATGTTCATCCTAAGCTCTACGATCATTTCATGATGTGGCTCGATAAGGAATATGCATTTAAGGTATATGAGATTCTTGAATGCATTCATCATGATGCTAATCAAAAAATCATTGCTGAAAAAGATGCATCGATTAGATCACTTCATGCGAAACTTGATAAAATTGTTATTCAGAATGATGAGTTGCATGTAATGAATAAGGAACAAGACGCTAAGATTGATCGATTACTTAAATATGGTGAAACAACTACTAATGAGTTACATGCGGTAAATGAGAAGCTTGACATTATGCATAATTCAATTATTGAATTTGCTAGATTGACTCTTCCAATGTGGGTTGGCTCAGGTGTGTTGAAAACTCAGTTGGATAATTTACTAACTCAGTATACTCTTATCAATGCTCTGCAACATTTGAAAATTGCTTATGTGATTGGATTTGTTAGCATTGATGGACCCATTGAGCTAAAGACTTATTTCTGCTGCACTAATTTCGCCGATGCTGGTAAGCGTATTAGTAAATTATACAATGCCAATATCAATATGAGAATGTTGCATCCAACAGCAATCTCATTAGTGTCATGTGAGATTAATACTGAATTGGCTATGGTTAGAGGAATTGATTTACCTAATATTACAACGCGTGGTAATAAAGTATTTACGATCAGTTTGAATGATGGAGAATCATTTGATAAAATTTATGATGAAGTTATTATTGATATCCGCCGAAAGCGTTTACAGCCATATCAGATGCGTCGAGATACTGTTGCCCAATCAGCAACAACTGATCGTGTGATTACTACAATCACTGATGAGGATAATCAGTTCTTTAATGATGCACTACCATTTAGTCAGAATTTCTTAGATTGTTATGTCCATACTCGTGCTGATGGAAGATATGATTATCTTACCCCATCGCGTAAAACTACCATTCGAGCTGATCTTGAGAATGAAAGATTAACCGATCGTATCTATCCGCTGCGCAAGATTCGTGAATTATTGGAGCTAGATGTTAATCATGATGATCTATTTGATTCAGAGTAGATCGAACAGTCTGATGCTATTTTTTTGTGATCGATAAAATTGCAGATTTGGATCATAAATATACACATCCTGTTCAAACAGAACTGTAATCATGTCATCCATCGCCAATATTGCTACTTTCATTGATCACTTGGTTGAGAAGAATATCAAAATCAATCTGCGCGATTTCACATTCATGCTCCATAAAAGATTCTACGCAAATATTGATATTTCTATCATGGCTGAACTGCTCGAAATAGCTGCTCGCGATAATGTAAAACAATATATTGTTCATCATGATTTGCTGATCAAATATGGGATTACTATAAATGATAATATCAAAGATAGAAACTGTATGATCACACCGAAATCATTTCTTATCGCACTTCAGAATGATTCAACAATCTATGCTGGATATTTCAGATTCCTTCAAACGATATACTCGAATTATCAAATATATCAACGCAGATGTTATAAACAAATTATCGGACAATTAGCGAAAGCTGATAAATTCAATATATCGAATTTTATTGTAGAGTTTACTAGACTGATTATTCCAGTATCAGTTGGATCTGATTTATTGAAAATTAAATCTAGCAAGGGATTGGCACGATATAAGCAATTCGTTAATACGTTCCGCTCGGTGCAACATTTAAAAATTGCTTATATGGTTATGTTCATTAGTTTCAAGAAACCAGCCGGAATAAGAGTATTCTACTATTGCACTAATTTTGATTATGTCAGAACTCAAATTAGTAAAATGTATATGGCTACCACAGATATGATAATGATGCCACCAATTGCATTATCATTGAAATCGTATAAAATAAATACTAAATCAGAACTTACTCGAGCGGGTGAAAAAAAGACATACACAACTATGCTCGGAAAGGGAGATTCAATTTTAAATGAGTATACGAAAATACTTGATAAAATCAAACATAGACAACTCAGAACACGAAGGAAGTCTCGTAAGATTAATCAATTTCTCAGAGCCGCTTTACCGCTCTGTCAGAAATTCTTAAATTGCAATGTTCATAAATGTGTCAAAGATTCTATGAATGTATATGAATATATGTACCCATCACTTGAAAGAATTAGTCGTGCCGATTTCGGAAATGAAAAAATGACTGATAGCATCTATTCACTGACAAAGATATCTGAATTATTCAATAAGAT
>Ga0302322_100003946_pt1 | contig 12805 bp, 12 predicted proteins | sample Fen_T0_2_FD_203757 | JGI IMG/M metagenome (GOLD analysis project Ga0302322, IMG submission 203757) | Peat permafrost microbial communities from Stordalen Mire near Abisko, Sweden - Fen_T0_2 | ecosystem: Environmental > Terrestrial > Soil > Wetlands > Permafrost | place: Sweden: Abisko...
CCTGAAGCCAATGGATTAAGAATCCACTGCTCTACCAATTGAGCTAATGACCCGTCTTTACGGATAAAGTGCCGAAAGGAGGGGCGTATCTCCCATAGAACCCGGCGATCGTCAACCGCGAAACGTCGCCCTCCACCGAGCGGCCCGCGCGCCCGGTGTTGGGCGGTTTTCCGACGTGCTTTACCGCCAGTTTCGCGTGCTTGCCTGCGCCTCGGCGGGCGGCTACTTGCCGTCGATGCGATGCGATTCGATCCGCGCACAGTTGATTGGGTACACGCCGGCGAATGAGGCTGAGGCTGGCTTCGTCGTGCGCATGCTGCAGCTGAGCCAGTCCGAGGGGGCCTGCGAGCGGTCGCGTTTTTCGCCCGGCCACTTTACCGCCAGCGCGTTCGTGCTGAGTCCCGATCGCCGCGATCTCGTTTTGATCCACCACAAGAAGCTCGGCATCTGGGTGCAACCGGGCGGGCACGTGGAGCCGACCGACGACGATCTGGTCGGCGCGGCACGCCGCGAAGTGCTGGAGGAAGTCGGGCTCGGGGATCTCCAGCCGATCACCTCGAACAGCGGGACGAACGGCGCTTCACTCGTGTTCGATGTGGACATTCACTCGATCCCCGCGCGCAAGGCAGATCCGGCGCACGAGCACTTCGACGTGCGTTTTGCGTTCGTGGCAAACACGCGAACGCTCGTTCACTCCGAGGAGGTCGCTGATTTGCGTTGGGTGCCGCTGTCCGACGTCGAGCAGCTGGGTACGGACGAGTCGGTACTGCGCGCAGTGGGCAAGCTGCGCGTACTCGGCGGCTGACGGAGCTGACGGACGGCTGTGCCTATTCTTGCATCCGGGCACGCACGAACAGGCCCTCGCCGTGCAAGTAGCCGCTCGTCCAGCCACCCTCGACCGGGGCGTCGGCGCTGAGGAAGCAGGTCGAATCCTGGCAGTTATCGAACTTCCACGCGGCCCAGCTGATGCTGCGCTCGTTCAGGAAATCCATCCAGGTTTGCGATTGCTCCAGACAAACCTCGCCTTTCGTCCCGCCGTCGGCCTTGGTCGCTCCCCACTCGGTGACGAACAAGGGAGCTCCGAGGTCGAGCGCGGCTTTGGCCTTGGTGATTAGGTTGTTGCCGTGATCGCAAGAATAGAAGTGGAGCGTGTACATCAGGTTTTTGCCGACGAGCTGATCCTGCGCGGCCTTGTCCACGTCTTGCGACCAGGTGGGTGTGCCGAGCACGATCACACTGTCCGGCTCGACCTCGCGAATCGCCGCGACCACCGCCTCGTGATACGGCTTCAATTGGGTCGACCAATCGAGCTTGGTCGGTTCGTTGAAGGGCTCGTAGATGACGTTCGGCACGCCCGCGTACTTGGTCGCCATCTCCGTGAAAAAAGCGACTGATTCATCGGTCTCCTCATTGGCGGTCTCGGTGTGCCAGTCGATCAGCACGTACACGCCAGCGGCTATCGCGTTGTCCACGATCTGCTCGACTTGGGCTATCGCCTTCTCTGGCTGTGCCTTGCTCGGATCTTTGACGCTGAGGTAGGCGTACTCGGGATCGACGCCCATGGCGGCGCGGATCACGCTCAGGTGCCAATTGTTGCGGAGCCATTTGAGCCCTTGGAGGTTCTCGGCGTAACCGTCGTCCTCCCAGTTCAACCACATGCTGCTCACGCCCTTGAGCTGAACCCGATTGTTCGAAGCGTCGCGCAGCTCGGTCCCGCTCACGTGCAGCTGGCCGTGAAGCTCCACCGGCGTCGGCCCGAAGTCATCCCCGGCACCGAGGTCGTTGTCATCACCAATCTCGAGGGCGGCGGGGTCCACCGGCGTGGGCGGGACATACTTACTCCCGACGTCACAGCCTTGGGTCGTGAGTGCCAACAGAAGCAATCCGGAGAGCACGGTCGAACGCAGCATGGTCCACAGTGAATGACTCATGGCGCTGCGATTTGCCAGCGCCAACGACGCGCTTTGCGCAATTTCGAATCGTTACGAACGGAATCCGGAACCGGTTCCAGCTTCGCTCCTTTTTTTCCAGCCCTGGCGCTCGAGCGCCTTCTCCCCCCGGGGATGGCGAAGCGGATTGCGCGCCCGTGCCGACGGGCCGAGCCTGCGCCGTTCACCCCCTAGAACCCACCTTTAGTGCCTTTTGCGGCAACGGTGATTGACGCGCGCCGGCCGCCCTCTGGACACTGAGGGGAATGGAATCCGTAGTGCGCGGCTATCGCGTCCAACCCTTGGCCGAGATCTTGGCCGTGGAGTTTCGCGACCGAACCTACAAAGCCGACCTTGCGACAGTGGTGGGCGATCGCGGTTTCGAAGAAGTCGAGCGTTGGATCGACGAACTGACGCAAGCGGAGCTGGGCGTGTCACCGAACGGCGCGCTATTCGCCAAGAAGAGCGTCGGCGCAGTCTTCGGCATCGTGCTGGAGAGCGGTGAGCCGGCGGTGCTCAAGTTGTTCAACCGTAGCCTCAGCCACTCGGAATTATCCGCGATGCACCGTTGTCTGGCCGTGGCGGCCAGCAACGGCTTCCCAGTCGCCCGTCAGCGCAGCGAGATCTTCGAGGCCGACCCCGGACTATTCGGCGCTTTCTACGGCTACCTCGACGGCGCGCATCGAAACCCGCACGAACCCCCGGTGCGACGCGAACTGGCGAACAGCTTGGCCGAGTTGAACGCATTGCTCGCGCCACTCGACACGAGCGAGTTGCCGCTCTCACCCGGACGGCAAGAGGCACTCTGGCCTGCGCCGCAACGCATTTGGGAAACGCGCGAGATCGACGACGAGGACGGCCGCTTCATCGCGGCCCATGGTCGAGCCGCGCAGCTCGCCTTGAAGAAGAGCAAGCTGCCGCTGCTCGCCATGCACCTCGATTGGGGCGTGAAGAACATTCGCTTCCGTGACGACGCGGTGTGCGCCGTCTTCGATTCCGACTCCGTGCACGCCGCTTCCGAGGCCGAATGCGTCGGGCGCGCCGCGGCGCAGTTCACCGCCCAATGGGACATCCCGGCGGTGCTCACGCCCAGCGCCGATGAAGCCCAGGCCTTCGTCGACGAGTATCAGTCAGCCCGCGGTCGAAAATTTTCGCGCGCCGAGCGCGCGCTGGCGGCCGCTGCCGCGCGCTATTCAGTTGCGCAGGCAGCGCGCCTCGAGCACTTATCGGGTGTGCCCGAAGCCGACAATTATCGCGGCTTGCTGCGCAATTACGAGTCTGATCCGCTGCTCTGAGCCGCTCGAAATCAGCGGCGCGAGGTGCTAGCTTGCAGCTCTCCGATGGCGAGTGAAATCGACCCGAGCAAGTGCCCGACATGTGGCGAACCGAACGCCTGCGGCCTCAGCCAGGGCAAGAGCGAGTGCTGGTGCTTCGGCGCGCTGGTCACTGAGGCCGCGCTCGAACGTATCCCGAGCCAGGCCAAGAACCTGGCCTGCGTCTGCGCGCGCTGCGCCGCGGCCGCTGCCGCCGAAGCGAAGCCGAGCTGAGTGACCCTCGCTCAGCGCCTCCTGCTCGCCATTGGTGCTCTCAGCCTGGCCACGATCATCGCACTGGGCTTCGGTGTGCGCGAGGCCTGGCACCGCAGCGAAGAGCAGCGCTTCCGTGATCAGTTCGCGCAAGCGCTGGAGCCGCTCGGACGCGAGCTTTCGGACGAGCTCGAGGGCTTGCCACTGCTCAGCGAGCCGTTGTGCCGGCACGATCCATTGGTCGACAGCGCCCTGGTCGGGCTCGAAGCCGGCGATCTGGATCAAAGACGACTGGCGATCAGTGTGCGCGTACCGGAACTGGCTCAGGCGCTCCGGCTCGACGAACTGTATGTGGTCAGCTCGAGTGGTGAGATCTTGGGCTCGCACACCCCGGGCAATGCGACTCAGGGGCCAACGCTGGTTCGGTATTTGGAGCACGCTTCGAAGGCGGGCGTGCGCGGCAGCGCGCCGCTCGCCATCGAATACGGCTGCGTACATCGCTCGCGCGAACATGAAGGCTTGTGGGTGGGGGTTTACTCAGCGCGACACTTGGAACCACTTCTGGCCAAGATTGGTGCCGCATACAACGTCAGCCTCAGCTTCGAGACATTGCCTGCATCCGAGCAACGCATGGTCAGCGTCTTGGATCTTCCGGAGCTCGGACACAAGAAGATCAGCGCGTTTCGATCACGCGTTCCGTTGCTGTCCGCGCTCGAAGACTTGGACGTGACGATATCGCTGATCGGTGTCGGCACGCTGGTAGCGGCGCTCGTGGTGTCACTCTTGCTCTCGAAGAGCCTCAGTCGACCATTGGTCGAGTTGGCGCGCGAGGCGGGCGCAGTGGCGCACGGTGAGCCGAAGCCCGTGGCCGTGCGTGGCGCCGCAGAAATCCGCGCTTTCGCACACGCCTTCAATCGCGCAATCGCGGATCTAACCGCACTGCGCAAGCGCTTGGCGTCCACCGAACGGATCGCGGCACGTCGTGAAATTGCGCGGCGCGTGGCCCATGAAATCAAAAATCCGCTCGCCCCAATCCGAGCTGCGGTCGAAACGTTGCGTCGCCTGCGCGCCCGCCAAGATCCTGCGTTCGACGAATACTTCGACGAAGCCACACGCACAGTGCTCGAAGAAGTGCAACGCATCACGCGCATCGTCAGCGAGTTTACGGAGTTCGCGCGGCTACCCGCGCCGAACCCCGCGCCATTGGACGTCGTAGACACGCTGCGCGCCCAAGCCACGCTGCACGGTAACAGCGGCTCGCAAATCGTCTTCACGAGTAGCCCGTGTCCGGCGCTAAACGCGGATCGCGATCAGCTCGTTCAGCTGTTTAGCAACTTGATCCAAAACGCCCAGTACGCAGCTGAGTCACGGCCCGCGCAGAGCGGTCTGCCGGCGCGAGTTACGGTCGATGTGCGTCCATCGGGCACGGACAAGGTGCGCATCGTCGTCAGTGACAATGGCCCGGGCCTTGCGCCCGAAATGCACGCGCGCCTGTTCGAGCCGTACGCCACGAATAAGCCGGGCGGTACAGGGCTCGGGCTGGCGATTGCCCAGCGCATCGTGATCGAGCACGGGGGCGAGATCGGCTATTCCGAGAGCCCGGGCGGCGGCGCTACGTTCAGCGTGGAATTACCCGTTTCCGGGCCGAGCTTCATGCAAGAGGCGCCACTGAGCGAAGAATGAGAAGCGTTGATATTGCTCAATCACTGCGTTGGATGAGTCGCCGCGGATCTCGCACTGCGCTGGACGAGTCGCCGCGGATCTCGGCTGACGAAAATGCCAGGAACTCAGCCGCGTTCAGGAGGCGCCCCTCGCCAATCAAAGTTATACTGTTTGAACAGAGTATAGCTTCTGCGCCGCGAGGCGATCATCGTCGGACAAGAGTCGATCCAACAGGGGCACCGCGCGTCTGCGCAGGGTATCCGAAATTGGGCGCCGAAGGCTGGGACGAGCGCGGCGGGAATTGTGACCATAAAAAAACCCCGGACCGAACCCGCCCTGCCGAAGCTGATTGGGCGTTCACGAACCGCCGCGCGGACCCTCCGCAAGTGATCAAGTAGTATTAGATGGCGGGAAGGAATCGCCGCGCGCCGTGTATAGTTAGGCGTGGCTTACCGCATCGTCTCAGCTGGCGTCGCCGGCCTCCTGCTGCTGTCAGTGAGCGCCTGCACGATCACCGTTCAATCGGGGCCGAGCTCGCCCGCCACCCAGGGCTACGCGCCAGCGCCAGCGCCCGTTTACGCCGCGCCCGCCAATACCGTGTACGTACCGGTGGCCGTTGCCCCGCCCGCGCGCACGCCCGCCCATCCCGTCGTGGTCACGCGTCCGCAACCTCCGACTCCGACGCCCGCGCCAGCACGCCAACCCTCGTTGCCGAGCCCGCCGATCACACACGCACCGACCGCGCCGCCCGGTTTTGCAATAGTGCCCGCGGCGACCGCCCCGACGGCAGCGGCCACGACCACGCCGCCAGCGGCCACGACCACGCCGCCGCCCGTGACCAGCCCTCGAGAGCCTGTGCGCAAACCCGGTGATCCACGGGCGATCAAGAAGCCCCAAAGCCCGCCGTCGGTTAAATAAGCGGTAAAGCAGGCACTAGCGCTGGCGTGTGCCGGGGCCGGGGCCGTGTGTAGGTGAGGCGCCGGGCCGGATTTGAAATCGGCCCGCGGTGAGGGCGTAGAAGAGTAGTGTTAGGCTCTTGGCCTTCCGCTCATCTGGGGACACGGCCGCACGCAATGATCCGCATCTCACCGCGTCAGCTCATCACTATCGCCATCCTCGGTGCCATCGCGCTCCTGGCGGTCGTGCTGAATCACTCCACCATCGTCGGCCCAGGAGGCTGCGCGATGATCGTCTTCGTCGCAGCGGCACTTGCAGTGTTGAGCGCTCCGGGCGAGGCGGTCTCGACTGAGTTCGTCGACTCGCTGCGCGCCGCGGTGCGCCGCGTGCTCGATGGCAAGAGGCCGGACGCGCCCATCGGCGCACCGGTCGGGGTGGCCCAGATCTATCAAGAGCTGCAGGAAGCGCACGAGAAGTTCGAAGAGCTCAGCACGCGCAGCAACCGCAACGAGACCGAGCTGCAAGAGGCAGCCGCTTCGCTCTCCGCTGCCGTTCGCACGTTGACCGAGGGCGTTGCAGCGCAGCTCAATGCCAGCGACGAGAGCGCGCGCTACGTCAAAGAGGTCACCAACGCCTTGCGTGAAATCGCCCAGCACGTGGAAGTGCTCGCGGCCAGCGCCGAAGAATCCAGCTCTTCCGTGCTGGAGATGACAGCCACCAACGAACAGGTCGGCGGCAACATCCTGGAACTCGCTGCCAGCGTGCGCGAAACCGTGGCTTCTATCGAGGAGATGGCGTACTCGATCAAGGAAGTCGCCAAAAACGTGGATGCGCTCTCGCTCACGGCCGAGGAAACCTCCTCGAGCATGAACGAGATGGACGTGTCCATCGATCAAGTCCAGTCGAACGCCAACGAAACCGCGCGCTTGTCCGAAGAAGTGGCGCAGGACGCCGAGCGCGGCGCCGAAGCGATCCTGAAAACGATCGGCGAAATTTACCGCATCAAGGAGAGCAGCCAAGAAGCCGTGGCGGTGATCTCGAACCTCGGTTCGCGGATCGACGCCATCGGTCAAATCTTGAACGTGATCGACGACGTCGCCGAGCAGACCAACTTGCTCGCGTTGAACGCCGCAATCATCGCCGCTCAAGCCGGCGAACACGGCAAAGGCTTCGCCGTGGTGGCTGACGAGATCAAGGACTTGGCCGAACGCGCAGGCGCCAGCACCAAGGAAATTGCCGATCTGATCAAGACGATTCAGGCGGAATCGAAGAACGCGATCCAAGCCGTGGAACGCGGCGCACAAAACGTCGACCGCGGCGTGGAAGTGTCGAACGAGGCCGAGCGCGCGCTGAAGAAGATCTTGGAGAGCTCGCAGAAGAGCACCAACATGGTGCGCGCGATCGCGCGCGCGACGGTCGAGCAGGCCAAGGGTAGCAAGCAAGTGACCGACGCGATCGGCCGCATCGCCGCCACCGTGCAACAGATCGCCGCCGCCACCGCCCAGCAGGCACGCGGCTCGGAGTTGATTATGAAGAGCGGCGAGAAGATGCGTACCATCTCGCAACAAGTGGAGCGCTCTAGCCAAGAGCAATCGCGTGGTAGCCGTCAGATCACGCAATCGATCGAAACCATCAACAACTTGGTCAACCAGCTCAACTCTGCCCACCGTTCGCAGGCACGCGGTTCGGAGCGCGCGCTCACCGCTGCAACCCAAATCGAAGAAGCCGCACGCCGCCAAGACACGGCCCTGCGCGACCTGATCAGCAGCACTGAGCGGATGAAGAAGTCGGTTGCGTGAAATGTGAGCGCGGCGCCGGCCGCGACACGTCCGCCAGGCCGCGTGTGCCTGGCTGTGCCAGCTGCCGGGATGCACATCCCGGAAAGCGCCTGGGAAAACGGCTGCCAGGCTCTCGCGCTACCCGCGGCACACTGCTTGCTTGGGTGTGTTCATGGCCCGAACGCAGCTGTCGAGAACACCGCTCTCGCGACAGACCGGTGCTTTGCGGACATCGCTGCTGTTATCGCTCGGATTGTCACCGCTCGCCTGCGGCGGCTCGACGGTTACGGCTTCCCACAGTGACGGCGGCGGCTCAGCGCAGGCAGGCGCAGGCGACGTAGCGGGAGCGCCTGCGCAGGCCGGTGCGGGCGATCTGGGTGGTGCGCCTTCGCGCGCGGGGGCGCCCTCCTACGCCGGCGCGCCCTCGGTGGGGGGAGCGCCCTCCTACGCCGGCGCGCCCTCGGCAGGCGGCGCGCCCTCGGCAGGCGGAGCGCCCTCGGCAGGCGGAGCACGGCCGGTCTCCGATTGTCCGAACCCGGTCTTCAACGCGGTCAGCAAGCTCGTCGATTGCTCCAACGGCCTCCAGCATCGCGCCGAGGCGCTGGCGTGCACGTTCACGGTACCTCCGTCCGGTGCGGGTGGCGCCAGTGGCTCAGGAACTGGAGGCGCTGCCGGAAACGCGGGCGGGGCGGGTGCGGCCAGCCACTGCACTTCGGACGCAGATTGCGCGGCGATGCCCCTCGGCTACTGCGAAGAGGGCCTTGGGAACGCGCCGTACCGCACGTGCCGATCAGGCTGCACGACAGACAGCGATTGCGGCAGCGGGGCCTGCGCTTGCAATGGCATCAATCCTGGCCGCTGCATTGGCGGTGGCTGCGGGACGGACGCAGATTGCGGACCCAACTCGTTGTGTGCGACCGACCACGGCGTTTGCGGGTACGTCTCGTTCCAATGCACGACGCCGCAGGAGGACGAATGCATCACCGACGCCGATTGCGGCGGCCACGGCACTTGTTCGTCCCAGGGCACGCATCGCGCCTGCAACAACGCCGTCTGCGGGCGCCCATTTTTGATTGCGAATGCGCCGCGCCTGGCAGCCATCGAAGCGCGCGCGGATTGGCTCGAGGCAACGCTCGCGCCGAATCCGAGCGATCTCACGCCCGTGCAACGCGCGCAGCTCGCCGCACATTGGGCGCGTTTGGGTCAAATGGAACACGCCTCGATCGCGGCCTTCGCGCGCTTCAACCTGCAACTCCTGTCGCTCGCTGCCCCGAGCGATTTAGTCGAAGCTTGCAACCGTGCGATCGCCGATGAGACCGCGCACACTCGCGCGTGCTTCGGCCTCGCCAGCGCCTACGGCGGCACCGCCCTCGGACCTGCGCGGCTGGATATCCAGCACTGTCTCGAAGACACGAGCCTGACCGCGATCGCCAAGCTCGTGCTGCGCGAAGGCTGCCTGGGTGAGACCGTCGCCTCGCTCGAGGCCTTGGCCGGCGCCGAAATTGCCAGCGATCCCGCGGTAAAATGCGCCCTGTCGCGCATCGCCCACGACGAACTCAGCCACGCCGAGCTGGCGTTCAAGTTTCTGCGCTGGGCGCTTTCGCTTTCGTCCGCCGAAGCGCGCTACGAACTCGCTTGCGAAGCCGCGCAACAACTCGCCGACTTCGAGAGCGACGCGCGCAACGGAGAACGCGAGCGCACCGACGATCGCTTGGCCGCACACGGATTGCTCGCAGGCGACGCTTTGCGCTCGATTCATCTGGCCGCCATCCGCGACGTGACACGTCCGCTGCTGGCCGCACTGTTCGACGTCGAAACGTCGAACAGCGCTTAGCCGCTGACACCAAAGGCGCAACTGCAAACCCGATCGAGCCGAAGCATGCTCGATGGCGCTCTCGCTAGAGCACTCTGCGCTCGTGCTTCTGTTTCAGAATCGACCCTCCTTGGCGCTCGAGCTGCTCCGGGGCGCGCTCGGCGTGCACGTCGACGCGGAAGAACCCGCCCGCGTCGAGAGCGTCGACTTGACTGCCGCACTTCCCGCGGAATACCGCGCAGACCTAGTGGTCCGTTATTCCGGGGGCGGCGCACCGTTGGTGATTGTTGTCGAGGTCCAGCTCGAGCGCGACGCCGAGAAGCGCTACAGCTGGCCCGCGTACGTTGCACTGCTTCGTGCGCGCTTTCGCTGTCCAGTATCGTTGTTGGTTGTCGCGCCTCGCAGAGCCGTAGCCCATTGGTGTGCGAAACCAATCAACTTCGGAAACGGCGCAATCTTCACGCCTGCCGTGCTGTCAGCCGAAGCAATTCCGGTAGTTGTTGATGCCGCCGTGGCCCGCGCTGCTCCAGAACTAAGCGTGCTCTCCGCGTTGGCGCACGGCGCAGGCGAGCAGGCACAGGCCGTGGCGATCGCACTCGCCGGGATGTCCTCTTTGGAGACCCTCGACGCCGACCGCGCCATGGTATATTTCGACTTGCTCAGGGCGGCCCTGAGCGAAGCCGCAAGAAAGGCACTCGATGCAATGATCCCTCACGGATACAAATTTCAAAGCGACCTCGCGCTCGAGAATCAAGCGCTAGGTGAAGCGCTAGGTGAAGCTAGAGGTGAAGCTCGAGGTGAAGCTCGAGCCAAGGCCAACGCAGTTTTGACTGTCCTCACACTGCGCCGCCTCAGTCCTAGCCCCGAAGAGCAGGAACGCATCTTGGCCTGCACCGAACCCGCTCAACTCGACCGCTGGCTGCAGCGAGCGGTGACCGCGAGCGAGAGTTCTGAACTATTCGAGTAGCAAGCTTGTTTCGACTAGCGAGCTGGGCCCCCACACTGCGCGGAGCGCGGAGTGCTCGCTATCACCGAATAATCGCCCACTTCGAGGTCGAACGGCAGGGCCACGCGGCCGTCGTATTTTCCATCTGGATCCGTGGCTAGCGCGCCGAGCCAATGCTCAGCGCCCGCTTTGTCGCGCAACGCGATGTCGACGCGCGAGTTGGCACATGCGCTTTGGTCCGTGCGCGCGACGCCACTGACGTGGAAGCGCGCGCCCCGGCGGAGTTCGTGGTCGTCGCTGCTGATTGCGACTTCGTTCTTGGATTGGGGGTCGTCGCGCGGCGTGGGCGGCTCGGGCGCTCCAGACGACGATGGCACGACGTTCCGCGGCAGCGGCGCGCTGGGCGGCGCGCCGCTCGCCGCGGCTCCCGGTGAACCGGATCGCGCCCCACCTCGGTTCGCCGCTTGCGCGGTGAGTGATTCCCCTGCCTCGCTGCCCGGCGGCCACTGATACGGATCCGCGGGCGGCTGATGCTGGTGCTCACTCGAGTGCTGCTCGTAATCGAGGTGGCTCGCGGCCCCGCCCAAGTCGACGCGATGCCACGAAAGGCCGTCCGAAACCTCCACCCAAGCGTGCGCTTCGTTGCGCACCAAGCGAGCCGGGATCCCGAGCGCCAGCGCGCTAACCACGAACGCATATGCGCGGTGCCGACACACGCCCTTCTTGGACAGCGCGAGCTCCGAATACAACGCGCCGCCGGACGACGCACGCGGCGCATCATCGGAAGGCGCAAAGGTTCGGAAATAGTTGACCAGCGCTCGCACTGCATCCGCTGGCCGCTGAGCCTGCGAAATGCCGACCGCGCTCAGCACCTCATTCGCCGACGCGCGCGCCGCGGGCGGCAATCCGGGCACGCCGCGCGCCAGCTCCGCCCAGGACACCTCGCCGAATTCCGAGCCAAACGCGCGCCGCGCGATCGCCAGCTCGAGCACCAAACGCACGCGCTTACGCGCATCACCGACGATGAACCAATTGTCCGCGCCGTCTCGCGAAAGCTCGAAACGCAGCGCCGGTTCCGCGCGCGCCACCAGCACCCGCGTGCCCGGCCCGACGCTGGGAATGCGCACCGGCACCCCAGGCACGATGTCCACGAACAAGTCCCCATAGAATTGGTCGTCATCCGGTCGAGCTTCGCCGCCGATCGGAAGCGCGCGCAGCTGCTTATCGTGAACGACCAATTCAAAGCCCTCATCCAGGCCGTCGTACGCGTACAAGCGCTTGAACGGCGTCACGGCCGGAATGAACGGATCATCATAACGCACCGCATCCGGCCGCGACGTATCGCGATCGATACGATAACTGGCATCGATACTGTCCGGCGTCGCGCTGCCACCATACGCCACCTGACTCGCCGCGGAGTTCGTGCGCGGCTCGGTGGGCGCCGCCAGCACGCCGCTCCGAGTATCGATCGCCGCCGGCATCGCGCCGTCTTGCGTAGTCGCCCCCATCCGCAAATCCTCCGCCGCATCCGGCGCGAGGTACTCGTGCAACACCGGGCCATCCGCGTGCGCGGGGAGCGCGAACGCGAGTACGGCAAAGACGTAGATTTTGGGACGGTGGCGCATAGCGGCCGTTCCGAGTGTATCACTGCTTGCGGCTCGCGACTCAGCCAAGCTGGCCATGGGTGCTACATTCGACCGGGTGCGCGCGTTGACCACCGAGCACTTTCGTCCCCGACTCCGAAGGCTGGGACGCACTCAGTCGCGCTCGAGACTCCTCGACTCTCCGCGCGACAAATAGCAAGGTGATCGAGCGACTGGCTACAGTTCCGACCTCCCAGCGGTATCGACGCCGAATTATTTCGATGGATCCGCTGCCGCGCTCGGGTAAACGTCTCGACGGTGTTTCGGGTCGCACTGCATGCCGTTTGGCTGACTACCCTTTCGGGCTGCGTGATTGGACGCTCTGCGCGACCGTCGCTCAATGAGTCGGCACAGGGTCCGCTAGCTCCGCCAGTCACTGGAAGTCCAGTCGTCCCGCAGGCGGCACCTGAAGACGGGGACGCAGCGCCCGACAAGGCCAAGGCCGGCGCGACTTGGGTGCGCGGCTACTGGCACTGGGACGGAGTTCGATACGTTTGGCAGCGCGGCCGGTGGCAGGACGACGCGGGTGCAACCAACGCCGCACCAACTCACTAATGGCCCGGGAATGGCTAAGTCGATCGCCTTCGCGGCCGATGCATCCCGGCTGGCTTC
>Ga0302322_100003947_pt1 | contig 12802 bp, 9 predicted proteins | sample Fen_T0_2_FD_203757 | JGI IMG/M metagenome (GOLD analysis project Ga0302322, IMG submission 203757) | Peat permafrost microbial communities from Stordalen Mire near Abisko, Sweden - Fen_T0_2 | ecosystem: Environmental > Terrestrial > Soil > Wetlands > Permafrost | place: Sweden: Abisko...
GGCGGCGGTCCGGCGGGCGGCGGCGGGCTGGCCGACATCCTCGGTTCCCTGCTCGGCGGGCGGGGCGCGGGCGCCTCCCCGGGCACCGGCGGCGGCTCGGCCGGCGGCTTCGACCTGGGCAGCATCCTCGGCGGGCTGGGCGGCCTGCTCGGCGGCGGCCGGCGCTGAGGAGTCCCGGCGGCGATATCGCGTGCGCGCGCGACGAGGGTGCCCGGTAGCGTCGTCGTCACCATGAGCGCCACACTCCTCGCCCACGATCTTGCCGCCGGGCACGGCGACCGCCTGCTCTTCTCCGGCCTCGACCTCGTCGTCGCGCCCGGGGACGTCGTCGGGCTGGTGGGCGCCAACGGCGCCGGCAAGTCGACCCTGCTGCGCCTGCTCGCCGGCCAGGCCGTGCCCGAGCAGGGCACCGTCACCCTCTCCCCCGCGCAGGCCACCGTCGGGCACCTGCCCCAGGAGCCGGACCGGGTGGCGGGCGAGTCGGTGCTGGCCTTCCTGCAGCGGCGCACCGGGGTGGCGAGCGCCCAGCAGCACCTCGACGAGGCCAGCCATGCCCTGGCCGACGGCAGCCCGGTGCGCGGCGTTCCCGCCGACGAGGCGTACACCATCGCGCTGGAGCGCTGGCTCGCGCTGGGCGCCGCGGACCTGGACGAGCGCGCCGAGGCGGTCGCGGACGACGTCGGCCTCGGCGTCGCCCTGGACCGGCCGATGACGGCCCTGTCCGGCGGCCAGGCCGCCCGCGCCGGGCTGGCGTCGCTGTTGCTCTCCCGGTACGACGTCCTGCTGCTCGACGAGCCGACCAACGACCTCGACCTGGAGGGGCTGGACCGGCTGGAACGGTTCGTCACCGGGCTGCGGTCCGGGGTGGTCGTCGTCAGCCACGACCGGGAGTTCCTGGCCCGCACCGTGACGCGCGTCGTGGAACTGGACCTGGTGCAGCAGCAGGTCAGCGTGTTCGGCGGCGGCTACGGCGCCTACCTGGAGGAGCGCGAGGTCGCGCGCCGGCACGCGCGCGAGCGCTACGACGAGTACTCCGGGCGGGTCGACGCGCTGTCCGAGCGGGCCCGCACCCAGCGTAGCTGGATGGAGAAGGGTGTCCGGAACGCCGTCAAGAAGGCCAAGGACCCGGACAAGTTCATCAAGCACCACCACCGCGAGACGAGCGAGAAGCAGGCCGCCAAGGCGCGCCAGACCGAGCGGCTCATCGAGCGCCTGGAGGTCGTCGACGAGCCGCGCAAGGAGTGGCGGCTCCAGATGGAGATCGCGGTCGCGCCGCGCGCCGGGGCGGTCGTCGCGACCGCACGGCAGGCCGTCGTGCGGCGGGGGGCGTTCACGCTCGGTCCGGTGAACCTGCAGATCGACTGGGCGGACCGGGTGGCGATCACCGGACCGAACGGCTCGGGCAAGTCGACCCTGCTGGCGCTGCTGCTGGGCCGGACCGACCCCGACGAGGGCACGGCGAGTCTCGGCCCGTCGGTCGTCGTGGGCGAGATCGACCAGGCGCGCTCGCGCTTCACCGGGGAGCGGGGGCTGCTGCGCGCCTTCGCCGACGAGGTGCCCGACTGGCCCGAGGCCGAGGTCCGCACGCTGCTCGCCAAGTACGCGCTCAAGGCCGACCACGTGACCCGGACGGCGGCGTCCCTCTCCCCCGGCGAGCGCACCCGGGCGGGCCTGGCCCTGCTGCAGGCCCGCGGGGTCAACCTCCTCGTCCTCGACGAGCCGACGAACCACCTGGACCTGCCCGCGATCGAGCAGCTCGAGCAGGCGCTGGACAGCTATCCCGGGACACTGCTCCTGGTCAGCCACGACCGGCGGCTGCTGGACGCCGTGCACGTCACCCGACGGCTGGCCGTGCAGGACGGCCGGGTGACCGAGCGGCCGGCCTGAGGTCCCGGGCCCGATGAATCACCTGGGAACGACCCGTGAACGGGCCGGTCATTTGCCCGACGGGTCGTCCGACAGGCCGTCCGGGCATTCTGGTTCCCGGCCAGGAACGGTGTGACAGGTGTGACCGGTGTTGTGAACGGTGTTGTGAACGGTGTTGTGCCGGGTGTTGTCCCAGGGCACCCAAGATTGACCTGGCGTATACCTTTGCCCCTTTCCTGTCGGTATTGACCCCCCGTAGCCTCTGCCCGCATGGTTGCCGCTCAGCTCGAACACGGCATAGGCTTCGTCCCGACCCGGGCCACCCATCGACGTGCGGCACGCGAACTGCGGCGCGCACGGAAAGCCGCGATCACTCCATTCCTGGTGCTCGGCGTGGCTTTTCCGACGTACTTCGTGCGCATTCCCTCGCTGAAACTCCAGCTCGGTCTCTCGAACGAGGCCATGGGACTGCTCCTCACCGTGCCGGCGTTGGCGGCGGTCCTGGCGATGCAGGTGGCCGGCCCGCTGGTGGCGCGCTTCGGCAGTTCCGCCGTTCTGCGGGTCGTCATGACGGCGCTCCCGCTGGCGATGCTGGGCCTGCCGCTGTCCGGCGGGGTCGCCGCGGCAGCCGCCGTCCTCGCCGTCGTCGGGGCCCTGGACGGGCTGGTCGGCGTCGGCATGAACACCCACGCCGTCACCGTGGAGCGCCGGTTGGGGCGCCCCATCATGAGCGGCTGCCACGCGGCGTACAGCCTGGCCGCCGTGGCCACTGCGACGCTGGGCGGCCTGGCGCTCAGCGCCGCGACGGCACCGGCCACCCATTTCACGATCGCGGCCGCGATCGCGGTCCCGCTGGCGCTGGCCGGCGGCCGGGCCATGCTGCCGGCCGCGGCGGACCGGGTTCCGGCCGGAGTCGGCCACCCGACCGACAGGGACGGCGGGGCCGCCGCGGACGGCGGCAACGGCGGGAACGGCGGGGACGGCGGGGGTGGGTCGGGGCCGGACGGTCGGGGCCCGCGCGGGCTCGCCGGGTGGACCCCGCGCGTGGTGCTGCTCGGGGCGATGGCGACGGTCGTGCTCGTCGGGGAGAGCGCGGTGGGCAGCTGGAGCGGCATCTACCTGCGCGACTCGCTGGAGGCCACCCTCGCCGCGGCGTCCGCCGGGTACATCGGGTTCAGCGCCTGCCATGCGGGCGGCCGGCTCGTCGGTGACCGGCTGGAGTCCCGGCTGGGTCCCGCGGCCATGGTGCAGGGCGGCGCCCTGGTGGCCTGCACCGGCCTGGCGACCGTGGTGGTGAGCCCGGTGCTGCCGCTGACCGTCGCCGGGTTCGCCCTGCTCGGGCTCGGGCTGTCCGTGCTGCTGCCGGTCGTCCTGCGCATCGCCGGCCACGAGGGCGCGGACGAGCGGCGCGGCGGGGCCGCCCGGACGCTGTCGATCGTCGGGACGATGTCCTACGCGGGCATGCTGCTCGGCCCGGTCGTGGTCGGCTGGCTGTCCCAGTGGCTCGGCCTGCGGGAGACGTTCGCAGGGCTGCTCCTGACGCTCGCCGTCGTGCTCGTGGTCGGCCGCCGGGCCGCGGCACCGGCCCGCGTCGTCGGCCCGGTCGGCCCTGCGGTCGGCACTGCGGTCGGCCCGGTGCGGTGAACCCTGTCGGTGGGGCGGGGTAGCGTCGCCGGCAATGGACACCACGGCTCTCACCCCAGGTCTCCCGCCCGCCCCCTCGACCCCGCCGGCCCGCGGTGGCGCCGGCGAGCTCGACGCCCTGCACGAGCGCGCCCGCGTCGCGCTGCGCGCGCTCGTCGGCCGGCCCGACGCCGACTTCCGCGACGGCCAGTGGGAGGCCGTCGCCGACCTGGTGGCGCACCGGCGGCGCGTGCTGGTGGTGCAGCGCACCGGGTGGGGCAAGTCGGCCGTGTACTTCGTGGCGACCAGCCTGCTGCGGGCCGCCGGCACCGGCCCGACGCTCATCGTCTCCCCGCTGCTCGCCCTCATGCGCGACCAGGTGGCGGCCGCGGCCCGGGCCGGGGTCCGTGCCGTCACGATGAACTCGGCGAACGCCCACGAGTGGGACGACGTCACTGCGGCGCTCGCCGCCGACGAGGTCGACGTCCTGCTGGTCAGCCCCGAGCGGCTCAACAACCCGCGGTTCCGGGCCGAGCTGCTGCCCCGCCTGGCCGGGGCCGCCGGGCTGGTCGTCGTCGACGAGGCGCACTGCATCAGTGACTGGGGCCACGACTTCCGGCCCGACTACCGGCGCATCCGCGACCTGCTGACCGAGCTGCCCGCCGGGACGCCGGTCCTGGCCACCACGGCCACGGCGAACGCCCGGGTCGTGGCGGACGTCGCCGAGCAGCTCGCGGCGGGGGCCGGTGCCGGGCCGGGCGGCTCGGCCGGTCGCGACGTCACCACGCACCGCGGGCCGCTTGCCCGGGCGAGCCTGCGGCTGGGCGTCCTGGCACTGCCGCGCGCCGAGGACCGGCTGGCCTGGCTGGCCGCGCACCTCGCCGACCTGCCCGGCAGCGGGATCGTCTACGCCCTGACCGTCTCCGCCGCCCACGACGCCGCCGACCTGCTCGCGGCGGCCGGCCACACCGTGCAGGCCTACACCGGCCGTACCGACACCGCCGAGCGAGAGCTGGCCGAGGAGGCGCTGCGGCGCAACGGCGTCAAGGCGCTCGTGGCGACCAGCGCCCTGGGGATGGGCTTCGACAAGCCCGACCTGGGCTTCGTCGTCCATCTCGGCGCGCCGTCGTCACCGGTGGCGTACTACCAGCAGGTCGGGCGCGCGGGCCGGGCCACCGAGCGGGCCGACGTCCTGCTCCTGCCGGGCCCGGAGGACCAGGACATCTGGCGCTACTTCGCCACCTCGTCGATGCCCCGGGCCGACCAGGCACAGGCGGTGATCGGCGCGCTCGAGGCGGCGTCCCGGCCGCTGTCGACGGCCGCGCTGGAGACCGTCACCGACGTCCGCCGCACCCGGCTGGAGCTGCTGCTCAAGGTCCTCGACGTGGACGGCGCGGTCCGCCGGGTGCAGGGCGGCTGGACGGCGACGGGCCTGCCGTGGGTCTACGACGAGGAGCGCTACGCCCGGGTCGCCGCGGCCCGTTCGGCCGAGGCTGCCGCGATGCTCGCCTACGAGCGCACGCCCGGCTGCCGGATGCGCTTCCTGGCCGAGGCCCTGGACGACCCCGCAGCGGCCGACTGCGGGCGGTGCGACCGGTGCACCGAGCCGTGGTTCCCGGCCGAGGTCCCGGAGGGCGCCCGGGCCGAGGCCCGGCAGCGCCTCGACCGGGTCGGCGTTCCGGTCCCCGCGCGTAGCCAGTGGCCCACGGGCATGAGCCGGCTCGGGGTCGGCGCCTCGGGCCGGATCGCTGCCGGCGAGCAGGTCGGTGAGGGCCGCACCGTCGCCCGCCTCACCGACCTGGGCTGGGGGCGTCGCCTCGCCGACCTCCTCGCGACCGGCGTCCCGGACGCCCCGGCCGACGCCGGCGTCCTCGGTGCATGCATCGCGACCCTGCGCGACTGGCCCTGGGAGCGCCGGCCCGTGGCGGTGGCGGCCGTCCCGTCCCGGCGGCACCCGCAGCTCGTCGCCTCGGTGGCCCACCATCTCGCCGAGCGCGGGCGGCTGCAGTGGCTGGGGCCGCTGGAGCCGGTGGACGGCGGTCCCCGGGGCGAGCCGGGCGGCAACAGCGCGTTCCGGCTCGCCGGCGTGTGGGACGCCTTCGCCGTCCCCGGCTCCATGGCCGCCGAGCTGGCCGGGCTGGGTGGCGGTCCGGTGCTCCTCGTCGACGACCTGGTCGACTCGCGCTGGACGCTCACCGTCGCCGGGCGCGCGCTGCGGCTGGCCGGGGCCGCCGAGGTGCTGCCCTTCGCGCTGGCCTCGGTCGGCTGAGCGGTGACGTCGCTGCTGCTGGCCCGGGTGGCGGCCGCCTCGGACGCCGTCGCCGCCACCGGCGGCCGCAAGGCCAAGATCGAGCTGCTGGCCCAGTGCCTGCGCGAGGCGTCGGACGTGGAGCTGCCGGTCGTCGTGAGCTGGCTGTCCGGCGCCACCCGGCAGCGGCGCACCGGGCTCGGCTGGGCATCGCTCCGCGACCGGCCGCCCGCCGCCGAGGCCGCCACCCTGACCGTGGCCGAGGTCGACGCGGCGCTGGAGCGGGCCGCCGACGCCGCCGGCGCCGGGTCCCAGGTGGCGCGCCGCGACGTCCTGGCCGGCCTGCTGGTCGCGGCCACCGACGCCGAGCAGCGCTTCCTCTCCGGGCTGATCACGGGCGAGCTGCGCCAGGGCGCCCAGGCGGGGCTGCTGCTCGAGGCCGTGGCGACGGCCGCCGCCGTCCCCGCGGCCGCCGTCCGCCGGGCCGTGACGCTCAGCGGCGACCTGCCGTCGGTCGCGGTCGCCCTGCGCGACGGCGGCGAGGAGGCCCTGGCCCGCTTCGGCCTGCAGGTCGGCCGGCCGCTCGCCCCCATGCTCGCCGGGACCGCCCCCGACCTCGCCGCCGCCCTCGCGAGGACGGGCGGCGCCGCCGTGGAGTGGAAGCTCGACGGCGTCCGGATCCAGGTCCACCGCGACGGTGCCGACGTCGCGGTCTTCACCCGCACCCTCGACGAGATCACCGACCGGGTGCCCGAGGTCGTCGCGGCGGCCCGCGGGCTCCCGGTGACGTCCGTCGTCCTGGACGGCGAGGCGATCGCGCTGCGCCCCGACGGGCGGCCCGAGCCGTTCCAGGTGACGTCGTCCCGGGTGGCCCGGCGCGATGCTGCCGCACCCGCCGCCGTCCCGCTCACCACGATGTTCTTCGACGCCCTCCACCTGGACGGCGCCGACTTGCTCGACGCGACGGGCGGCGAGCGGCGCCTCGCGCTGGAGACCACGGTCCCCGGGGAGCTGATCGTCCCCCGGCACCTCGTCGATCCGGCGGTCGATCCGGCGGTCGATCCCGAGGCCGACCCCGACGCGGACGCCGCTGCGACGGCGTTCGCCGCGGACGCGCTGGCCCGCGGGCACGAGGGCGTGGTGGTCAAGTCCCTGGCTGCGCCGTACGCGATGGGCCGGCGCGGCGCCGGCTGGATCAAGGTCAAGCCCCGGCTCACGCTCGACCTGGTCGTGCTGGCCGTCGAGCGGGGCCACGGTCGGCGCACCGGCTACCTGTCGAACCTGCACCTGGGCGCCCGGGACCCGGACGGCGAGTTCGGCCCGCCGGGCGGGTTCGTCATGCTCGGCAAGACCTTCAAGGGTCTCACCGACGTGATGCTCGCCTGGCAGACCGAGCACCTGTCGGCACTGGCCTCGTCGACAACCACGTCCACGGGGTCGTGGCAGGTCGACGTCCGCCCGGAGCTCGTCGTCGAGATCGCCTTCGACGGGGTGCAGACGTCACCGCGCTACCCCGCCGGGATGGCGCTGCGCTTCGCCCGTGTGCTCGCCCATCGCCCGGACAAGCCGGCGTCGCAGGCCGACACCGTCGCGACGGTCCGGCGGCTCCACGCGGCCGGAGCCGGGCCCGACGGTCAGGCGTTGGTGTCCCGCCCGGTCAGGTAGGTGTGCAGCTGGGCGAGCCCCGCCTCGACGTACTCGTCGAGGTGGTGCTCCTCGGGCAGCGGCTCGAAGGCTCCGATCGGGGGCAGGTCCTCGTAAGCCAGGAGCGACACCGAGTCCCGGCAGTCGCGCGCGTGCCGCGCCTGCCGCGGTCGGGTCTGCCACCACCACACCGCGCCGACCAGCGCGGCGATGACCAGGATGTCGGCAACCATGCCAGCGCATCGGCAGCGGCCGCCGCGGACTGGAGCCTGCCCTGCGCCGGCCGGGTGGCGGGGTACCGCGATTCCACCGGGATTCCACCGGACGGCGCAGCCCCGGCCGGAGCCGCGCGGGCGGCCCGGGCACACCGGAGCGCCGGAGCGCCCCCGCACCCCCGGGACGGCCATCTCGACATGTGCGCTCGAACCGGTACCCGCACCATGACTGCGATGAACGCCGGCGATCTCCCCTCGTTCGCCCGCCGACCGGCCCAGCCGGCGCGCGGGCTCGCCCCCCGCTTGCTGCTGGGGGCGGTCACGGCCGCCGCCGCGACGATCCCGCTGACCGTGCTGACGGCGCTCGTCCTCTCCCGGTCCCACGGCCTGCGGGACTGGGACACCTCCGTCGTCGACGCCGTCCACAGCCAGGTCGTCGCCAGGCCGGAGCTGGGGCGAGTGCTCGGCTGGCTGAGCGTCGTCACCCATCCCAACACCGTGCGGGCGGTCTCGGCCGTGCTGGTGGCGGTGCTGTGGGGGCGCGGCCACCGGCGGCGCGCGCTCTGGCTGGCGGCCACGATCGCGATCGGCGGCGGGCTGGACCCGATCCTCAAGGACTCCGTCGCCCGCGCCCGGCCGGTGTTCGAGTACCCGGTCGCCCTGGCGCCGGGCTACTCCTTCCCCTCCGGGCACGCGCTGAACTCGATGCTGCTCGCGGCCTGCCTGGTCCTGCTGTTCCACGGCCCGACCCGGGGTCACCCCTGGCGGCGGGCGGCACTGTGGGCGGGCGCCGTCCTGCTCGTGCTGGTGACCGGCGTCGACCGCGTCGGCCTCGGCGTCCACTACGTCACCGACGTCCTGGCGGGGTGGCTCGTCGCCCTGCTGACCGTCGCCATCACCACGACCGCGTTCGAGAGCTGGCGCCGCGACGCCGGCCTGACTCCCTCCTCACCCGAGGCAGGGCTCGATCCCGGGCCCGGCTCCGACCCCGAACGCGACCCCCACCCCGAACCCGGGCCCGGCCCCCACAGGAGCACCGCATGAGCGACGTCGTCGCCGACCCCAGCACCACCACCGATCCCGAGCCGGCCCCTGCCGCCCCGGGCGGGCCCGTGACCATCGCCCTGGTGGTCAACCCGGTCAAGGCGGGCGACGTCGACGAGCTGGCCGCGGCGCTCGCGCAGCGCTGCGTCGAGCTGGGCCACCACGCCCCGACCGTGCGGCGGACGTCCGAGGAGGACCCGGGCCAGGGCCCGGCGCGCCAGGCCGTCGAGGACGGCGCGACCCTGGTGATCGCGGCGGGCGGCGACGGCACCGTGCGGGCCGTCGCGGAGGCGCTGACCGGCACCGGCGTGGCGCTCGGCGTCCTGCCGCTCGGCACGGGCAACCTGCTCGCCCGCAACCTCGGCCTGCCCGTGGACCGCGACAAGGCGATCGAGACGGCCCTGGCCGGCCGCGACCGCACCATCGACGTGGGCCGCCTCGAGGACGGCACCGTCTTCGTGATCATGGCGGGCGCCGGGTTCGACGCGGCCATGATGCGCGAGGCCCCGGAGGGCCTGAAGTCGGCGGTCGGCTGGCCCGCGTACCTCGTCGGTGGCGCGCGCAGCCTGCGCCGCGACCGGATGTCGTTCCAGCTCCGCCTCGACGACGGCTCGCCTCTCGCCGGCCGCGCCCGCACCGTGCTCATCGGCAACATGGGCAAGCTGCAGGGCGGCCTGGAGCTGCTGCCGGACGCCGAGCCGGACGACGGCTGCCTGGACGTCGTCGTGGTCGCCCCCCGGAGCGCGGTCGACTGGGCCGTGCTGATCGGGCGGGCCGTGGTCCGGCGCCGGCACACCGACCACCGGATGCAGACCTACCGCGCGCGGCGCATCGACCTGCGGCTGCACCGGGTCCAGCCGCGTCAGGTCGACGGCGACCTGATCGACCCGGGCCTGCGCCTGGTCGCCGAGGTGGAGCCGGGGGCACTCGTCGTCCGGGTCCCCGTGGACGACCCCGAGGCATGAGCACCGCGACCCACGTCCCGCAGACGTCGACGCTTCGGCGCGACGAGCTCTCCGCGGACGACGCGACCGCCACCCTGCGCCGGGTCGGCGCCCGCGTCCTGGTGCGCGACTCGTTCCTGCGGCTGCGCTACGGCGACGGTTTCAGCTCCGCGCGCGCGATGGCGTACCAGTTCGTGCTGTCCTTCGTCCCGCTGGTCATCGCGGTGGTCGGGCTGTCGTCGTCCATCCGGGCGGAGAAGCCCGCCGCGGCGCTGCGCGCGACGCTGCTCTCGCTCGCCCCCGGGACCGGCGGGGACGCCGTCAAGCAGGCGCTGACGTCGGGCGCCGCCACCAACGGCAGCACCGGCCGCGTCGTGCTCGTGCTCGGCCTCGGGACGGCGCTCGCCGCGCTGGCCACCGCGATGGCGCAGATCGAGCGGGGCGCCAACCGCCTCTACGGCGTCCAGCGGGACCGGCCCGCCCTGCACAAGTACGGCCGCGCGAGCCTGCTGATGGTGACGGCGGGCATCCCGGCGATGCTGGGCTTCCTCCTGCTGGTCGCCGGCGGCCCGGCCGTCGACGCCCTGCAGGAGGCCTATCCGCTGCCGGACGTCGTCGTCACGGCGGTGCAGTGGCTGCGCTGGCCGGTGGGCGCCCTGCTCGACCTGGCCGCGATCACCGCCCTCTTCCGCTGGGCGCCGCGGCGGCGCCAACCCACGTGGTCCTGGCTGGCGTTCGGGGCGGCGCTGTCCCTGCTGCTGTGGCTGGGGTTCACCGGGCTGCTCGCGCTCTACGTGGCGCGGTCGTCGTCGTTCGGGCAGGTGTACGGGCCGCTCACCGGGGTGTTCGCGCTGCTGCTCTGGGCCCAGCTGACCTCGATCTCGCTGCTCGTGGGCCTGGCGTTCGCGGCGCAGCTCGAGGCGGTGCGCGCCGGCGTCCCGTCGCCGGTCGCCACCGACCCCCAGGCCGACGAGCGTGCACTCACCGGCTCGACGGTGGTCCTCACCCCGCAGCCGGCGTCACCGTGACCGGGCCCGTGACCGGACCCGGTCCCGGGCCCGGCCGGGCCTTCCGTTACTGACTGGACGGTCAGTACCCTGCTGCGGTGCCCGCTCCCCAGGACCCGCCGCGCGAGGTCGACGTCGTCATCGTCGGCGGCGGCCACAACGGCCTGGTCGCCGCCGGCCTGCTGGCGCGGGCCGGGCTGCGGCCCCTGGTGCTCGAGCGCCGCGACATCGTGGGCGGCGCGGCGGTCAGCGAGCACCCGTTCGGCCCCGACTGGACCGTCACGTCGCTGTCGTACGTGGTGTCGCTGCTGCCGCCGTCCCTGGTCGACGCCCTCGACCTGACCCGGCACGGCTACCACGTCTACCCGCAGGGTCCCTACGTCGCGCCGCGCCGCGACGGCCGGGTGCTGCTCCTGCCGGACGACGCGCGGGCGCGGCACGAGCAGATCGCCGCGTTCTCGCGGCCGGACGCCGACGCCTACGAGCGCTGGCAGGCAGACCTGGACAGGCTCGGGCGCATCCTCGGCCCGCTCCTGGGAGACATCCCGCCCGCGCTGGGCTCGCGACGTCCGGGCCAGTTGGCGCGGCAGGCGATGCTGCTGCGGCGGCTCAAGGACGTCGACGAGCGCGCTGCCGTCGACCTGACCCGGTTGCTGTCGTCGTCCGTCGCGGACCTGGTCGAGGACCGGTTCATCTCCGACGCGCTGCGCGGCGTCCTGTCGGTGAGCGGCATCATCGGCACCTGGGCCGGCCCCCGCTCGGCCGGCACGGCGTACGTGATGCTGCACCACCACATCGGCGACCTGGGCGACGGGCACACCGGCGCCTGGGGGTTCCCGCGGGGCGGGATGGGCGGCGTCACGCAGGCCCTGGCGAGCGCCGCACTGTCCCTCGGCGCCCAACTGCGCACGGGTGCCGAGGTCGCCCGGATCGACGTGCGGGACGGCGCCACGACCGGCGTGACGCTGGTGGACGGCACCCGGATCGCGGCCCGCACCGTCATCACCACCGCGCACCCGGTGATCTCCTTCCTGCGCCTGCTGGACCGCGCCGACCTGCCGCCCGGCTTCGTCGCCGACATCGAGGGCTGGAAGAGCCGCAGCGGCACCGTCAAGGTCAACCTCGCCGTCGACCGGCTGCCGGCCTTCACCGGCCACCCGCAGTTCGACCCGCAGGTGCACGGGGGGACCATCGTGCTCGCCGAAAGCCTCGACGACCTCGAGGGCGCCTTCCAGGACGCCGTCGCCGGCCGGCCCGCGACGCTGCCGTTCGCCGATGTCTGCATCCCGAGCGTCTTCGACGACTCGCTGGCGCCGCCCGGACACCACGTGGTGTCGATGTTCACCCAGTGGGTGCCGCACAGCTGGAACGCCGAACCCCACCGGGCCGAGCTGGAGGCCTACGCAGACCGTCTGGTGGCCCGGATGGACGCCGTCGCGCCCGGGTTCGTCGCCTCGGTGCTGCACCGCCAGGTGCTCGGGCCGCACGACATGGAGCACACGTACGGCCTGGTCGGCGGCAACATCTTCCACGGCGAGCTGACGCTGGGCCAGATGTTCCACGCCCGGCCGGCCGCCGGCTACGCCGACCTGCGCACGCCCGTCCGCGGGCTCTACCAGGCCGGTTCCGCGACGCACGGCGGCGGCGGGGTCACCGGGATCCCCGGTCGCAACGTGGTCCGGCAGGTGCTCGCGGACCGGCGCCGCGACCGCCGTCGACGCCTCTGGCGCGGGGTCCGCGACGATGCCTGAAGCAACGGCGAGGCCGGCCGCGGCGACAGCGACCAGGGACGGCGACCGGTCAGCGGCGCCGCGCCCCCCGCAGCGTGTCGACGTCGGCGCCGACCTGCTGGGCCGCGAACTCGAACGCCCACCGTGCGGCGCGCGCCCGGGGCACCGAGCCGCGCACCTGGGTGGCGACGGCGAGGCCGTCGAGCATCGCGGCGATGCGCTCGGCCGCGGCGCGCGGGTCGTCGCAGCGGAAGTCCCCCGCCGTCACGCCCTCCCGCACGACGGCCTCGATGGCCCCGCGCCAGCGCTGGTCCAGCCGGCGGGAGGCGTCCCGGATCTCCGGACTGCGCAGCGCCTCCGCCCAGGCGTCGATGTCCATGGTCCATCCGGGCGCGGTGCCCGCCGGGGCGTAGAGGCGCAGGACGGCGCGCAGCCGGGTGGCCGGTGCCCCCTTGCCGCCCACCGCCCGGTCCAGGCGCAC
>Ga0302322_100003948_pt1 | contig 12802 bp, 15 predicted proteins | sample Fen_T0_2_FD_203757 | JGI IMG/M metagenome (GOLD analysis project Ga0302322, IMG submission 203757) | Peat permafrost microbial communities from Stordalen Mire near Abisko, Sweden - Fen_T0_2 | ecosystem: Environmental > Terrestrial > Soil > Wetlands > Permafrost | place: Sweden: Abisko...
GGCTCTCCTCCTTGATACCGTTTCTGGCCTAGAGGGCTCGGCAAGGTCCTCAGACTCTTGAAGTGCGAGCCCTTTCGATGATCGCAAAACCAGCGACGTCCGGATTGAACTACGCCTTGCTGCGAAGGAGATGTCTCGATGCGGTACGCCAGTGGCCGGGCTGCGAGTCGATATCGGGCATTCGGATCGTCAGACTAAACAATGGCGGCTTCAGCGTCTGCGTCACGGTCTACGGCGAAGTTCGCAAAAGCCTCGCTGATCGGGCGATCGGCGCGGTCGAACGCGAGATGCGTCGACAGTTCCATCTGAGCGAATGACGTCCCGCAATGGGACCAACATTCCCTTTCAGGATCGTTCGCGTTCACCTACATTAGCTGTAGCAGGCCTCCAATGCGGCTGCGGCCCTGAACAACGTCATCTCGTCGAGGTGGCGCGCGATCAGCATTGCGCCGATCGGTCGCCCGTCGGACGTCCTGCCGACCGGCACGGAAATTGCGGGATGGCCGGTGAGGCATGTGGGCGCCGTGTTGCCGACCATCTCGAAAGCGCGGCCGATAATCTCCTCCCGGGTCGCGTGCGGACCCGGCAACTTGGTCGCGGCCATCGGCGTCGTCGGCATCAGCAGGATATCCGCTTCGCCAAGGGCCTTGTCGTAGTCCGCGGTAAGCAACCTGTTCAAATTCTGAGCCTTGCCGTAATAGCGTCCGCGATTGCGGGAAGACATGTAGTGCCCGGTCAGGATACCGAGCTTGAGCGTATCCGACAATTCGTCGGCGCGATCTCTCCAAGACGCATGCGCATCCAGAAGACTTTCCAGGAAGAGGCCCTTCATGTTGGTGCCGTAGGCGTTACGATGCATCATGAGATCCGTCGCGCCCTCGAGGAAGATCGGCGTCCAGATCGCAGCGCCCGCAGCATGCAGCGGAACCGACGTCTCGATGACGACGGCGCCCGCCTGTGCCAGGCGTTGGCCTGCCTCTCGTACCCGGTCGTCGACCTCTGTTTCGGCTCCTGCCGTTCTGAATCCTTCTGGGACGAGTCCGAAACGCAGGCCTGTCGCGCCGCCCGCGAGCGCCTGCGTGTAAGGCTGGGCCGGCGCGCCTCGCTGCCGCGGATCCAGCCCGTCCGGACCGGCCATTACCTCGAGCATCAGCGCATTGTCCGCGACCGTGCGGGTTATCGGACCCGCATGATCGACCGTGAGCTCGACTGCGAAGATGCCGGTGTAGGGAACGAGACCGTGGGTCGGCTTCAGGCCTACGGCGCCACAGTAAGAGGCCGGGATGCGGATCGATCCTCCCTGGTCGCCCCCGGTCGACATGTCGACGATGCCGGCCATCACCAACGCCGTAGATCCGGACGACGAGCCGCCGGCGTTGTGACCCGGAACGACCGGATTCTCGACGACCCCGTTGGCAGACGTGTGGCTGCCGCCGGATGCGCAATAGTATTCGCAGACGGCCTTCCCTAGGATCTCCGCGCCCTCGTCGAGCAGTCGGGTCACGATCGTCGCGTCGATCTCGGGGACGTAACCCTCGAGTATGGAGGCGCCGTTCATCATCGGTACGCCGGCGACGCATACGTTGTCCTTGATGGCGACACGCTTGCCCTTCAGCTTGCCTTGGGGCGCGCCCTCGATGCGCGTCTTCACCGCCCATGCGCCGAACGGATTGTCCGCGGGCTCCGGGCGGCTTCCCGATGTCCGCGGATGCCTCGTCTGCGGGAACGGCGCCGGCATGCTATCGACCAGATCGTACGCGTCGAGTTGCCCCTGCATCAGGCCGTGAAAAGACAGCGCGTCGGCGTCGCTGAAATTCAGGCCGAGCTCGCGGGCGATCTGCTGCAATTCCGAAGGGTTCGGACGATGGACGGGCATTCGGCTTTCCCTTTTCGAAGAGGCTCGCGCCGAGCTGCATCGTCGGTCGAGCCGTGAGATCCGCGGCGCAAGAGAGCATATCGACCGATCGCCCGCCTCCATAATGAGTAATGTCGATTACGATCATCGGATTCGACGATTACCTCGGGTGACAGCTTCAAGGAATTTTTTGCGCGGATCGTTCAGGCTTGCCGTTCCGGAACGGAGACCATCATGCAGTCGAGTTGATCGTGCACTTTGAACGGGTTCGCTAGTTGTCGAGCACGGTCGGGTGTCCGAGGCCGTTGTCGGCGGCGGCGTTCGAGCCGTATGCCGTCTCGACGCCATTGGCGCTGACGTTCTGGTTGTCGAGATCTGTCGTGTCCGACGGGCAATAGGAGTCGAGCGCGAGCGCCTTGCCGGTGAAGGTCCAGTTTGCGCCCCAAGCGGTCGAGATCGCCGATACCGTGGCTTCCTCTTCGCGCCGACGATAGTCGAAGAAGCCTTCGAGCACGTCGCCTCTGGCGCGGACGAACGGGAATTAATAGGGCTGCATCACCCTTCTGGTGTGATTGCCGCGAGTTCGTCGCTGGCTTGGCAATACGCCGCAGAGGGCTTTCCATGCCGGTGTAGGGCGGTGCCTTCTGGGACGACGGCGTCAATTGCCTGTCGGCGCGGCCAGCGCGATCGCGCTGTTGGCCACCGCGAGCGCTGCGCAAGCGGCCCCCACCATTGCCTATGTCCATGACAGCCTCCGGCAGGCCGCCATCTTGCGCGGACACCGGATGGTGGTGGGCGCGGCGGTCTGCATCTCACGATCGTGCAACCAGACCAAAGGAAATGGCTTAGGCAGGTCATCAACGGCTACTTCAACTTCCACGCGGTGCCGACCAACAGTCGAGCACTCGGCGTGTTCCGTCACCGGCACTGGCGGCGTGCGCTTCAGCACCGCAACCACAAGGCGGAAATGAACTAGGATCGGATGGAAGCTCGTCAAAGACCTGTTGCCGAAACCGCGTATCAGACATCCTTGGCCGAGCGCACGCTTCGCCGTCAGACACCCGAGGTGGGAGTCGTATGCCCGAATTGGGCACGTACTGTTCTGTGCGGGGGCGCTCAGTAATGGACGTGCCTACCGCGACTGTCTGCACTTCAAGAGTATCCCTCCGTTAGCGCTTTCAATTACCCACATCTTTTCATCGCAGAGCGGCCCCCAATGCGATGTCGGTGAGGCGGGATAGGCCACGCCACATGACAACATTTCCGGGCGGCGGATCGTTTTTGCGCGCGAGATAGCCACCAAGGCGCGCAATCTTGATCAGGTAGATGCCAAGTCTTTTGCCGCGCGGAGATATCTCGCGTTTATCTTTGATGAGCTGGTCAAGCAAACCGATTTCTGTTCTGGTCAAGGCAACTCTTGGCGACGCCTTCGGTGTCGAACGGTTGATCATCGTCATCCAGAAAATACGCCAGCTCAGGATACAGAAGATGGAGATCAGGTTCACGAGCCGTTCAGCGGTTCTCAGCTTCGACTCTTCTGCCTTGCATCCCGACTTCAGGATCTTATGAAAGACCTCGATCTTCCAGCGCATCGCGTACCATTCAAGTTTTTCGATTATGTCCTTACGGGACCGCACTGGCAGATCGGTGATCAACTTCCACTCGATTTTCTTTCTGTTCTTTGGCGTCCCGCGCTCCGACGCGTGAATCACCGTCAAGGTCAGGGGAGGATAGCGCTTTTGCTTTCCGATGGGCGGCAGAACGTGAACCCGGCGACATTTTAGTTCAAGAAAGCCTTCGTTAGCTCACCGCTGTCGTCTCGGACCTCGATGCGATGAAGACCTTTAGTCTCAACCTCATCTAGGAAGTGTGTTCCAATCTCCCGGGCGGTGCAGAAGAGTTCATAGATGTCACTCTCCCGGTCACCAATGTGAACGCAGGTCCCAGGTTCTGCAGCCAGTTCGGTGGCCTGTTTTAAATTGTCGATCCAGCGTACACTTTCCTTCTTTTCGATCGGAATACGCGTTGGTTTGATCTTCTTTTTGAGGGCGGTAGTTCCCTTGAATTTCTTCCGAGTCCAGAACTTGACCGCAGCCAGTCCGAGCGGAACTCCCTCGGTCGTCACCGCCAGGCTCGTATGCATCAGAAGGCCGCAAAGCGTATGCGGTGTCAGCCATCCGGCCTTACCCTTCTTGTTCACCGTCTTGGTCATGAAGCATCAGAATGATGCCGTTCGCGGCTGCCAAACGCTCACGCGTCGATGTAAAATGGCCGGAGAAAATGTCCACTTCGCTAACGCGGCTATTGGAGAAAAATCGATAGGCTGCTTTTGTGTTGGCCCAATCTTGGCACAACCAGCGGAATGCTCTGTCCTACGTCGCTTCCGATCTGCTTCAACAGCATACGAAATCGCCGAGTTAGTCGCGCGTCCCCGAAATCGCAGTCAGCTACCTCGTCGTCGACCCAGGTCTTGGTCGATGAACTGCAACTACCAGTCCCTTTCGTCAAATTGCGCAGCACCAAGCCCATGAGCACCCCTCCCGAATCAGGTGCTCAACAACGAATCACGAGTGATTCATGCGATTCAAGATTTTGACGTCCGCCGGACACTCAAATGTCGATCGAAATGTGGGTAATTGAAAGCCGTTAGCGGCCGCCTTGCGGGTAAAGCGGGGTTGTGAGTCACGTGAGTATTCACAGGAGTACTCACATGACGAACGGGCGGGTCGAGGTCATCACATCGGTTGAGCGGCGGCGACGCTGGACTGCGGCGGAAAAACGGCGGTGGGTCGCGGCGACGCTTGAGCCTGGCGCCAGCGTTGCGACGGTTGCGCGGGAGGCCGGCATCCATCCGAGCCAGCTTTGGGGCTGGCGGCGGCAACTGCGGGCGGCGGCTTGGCGGACTGGCTTTGCGCCGGTGCGGATTGCGGTGGAGGAGCCGCCAATCGTGGCCGGCACCGGCCGTGGCACGATCGAGATCGAACTTTCGGGGGCGCGGATGCGGATCTCGGGAGCCGTTGGTCCGGCGATGCTGACCGCGGTCGTCAACGCGCTGGCAGGAGGGCGGCGGCAATCACGCAAGCGATCGCACCGCGGCTGAACATTATGGCAAACGTCAGCACGGCGTGAAACGCCCGAAGAAGATGTTGCGTTTCGATCCGCTTCGCGTGGCTCTGGTCCGCAACCTGGCCCGCCCTTTTGACAGGCCTTCAGTTTCCGCTGAAAGGCCAAAAACGGGGGCGATGCCGTCTGATCAATTCGAAGAAGCCGTTGCACCAGAAGCCGCATCGGCGGCGCAGTTTTCTTTTTAGACGCCGTGTCCGAGCCGTGTGAATGGCTGTCCGGATCCGCGCAAAGATGGCGCAATCGCTTGGGCGAGGTGACTTGACGTCTTGGGCGGGTAGTCACCTGCGGGATGGCGGGTATCCTCAACGCTGTTCTGACCGACGGACTGCCGGCGGTCGAGGCCGCCTGCGTCGAGGCGCTTGCCCACGGCGTTCACTCCGCCGACGTCGTCCTCAACATTCTGGCTCGCCAGCGCGATCCCGGACCGCCGGCCACCATCCTCACCCCGACCACCCTGACGCTGCGCCACGCGCCCGTTGCCGACTGTGCCCGCTACGACAATCTCAGGAGAACCATCTGGTGGAACGCACCCAACTCTTCGACCTCATGGCCGAACTCAAGCTCTACGGCATGAAGGCCGCCTACGACGAGATCATGGCGACCGCCGTCAAGCGCCAGCACGAGCCCCAGCGCATTGTCGGCGATCTGCTCAACGCCGAAGTCAACGAGAAGCAGGCACGCTCGATCAAATACCAGCTCACGATCGCCAAGCTGCCGCTCGCCAAGGACCTCGACGACTTCCAGTTCGAAGGCACGCCCATCAACCAGGCGCTGGTCAATGATCTCGCCTGTGGCGGCTTCATCGCCCAGCAGCGCAATGCCGTGCTGATCGGCGGGACCGGCACCGGCAAGACCCATCTGGCAATCGCCATTGCCCGCAACTGCATTCGCGCCGGCGCCCGTGCCCGGTTCTACAACGTCGTCGACCTCGTCAACCGGCTCGAGACCGAGACCCGCAACGGTTACCAGGGCCGGCTCGCCGAGCATCTGACGCGGATGGATCTCATCGTTCTCGATGAACTCGGCTATCTGCCCTTCGCCCAGGCCGGCGGCCAACTCCTGTTCCACCTCGTCAGCCGGCTCTACGAGCGGACCTCCATCATCGTCACCACCAACCTTGCCTTCGGTGAGTGGCCCAGCGTGTTCGGCGACGCCAAGATGACCACCGCGCTGCTCGACCGGCTCACACACCATTGCGACATCGTCGAAACCGGCAATGACAGCTGGCGCTTCAAAAGCCGCGACGACGATCAAACAACCCGCGCTCGCGCCATCTTCGCAATCCCGACCAGCTTCGACGGCGCGAGCGCTACCGCCAGAAGCCGCCGCCCAAGGGGGGGCGAATTGCCTCATCCAGAATGTTACCCAAATGGCGCCCCTGCAACTGTCGGTCCGATATCGACTGATCGGCCGCGCCGGCCGGCTTTCCTAGCTTGCTCCGTTGGAGGGGGGCTGTGGGCGGGTTGGGCCCTACATAGCCCGAGCCATCCACAGCCCCGGGCGCGTGGCCACGGTTGGCGTGGTGCCGAGCTGTTCCTGTGAGACAGGCTGCGTGGCCGCTTTGCGTCTGAGCGCCCTCAGCAAGCGCTGCACGATCGAATGCTGTTTTGGCCCGAACTCCTCGGGATGTTACTCGCACAGCCGGCGGATAATTTCGATAGCAGTGAACTGCGGCCGCTCGGCAAACCAGCCTTTGATCGCAGCAATGTGCGGGTCGAGTTTGGAGGTGATGCGAACCCTGGTCTTATAGGGGCGGTGGTTGCGATGGCGAACGTCGCTGCGGTTTTTGGGGCGGTGCTCGTGCAAGCAGGTTGCAAGCGCTGAACCTGGCCGGCACGACGATCGACGCGATTGCCGAGTTCGTCCTGGGTGGCGCAAATCTCGGCCAGGAGTGCGACAGAATGGAGCGAGCGATATTGATCGCATAGCCGCTGCTTTGCGGCCGCCGGCACCTTTGGATGCTCCAGCGCGCGCTGATACGGCGTCAACGGGAGATGATAGCGCTTGATGACTTTCGCCCCTTCGCGGCCCTTCTCCTTGAGCTTGAACGACGGTTGAAAGAAGTTGACGTAGAGTCGTGCCGTTGCATAGAGACGGCCCATCGCGCGCCGTTTCGGGGCCGTCGTAAGCGGCCGTGGCTTTGAGTTTCATCGCTTCGACAACCAGCGAGCCATCCCGCGTCAACAACGCCAGGCGCTCCGTCCAACCGGTGGCGATATCGACCATCGTCAGGGTCTGGATGAACGATCCCGCCACCGACGTGCCGCCATGGGCGACCATGTCGACCTCGCAGAAACCTGGCGGTGGGCTATTCCAGTCATTGAACGTCCGGATCGGGACATCACGCCGGATTGCTGAATAGAAGCCAACGCGCCGCCGCCTGCCGCCGCTCGCTGCGACCTTGACGTCGACAAGCAGGCGGTCGATGGTTGCCGCGCTGATGGCCAACACGAGCGCGATCCGCGAGGCCAAGCTGCAATCGGCCATGCTGCTCAAGGGCCGGCAGCAAGGTCGGGATCATCAGCTTGAGCCGCTTGCCGCAGACCCGATCCGACGCCTGCCTCGGAGCGGTCATCGCCTCCTTGATTGTCGCGCCATACCTGCGTTTGCGTTCCGGCGCGGGCTTTGATCCCGTCCGGCTCAACCGCCTCGTGCGGCCAAAGTGCACGCACCGCATGCTGGCGATGCCAGCCCGTCGTCGCACACAGCGGCGTCCAGGATCCGACCCTTCTCCGCCAGTCTGGCCGACCGGTAACGCTCCGTCACCGCCGACACCACCTCGCGCCGCGCGCCCATGCTGATTTTTCTCGCCATCGGGGCCACCGAACGGTCGGTGACGCAATCCAAGCCATCGGCGAGAAGTTGTTCAGTTACATTCTGGATGAGGCAATGCGCCCGTCGGCTTCCACCATTGACCCCACACGCAATGAATTTTCCGGCGACAAGTCAGTGGGGGCGTCAGTTATGGCCGGGGTCAACCTTCGGCGCCGATAGGGGGTCAAACCGTGCGCCGAATGACAACCGCCTCCGAAGCACGCTCCACCGGTCATTCGTTCCTGAAGGCCGACACTCTCAGCGGCCGCCGGATCAAGGTCGTATTCGGGCATCCCCAAAACGGGACCACCGGGCGCCAATTCAAGCCTTGCCGACCCCCAAAAAGGTGGTACACAAAGGTGATCACAGACTTTCGCCGGCTTTTTCGAAAACGCCTTGTTTTACGGGGTTTTTGGAGCTTCCGTGGTCGCTGGCTGAGAATCCCTCCCTCTCCGCCAACAACGCTGCGGCCCGCCGCGCACTCCCGTCCACCCTCGGCTGTTCGATGGCCCGCTTGTGCCAGTCGTCTGTCAGGGGCGTTCATACCAATTCGACTCTTGCATGATGGCCAGCCGCGACGGCGAGACGTTGGTCGCGCGTCAGCAACGAAGCGTCGAGCGCTTCGGCAAGGGCGACGTAGACGGCATCATAGGCGTGAGATTGTTCCGCAAATCCCAGACACGCGGCAAAAGGAAATCATGCGGGTATCGGCGGAAGGGAAAGTCGGCGAGGTCGGCGATAGCCGCGCGGCTGCGTTCGCCGTCGATCTCGCCCTTTGCCGACGCCGTCGCCCCCCATTACACCCGGGAGGCAAAATGGCTACGGACGGCAGCGTGCGGCCTACGGAGGTGAGCGCTTCTCCGATCGACACCGGGACCCCTGGCGACAACACCCGCAGCACCCGGTTGCTCAATTTGGTCACCAACCGGACTATTGGTAAATCAGATATTGCTGGTCGAGCGGCAATCTACGTTAAACTGACAGTGGCTTTTCATGAGCGTTCCGACAGACCACCCCTATAATTTCGATCCGACCTACGGGTTCGGGGTTGAAGAGCTTCGCGCGATAAGACCGCCGCAAGCACCGCCCCACTTCGATGACTTTTGGCGCGCGCGCTATATCGCCGCGCTTGGCGTCGATCCGCAGCCGCAACTCAGCGAAACTGGCTCTTACCAGCCGAGCTGGCACGTCCATGACATCATCTATACGTCGACCGATGGATTCCCGATCGGCGGCTGGCTGTTGCTGCCGCGCGCGGGAACGGTCAGGCGTGGTCTTGTCGTCGGCCATGGCTATGGCGGGCGTGACCAGCCCGATTTCGACATTCCGGTCAACGACACGGCGGTGCTGTTTCCCTGTTTTCGTGGGCTCTCACGGAGCAGGCGTCCGCCGATCTCCGACGATCCGACATGGCACGTGCTCAATGATATCGACAAGCCGGAACGCTATATCCTGGGAGGCTGCGTCGAGGATCTCTGGTTGGCCGTCTCCGTTCTGACCAGGCTCTATCCCGAGCTTGACGGGCGGATCGGCTACAGCGGCATCAGCTTCGGCGGCGGCATCGGCGCGCTGGCGATTGCCTTCGACAAGCGTATCGATCGTGGCCATCTGGTCGTGCCGACCTTCGGCAACATGCCGCTCTGGCTGACCCTGCCGACGATCGGCAGCGGCCATTCCGTTCAAAACTATCAGAAGACGCATCGGGACGTCCTCGAAACCCTCAGCCTCTTCGATGCGGCCACAGCGGCTTCGCGTCTTGCAGTCCCCATGCTCGTCGCCGTCGCCCGCTTCGATCCGGCAGTGGCGCCGCCCTGCCAGTTTTCGATCGCCAATGCGCTGCCATCTTCAAACGATCATGAAACCGTCATTCTGGATGCAGGCCATTTCGATTATCCCGGCATGGACGAGCAGCACGCGCTGCTCGCAGAGAAGGTGAGACGTTTCTTCGGGGTGGCATGAGACGGGACTATCGGCGCTGGTACAGTCCGCGCCTTGGTCGAGACATGGAGCTCCTCATCTTCGGCCATGCCGGAGCAAAGGTGCTGATGTTCCCGACGCGGGACGGGCGCTTCTGGGAATACGAGACACTCAACGTCGTTGCGAGCCTCGCCGACAAGGTCGAGGCCGGGCATCTGCAGCTCTATTGCATCGAGGGGCTGGCGCGGGAAACCTTCTATGATCAAGGCCGTCACCCGGCCGACCGGATCCGCCGGCACGCCGCCTACGAGGACTACATCCTCAATGAGGTGCTGCCCCTGATGGCCGGGATCAATCCGCACGATTGCACGATGGCGATGGGCTGCAGCCTCGGTGCATTCCAGGCCGCCAGCCTCGTTCTCCGGCATCCACACCTGTTCCGCAAGCTCGTCGCATTTTCCGGCCGCTATGATCTCACTCTGAAGGTGGAGTGCTTCGACGACCTGTTCGACGGCTATTACGGCGACGACATCTATTTCCACACCCCGACGCATTTCCTGCCCGGCCTCGCCTGCGCATGGCGGCTGGAAAGGCTGCGCCAGATTGATATCATTCTGGCCGTCGGCAACGCCGATCCCTTTCTCGACAACAACCGTCATCTCAGTCGCCTCCTTGACGAAAAGCGCGTCCACCATCAACTGCATTTCTGGCACGGGCGCGCCCATCGCGCAGGCGCATGGCGAGAGATGGCGGCGCGGTATATTTGAGCCACGACAGACCGTCGCTTGAAGAAACGACCGCAGCTGGCGCATACTCAGGTACTCTACCCCCAGTTCCGTCGTGTCCTGTTGCTTCCGCATCCGACCGGGTGAGCCATGAGCGAGACTGCCGGTCACGCGCCTGTCTCCGAGACCTTCGCTGAAAAGGCGAAGCTCGAGGAGTTCAAGCTGCTGCGCGGCGAGATCGAACTGCGGGCGGCCGAGCAGCGCGGCATGGAGCGCAACGTCATCCTGCTCTGCGCCTCGATCTATGGCTTCCTGCTGTATCCGAAGGGGACGCCGGCCGCGGCCGACCAGCCCTATCTCGACCTCGCCTGGTATCTGCCGTCGCTGTTCAGCTTCCTCGCGCTGGTGCGCTGGCGCGAGAGCGTCAAGATGATCGAGGCGGTGGCGCGCTATCTCCGCGAGATGGAGGCGCAGATCCCGGGCGGCCCCGCCTGGGAGAGCTTTCTCGACCGCAAACGCCGCGCCGGACAGTTGCCGTTCGCCTCGGCCTGGTATGTCGTGTTCTGGGAAGTGGTCTGTGTCGGAACGCTTCTGATCGCCTATTTTCGTCTGCATCCGCATGATGGGGCGCATACCGGCACCGCCGCCCTCATCGGTGTGGCCGGTGCGATCGTGGTGGCGCTGATGGTACTGCGCCGCCCCGCGCCGTGAGGGGCAGGTGGCTCGGGAGGTAAGCCACATTGCCCCATCGTTGGCGCCAGCCAGTCCATATCGATGATACAAATGACGAGGCCTTCGTCGCATGGCTCGCCTCCGCACTTGATGCCGGGCGCTGGATCATGAAGAATGAGAGGTGGCCTCGGTAACTGGCTACGCGTGGCTGACAGGGAGTGCATATTGTGGAACGTGTGATCCAGCTGCACATCGAGAAACTGCCCGAGGGCGTCTACCTCGCGACCAGTGACGAGGTGCAGGGTCTCGTGGCGCAGGGCCGGACGATCCAGGAAACCCTCGAGATCGCACGCGACGTGGCTAAGAAGTTGATCGAGGCGCAGTCCAGCCCGGGCAGCACGCTGCAACCGACCGAAGAGACGTTCGACTACCCATTGATCATCGCGGTGTGATGGGCATCCTTGCATGGGCGCCCTGGCAGGCTTTCGCTACCGGGAGATCGTCGGGCGCCTGAAGGCGCTCGGCCTGGAGTTTCACCGTCAGGCGGCCGGATCACATGAGATTTGGTTCAATCCGGCGTTGAACAGGTATACGACGATCCCGAGCCATCCCGGTGACATGCCGGAAGGCACGCTCCGCGCGATCTTGAAACAGGCCGGTGTCGACGTCGAGACCTTCCTGCAGACGAAGTGACGCCCGGTGTGGTCGTACGCAGGCCCGATTCGGAGCCGAAGCCGTTCCTGTTCGTCTGTTCGTCGGTCCTCAGCGGCGTCTTGTCGCCACAACCCAAATTAGTCCTGCAGCCTAACCACAACATTTGCCTTTATCAGGACGTTTCGGCAAAACTATCAGTCATATAGTTCGATTGATTTGATGGCGTTCCTGCGCACGGTACCGGCGTGGTCTTGGCCCGCGCGCGAAGTGATTGCGATAGGGTAGGTTGGCTGACCCGCATGGACAAGCACGGTCTCAGCGAACGCGACATCAGCACCAAGTTCATCACGCCGGCCCTGCGCAAGGCAGGCTGGGACGAGATGCTGCAGATCCGCGCAACATCGCGGCGCTTTGGAAGGGATGAGTTTGTCTTGTCCCGATTGCTTTGGTCGATCCCGACCGGTTCGTCAGTTGGACGACCGAACAGATTTTTCGGCCGATATTGGCCGAGGCAGCACCTGAGGATCCTTGGGGACCTGCCTTACGCAACGGTATCGGATCGCTTTCGAAAATCAGGCCGAGTAGTGGCTCACCCCAAGATCATCCCGGACCTTCTTCCGATCATTTTCTCGATGCGATAGTGGGAGCAACTCAATATGCCTGGCGCGAGTTTCAAGACCAATCCGGTCATGCTGCGGGAATTGCTGGAGAACTGCCACCGAGGCGTCATTCAGCTTCCTGATTTCCAGCGCAGCTGGGTGTGGGACGAAGATCGGATCAAGAGCTTGATCGCGTCCGTCTCGCGTGCGTTTCCGATCGGCGCCTTGATGACGCTTGAGACCGGGGGTGAGGTCGATTTCAAACCGCGTACGGTTGAGGGTGCGCCGAACTCAGCCTTGGAAACGAAACCGCAATCCCTTCTCCTTGATGGACAACAGCGCATGACATCGCTGTACCAAGTCGCACTGCGAGGCGACGTTGTCGAAACGGTCACACCGAAGAAAAAGAAGGTCCGGCGCTGGTTCTACATCGATATAGT
>Ga0302322_100003949_pt1 | contig 12801 bp, 6 predicted proteins | sample Fen_T0_2_FD_203757 | JGI IMG/M metagenome (GOLD analysis project Ga0302322, IMG submission 203757) | Peat permafrost microbial communities from Stordalen Mire near Abisko, Sweden - Fen_T0_2 | ecosystem: Environmental > Terrestrial > Soil > Wetlands > Permafrost | place: Sweden: Abisko...
TACTGTCTGGCCGCGAATGGTGAACCGATCACCCCCCACGGCAATGCCCGTTGGTTGCTTGGCGTGACCCCAGTGGAAGCGATGTTGCCCCTCCTTGACCAAGTGAGCTCGGACCGTCGTATCGCTTCGGATGGTATTTTCGCTGCCTCGATGGCGCACATCGGTGCGGTGAGTGCGACCATGGCCAATGACAATCGCAATCGCGTAGTGTTGTGGGAACTGGCGGAAAACAAATCCCAACTGATCCTGATCACCGCGAACGGCGTCGAAGCCGTGGTGTCATGCGCGATCGGAAGTGAGGAACTGTTCGATGCGATTCAAGCGTCGCTTGGTCTGCGCGCCCGAGGTGCGGCTGAACGCTTGTTCGCCAATGATAATTTTGATTGCACCGACATCGCCCCGAAAGTCGGTGAGCGCTTCGCCTCCGTGCTGAAGCCCGCTTTGGCCAACTTGGCGAAGGGCAACAGCCCGTTCGCGCTGTTTTGCCCGGCGTTGCTTGGCACCCAGCAATGGTTCATTGAGGCCGTCTCATCTGCGGCCGGCATGATCCCTTGGCAGTTTGATCGCGCGAAGACGCTGAAACAGCTGCAGCTCACGCCCGATGCCAATGTCGCCGCCGGCGGATCGCCCGGCACCTATGGTTTGCTCTATTTGGCCGCCATGGAAGGTCAGCCAAGCCAGCGTTGGTGCGCCTCATGGTGGGCACAGACCGGCAATGAACTTGCAGCGGAAGACACCGCCAGTCCCATGGAAGTGGAGGTCCCGCAAGAATCTCGCGGCAATACCGCCCCGATCGTCGAGGTACCACCACCGGCACCCGTGCCGGTTCCGAAACCCGTGCCGACCCCAGCTCCTGCTGCCCCGGCTCCGAAACCTGCTCCAGCTCCGGCCCCCGCTCCCGCGCCAGCGCCGAAACCCGCGCCAGCTCCCGTCCCGGCTCCCGCTCCGAAACCAGCTCCAGCACCAGCACCGACTCCGGCTCCCGCTCCTGCTCCCAAGCCTGCTCCCGCGGCGGCGAAACCCGCTCCCGCTCCGGCTCCCGCCGCCAAGGCCGCCCCTGCACCGGCTGCCAAAGCAGCTCCGGCGCCGGAGAAACCCATTCCCGCTCCAGCACCAGCCAAACCTGCGGCCAAAGCGCCGGCTGTTGTCGAGTCCAAGACTAAGTCCAGCGACACCGTTCCTGCTTCGTCCAAGAAAAGTGGCAACAAGATGCCGATGATCGCAGCGGTCGTTGCCCTTCTGATCGCGGTGGGCGTCGGTGGTTATTTCTACATGGATGGTCAGGCAAAGGCTAAACAGGCGGAAGAAAAGCGCATCGCGGACAAGGCAGAGGCAGATAAAAAGGTCGAAGCCGAGCAACGCGCGAACGAAGCTCGGGTCCGTGCGATTCAAGCGGACGCCGAGAAACAGCGGAAACAGGCCGAAGCCGAACGCCTGGTCGCGATGGAACAAGCGCGCAAGCAGGCCGAAGAACAGACTCGCCAGCAGCTCAGCCAGCAATTCGACGCCGAGCGTAAGACGAAATTCCCCGGCATTCTGGTCGTGACCACCCAACCGACCGGCGCTTCCGTCGTGGTCGACAACGATCTGCCGCGGACATCTCCGTTCTCAATTAATACCGTGATGCCTGGCAAACACCGGGTCTCGATCTCGCTGATGGGCTATGAAACCTTGGAAACGGTTGCCGACGTTGTCGGCGGCGAAACCACCGACTTGGGCATGGTCCAGCTACAAAAGGCGATGGGCTCAGTCGAAGTCGCCAGCACGCCGGCCGATGTCCAGTTCACTTTGCGTCAGGCCAATGCCCCCTTGGGTGCTCCCCTGCGGACGGGCCGCACTCCGATGAAAGTCGACGATATCCCGCCGGGTGAATACGTGGTCTCCTTCCAGCGCCTCGGCTGGGCTGAACGCACGGTTCCGATCCAGATCGCCAAGGCCAAGACGGTAAACGCGAACGTCGAGTACAAGGGTGGCTCGGTTGTCCTCACCAGCTATCCAGCCGGTGCTCAGGTCACCCGTGGCGGCATCGCCGTCGGCGTGACTCCTGTGACTCTGAGCGGCCTGCCCGCCCAGAAGGTGGAGTATGATTTTAACCTGGCTGGTTATGAGAAGGCGACAGTGAGCGGCACGGTGGTGGAAAACCAATCCGTGACGCTGAATGCTTCCCTGCTCTCGTTCGACCGCGTGTCATCTGCTCGTGAAATCAAGACTCAACCCAAGGCATTGAGCCAAGGCGCGCCCAAGATCGATCCGACCATTCCGATCGGTTCCACCATCACGATCACCTTTGTGGTCGATCGCAATGGCACGACCCGCGATCATACATTCCAGCTTAAGGAAAAGACCGACAACGCTGTCTTTGCTCAACGCTGCATTGACGCCGTCAAACTCTGGAAGTTTAGCCCGGCCGTCAGTCTTGAGGGTAAACCGATCAACGTGAAGCTGAGCGTTCCGTTTAACGTCTCCACCCAGCAAGTTGAGGATGCGCCGGGTATGTTTGGCCGGTAATCAGCTCTGAATACTTTCTTCAAATCCGCTCAACTCACGTTGGGCGGATTTTTTATTTTTCGGTTCGAGCAAGATCTAGCCGCTCAGCTCTTCTTCCTGCGGGTGGTCTTGGGTTCTATATTCAGATAGGTCTTCGCGAGCATCTGTGATTCGTAGAATTCCACCATCCGTACGCCTTCGCGTGGCTTGATGAGGTCCTTCTTCGTGGCATGGTCGACCTGCTGCTTCACGCGGCGGCAAAGTTCCTCCCACTGATATTGCACGCCTTCGATCACGTCGGCGACGCGGGAGCCAGCGAGCGCCTCCTCAATGTAGTAGCCGTTGGGTTCATCGTCCTCGAGAAAGACATGCACTTCGTTGACGCGACCGAAGAGATTATGGAGGTCGCCCATGATGTCCTGATAGGCGCCCGTGAGATAGATGCCGAGGTAGTAGGGCTGGCTGTTCAGCGGGTGCAGGGTGAGGTAGTCCTTCGTGTCCTGCAGATCGATGAAGCTGGAGATTTTACCGTCAGAGTCGCAGGTGATGTCGACGAGGATGGCGTTGACCGTGGGCTTTTCCTTGAGGCGCTGGAGCGGACTGATCGGGAAAAGTTGCTTGAGTGCCCACGAGTCGAGCAGCGATTGGAAAACGGAGAAATTGCAGACGTACTGGTCGGCGAGGAGCTTCTTCAGATCGTGCAATTCCTCGGGCTGATAGCCTTTTTTGGTGCTCTCCTTGTCGATCTGCTCGCAGATCTGCCAAAAAATCTGCTCGGCGGCGGCGCGGTTTTCCAAATCGAGGTAACCGAGATTGAAGAGGGAGAAGGCCTCCTCCTTTTTCTGAAGCGCGTCGTGGAATCGTTCGAGCCGGCCTAGCTTGGCCTTGTTTTTCAGGAGAATCTGCAGGTCGTCGACGATCTTATGCCGGGATTTCGGCTCGTGTTGCTTGCCGAGAGATTCGCGCTTATTGATGCGTTCGAACACTTCAACTACTAGCATGGAGTGAGGAGCGGCAATGGCGCGGCCGGATTCGCTGACGATATCGGGCACTTTTACGCCGGAGGCATTGCAGATTTCGCGGATATTGAACACGACGTCGCGGGCGTATTCGCCGAGCGTGTAGTTCATCGAGGATTCGAAATTCGTGCGCGAACCGTCGTAGTCGATCCCGAGGCCGCCGCCGACGTCGAGATAGCCCATCGGGAAGCCCATCTTGGCGAGCTGGCAATAGAAGCGCGCAGCTTCAGTGACGGCAGCCTTGATCGTGATGATATTGGGCACCTGCGAGCCGATGTGGAAATGCACCAGCTTGAGGCAGGGCTGCATCTTGGCGGCGCGGAGTTTTTCGACGGCAAAGAGAATTTCTGCGGTGTTGAGGCCGAACTTGGCATTGTCGCCGCTGGACATCGCCCATTTGCCTTCACCGCGCGTCTGCAATTTGACGCGGAAGCCGATCATGGGCTTAACACCCGTTTCCTTCGAGATGGCGATGATGCTGTCGACCTCGGAGAGCTGCTCGATCACGATGATGATCTTCTTGCCCAGCTTACGCCCAAGGAGCGCGAGGCGCATGTAGTCGTGGTCTTTGTAGCCATTGCAGATGATGAGGCGCTGGGTGCCTTCGTGCATGGCAAGCGCGATCATCAGTTCCGGCTTCGAACCGGCTTCGAGGCCATAATTAAAGTCCTTGCCCGCACTGACGATCTCGTCGACCACCTCGCGCAGCTGATTAACCTTGATGGGGAAGACCCCGCGATAAGCGCCTTTATAGCCCTCTTCCTTGATGGCTTTAATGAATACGTTGTTCAGCTGGACGACGCGATGGCGGAGCTTGTCCTGGAAACGGATGACGATCGGGGCCTTCAGCCCCATGCCCACTGCTTCATCTACCACATCCATCACCCGGATGCTCCGACCGTCGGCGAGAGGCTGGACTTGCACGAAACCTTCGGCGTCGACCGAGAAGTGGTTGGCGCCCCAGCGTTTAAAGCCGTAATGTTCCTCGGATTGGGCTACCGACCAGTTGGCTGACGATTTGGTCTTCAATTTGGGTGCAGGCGATCAGGGTTAGGCTTGCGTTTTAGCGGGTGGCTTAAATTAATCGCCGTTTTCTTTTTCAAAATACACGCATACTCAATGACCAAATTACCCTTGTTTCTCGCCCAAGCCGCTTCCGCTCCCGGTGGTCCCGCTGCCTTGCTCCAATATCTGCCGCTGATCCTGATGTTTGCCGCGATGTATTTCCTGATGATTGCGCCGCAGCGCAAGAAGCAGAAGGAGCATGAGAAGATGATGACTGCCCTCCAGTCGGGCGACGAGATCATCACCACCGGTGGCGTCTATGGCACGATTACCAGTGTCAAGGATGACCGTTTCGTAGTGCGCGTGGGCGATGGCCAGAAATTGGAAATCAGCAAGGGCTTCATTCATGCCAAAGTGAAGCCCGCCGGCGGCTCCTGAGTCACGGCGTCGGCTACTCCGCCCGGATGTGATCCGGATTCTACCCCCTTTAACAAAATCAACCCATGTTCCGTCGTAATCTTTGGAAACTGACATTGTCCGCAGTCATCGTGCTCTGGGCCGTGTTCACTCTCACTCCGTTGAAGGACCAACCCTTCGGCGGCTACGTCAAATCCGCCGCTTCCGGCAAACAGGCTGAGTTCAACAAACTCATGGTCAAGGTGGACGAGCGCATTGCCCAAGCCAAAGCGGCCGGCCGGGAAGTAAGCGTTTATTCTGCGCTCAAGCAGATCGGTCACGACGAGGACCTCGATCTCTCGCAATACTTCCCGCACATCCATCTCGAGGACTCCCTCAAGAACGTTGAGAAGCGCAACAACATCCTGCTGGAGGAGCTCCTGCTCCGTTCCAAGGGCAGTTTGCAATACGGTCTCGATCTCCGTGGCGGCGTGGCTTTCACGCTCGAAGCGGATGAAGCAGCCCTTGCCAAACAGAGCCCCGATGCCCGCAAATCAAAACTTACCAAGGCCATCGAGATCATCGGCAACCGCGTTAACGGTCTCGGCGTTGCCGAGCCGATCATCCGCCCCGTGGGCGAGAATCGCATCGAAGTCCAGCTCCCCGGCGTGAGCATCAAGGATAATCCTGATGTGATCAAAGTCCTGCAGAAGCCGGCCCAGCTGGTTTTCCGTATGATCTACGAAGGCACGAGCGCCATGGTGGAGCGTCCATCGAATGTCCCGCCGGGTTATGATGTGATGACGGTCGAAGAAGAGGACAAGCACAACGGGCGCTCGACCACGCTCTATTATATTGTGAAGAGCATCCCGGAAATGACCGGTGCTAACGTCAAGGAAGCCATGGCGACCTCCGATCAGTTCGGCGGCTTTCAGGTGCATTTGAGCTTTAATTCCGAGGGCGCCAAGCAATTTGGCGAAGTCACCGGTGCCAACAAAGGCCGGCTCCTCGGCATCGTGCTCGACGGAAAACTCTACTCGGCTCCCCGCATTAACGACGCCATCACCGGCGGCTCGGCGCAGATCACTGGCCACTTTTCTGCCCGCGAAGCGCAGGAATTGGCCAACGTCCTGAACAATCCCCTCGATATTCCCCTCCAGATCAAGGAGCTCAACAGCGTTGACGCCTCGCTTGGCGCCGACGCCGTTTCCAGCGGCGTGAAGTCTGCCGTCATCGGCACCGCGGCGGTCTGCGCGTTCATGATCACTTTCTACACCACGGGCGGCCTGGTGGCGGTGGGAACTTTGGCGATCAACATCATCGTGATTCTCGGCGTGATGGCCAGCATCGGAGCGACCATGACGCTGCCCGGTCTGGCGGGTATCGTGCTCACCATCGGTATGGCGGTGGACGCCAACATCCTGATTTTCGAGCGCATGCGCGAGGAACTCGCGCTCGGCAAATCGCTTTCCAGCGCCAATCAGGGTGGCTTCGACAAGGCGCTGACGACGATTCTCGATGCCCACTTTGTTCAGCTTATCATCTGCGCGATCATGATCTGGCTCGGTCAGGGCCCGATCAAGGGCTTCGGTTACACCCTCTTGATCGGCGTGCTGTCCACCTTGTTCACCGTTTTGATCACCGCACACATGGTGATGGAATATCTGATCGATTCTTCCTTCGTGAAGAAGATCACGATGCGTCGCATGTTGAAGGATCTCAACGTGGACTTCGTCAAATACGGCAAGCCCTCGGCCATCGGTTCGGTGGCCTTGGTCGTGATCAGCTTCGGCTACGTCATCTATCAAGGCGACCGTATCTACGGTATCGACTTCGCCGGCGGCGACGAGGTGACCGCAAATTTCACGCAGAAAATCGACGTCGAAAAGATCCGTGAGGTCGCCAAGTCCAGCGGAATCGGCGAAGTCAGCCCAACCTACTTTAGTGATTTGGGCGGCGGCAAGGAACAGCTGAAGTTTGAGACCGCCTACGGCAAGTCCGAGACGCTCTTCAATGCTCTTCAAAAAGCTTACCCGAATGCGGGTCTGCAGATGAGTAAGAACACCCAGATCGGCGCAACGATCGGCAAGGAAATCAAATGGAATGCCGTCCTCGCCGTCGGCGTATCCATGCTCGTCATTTTGGTCTACATCGCTTTCCGCTTCGAATTTGGCTTCGGCGTCGGCGCCATGGCGTCCACGTTGCACGACATCTTGATGAACATCGGTATTTTCGTCCTTTTCGGGCACCAGTTTTCCGCTCCGATGGTCGCAGCCATTCTCTGTGTGGCCGGCTACTCGATCAACGAGACGGTGGTCGTGTTCGACCGTATTCGAGAGGAGCTTAAGCTTAACCCAACTGGCGCGCTGCGCGATGTCATCAATAGTGCCATCCGCAAGGTTTTCGCCCGTACGATCATGACGGCCTCCACCACGTTCCTCGCCGCCCTGTCGCTTTACCTCTTCGGCGGTGGTGTGCTCAAGGACATCTCCTTCTGCTTCCTCGTCGGTATCGTTACCTCGACTTTCTCGGCCATCTTCATTGCCGCGCAGGTGTTTTATTGGTGGCACAAGGGTGACCGCAAACACGTCGAGGCACACCAGGACATCGCGCCCAAATACGAATGGGCAGGCTCTTCCCGCGCATCAGAATAACCGGGCGAACGCCGCCGCTTATGCGCTGGAACTACACGCCGGTTGACCCCGCGAGTGTGGAAGGTCTTTCGCGCGAGCTGGAGACCAGCCGCATTGTGGCCGAATTGCTCGTGCGGAACGGAATCGTGGAGAGTGAAACGGCGGAGAAATTTCTCCAGCCCACGCTTGCCACGATTAGCGATCCTTTTCTCCTGTCCAACCTGGAAGAAGCCGTCGAGCGCCTGCTCAAGGCGATCCACGGCAAGCAGACGCTGGTCGTTCTGGGTGACTACGATGTCGATGGAGTGTGCAGTACGACGCTGATGGTCGGCGTTCTGCGCTACTTCGGGCTTGCTCCGCGTTACGTGGTTCCGCGCCGCATGGACGAAGGCTACGGGCTCACCCGCACGGCGATCGATCGCGCGCTCGAGGCAGGGAAGCCCGACCTTTTCATCGCGCTCGATTGCGGTACGAACTCCAACGTTGAAGTGGCGCACCTCCGGTCGATCGGCATCGACGTGATCGTGGTCGATCACCACCGCTCGAAGGACGAGCCGCTGGTGGATGCCGTGCTCATCAACCCGCATGTCCATGAATCGGAGAACGACCACACGTGGCGGCATCTTTGCACCGTGGGATTGGTTTTCAAACTGCTGCACGGTCTGTTGAAGCGTCTGCGTTTGGACAATCATCCGGGCGCGCACGACCTGAAGCTGAAAGATTATCTGGATTTGGTCGCCATGGGGACCGTCGCCGATCTGGTGCCGCTGCACGGAGAGAATCGCATTTTTGCCCGACACGGGCTCAGGGTACTCGCGGAGACGCGCCGGCCTGGTCTGATGGAGCTCATGCGGGTGGCCGGCATCAAGCCGGAGCAGGGGATTAATCCCGTGGATATCTCGTTCCGACTCGGGCCGCGCATCAACGCCAGCGGACGACTCGCCGACGCCGCGATCTCGGTTGATCTGCTCTTGAGTGAAGACCGGGCGTTTTGCCAAAAGGCCGCGCAACAGCTCGAGGAATTGAATCGCGAGCGCCAGGAGATTGAGCGCGCCATCACGGAACGCGCCGAAGAGATGGTGGAGGAACTTTACACCGACTCCCGAGGCATCGTCCTCTTTGACGAGGAGTGGCATCCCGGCGTGGTCGGAATCGTGGCTGGTCGGATTTCACGCAAATACCATCGTCCTGCGATCGTGTTGGGCAATGAGGGTGAACTCGCGAAAGGCTCGGGCCGCGGCGTTCCGGGCGTCAATCTCGTGGAATTGCTGGCCGAATGCGCGTCCTGCCTGGAGAGCTGGGGCGGCCATCCGATGGCGGTGGGCGTTTCGTTGCAAAAGAAGCGCGTGGACGAATTCCGTGGCCGCTTCGACGAGGTGATCCGTCGCACCAGTGGCGCTGCGGTTGAGCCGGTGATCGATCTTTCCGGCTGGTTGGATGCGACCGAGGTGCATGAGCAGCTCATGAGCGAACTCGATCAGCTGCATCCTTTCGGCCAGGGCAACCCCGAGCCGTTGTTTGGCGTGCGCGGGGTGCAGTTGCCACGCGCCCCGGAGATTTTCAAGGAACTGCATTTTCGTTTCGCGGCGGAAGATTCGAGCGGCCGGCGCCTCAATGGCGTGGCTTGGAAGCAGGCGCACCGGCTGCCCCCGGCAGGCCAGAAGCTGGACTTGGTCGTACAGCTGAACTGGAACCACTACAACGGACGGAAAACCCTCCAGCTCGAACTGCACGACTGGCGGATCGCCCAGCGCTGACGCCGGTCTTCATGAGATGAGAGGAACCGCTGATTCGACTGCGTCGGAGAGGCTTGTGATTGGGTTCTACGCGATACTTTTTGGCGAAATAATCTGCTTGCTGTCGCTCCGGGAAATTCGCTTATTCGCCGTTCTTTCGTGCAGGCATAGCTCAACTGGATAGAGCGTCAGACTACGAATCTGAAGGTTTGGGGTTCGACTCCCTATGCCTGCACCAATTTTAAACCGCCCTCACTCCACCGAGCAGGGCGGTTTTTGTTAAATACTGCGCGGGAAGTGCGGTCGCCGCCCGGCGTCCGAAGGTTGTTCTTGGCGTAGGGACGGCGGGCGGCATGCTGGCCGCGAATTCTTCATGGCTTCCGCTTCCTCAATTTCCAAACCATCCCTGCTCCTGTCCGAGCCGGATCAACGCGAGATCACCCGGTTGTGTGTCGAAACGGGACTGCTTCTCATGCAGCACGGCGCGGAGAGCGCCTTGGTGGAAAATTTGATCCGGCGGCTTGGGCTTACCTTTGGTGTGGCTGGCGTGGAGGTAGCGATCATGGCCAATGCGATCACCGTCACCACCCTGAGCGACAACCATTGCATCACCACGGTGCGCCGCAATGAGGACCGCGGGATCAACATGCATATTGTTACCGAGGCGCAGCGCGCCGTGCTCGCAGCTGAGGCGGGTGAGTTGGATCGGGCGGGGTTTCGGACTCGGTTGCAGGAAATCAAACCCCACCGGTATCGCCGCTGGCAGGTAGCACCAATGATCGGACTTTCCTGTGCCTGCTTTGCGCGGCTGGCCGGGGCTGATTGGGCCGGGTGCGGCCTGACGTTTGTGGCCAGCACCGTGGCAATGATTGTCCGGCAGCTGGTGGCGGCACGGCATTTCAATCCGCTCGTAACCTTCTTTGTGACCGCCTTTGTGGCGACGTCGATCGCGGGGCAGGGCTTGCTCCACCAAATCGGTGCGATGCCCCGGATCGCCATGGCCTCCTGCGTGCTGCTATTGGTCCCGGGCTTTCCGATGATCAATTCGGTTTCGGACATGGTGAAGGGTTACATCAACACCGGGCTCTCCCGCGGCATGATGGCGGTGTTGCTGGGGTCGGCCACTTCGGCCGGTATTTTTCTGGCGATGACGGTGTGGCACTTTCCTTCGCACGACATCCTGATCGCGCCTACCCCGACGGGAAACTTCCTCGCGCATCTGCTGCAAAACATGGCAATGGCGGCGCTGCCGGCAGTGGGATTTGCCCTCGTATTTAACGTGCCCGTGAGTGCTCTTGGTTATTGTGCAGCAGGCGGGGCGATCGGCCGCGGACTACGTTTTTTGCTTATGACGGAACAGATGCCGATCCGGATGCCGATCGAGCTGGCGACTTTCGTCGCGGCGGCGGTGGTCAGTCTGCTCGGTGTTTATTTCGCCCAAAAACTGAAGGCTCATCCGAAGGTTTTCACCGTGGCAGCCATGATCCCGATGATCCCGGGCATTCCCTTTTTCACGGCGCTGATCGCGGTGGTGGAAATCCAGCAGCAGGGCTTCACGCAGGAATTGCTGGCGACGGTGGTTACCTCAGGATTGCGCGCCACGTTCATCGTGGCTGCGCTTGCCGTGGGGCTGGCGGTCCCGGGTCTATTTTTCTACCGGCGTCGGCCGGTGGTCTGAGCATACGCCAGTCAGCCTAACTACTGGTGACCGCGGCGGAAATAATAGTTTCCTTCGTTGCGCCCATTGCGTGGATATTCGGATTTCCTTCCCGGAAGGAACTCCAAGGATGCGGGGCCTATGCAAAACGACCTGACAGGTGGGTTGCAGGCGCCGGAGTTTTATAATTTCGCCACTGACACGGTGGATGATTGGAGCCGAACTAAACCCGATGCGCTTGCGCTTTGGTGGGTCGACGCCGCCACGCGGGCCGAGCGAAAATATACCTTCTCGGAAATTGCGGCCCTGAGCTCGCAGGCGGCAAATTTTATCCAGTCATGCGGGATAAAGCGGGGTGATCGCGTGTTGGTGATGCTGCCGCGCCTCCCGCAATGGTGGATTTCGATGCTCGGTTTGATTCGTCTTGGGGCCGTGCCTGTGCCGGCCACCCTGCTGCTCTCGCCGCGAGAAGTGCACTATCGCATCGAAACGGCGCAGGTCAGCGCTGTGATCACGACGGGCGACGGGATCGCGAAAATCGGCGAATTTTCCGGCCGGCGATTGATCGTCGCAGGGGCGGCGGTGGGCTGGACGGATTTTGATGCCGGTGTCCGTGCCGCCGCGCCAACCTTTGCGGGAGAACCGACCCGCAGCAGCGATCCGGGAATTCTCTATTTCACGAGCGCCACCACCGGCGAACCCAAGATGGTGCTGCACACGCAGGCGAGCTACGGCATTGGTCATCGCCTCACGGGTGGGCTCTGGCTCGATCTTCGGCCTGATGATGTTCATTGGAATATTTCCGACCTGGGCTGGGGCAAGGCGGCCTGGTCGAGTTTCTTTGGACCATGGCAGATGGGTGCCTGCATCTTCGCGCTCGATGTATACGGAAAATTCGATCCGGCACTCACGCTCGATACGCTCGAAACCTATCCAATTACGACGTGGTGCGCGCCGCCCACGGCCCTGAGGTTGGTGGTCCGCGAGGATCTTTCGCGTCGTCGCTTCACCCATCTCCGCCACTGTGTGACGGCGGGAGAGCCGCTGAATCCCGAGCTCTTGAAGCTTTGGAAAGATGCGACCGGCCTCACGATTTACGAGGCATATGGGCAGACGGAAACCGTGGTACTCATTGGTAATTTCGCGTCACTTGGTTTTCCCGTGCGTCCGGGTTCCATGGGCAAGCCAACGCCCGGTATGCACGTTTCCCTGCTGGACGACAACGGGCAGGTGGTTTCTGCCGGCACCGAGGGGGAGATCGCCGTGCGGGTTAAACCGCAGCGGCCGCTCGGTTTGTTTCAGGAGTATTGGCTGAATCCAACGGAAACGGCGGACAAGTTTCATGGCGATTGGTATTTGACCGGAGACCGGGCAGTCTGCGATGCCGACGGTTACTACTGGTTTGTCGGCCGGCGCGACGACGTGATCAAAAGCTCTGGCTACCGCATCGGTCCGTTTGAGGTGGAGAGTGCGCTGATCGAACATCCGGCAGTTTTGGATGTGGCGGTCGTCGGAAAACCAGATCCCGCCCGAGGACAAATTGTGAAGGCGTTTATTGTGCTGCGGCCGGGACAGACCGGAAATGGGGCCTTCAAAGAGGAGCTGCAACAGCACTGCAAGCGGACGATCGCGCCGTTCAAATATCCACGCGAAATCGAATTCGTCGCCAGCTTGCCCAAGACAACCAGTGGCAAGACTCGACGGGTGGAATTGCGGCAACGTGATTCGGCACCGTGATTTTTGCAATTACGGGCGTTTGCTACGATCTTAGTCGCCAAAGCTGATGCCGAGTGCGCGCCCGGTGCTGACGATATCGCCGCTAGGTGGCACGGTGCTGAGGTGTCCGATGGCTTCTTGCAGCGGGATGC
>Ga0302322_100003950_pt1 | contig 12800 bp, 13 predicted proteins | sample Fen_T0_2_FD_203757 | JGI IMG/M metagenome (GOLD analysis project Ga0302322, IMG submission 203757) | Peat permafrost microbial communities from Stordalen Mire near Abisko, Sweden - Fen_T0_2 | ecosystem: Environmental > Terrestrial > Soil > Wetlands > Permafrost | place: Sweden: Abisko...
AACCCAAGGCATTCGAGCTGCTGCTGTTCCTGATCCGGAACGCCGGCCACGTCTTCACGCGCGACCAGCTTCTCGAGCGTGTCTGGGGCTACGACTACGCCGGCGAGACTCGCACCGTGGACGTGCATGTGCACTGGCTCCGCGCCCAGATCGAGGCAGATCCAGCCAACCCTGTTTATCTCGAGACGGTGCGCGGAGTTGGATACGTGCTGCGGCGACCGGAGAACGACTGACGAGGAAGTGGCGCGGCTCTAGACGCCGAAGAGGTGCAGGAACCCGCCGATCGGCCCGGACAGCAGGTGCAGCACAAGGAATGCGGCGGCCGCGATTAGCGCCGAGCAGGGGATCGTCAGGATCCACGCCGTGACGATGCTGCGCGCCAGCCCCCAGTGAACGGCGTTGGGCCGGTCGCTCGATCCGACGCCCATGATCGCGGTCGAGATGACGTGGGTCGTCGAGACGGGCATACCGAAATGGGACGCCGCGAGAATGATCGACGCAGCCGTCGTTTCGGCGGCGAAACCGTGGATCGGGTCGAGCTTGACCACTTTCTGGCCCATCGTCTTCATGATCCGCCAGCCGCCGGCAGCGGTGCCGAGTGACATCGCCGTGGCCGCCATGAGGATTACCCAGATCGGAACGGTCTTGTTCGGGATGGCGTTGGCGCTGAAGAGCGCCAGGGTCATGATGCCCATCGTCTTCTGAGCGTCGTTGGAGCCGTGGCTCAAGGCCATGTAGGTCGCGGACAAGACCTGCAGGCGACGGAACCGCTGGTTGATCCGCATCGGGCTGACCCCCAACGCCTCGCCGGTGTCCTCCGGTTGCGCCTCTCCGTTCGACCGGAGGCGCTGGATGCCGCCCCTGATCCGCCTCGGGCTGGCCCGGACGATGAGATTCAGCAGCACCACCATGAATGCGAATCCGATGGCCAACCCGAGGAACGGTGAGCTCACGAGCGGGACCACGACCTTGGCCACGAAGTTGCTCCACTGCACCGCATCTGCCCCAGAAGCGGCCCAGGCCGCGCCGATCAGACCGCCGATGAGCGCGTGGCTGCTGGAGCTCGGGATCGCCAATGCCCATGTGATCAGGTTCCAGGAGATGGCCCCGAGCAGGGCCCCGGCCAGAACCATGGCGCCGCTGCCGAGGATCATCTTGTCCTGGACGATGCCCGAGCCGATGGTGCTGGCGACCGCGGTCCCAAAGACAATCGCGCCGAAGAAGTTGGCCGTGGCAGAGAGCACGATCGCGTGTTCGGGCTTGAGAGCGCGTGTCGAAACCGAGGTGGCGATCGCGTTGGCGGTGTCGTGGAAGCCGTTGATGTAGTCGAACGTGACGGCCAACGCAAAGATGGCGATCAGCCCGAGTAACGTGCTCGTCGACAAACCTGAAGGCCCTCTCGATGCCGGCCAAACCGCGGCGGGGATGCCGCAGTTGAGAGGCTAGCAGGTCGAAGGCCGGGATGCGTTATCCCTGTCGCCGGCGCGACCGCAGCGCGGCCGCAGCGCCGCCTGGTGCGGTCTACGGGTTCAGGTCTTCGACCTCGCCGGTGGCCAGGAAGACGACGTCCTCGGCAATATTGGTAACGCGATCGCCGATGCGCTCCAGGTAGTGGGCCGCGAAGAGAATCCGGGTCCCCGGATCGACCTTGGCCGGGTCCGTCCGCATTTCGGCGAGCACGTCGTCGAAGACCTGGTGGTACAGCCGGTCGATCTCGTCGTCGCGCCCCGCTACGACTCGGGCCCGTGCCTCGTCGATGTCGACCAGCGCCATGACGACGTCCCGAACCTGGCGGGCCGCAAGAGTGGCCATCGGCGTCAGCTCGTCGTAGGTAACCATGATCGTCACCCCGGCCAGCTTGCGAGCCTGCTTGGCCACGGAACCGGCATGGTCGCCGATGCGCTCGAGCTCGTAGGTCACCCGGTCGAGGGCGAGCAGGAAGCGCAGATCGCTCGCGACGGGTGCCTGAGTCGCGATGGTCATGGCCACCAGCGCCGTTACTGCGCGCTGTACCTCGTTGATCCGGCCGTCGGAGGTGATGACCTTCTGGGCGAGTGCCGCGTCCCGGTTCAAGAGCGCGTCGTGGGCGGCCAGGATCTGGTCCTCGACGAGGCTGCCCATGCGCAGTACGCCGTCCTTCACGTCGCCCATCTCGATATCGAGGCTCGCGAGGATATGGTGGGCCGGCCGCGGAATCTGGTCCAACTGGCCGACACCTTCGTTCACAGGCCCGCCAGCCCCGGAAGCGTCGGGATCCATGACCTGCCCGTGCCCCGCCCTCTCGTGGGACTCCATGATCGACTCCTCGTGCTCTCGGGCGCTCATCCGAACCGTCCGGAGATGTAGTCCTCGGTCAACCGCTCATGGGGCTGCGTGAAGATGCGACCGGTTGGACCTTCTTCGACGAGGTAACCGGCCCCGTCGTCGCCCATGGTCAGGAATGCGGTCCGATCGCTGACCCGGGCCGCCTGCTGCATGTTGTGGGTCACGATGACGATCGTGTAGTTGGCCCGCAGGTCGGTCATGAGTTGCTCGATCTGGAGAGTGGCGACGGGGTCCAAGGCGGAGCAGGGCTCGTCCATCAGCAGGACGTTCGGCGCCAGGGCAAGGGCGCGTGCAATGCAGAGCCTCTGCTGTTGTCCGCCCGACAATGACGCACCGCTCTGGTGCAATTTGTTCTTGACCTCGTCCCAGAGGGCTGCTCGGCGCAGGCACTGCTCGACCAGGTCGGCCGACGCCGTCTTGCCCTTGACCAATCCGTTGAACCGCGCCGGGGCCGCGACGTTGTCGGCGATCGACATCGTCGGGAACGGGTTGGGCTGCTGGAAGACCATGCCAATCGAACGTCGAACCGCGGCCGGGTCGATACGGGCGTCGTATAGATCGGTCCCCAGGTACTCGATGAGCCCGGTCGCCGTCGCATGCGGTACGACCTCATGCATCCTGTCCATACATCGCAGCAGAGTCGACTTGCCGCTGCCCGACGGACCGATGATGGCCGTGATCGAATTGCCCACGATGTCGAGACTGACATCTCGGATGACTCGACGGGTGCCGTAGTAGGCATTGACGTTGCTCAGCTTCAGGACGACTGCCTTATCGGTTCCCTGCGGCCGAGCCGGCTCGGTGGGTGCCGTGGAAGCCGGGCGGAAGGGAGTCTGGATGGCCATGGTGACCTCTTCGTTCATCGGGCTGCGCTCCGTCCCTGCTTTCGCCGAGCGACGAGCCACCGGCCCAATAGGTTGAAGGCAAGGACGATGAGAACGAGCATGAGCGCGGCGCCCATTGCCCGATCTCGAGCGGCTGGGAACGCTGAGTTGAGCGCGTTCCGGTAGATCAGTAAGGGCAACCCCTGCATCGGCTCGTTCATGTCGGTCGAGAAGAAGTTGTTGCCGAGGGCTGTGAAGAGCAGCGGCGCGGTCTCGCCGATGGCCCTCGAGACTGCCAACAATAAGCCCGTGAAAATGCCCGAGAGGGCGGTCGGAATGAAGACCGACGCGTACGTCCGCCAGCGGCTGAGGCCCAAGGCTCGGGCGCCTTCATTTATGGACCTCGGGATCAGGCGCAACATCTCCTCGGTTGAGACGACGATCACCGGCAGCATGATGGCGGCCAGGGCGACCGAACCGGCGAAGCCGGAGAAGTGTCCCTGGGCGACCACCACAAGGGAATAGACGAATATGCCGATGACGATCGAAGGCAGCGCGGCAAGAACGTCGATCAGAAAGCGCGTGCCGACTGCGACACGGCCGCCCACCTCGGTATCAAAGACGGCGATGAGGATCCCCAGGGGAGCCGCGATGACGGTCGCAAGCGCGGTCATCTCCAGCGTTCCCGTAATCGCGTTTCGGATCCCGCCTCCGGCCGCGCTGAGGTCACCCGGGGGATCTTGAAGGAGGAAATTGAGGTTCAGCACGCCCGCGCCCTGCGTGATGAGATAGAACGCGACTGAGACCAGAGGAATCAGGGCCATGGCGGTCGCTACCACTGCCAACGCGACCACCAGGTTGGACTTGAGCCGACGCGCATTGCTTGTTGGTCGAAGCAGAGCCCCGAACTCAGCGGCCACGGCCTGCGCTCCTCTCGAACCGACGACGCACGGCGACGCCGGCGCCATTGACCGCGATCGCGATGACGAGGAGCACTACCCCAAGGCCGACGAGCGACTCTGCATGTAGCGGTTCCGTGGCTTCGTTGAATTCGTTCGCGATCACGCTCGCCAGCGTGAAGCCCGGCGAGAAGATGGAACCGCCGATCCGCGGCGCATTCCCAATCACCATGGTGACTGCGATCGTCTCGCCGATCGCTCGGCCCAGGCCGAGGAGGATCGCGGCGAGGAGGCCAGTCCGCCCGATCGGTAGGACAACACGCCGGATCACGTCCCAACGCGTTCCACCGAGGGCCAGCACTGCCTCTCGCTGCAGTCGTGGCGTCGTGGCAAATACTTCGCGGGTCAGGGCGGCGACGATCGGGATGATCATCACGGCAACGACGACCCCTGCCACGAAGTAGCTCGGGCCCGGCGTCGGAGCGCCAAGGAACGGTATGAGCCGGCCGGGTCCGTCGGCGATGCCATGCTCGATCGGTCTTATGAACGGGACGAGGACGAGCAGGCCCCACAGGCCCCAGACCACGGAGGGGACCGCCGCAAGCATGTCGACGACGATTGCGACCGGACGGCCGATCCGCGGGGGCAAGAACTCGCTGACGAGCAGCGCAATGAGGACGGCGATCGGCACGGCCAGGAGCAGCGCGATCGCGCTCGTCAGCAACGTGCCGTAGATGAAAGGCAGGGCGCCGTAGATCGTAAAGGAGGGCGACCATCGGATCCCAGTCACGAAGTTGAGCCCGAACCTCTGAAACGCCGGCCATGCGGCCTGGACACTATCGAAGACCATCAGCGCGATCAGGCCGATGGTCAGAGTTGCGGCCGCGGCTGCCACCAGCCGAAAGACGACGTCTCCGTTGATTCGGTGCCGACGGACAAAGGGGTCGGGCGCCGGCCCGCCGGGGTCGCCTCTGGTATTCACGCTGACTGCCATCGTGCGCCTCGAGATGGAGGGATGAGCCACCGCTCCGGGTCTGGACCCGGAGCGGTGGCTATTACGAACGCGGTTTCTGTCAGGGGAGGAGCGGTTGACCCGCCCAGTTCAGCGACTTGACCGCCGCCTCGTCCTGGGTCAGGAGCGAAGCCGGGATGGAGCCGTAGTTGAGCGGCGCGGCATCGGCCTGGCCGTCATGGATGGCCCACCACAGGAAGTCCACCAGGGCGCTCGCCCGATCCTGCGACTTGAGGACCTTCGAGAGGTCCTTGTAGACGATCAGCCAGGTGGTCCCGGAGATCGGGTAACCCTTGGCCGCCTCGGTGTTCGCGAGGTTGAAGCGGAGGTCGGCCGGATAGGTCGCCAGATTGGCCGCCGCCGAGAGCGAGTCGAGAGACGGCGTGATGAAGGTGCCGCTCTTGTTCTGGACGTCCGCGAAGGGGATGTGGTTCTGGAGGGCGTAAGCGAGTTCGATGTAGCCGACGCCGCCGTCTGTCTGGTTGATGCCCTGGGTGACGCCCTCGTTACCGCTGGCGCCGAGGCCCGTCGGCCAGTCGACCGTCTTGCCCGCCGACTTGGTCGCGTCTCCGGCACCCACGACTGTCACCCAATTCGGGCTGGCCTTGGTCAGGTAGGTCGTGAAGATGCTCGTCGTGCCGGAGCCATCCGAGCGATGGACGACGCTCACGTCGGTGCTCGGGAGAGTGACGCCGGGGTTGAGAGCGGCGATGGCAGAGTCGTTCCAGGCGGTGATCTTGCCGTCGAAGAGGCCGGCGATCACGTCCGCGTTCATCTTGATCGGCGCCGTAAGCCCCTTGAGGTTATAGGCCACCACGACCGCGCCGAAGGTCACCGGGATTTCGACCGCATCGCCATTCTTGGCCGCGGCCTGGATGTCCGAGTCAGCCAGGTACGCGTCGGAAGCGCCGAAGTCGACGGTGTTGGCCGTCCACTGCTTGATGCCGCCGCCGGATCCGATGGACTGGTAATTGAGCTTGACACCGCACTTGGTGCTGTAGTCGCCGCCCATCTTGGACAGCAGCGGGAAGATGAAGGTGGATCCCGCGCCGTTGAGCTGGCCGTCGCCCTTGCTGCAGCGGTAGGTCAAGGCCGCGGCCGAACCGGGAGCCGTCGTGGCACCGGCCGGGGCCGAGGCGACCGGGGTGTCCTGGGGCGCCGTGGTCGGCGCCGGACTAGGTGTCGCGCTGGATGAGCAGGCGGACAGCACCAGGGCGGCCGCGACTGCCAGTGCGCTGATGCGACGTGTTCCGTTTAGCAACTGAGTCTCTCCTCATACGTTTGGGCATTCGACTTTGCTCGTCTGGTTTCAGCTTCCGACCGCATGGTCAAAGCCGGCGCTTAACGCGGTGTTGGCGGTTTGTTAACGTTCTCCAGATCGCTCGCCGACGCCGAGGGCGGGTCGAAGAGGTATCCGGAGCCACGCACGGTCAGCAAATGGATGGGATTGGCCGGATCGCGTTCGATCTTTGAGCGGAGCGAGAAGACATAGACGTCGACCATCCGCTCGTTGCCGGCGACGCCGCGCCACACCCTCCCGAGCAACTCCTCGCGGCTGAAGGCACGACCCGGGTGCATCGCCAGAAACTCCAACAGGGCCAGCTCCTTGGGTCGGAGCGAGATGAGATGACCGTCGCGGCGGATCGCCCGGGCTCGGAGATCGAGTTCGATCCCGTGGCTGACGGAGATTCGGTCGCCCGCCTGCTGGCCTTCTCCGGGTGCGCGCCGACCCGCGATCGAAAGGCGGCCGACCACTTCCATCGGGTCCGACGAGAGGTCGACGACGTCGTCGAAACCCAGTTCGAGAGCGTGAAGCCGCGCCGCCACGGCGTGGTGGTGGCTCAGCAGCACGGCGGAAGACTCATGGTGAGTGGCGAGCCAGCCGGCGACGCGCTGCAGATCGCCCGGTCCCGCCGGCGGGGCGATGAGGACGATGAGGTTAGGCTCCGCGGTCGCCAGCGCATCGGCAAAGCCGACGGAAGTCAGCTCGACCCGCACGTCGACATCGGGGAACAGCCGGGGGAGGTCGATCGGGCCGTCAGGGTCCGCCAGCGCAAGCCAGCCCGCGAAGGGCTCGAGCATCGGCAAGAAGGGAACGCTACCAGTTAAGAAGTCGGCCCCAGCACCGTGGGGCACATGGCTGTCGGCCCGCGTCATTCGGCAAATCTGGCCGCCCAGTGTTAACGCCGTATTCCACCGGCGTGAACGTTCGACTCAGGTTCGCCGCGGAGCGGACAGGCCTTTGCGTGAGCGAGGAGCGGACAGGCCAACGAAGGTATCCGCCGCCTGCCAGTAGCTAGCCGCCCTGCCGGCGAGCGTAGACCGAGGCGGCCGGGAGCACCGGAGCGAGCGCACTCAGACGTGCGTGAGCGAGGAGCGGACAGGCCAACGAAGGTATCCGCCGCCTGCCAGTAGCTAGCCGCCCTGCCGGCGAGCGTAGACCGAGGCGGCCGGGAGCACCGGAGCGAGCGCACTCAGACGTGCGTGAGCGAGGAGCGGACAGGCCAACGAAGGTATCCGCCGCCGGGGGCGGCTAAGCGTGCTTGACGACGATCCGCTCGATCAGGTCGGCGACATCCTCGCACTTGTCGATGGTCTCTTCGAGCAGCGCGTAGACGTCTTTCCACTTGAGGACGTCGATCGTCTTGGTTCCGTCGTCGAAGAGCCCTGCGATCGCGGAGCGGACCAGTCGATCGCCCTCGTTCTCCAGCCGATGGATCTCATGGAGGGTGGGTTCGAGGCCCTTGAAGCCCCGCAGGTTGCTGAGCGCCTCGTGGATCTTCTCGCACGCCTGGACGATCAGCGCCGCCTGCTTGACCGAAGTCTTGGTGGGGGAGTCGATGCGATACAGGATGAACGTATCGGCGACCTCCTCTACCAGATCCAGGATGTCGTCGAGGCCGCTGATGAGGGCATGGATTTCCTCGCGGTCGAACGGCGTGACGAAGGTCGCTTCCAGGCGGCGGCCGATGTCGTGGCTGATCTCATCGCCGCGGTGCTCGGTCTCACGAATCTTCTTGGCCGCCTTGTCGACGTTGTCGAACGAGCGCAGCATCGCCTCGAGCTGGCGGGCGCCGTCGAGGACGTTGGCGGCGTCCGTGACAAAAAGGTCGAAGAAGCGCTCATCGCGCGGGATCAGTCGAAAAGACGGCACCTGTACCTCCGGGAGCGTCACCTTGCATCCAAGGTCCGGCGAGTTCCGGCCTCGGAGGGCCGCGCCTTGCTTTAGTACCCCTTAGGGTAGCGGTAGCCGGGTTCGGCTGCCAGCCGTTCCAATTTCCCGCTGCCGAACCGCGCGCGTTGTGCCATGCTCGGACCATGGATGCGGTCGCGATCATCTTCATCGGAGTCCTGGTCGTCTTGCTCGGCTGGGCTCTGGCGGTGTCGATCGCTCGGGGCCGGATGCTCGAGCGCCTGGTGGACGCGACCGGCGCCAGAGACGCCGATGACGTCGAGCGTCTCGTGCGCGACGCCCTCGAGCAGGCCAGCGACGCCCGCTGGCGGGCCGAGCAGACGAGCCACGACACCGGCCATCTGACCGAGTTGCTCACGGCGGGCGTCGTGCGCCTCCGGGACGACCTGACTGTCGAGTTCGCCAACGGCGCGGCCCACGTCATGCTCGAACGCCGGCCCGGCACGATGGTCGGGCGCTCGGCGCTGCAGGCCTTCGTGGACGCTCGGATCGAGGAGATCGCCCGGACGGCCATGGAGCTCGGCTCGGCGAACGGGGAACTCACCGTGCACTCCAGCGGCGGGCCTACGGTCACGGTTCGAGCTCGCCGATCGCCCGTGTCGGGGGTATGGCTGGTCCTGGAGGACGTTTCCGAGCTGCGGCGCCTGCAGAGGATCCGGGCGGAGTTCATCGACAACCTGTCCCACGAGTTGCGCACGCCGCTCACGACGATCAGCCTGCTTGCGGAAACGGCCGCGCGTGACGCCGAGTCCGCTTCCCCGAGGCTGCGAGATCGGATCTCCAAGATCGAGATCGAGACGGGTCACCTGACGCAGATGGTCAACGAATTGCTGGACCTGTCGCGGATCGAAGGCGGCTCTCCACAGCTACACCTCGACGACGTCGATCTCGTCCGGGTCGCCCGCTCGAGCTCGGAACGATTGAAACTGTTCGCCGAACGGCAGGGTCTGCGGGTTGTCCTGGACGTGCCGGAGCGTCTGCCGGCCGTGCGCGGCGATGAAGATCGGCTCGGACAGGTGCTGATCAATCTCCTGCACAACGCGGTCAAGTTCAGCCCCGACGGCGGCGAGATCGTCGTGGGCGTCCGCCAGGTCGAGGGCGAGGTCCGGGTTTGGGTTCGCGATCCCGGCATCGGTGTATCGGCCGCTGACCAGACGCGAGTCTTCGAACGGTTCTACAAGGCGGATCGGGCGCGAGTCAGAGGCCGTGGCGGCACAGGCCTCGGCCTTTCGATTGCGCGGCACGTCGTGGAGTCGCACGGCGGGCGTATCTGGGTCGAATCCGAGGAAGGCGAGGGCTCGACCTTCACCTTCGCAATCCCAGTCGCGCCTGCCGTCGCGTCGCCGGCCGCCAACGCCGGGGTCGAGCACGAGGCTCGCCCGGGAGCGTAGAGGCGGACCGGACGCGCGTTCGGTCGCCGTCCGGCCGGAGCGAACGTGCTAGCGGGCCGTGCGGCTCACCAGTTTGTAGAGGGCAGCCCCGCAACTCGGGCACGTGCCCGACACGGCCGATCCGCCGTTGGCGGTGACCACGGGCTTCGGGTCCGCCATCTGGACACGCTTCTTCTCGCGCAGGCAGTAGGCCTCGATGACCTGGCCGCCGGCCGCAACGACAGGCGGTGCGGCGGTCGTGGCCTTCGGAGCGGCGGCGATGGCGGCCTTCGGCTTGGACGCGGCGGCTGCCCTGACCCTGGGCGCCGCGGGAGCCTTCGGCTTGGCTTCGGCGGCGACCGCAGGCTTCGGCGCCGCGGCGGCCTTCGGCGCTGCGACGGCCTTCGACGCGGCGGCGGCCTTCGGCTTGGCGGCCTTCGGCTTGGCGGCCTTCGGCGCGGCGGCTGGCTTCGCCTCGACCGCGACCGGGGCCTTTGGCTCCGCGGCGGCCTTCGGCTTCGGTGAGGGCTTGCCCGGTGCGGTCGACGACGCCGTCTTGACCTCGTCGACGGCCGCCTCGAGGCGTTGCCTGCGCCAGCGGGCCCTCTCGAGCTTGCGAACGCGCTTGGCTTCGGTCCTGGCCGCGTCGGCGAGCTGGCGCTGGAGCTGCTTCAAGTGCTTGCGCAACCCGCGATCGGCCTTGGCCTCGGCCTTCTTGAGAGCGGCACGGTCAACTTTTGGGGCTGCGCCGGAAGCCTTCGGTTTGGCCTCGTTCGACTTGCGACCACGACCTTTTGCCATCGAAATCCTCTTCCGCGGTAGCTGTCGCGGCGGCGGCGCGCACTCCCGACCCCGGTGCACCTGCGACGGTGGCAGAGCATAACGCCCGCGGCCCGGCCGTCAAGACAGGACCCTACTTATCGGCGCGGCGTCAGTCGGTGATCGCCAGGAGATCGGGCGGCAGAAGCCAGCGAAGAAGGCCGGTGCCGGCTTCGATCGGGCGCAGGAGGTCCACCCTCACGAGCGCCCCTTTGCGGACCGGAAGTTCGGGCATGCCGGTGAGGGCGGCGGCCAGCTCGCTGAAGTCGGGATCGTGGCCGACCAGGAGCGGACGTCGCGGATCGCCCGCGGCGGTCAGGATCGCCTCAAGACTCTCAATCTCGAGAGGCCCGGCCAATTCGTCGTCGACCCGAAACGGAAGCCCGAGTGCCGTGGCCACCAGCTGCGCGGTCTCCACGGCGCGAAGCCTGGGCGAGGTCAGGATCGCATCGGGCGCGAAGCCGGCCGCGGCGAGGAAGCGGCCGAGCCGCTCGGACTGTAGGCGGCCCTTCTCCGACAGCGGGCGAATCTCGTCCGGCCCATGCCATTTCATCGGATCGCCGGCGTGGGCATGGCGCAGGAGATGGAGTTGGACTTCGGCGCGGGCACTCACTCGGCGATCATCGCACCTGCGGCCATTCCACGCGACAGCAGCTAGGGGTTGAGGTCCTCGATCTCGCCGGTCGCCAGGAAGACGACCTCCTCGGCGATGTTCGTGACCCGATCGCCGATCCGCTCGAGGTCCTTCGCCGCGAACAGCAGGTGCGCTCCCTTGTCGACCCAACTCGGGTCGGCCCGCATTCGCTCGAGGGCGCGATCGAAGTAGGCGTGGTAGAGCCGATCGATCTCGTCGTCGCCCGAAGCGACCCGCCGCGCCTCCTCCTCGTCGAGGTCGACCAGGGACCGAAGAACGCCGTGCAGCAGACCGCTCGCCAGTTCGCCCATCCTGGTCAGGCTCGCCGACCCGAGCGCGGCTTCCGAACCTACGAAGATGACCTGGCGCGCTACCCCGGCTGCGTGATCTCCGATCCGCTCCAGCTCATACGAGACGTGCGCGAGAGCGATCAGGAAGCGCAGGTCACGAGCCACCGGGGATTGCGTGGCGATCGTGGTGATGATGAGCGTGGTCAACTCCGCCTGCGCGTCGTTGATCGCCGGGTCCGCAGCGATCACCGCCTGCGCGGCCCCGATGTCCTGCGCCGTGAGAGCCGCGACGGCGGCATCGATGGCCGCACCGACGCGCTCGCCCATGCGAACGATGCCTTCCTTGACCGCGAATAGCTCACGGTCGAAGACCTCGCGGTGGCGGTGAGCGACGGACGGGTCGTTCTCTGGCACCCTTGAACCCCGGATGGCGCGGGTAATCGTCTGCTCGGCGACGGGCGACGGGGCGCGACCGCTCCGTCGGCTCGCAAGCATAGCGGCGCTATCCAGGATCCACCCATTCGTCGCGCTCAGGAGCGCTATCGGTCCGGCGGTGGGGGATCTGCAAGCTCTTCGCGGGCGCCCAGCAGAGCCAGGATTGCTTCTTGGGAAAGCCTCGTTCGGCGCGATATTCGGGTCGCCATCCGATGCGGGTCGTGGCGAACGTGCTCCGTCCGCGGCGGCTCGAGGCGAGGCCAATGAGCCAGAGCCCGAAGGTAATAGTCGGGTGATTGATTGAGCGTCGGGGACGGACTACTCATCTGGCAACTCCACCTACGGACGATCGTCCGTTTCTATTTCCATCTCTGGGTCGTCCGGGGCCAGCTCCGCCCAGCGCAGGGCGTAGGCGATATCGAGAACCTCGCCGGCCGATCCGCCGTTCTGTGAGGGCGATGCGAGGCGGCAGAGCGACTCGCGGCGATATGAGTCGAGCAGGGCCCGGCGGCTGCTGATGGGAGCGAGCTGGGCTCGGACCAGCGCCACCATCTCGGCCACGGCCGGCCGGCTCGAAATCTGCGCTTCGATCGGGGACATCGTCGATAGCTCTCCTTCGATCCGCTACTGAGGTGCCGGCGACGCGCCTGGCCCGTCACGGTTCGGCGGAGGGACGTCTGCGCCACCATGAAACGGAGGCTGCGGGGCGCGTGTCATCGGCCGATGAACCCACCGTTAACATGGCTCGCATTCAACCCGAACGAGGGCGGAATCCGAACCGGTTCGGCCGGCGACGCCGCCAACTCGGCCTCTCGCGGGGCCGGTTTCAGAGGGCGGCGGTAGCTCGCCCGAGGGCACGCCGGAACGGCGCTCCGGCGACCGCTCGCCAGACGGGCCCGAGCGCCCTGCGGCGGCGCGCCAGCTCCCGCTCGCGCGAGTGAAGGTAGGCGCCGATGGCCTCCGCTTCAGGACGAGACAGCTCTCCGGCGCGGGCCACCA
>Ga0302322_100003952_pt1 | contig 12795 bp, 7 predicted proteins | sample Fen_T0_2_FD_203757 | JGI IMG/M metagenome (GOLD analysis project Ga0302322, IMG submission 203757) | Peat permafrost microbial communities from Stordalen Mire near Abisko, Sweden - Fen_T0_2 | ecosystem: Environmental > Terrestrial > Soil > Wetlands > Permafrost | place: Sweden: Abisko...
GGCGGTCGGCCCCGCAATGAGCGCGCCGCTTTCGGTCGTGGTGAGCGGGGACATCTGGCACCCACCTTAGCATCCCCGCGGTCGCCTTCGCCACCCTTACGCGCGCCACAGCCGACCGTCTTTCAAAGTGAATCGTTCGCCGCGCCACACAATGGTGTTGCCGGCAAACCCCGCCACCCACAACCCCATCGCCACCAAGTCGCGCAGCGGCACGAGCCATAGAGAGGGCAGCACTTGGCGGTCGCCCAGCACCCCCGCGCCCACCGTCATGGCCAGCGCCAGCCGCAGAAAGAAGCTCATCCCCAGCAGCCACAAACTCACCGGGCTCAGCCCGCTCGCAACCACGTTCAAGAACGCCCAACCCAGCCCGTGCGTGAAGATCAGCCCAAAGTACCCCCACGGTCGCGCGTCGCGCACGGTCCGCGCCCAGCGCAGTTGGTGGTCGCGGAAACCCCTCCAGTCATATGCCGGAATGCTCGTCTCCACCACTTCTGGGCTCAGCGCCACGCTGAAGCCCGCCGCGGCCACACGGGCCCCCAGTTCGTAATCGTCCGCCAGATGGTTCACGAGCGGGCGCAGTCCGCCAGCCTTTTCAAGCGCGGTCCGGCTCACTGCCAGCGTCGAACCCAAGCCATAGCTAAGCCCGCCCTCGATCCACCGCGACAGCAGCACCCCGGCCTGAAAGTCGGTGGCGATGCCCAACGCTTCAAGTCGCGAAGGCAGCGTGCCATGCGCCCGGCCTCGATAGAGTGCCGTCACCAGCCCCACCTGCTGGGCAGGCTGGCCATACCGCTCCGCCTCAGGCGCAAAGCAGGCCATCACCCGTTCCAGGTAGCGCGGCGAAACCGTGATGTCGGAGTCGTTGATGAGCAGGTAATCGTGGCGGGCATGGACAGCAAGCTGCACCAAAGTGCTGACTTTCCCGTTGCTTCCCAGCCGCTCTGGGCATTCAACGAGCAGGATGGTCCGCTCGGGGAACTCGGCGCTGAGTTGTTCCACCGCCGCCACGGCAGGGTCATCCAGAGAAGAAACCCCAAAGAGAAGCTCGAACTCGCCCGGATAACTCTGCCGGCAGTGGCTGCGAAAGGCGTCGATCATGCCGGGGTCTAGGCCCTTGAGCGACTTGAGGATGCTGACGCCGGGGGAATAACCCGCCAGCGGGGCACGCCGCGCCGCGAGAAAGACCTGCGCAGCAAACAGCGCCGCCACAAAGTAGCCCATCCCGGCCACGGCCAGCACCGTCGTCATCACTTCCACGGATTGGGCCAAGACGTGCGTCATCCCAGGGGTCAGTTTAGCGGAAACGCACGGACTAATCCCTAATCGCTATTCTCTGGTCCACGTCTCACTCGTACCGCAGCGCCTCAATCGGATCGAGATTCGCTGCCTTCCACGCCGGATAGATGCCGAACAGCAATCCGATCGCGCAGGAGACGCCGAAGCCGATCATCACCCACATGGTCGAAAGCGTCGCGGGCAATCCGATGGGCAGGAAGTAGACGATCCAGGTTAGGACCGCGCCCACCATAACGCCAACCAGCCCTCCCACGGCGCAGAGTGTGACCGCCTCAGTTGTGAATTGGGTCAGGATGGTGCGCTTGGTTGCCCCAATGGCTTTGCGGATGCCGATTTCGCGAGTGCGCTCGGTGACGGAAACCAGCATGATATTCATCACACCCACGCCCCCCACCATCAGCCCCACGCTCGAGACGGCGATCATAAAGAGCACCAGTCCGCCGGTAAGCTGCCCCCAGAGCTTGGTGAGCGAGTCGGGCCCGAAGATCTCAAAGTTGTCTTCTGCCTGGACCTTCACCTTGCGGCGCACCCGCAGCAGTTCGCGAATCTCTTCTTGCACGAGGGATTTGTTCTTGGGGTCGTCGTACTTGACGCTGACCCACATGTCCTTGTCTTCCGGGTGCAGGTTGTGGAAGGTGCCAAGGGGGAAATCAACCACATTGTCGTTGCGGTTCTTCCCCCCGCCGAAGGGTTGCTTCTCCTTGTCGAGCACACCAATCACTGTGTACATGCCGGTCTCGACGTTCACTTCCTTGCCGATCGCCGAATCTACGCCGAAGAGCTCTTCGGCGGTGTCGTGCCCGATCACACAGACATGGGCGCCGCGCTGGTCTTCTTCGTCGGTGTAGACGCGGCCCTCCAGCATGGCCAGGTCGGAGACTTCAGTAATTTCGGCGGTCGTGCCCTGCAGGATCGAGCCCGCCACTTTCTTCCCGTTGTACTTGACGCTGACATCGCCTACACGGAACTGGGCCTTGACGTGTTGCAGCGCGCCATCGGCTGCCACCACGTGGGGCAGTGTGCGCAGCGCCATCACGTCATCGATGTTGAGCTTCTTGCGCGTGAGCTGCTCTGTGGTCGGGCGTACGCCGATCACCGGCATGTGGAAGACCCAGATTACGTTTGACCCGAGGGAACTGACCCAGTCTGAGACCCGGTTGTTGAGCCCGTTGATGACCGACGAGATCGTGATCACCGTGGTCACGCCGATGACGATGCCCAGGATGGTCAGCCCCGAACGCAGCTTGTTTGTCCTCAAGGTATCGAGGGCCATCTTGACCGATTCGCGCGTCTGTCCTTTTGCCACTTTTTGGGCCTCCCGAACTACCTATTCGTAACGAAGAGCCTCAATCGGATCCAGGTTGGCTGCCTTCCATGCCGGGTAGATGCCAAACAGCAACCCGATGAAGCAGGAAACCCCAAAGCCCAGCAGCACCCACAGTGAAGATAGCGTTGCAGGCAGGCCGATGGGAAGGAAGTACACAATCCACGTCAGCACCGCGCCCGCCATCACCCCGATAAGCCCGCCCAGGGCGCAAAGCGTTACCGCCTCTGTCGTGAATTGGGTGAGGATGGTCCGCTTGGTGGCCCCGATAGCCTTGCGAATGCCGATCTCGCGCGTCCGCTCGGTTACCGAGACCAGCATGATGTTCATCACGCCGACGCCGCCGACCATCAGTCCCACGCTCGAAACGGCAATCATGAACAGCACCAGCCCGCCCGTCAACTGCGTCCATAGCTTGGTCAGCGAGTCGGGGCCGAAGATCTCGAAGTTTTCGTCCGCTTCGACCTTGACCTTGCGCCGTACCCGCAACAGCTCGCGGATCTCCTCTTCAACCAGCGCCTTGTTCTTTTGGTCGTCGTACTTCACGCTGACCCAAAGGTCTTTGATCTCCGGATACAGGTTGTGAAATGTGCCCATCGGAAAGTAAACGCCATTGTCTGCCGGGTTCTTCCCTGAGCCGAAGGGCTGCTTGCGCTTGTCCACGACGCCGATCACGGTGTAAAGGCCGGTGGCAACATTCACGTCCTTGCCCAGCGGGTCCGAATCGCCGAAGAGTTGGTCGGCGGTGTCGATGCCCAGCACGCAGACATGGGAATGCCGCTCGTCTTCGGCGTCGGTCCAGAAGCGCCCGGACTTCATGATGAAGTCCGATACCACGACCACCTGGCCGGTCGCCCCGGCCAGAAACGCGCCCGAAACCTTCTTGCCGTTGTACTTCACCGCCACATTGCCAATCTGGAATCTCTCATCTATATGCCGGTAGGATCCGTCGGCGCCCACCACATGCGGCAGCGAGCGCAACGCGATTACGTCGTCGAGGGTAAGCTTCTTGCGCGTCAATTGCTCGGTGGTCGGCCGTACGCCTATCACCGGCATATGGAAGACCCAGAAGACATTCGTGCCGAACGCCGTCACAAAGTCGGAGACCTTGTTGTTGAGCCCGTTGATGACCGAGGAGATGGTAATCACAGTCGTCACGCCAATAACGATGCCCAGAATCGTGAGTCCCGAGCGTAGCTTGTTGACCCGTAGCGTATCCAGCGCCAACTTTACCGATTCTCGCGTTTGTCCTCTTGCCATAAAGCCAGCCTTCAGCTTCTCGCCTTGAGCTTCTGCCCAAAGGCCAAGTACCGACCTACTCGTATCTCAACGCTTCAATCGGGTCCAGGTTGGCCGCTTTCCATGCCGGGTAAATGCCAAATACGAGCCCGATGGCGCACGACACGCCGAAGCCCAGCATCACCCACAGCGGAGAAAGCGTTGCCGGCAGCCCGATAGGAAGGAAATACACAATGAAGGTCAACACCGCGCCCACCATCACGCCGACTAATCCGCCCACCGCGCATAAAGTTACCGCCTCGGTCGTGAACTGGGTGAGGATGGTCCGCTTGGTAGCTCCAATTGCCTTGCGGATCCCGATCTCGCGTGTGCGCTCGGTGACCGAGACCAGCATGATATTCATCACCCCCACGCCGCCGACCATCAGGCCCACGCTGGAGACGGCGATCATGAAGGCGACCAGGCCGCCGGTGAGCTGACCCCAGAGTTTTGAGAGCGAATCGGGACCGAATATCTCGAAGTTGTCGTCGGCCTGGACCTTGACTTTGCGCCGCACACGCAGCATCTCGCGAATCTCTTCCTCTACGAGGCCCTTGTTTTTGGGATCGTCGTACTTCACGCTCACCCACAGGTCTTTGTCTTCCGGGTGCAGGTTGTGGAAGGTGTTGATCGGGAAGTAGATCATGTTGTCGTTGGGGTTCTTGCCGCCGCCGAAGGGCTGCTTGCGCTTGTCGAGTACGCCGATTACGGTGTACATGCCGGTCTCGACGTTGACCTCCTTGCCCACCGCTGGATCAACTCCGAACAGTTCTTCCGCCGTGTCGTGACCAATCACAACAACATGCGCGCCCCGCTGATCTTCCTCATCGGTATACAGGCGGCCCTCCTGGAGCGTCAGGTCGGTGACTTCGCCCACTTCGGCGGTAGAGCCTTGGAGAATCGTTCCCGCAACCTTCTTGCCGTTGTACTTGACGGCCACATCGCCCACGCGGAACATGGGCTTCACGTGCTGGTGCCCGCCGTCGGCCGCCACCACGTGCGGCAGCGTGCGCAGCGCATAGACATCCTCAATCGTGAGCTTCTTGCGGGTAAGTTGCTCGGTGGTCGGCCTGACGCCGATCACCGGCAGATGGAAGACCCAGAAGACATTTGAGCCCAGTGAACTCACCCAGTCCGAGACGCGGTTGTTCAGCCCGTTGATCACTGACGAGATGGTGATGACGGTCGTCACGCCGATAACGATGCCAAGGATGGTAAGGCCCGAGCGCAACTTGTTGGCGCGAAGGGTATCCAGCGCCATCTTGACGGATTCGCGGGTTTGTCCTTGCGCCATGAATGATGCTCCTGGATTCGGGCTTCCAGCTTCGAGCCGAAAGCGTTCATTTCCCTTCTTTGCCGCATCGAGCGAAATCGGGCCCTGTCCATTCCTCCTCCGGGTCTTGCCAATAGCTGACGGCTGGAATCCAGAGACTGGTTGGCTTACATCTCCGCTCTCAACGCCACCACCGGATCAAGCTTGGCCGCCTTGCTGGCGGGGTAGACCCCAAAGAAAATGCCCGTAGCGAGGGCGACAAACAGGCCCAGCAAGACGCTCCACAACTGGACGTTGGTCGGGAAGCCGATGATCAGCGTTATCAGCTTGGCCACGATCACGCCGCAAAGCACCCCGATCGCCCCGCCGGTCAACGACATCGTGGCGCTCTCGATCAGGAACTGCAGCAGGACATCGCGCTGCCTTGCGCCCAGGGCCTTGCGCACCCCGATCTCGCGGGTTCGCTCGGTCACCGAGACGAGCATAATATTCATGATGACGATGCCGCCCACAACCAGCGAAATCGACGCGATTCCCAGTACCACCCAGGCAAACAGCGAACTGATCTGCTTCCAGATGTCCAGAAAGGTGTCGTTGGTTTCAAGTTCAAAATCTTCCGGCTGCCCCGGCGCCACGTGGCGCCGGGTCCGCATCAGCACGCGTACCTCATCCTTGGCCCTCTCCATCACCTCGGCATTACCATTGGCGCGGGCATAAATATCGACCGAGTCGTTGTAACCGTAGGTCTGCTGATAGGTGGTGATGGGCACGGCCACCCAGTTGTCTTGCGACTGGCCAAGCGTCTTGCCCTGGCGGTCGCCCACGCCCACGATCGTGTAGGGGATGCCGTCCACGCGGATCTCCTTGCCGATCGGATCGCCGCCTGCCAGCAGGTTGTCCACAATGTCATACCCAACAATCACGTTGTGGGTGGCCTTGTCCTCGTCGGCCGGGGTAAAGCCGCGGCCAAGCGCGATGTCGATGTTGTTGAGCGCCAGCATCGTCCAGGTGTAGCCGCGAACGCCCGTATTGTTGCTGGAGTGGCCATTGGCTACCACGTTGGTGGAGCGGTTCAGCAGCGCCCCCACCTCGCTGCATTCGTTGCATCCGTCCCGTACTGCCTCATAGTCCTCCACGCGCAGAATCTTGCGCTTCTGGAACTTGAAGTACTCCTCGGGCGTGAAAATCACGCTCGACATCCGCGTCACCGTGAACACGTCAGCCCCATAACCGGAGAGTTTGGTGCTCACATACTTGTTGGCGCCGTTCACCAGGGTGATCACCATGATGACCGAGGCCACGCCCATCACCACACCAATCAGCGTGAGAATGGTGCGCAATTTGTTGGCCCACAAGGACTGCAGCGCGAGTTTAAAGGCCTCAGTAAATTGCATAGTCCTGCTTTCGCTCTCTCTAAGATGACCTGGCTGGTCGCTCCGCGTTCCCGTCGCCCCGCCGCAGTGGCTGAGCAGGAGCCTGGTTTGGCTGTCAACTTATGGACGAATGAGCCTCCCCAAGGGACCCAATTCATCATTGGGCGAGGTTCCACCCATCCACTTTGCTGCTAAAAGCATACGTGGACTTCACGTCGATGGTTCCTGCGGCGGCGGCCGCGATGGATTTCGCACCAAATCTGGAGCATCTTGCAATGGCGCCACCTACTTCGGAGCCAAGCAAACATAGCTGGCTGCGCTGTTCGGATCGCCACTCCCGGAGTACTTTGCGGCCTTCGGGTAGGCGCACAGCGGCCGGCTAAACCTGGCCTTGGGCTCTCGGCCCCCTTCCTCGCGGTGCTCCGCAATTACCGTTTCCGGGGCCGTTCCGCTCTCCACCCAGGCCTCCAGCGCCATGTAGACGTTACGCTCCGGCACATTTGCCGCGGAGTCCTCGACCGGCCCATCTTGTCCGAAGGCAGTCGCCCCCGGTCCGCCCCCGCAGTGCTGCATCCCAGGAACCATGAACAGCCTGATGAACCCGGCCGCCTTCTCCTCTCCGGCTGCCGCCTTTACCTGGTTGAAGTAGTCGATCGTCCCCAGGGCCGGAATGGCCGGGTCGTTCCACCCGTGGTAGAGAACCAGCTTGCCGCCGCGCCCGCTGAAGGCGCTCAGGTCGGGATTTACCGCGTCGAGTAATTGCCCGGTCTTGGCCTCGGCTGCCTTGAGCGCCGCCTCCAGATTGAGCTTCTGGACGTCCAGTTCGGCCTTCCCGTAGACCATGTTGGCAAAATAGCCGCTGAGAAAGGCAGAGCCCAGGCTTTTCGACTTTTCGTTGCCGGTAATCCAGGCCTCCCAGCCGTTTCCGCCCAGTTCCGCGCCCGGCAACATTCCGGGATTGACCACCTTCCCGTCGCCGGTGCGGGCTCCCGCATAGAGCGTCTTCAGGGTCTTCGCCTGCGGCCCAGTCAGGCATTGGGCGGTCTCCGCGCCCTTGCAGAGCAGGGTGGCGGGATCGAAATGGCATTGCCGCGGATCGTCCAGAAAGCCGCTCGCGCTCCCCGGGTTGCAGGCCGTCAGTACCGCGGCGTTGATCGCCGGCAGTTTGCTCGCCGGTATCGCGCCGGCCGGGCTCTTCCCCAGCGACTGCACGGCTGGAATGCCGCCGCTCACTAGATAGGTCCAGTGGTAGGCCGGCGCCCCGGCCAGGATGCCGTCGTAGTCCTCCGGGAACCGCTGCGCCTCCATGAGGGCCTCGCGGCCCCCGTCCGAGCACGACGAAAAGTACCGATGCCCAGCCGCTCTTCCATAAAAGGCCCGGGTTATGGCCTGGCCTGTGAGGCTTGCTTCATGAACTCCCCGATAGCCGAAGTCGGCCACCTTTTCAGGGTGGCCCAGGGCCCATCCCGCCTCGATGGCCGAGCCGCTGTGCCCCGTGTCGGTGCCTGCCGAGGCGTAGCCGTGTTGCACTGCCCTGGCCAGGTCGCGGAAATAAATACTCCCCGCAAATCCCCCGTTGCCCACGCCGAGAAACTTCCCGTTCCAGCCGGCCAATGGCAGCCATACCTCGATCTTGATCTTTGAGTCTGAGCTCGGATGAGCTTCAGCCACCACCCGGCAAAGTTCCGGCAGCCGGCCGTAGATGGGGTCCTTGCTCTCGTCCGGCGCCTCCAGTTGACCTGCTTCCACGACCTCCGCTCGAACAATCGTGCTGTGCGGCAACGTAAGCTTCGCCAACTCCTGGCACCTCTCTCCCGCCCCGCCCGCCTGCTGTCCCCACGCCGCCAGCCCAATCAGTCCAAGACTCAAACCCGCAGCCAACTTCCGCATTCCGCCTCCTGAAACTCACTGTGATGCTAAAGGGCGGAGCCGGGCCTGCGGCAAGCCAGTCTTTGAAAATCGGAAACCCCTGAACGTTCGTCGAATTTCTGAGAACCGCGCGCGCCTTCCGAGCGTAGGATACATTTGCGCGTTTTGTATGCTCCATGCCGGCCCCCCTGTCGGCCCATTCCAACTCTGCAAAAAGCCCTCGGAGGACCGATGATTCGCATCCGCTCCCTGTTTGTGCCCGCACTCTTTGCCCTTGCCGTTCTGGCTTCAGCCTCCGCCCCAACCGCTTCCGCGCAGTCCCCGCTGCTGCTCCGGAACCCCTCCCTCAGCCGGGACCACATCGCCTTCCGGTATGCGGACGACATCTGGACCGTCGCACGCCAGGGCGGCGAGGCCCAGAGACTCACCTCGAACGGCCTGGTAGCCGCCGGCCCGTTCTACTCGCCCGATGGGGCATGGATCGCCTACTCGGCCCACCTCAACGGCAACACCGATGCATACATCGTGCCCGCCGCTGGAGGAGTGCCTCGCCGCATCACCTGGCACCCGGTCGGCAGCACCGTTGTCGGTTGGTCCCCTGACGGAAAAGACCTGCTCATCTCCAGTGGCATGGCCAGCTACCGCCACTACGAACGTCTCTTCCGCGTACATGCGGACGGCTCCGGCGTCCCCGATCCACTGCCGCTCCCATCGGCCTTTCAAGGCTCCTTTTCGCCCGATGGCCAGTCGCTTGCATACCAGCCGTTCACCAAGTGGCAGCCTGCCTGGAAGCGCTACGTCGGTGGCCAAACCACTCCCATCTGGATTGTCAATCTCAAGACCCTCGAGTTGGTCAAAGTGCCCCGCGACAACTCCAACGACTCCAACCCCGTCTGGGTTGGAAACGCGGTCTACTTCCTCTCTGACCGCAACGGCCCTGTCTCGCTCTTCCGCTACGACATCGGCACGCAGCAGGTCATCCCGGCCGCGCCCAACACCAGCTTCGATCTAAAAAGTGTCCAGTCCGGCCCGGATGCCCTGGTTTACGAGCAGTTCGGCTCGATTCACCTGCTTGACATCACCACGGGCGCCGACAAGGCCGTTCCCATCCAGATTCACGGCGAGTTGCCGAGTCTGACCCCTCACCGCGCATCCCTCGCGCCTGAAGAGATCCAGAACGCCGCTCTCTCGCCCACTGGAGCCCGCGCCGTGATCGAAGCTCACGGCGAGATCTTTACCGTCCCCGGCGAAAAAGGAGACACCCGCAACCTGACACAGACTTCAGGGACAGCGGAGCGCGACCCCTCTTGGAGCCCCGACGGCAAAACCATCGCCTACTTCTCCGACGCCTCCGGCGAGTACCAGCTCTACCTGCATGAACAGTCCAGCTTCAAGCCTCCCACGGTCATCGACCTCGGGCCCGAGCCCAGCTACTTCTATTCGCCCACCTGGTCGCCCGATTCCAAACACATCGCCTACACCGACAAGCACCTCCGCCTCTGGTACGTCGACGTGCCTTCGGGGAAGCCTATGTTGGTAGACACCGGGTTGCGCGGCAGCTTCGGTTCCGGCTTCGGCCAGGCCTGGTCGCCCGACTCGAAGTGGATCGCCTACCAGCGCGATCTCGAAAACCAGCTCAACGCCGTCTTCGTCTACTCCCTCGAGACCCACAAGTCTACCCAGGTGACCGACGGCATGAGCGACGCGTTCAGCCCCTCGTTTGACCCCAACGGCAAGTACCTCTACTTCCTCGCCTCCACCGACGACGGCCCATCCAAGGCCGGCATCGACCTCTCTTCGCTCGACCGGGCGCAGACCTCAGCCGCCTACGTCGTTGTTCTCGCCAAGGACGGCGCCTCGCCGGTGCCCCCAGAGAGCGACGACGAGAAGATCAAGGACGAAGCCAAGAAGGATGACAAGAAGGACGCTGACAAGAAAGACAGCGACAAGAAGGACGACAAGAAAGAGGCAGACAAGAAGGAAGCCCGTTCCGCTGAGAAGGAAAAGGATAAGGAGACCGGCAAGGACCCCGGCAAAGATGAAAAGGACAAGCCCGTCGAGGTCAAGATCGATCTTGAGAAGATCGGCGACCGCATTCTGGCGCTGCCCATTCCTGCGCGCAACTACGCCGGCATCTCCGCCGGCAAGACAGGGGTTCTCTACCTCGCCGAGAGCTCACCCGTCGGCCGCTCCAGCGGCGATGGCGGCGGCTCGGGCATTCGCGCCATCTGGCGCTTCACGCTGGAAAAGCGCAAGCCCGAATCGGTCCTCAGCGATCTCGACGCCTTCCAGGTCTCCTTCGATGGCTCCAAAGTCCTCTACGCCCGCAAGAGCGGATGGACAATCGCGTCGGCCGACGACCTGAAGCCCGGCGAGGGAGGTCCCGGCAAGCCCCTCAACCTTGGCGCGCTTGAAACCGTCATCGACCCCCGCGCCGAGTGGAAGCAGATCTTCCACGAAACCTGGCGCATCGAGCGCGACTTCCTCTACGACCCCCACACCCATGGTCTCAGCATTCCCAAAATCGAGGCCCGCTACAAGCCATACATCGACAGCCTATCTTCGCGCTCGGAGTTCACCTATCTCTCCACCGAGATGCTTGGCGAGATCACCATCGGCCATATGTTCGTCGGTGGGCCATACCATCCCGACAAGGATCCCAAGACAGGCCTTCTGGGCGCCGACTACACCACCCAAAACGGCCGCTACCGCATCGCCAAGATCCTCGGTGGCCAGAACTGGACCCCCGGCCTGGCCTCGCCTCTCACCTTGCCCGGCGTTTCGGTCCATGAGGGCGAATACCTGCTGGCGGTCAACGGCCGCGAGCTCCACGCCGGCGACAACCTGTATGCATTCTTCGACGGTACGGCCGGTCGGCAGACCGTGCTCCGCGTCGGCCCGAACCCTGAGGGCCCAGCCTCTGAGAACAAGACGGCTCGCGATGTCATCGCCGTCCCCATCGGCGACGAGGACGGCCTCCGCAACCTGGACTGGATCGAATCCAACCGCCGCAAGGTGACCGAACTCTCCGGCGGCAAGGTGGCCTATGTCTACATGCCCAACACCGGCGGCTCAGGCTACACCAACTTCAACCGCTACTTCTATTCCCAGCTAGACAAGCAGGGCCTGATACTCGATGAGCGCTACAACGAGGGCGGCTTCATCGCCGACTACGTTGTCGATGTGCTCAAGCGCTTCCCGCTCTCGGGAGCGATCGAGCGCGACGGCAAGCCGGTTCATGACCCGATCGGCGCCATCTTCGGGCCCAAGGTCATGCTCATCAACCAGAACTCCGGCTCCGGCGGAGACGCCATGCCCTGGTACTTCCGCAAGGCAGGCATCGGCAAGCTGGTGGGGACGCGAACCTGGGGTGGCCTGGTCGGCATCGGCGGCTTCCCGTCGCTGCTCGACGGCGGCTACGTCATGGCTCCGCGCTACGCGATCTATGGCATCAATGGCGACTGGGAGGTCGAGAACCACGGCATCGCTCCCGATGTCCCGGTCGAGGACCTGCCCAAAGACGCCGCCGCCGGCCACGACAAGCAACTGGAGACCGGCGTTGAGATGGTCCTCGAAGATCTCAAGGCCCATCCAATCCCCGAGATGCCCATCCCCCCCTACCCCAACTACCACAAGAACGACGGGCTGGGAAATCCATAAGGCCAAGGGAGGTTCCGTGTGCCCCAAGTCCCAAAGGCGGGAACTGGGGCACACGGCCTTCCTCGATTGACGAAGGCGGGCCACCGGTCAGGATCACTCCAGCGTTGGTCGGGAAGGCCTGGACGCCAAGGTGTGACGCCATCCTCACGCCGCACATTTCAACATACAAGGATGGGATTCCAGGAAGCCTGCGCGGCCTATCCCCATGTCCCTATCCCCTATTCAGAGCTATTCCGGCAACTCCGGCGTAGCCTCGAGCAGTTGCCGGGTGTACTCCTCCTGAGGATGCGCGCAGAGCGCCACCGCCTCCCCGGTCTCCACCAGCCGCCCCCGTTCCATCACCGCAATCCGCGTGCTCAGGTACCGCACCAGCGGCATCGAGTGAGAGATGAACAGGTAAGTCAGGCCGAAGTCCTTCTGCAGCCCGCGCAGCAGGTTCACAATCTGCGCCCCCACGCTCACATCGAGCGCTGAAACCGGCTCATCCAGAATCAGCAGCTTCGGCCGGAGCGCCAGCGCCCGCGCAATGTTAATGCGCTGCCGCTGCCCGCCGGAAAACTCGTGCGGATACCGCCCCAGCGCCGACTCATCGAGACCCACCGTACTCAGCAGTTCCACCGCCATTTCCCGTAAACCGGCCTTCCCCGGCCGCTTCTCCTCGGGGTGAATCACCCACGGCTCTGTGACGATCTCCAGCACTTTCATGCGGGGATTCATCGCCG
>Ga0302322_100003954_pt1 | contig 12792 bp, 8 predicted proteins | sample Fen_T0_2_FD_203757 | JGI IMG/M metagenome (GOLD analysis project Ga0302322, IMG submission 203757) | Peat permafrost microbial communities from Stordalen Mire near Abisko, Sweden - Fen_T0_2 | ecosystem: Environmental > Terrestrial > Soil > Wetlands > Permafrost | place: Sweden: Abisko...
CCTCCGAGCCGAGGATGTCCGAGGGCAAGAGGTCGATCGTGAACTGGATGCGCGCGAAATCGAGGTCGACCGACTTCGAGAGCACCGAGACGAGCAGCGTCTTCGCGAGACCCGGCACGCCCTGCAGGAGCAGGTGGCCGCCGCTGAAGAGCGCGATCAGGAGGCGCTCGACGACCACGTCCTGGCCGACGACGACGGTGGCGACGCGAGCGCGCACGGCGCGGATGAAGGCCTCGGTCTCTGCAAAGGACGGCTTGGCGTCCGGAACGGCGGTCTGGCTCATGGGGCTCCGGGAGAGTCGAGGACGAGCGGGAAGGCATCATCTTCCCGATCCGGGCGGAACTGGCAACCTCGGTCGGCGATCTACCCCTCGCGAGCCTCCGGGAGACACTCGCAGGTTCAGAATCCGGGCTCATTCCCGGTTCGCCGATCCACGCGCCGCGGCTTGGGCCGGCGCAACATGCTCCACTGAGGACACCACAACTCGCTCATCAACTCGCTCTTCTCGACACATCGGCCCGGTGGGGATCCACCGGGCCGATGTGCTTTCCTACCCCCTGTTTTCCCGGGTTGCCATAGGATTCTGCATTCTGTTCCCGAGCCTCTCCGGCATGAAGAGAGCGTCACCACGAGTGCAGAAGTAAGCAGCCGCGCGGAAGTTCGCTCGAGGTTCGACATCGGCTGCGGGCGCCTCATGCGTGCCGGTGCTCATGCCCTGCTCCCGTTCTTCTTCGCCTGCGTTGCGTTCGTGCTGATCACGGCACTCTGGCAGGGTGCTGGCAGCAACGACTACACCAGCGCGGCGGCTCGCCATGGCCCTTCCGACCGCGCGACGACCGCGCGCGCGGACGATCGTTCGCCGCCGGCCCAGCACGGGGACCAGGCGCTGCTGCGCGGCCAGCTGCTCGACTCGCAGTCGGGTGAGCCCATCGCGGCGCAAGTCACGCTCTTTGGCCCGCGCGGGGTCGAGCGCCACGCCGAAGCAGGTGCGGATGGCATCTTCCAGGTCGGCTGCAGCATGACCGGGCGCGTCACGCTCGCGATCCCGCGCACGGCCGGCCACTTCGGCCTGTTCCGCGAGTTCGACCTGACGAGCCGCCTGCCGACCCAGTCGCTCAAGCTCGAGAAGCGCCGCGACCTGCCCGTGGTGCTGCACACGAGCGACGGCCGCGCGCTGGCCGAGGTCGCGCCCCCGAGCGGGCCCTGGGCGCGCGAGAGCTGGCCTTCGATCCTGATCACGCAGGCGCCGCCGGCCGGCCATTCCTCCGAAGGCGGCGCCGACCCGCTGCTCGCGACGCGCGTGGGCTGCTTCCTCTCGAGCGTGCTCGGCGATGTGCCGCTGCGGCCCGGCTCGCCCGCCTGCTGCGTCGGCTACGTGCGGCTCTTCGAGGCGCCGCCCCTGTGCTGCAGTCTCGTGATCGGCTCGCGTGTGCTGCAGACGATCGAGCTCGACGGCAGCGAGCGCCTGCTCAGCTTCGTCGTCGATCCTTCCGAGTTGCGCGGCGCGCTCGCGGACGTGGAGTTGCGCGTCGCCGACGCCGACACGGGCATGCCGCCCGATTCGCGACGCGGCCTGTGGCTGGGCCTGCTCGGCGGCGAACCGCGGGAGATCCCGGATGAACTCGACGCCGACGGCCGGCTCGTGCTGCACGACGTTCCCGCGGGTGCCTACGAGTTGCACCTGCGCCTCTCCGGCTACGAGCACGAAATACGCCGCGTGGATTTGCGCGCCGGCGAGCACAATGAACTCGGCGAGCTGCGCCTGCGCAAGGGCGCCTGCGTCGCCGGCCACATCCTGAGCGAGACCGGCGAGCCCGTGCGCGCGCGCGTCTGGAGCAGCACGCGCGATGGGCGCGATCATGCCGTGGGCGCGGCCTCGGACACGCCGGCGGATGCCGACTGGTTCGCGATCTGCGGCCTGCCGCGCGCGAGCGTGCTGGTCGGCCTCGACGACCCGCAGTGGGCGCAGAACCCGGTCGAGGTCGATCTCTCGGGCGGCTCGGTTCAGAGCGAGCGCCTCGTGGCCCGCCGCGGTTCGCTGCTGCGCGTGATCGGTCCGTATGCGGCCGCAGGCGCGGCGAGCCTGCGAATCCTCGATGGCAAGCGAGTGTGCGTCTGGAAGGGCGGCAACCTCGAGGAGGAAGTGCACGAGCTGCGGCTCCTGCCGGGCCGCTACACGATCGAGGTGCGGCGCGAGAGCGGCCCCAGCACGCGCGAGGAAGTCGAACTCGGGGCCGAGTCGGACGCTACGATCCTGCTGCGCTGATTCGCGCAGCGGCTCGAGCGTTCGCTGGCGCTCGCTCGCGGGACTTGGCCGATTCCCTTCAGGGCCACCACGAGATCTGGCCGGTCTGTGTCGCGTTGTAAGTGCTCGTTGCCGGGCAGCTACTCGAGACGATCGGGTCGCGGTAGTAGACGAGGAAGAAGCGGCTCTCCCCGGATTGGATCGGGTCGCCCAGGGAGGCGGAGCGCATGGAGACCGTGGCATCTCCTGCCGCGAAGTCGGGAGCCGTGATGCTGCCGTTCACGGCCGCCTTGACGTACAGCCGCTTCATCGAGCCACCGACGCAGCGGACTCCCTGACCGAAGGCCACGCCCGTCGGAAGAGAAGTCGTGCCCTGGAGGAGGATGCTCGTGGCGTTGGGCTTCTCGTCGCTCGTGGTGAAGACGAGGCTGTCGATCGAGAGGTACGCAATGCCGCCGGCAGCGAGTACAGCGCCGCCGGTGAAGGAGGAATTGTCGCAACCACGGCCGAGAGAGGAAGGCTGGTTGCCGCAGGGACAAGCAATCACGTTGTAGGTTCCGGGGTCGCAGAGGGTCGCGAAACCGGAGGCGAACCGGTCGTGGATGAAGACGTCCATGGAGCCGTTCGTATCGCCGGCTACGAGATCTGTCGCATTGCTTCGGAAGGACACGTAGCGGCCGTCCGCGGAAATCCAACCTTCAGCGCAGCCGCCATTGCTGGGGGCCGCGCCGTTGGTTGCGAGGCTTTCGAGTTCGTTCGTCCCATTTGGGAGGTCGCGGACGTAGATCCGGCCGATCACGCTGGGGGGGATGTTCGGAACGAGATTGGTCGCGGAACTCTGGAACGCTAGGTAGCGGGCGTCTGCGGAGAACGAAGGCTCGCTGCAGTCACCGTTTGCCTCGACTCCTCCCGTCCCGACGCTCACGCGAACGGTCATGGCGGTCATGCGGTCGTTGATGAAGATGTCCTCGAATGCGTTCGTGTCACCGGGGACGAGGTTCGTGGCCTGACTCATGAAGGCCACGTAGCGCCCGTCGGTCGAGATGCAGGGGAAGTCCGAGTGCCCGTTGCCCTGTATTCCCAATGAATTCCTGCTCACCCGCGTGGTCAGGCCAATCTGCCGATCTCGGACGAAGACGTCCACGTAGCCGTTCGTGTCGAGCGGGCCGAGGTTGGTCGCGGCGCTGCCGAAGGCCACATACCGACCATCGGCGGACATCGAAGGGAGTTCACTCAGTCCATTTCCCAACACCCCGGCTGTGGAAACGCTGACGAGTTCGGTCGTGCCGTTCAGGCGGTCGCGGATGAACACGTCCATTTGGCCGTTGTTGTCCGAAGGAACCATGTTCGTCGCGTTGCTGCAGAAGGAGATGAAGCGACCATCCGGGGTGATCGATGGATGCAAGCTGTTGGCATTTGCTTGCGCGCCGTTCGAGTCGACGCTTATCCGCTCGGTCGTCCCGGTCTGCCGGTCTCGGAGAAAGATGTCCCTTGCTCCGTTTGTGTCTCCGCCGACAAGATTGCTGGCAAAGCTCTCGAACACCACGTAGCGACCGTCGGCAGATATCGCGATGCCATAGAGGCCAGAAGGCCCATTTGCTTCCGAGCCGCTCGAGTCGACGCTCACCCGCTCCGTCGTGCCGTTCAGGCGGTCGCGAATGAACACGTCCCAAGTTGCGTTCGTGTCCCCGACTACGAGGTCCGTCGCGCTGCTGCGGAAGACCACGTATCGGCCGTCCGCGGAGAGAACTGGTGCGCTCGGCCCAGGCAGATCAGCGCCATAGTTAGCCTGCGCCCCGGTTGAGCTGACGCTCACGCGCTCAGTCACCTGCGCCGACGCGCCCCCCATGCTGCAAAGACCAACAACGACGATTGCGAGCGTTTTCATGAGTTGGTTTCCTTCTCACCCTCCTCGTCTGATCCTACCTGCGTGGGGTCCTGTGGGTTCGATCGATCTTGGCTGCAGCGAAAGTTCTCGAGCCAGCTGTAACTCATTGTCATCCAGTCTGTTATGATCCCCGTCGAGGTCGAGGTCGAGGTCGAGATTTCCTCATCTGAACGAGCGAGCGGCGGGCAAACTCCCGCCCAACATCGCTGCCTTCCCGGCTGCGGCGCCCGCCGCGGCGGATGGCATTTCAAGGAGACACTCGCAATGAAAACTCGACACTCGGTTCTCCGTTTCTTCCTCTTCCCTGCCGCGTTGCTCTCAATCGCGGCCATCTCACCGGCTCGTGCAAACACGGTCTGGTACGTGAAACCCGGCGGCGGCACAGCACCGCAAACCGGCCTGAGCTGGGCGCACGCGTTCCCCACCGTCGAGCAGGCCATCGCGGCCGCTTCACCGACCCGCGACGCGCTCGGCAAGACCGACGAGGTCTGGTGCGCCGAAGGACTCTACACCCCGCCGGTCACGGTTCCGCCCCCGCCGGCCCTGCCGTACTCCAATGGCTTCATCATCAACAAGTCGCTCAAGCTCTACGGCGGCTTCAAGGGCACCGAGAACAACAACCACGCCCGCCTCGGCTCGTTCAAGCGGACCTACCTCGACGGCAACATCAACAACCCGAGTCTCTACACGGACAACGCCTTCCACGTCGTCAACATCACGGGCGTACTGGGCTACCAGCTCGACCCTGGTGTCCTGATCGACGGCTTCGTGATCAGGAACGGCTATGCCACCGGCGCTGGGGTCAATGGCGCGGGCATCCTGTCGAACGTCTCCGATCTCGATCTCGCCAACTGCTACTTCCGCTCGAACTATGCGGCACCGGGGACGAACTACGGTGGCGGTCTGTACTTCACCAGCCTCGTGGGTGGCGGCGTCGAGCCGACCGTGGCCAACCTCCTGCGCATCAAGAACTCCGAGTTCGAAGGCAACCACGGATGGGAAGGGGGTGCAATCTACGGGAATAGCGTGAGAGGGGAGATCGTGAACACCAAAATCTTTGGCAGCGAGTCGACCCTGAATGGCGCCGGTGTCTACCTGGCGCGGATGGGACCGAGCAACTGGCTCGACTTCACGAGCTGTGTCTTCTACGACAACTCGTGCACTGGGCAGGACGTGTTCGGTGGAGGGCTCTATCTGGGACCTGCGGCCGGACTCGGTTCGGGAGGCAAGGCGAAGCTGGTCAACTGCACCTTTGCAGCGAACGAGTGCGGCGTCAACAGCATCACCCACCTGCTGCAGGCCGGCCAGGCGATGGGCGTAAGCTCGGGCTCGCAGGCACTGGTCTACAACTCGATCCTCTACTGGAACAACACCACCGGACCAGGTGGTCCCGCGCCGGTCAGCGGCCCGGCGACGGTCGATTGGTCGGACGTGGAGGGCGGGTGGATCCCCATGGCCAACAATCTCAACAGCGACCCCAAGTTCGTCAACCTCCCGGGCGGCGACCTTTCGCTCCAACTGACCCCGACGGCTTCGGACTGCATTGATGCCGCCGACTACAGCCAGCTCCCGCTGGACAACCTCGACGTGGACGGCGACGGCATCACGACCGGCGAGATCATCCCCTGGGATATCGCCTGGCAGGGACGCTGGTTCGATCAACTGGCCGTCCTGGACCATGGCGTCGGACTGTTCAGCTTCCTCGACATGGGCGCCTACGAGCGCCACTGAAGAATGCCAAGCGGTCCATCGGCTCCGAGGGAGCAAGCCTTCACGGAGTCGATGAGCCGCGTTCACCCTATCGGCTGTTGTCGCGAGGTGCGGCGCGAGAGCGGTACCAGCACGCACGAGGAAGTCGAACTCGGGGCCGAGTCCGACGCTACGATCCTGCTGCGCTGATTCGCGCAGCGGATGCTGATCGCCCTCCTGCTCTCGACCCTCGTCCACCCGGACTCCGTCTCGAGCACGCGCATTCTCGTGGAGAGGGAGCACGTGCAGCTGCTGCTGCGCTCGGAAGAGCGCACGTTCCTCGAGGCCGTGCCGGTCGATCGCGACGGCGATGGCAAGCTCGACAAGGCGGAGCTGCGCGCGGGCTCGTGGGCGCTCGCCGACTACGTCTCGAGCCGCTACCAGCTCGTGCCCGTGCGCGGAGGAGAAGCGCTGCCGCCGCTCGAAGCGCATTTCGTCGACGCGCGTGCTCTCGATTCGGGCAGCGGGATCCTGGCCGGCAAGCGCGCCTTGGAACTCGAGTTCGAGCTCACGCTGCCGCGCGCCTGCGAGGGCCTGCGCGTCAGCTCGACGCTCTTCGTCGAGGCCAATCCGCTGCACCGCGACCAGTGCGAGATCCTCTGGAACGGCGGCGAGCCGGCCACGAAGCTGCTCTGGTCGGAAGCCCCGACCTGGGTCTTTCGCGCGAGTGCGAGCGATCGGCCGAGCGTCGTGGGGGAGTTCGTCTCGCTCGGCGTGCACCACATCCTCTCGGGCTTCGACCACCTGGCCTTCCTGCTGGCGCTGATCGTGGCCTCGCGCGGATTGCGCGGTCTGATCGGCGTGGTGACGAGCTTCACGCTGGCGCACTCGCTCTCGCTCGGCGCGGCGTCGCTCGGTTGGATCGTGCCGCCGGCGCGCATCGTCGAGGTCGTGATCGCGCTCTCGATCGTCTTCGTCGCGCTGCGCAACCTGCTCGACGACAAGCCGAGGAAGTTGTGGCCCGAGGCGTTCGGCTTCGGGCTGGTGCACGGCCTCGGCTTCGCCGGCGCGCTGAGCGAGACGCTCTCGGCCGAGCCGCAGAAGCTGAAGGCGCTCTTCGGCTTCAATCTGGGCGTCGAGATCGGACAGCTCGCGGTGGTGCTCGTCGCCGTCGGGGTGCTGGCGCTCACGCGCAGGGGTGAGCGCGAGCGCCTCGCGCCGCGCTGGTTGCGGCTCTCGGTCTCGCTCGTCGTCGCGCTGCTCGGTTCCTACTGGGTCGTCTCGCGCGCGCTCTGAGCCGCGATCTCGAGCACGCGCTGCACATCCGGGTGCTGCCGATTCAAGCGGATGCTCGTCACCGGGAACTCCGGCTGCTTGGGATTGGGCACCTTGTGCGTCAGCAACACGCCCCGCTCCGTCGCCTGCTGCACCAGCCTGCGCGGCAGATCGGCATCCTCGGCCCAGACGAAGCCGCGCTTCTGCAGGTAGACGTCGCGGAACCACTTCAAGGAGACGAAGGACAGATGCGGGTCGCGCTCCGCATGGTCGAGCGCCACCACGAAGTCCGTCAGCGGATCGCCCGAGGACTCCGTGCGCGGCGCGAGTCCGGCCAAAGGCATCTCGTACACGATCCAGGCGGCGCACAGGCGCGGCTGCCAGTGCTCGCGCGTCGCGCTGCGGCGCAGCTGGCGTCCCGACTCGCGCTGGCGCAGCGAGACGTGCACGCTCGCGCCGTCGGGCGGCAGGAGCGCGAGCAAAGGTCGCAGCGCAGCTGGCAGCTCGGACTGACGGTCGAGTTCGGCGAGGGCGTCCAGCGCATCCTCGAGCTCGGATTCGAGCCCGGCGATGGTCGTGGAGTCGTCCCAGGACTTGGGTTCGTCCATGGCGGAAGCGTTTCGGGAAGGAGGCTGAAGGGGAAGCGGATCAGCCGGGCGAGCACCCGACCATCGCTTCGAGTCTAGCCGATGATGAGGTGCCGTGCTCGCGCCCGGCCGGATAGGCTGGAGGGCATGCTTGTGGCCCTTCTTGGGAGCCTCGTCCTCTCCGCCGGCCCATCCGCACCGGGCGCGTTCGAGCAGCAGGCGCTGCCGGTGCTGAAGGCGCACTGCATCGAGTGCCACTCGGGCCCCACACCCAAGGGCGAGCTCGACCTCGGCGCATTTCGCGCGGACGCGGCCGCGCGCGCGCAGCCGGAGACCTGGAAGCAGGTGCGCGCGCGCGTCGCCTCGGGCGAGATGCCGCCGCGCAAGAAGCCGCGCCTCTCGAGCGCGGAGTCCGAGGCGCTGCTCGGCTGGATCGACAGCGTTCCGGGTGCCGGCAAGCCGCCGGGGCGTACGGTTCTTCGTCGGCTCAACCGGCGCGAGTACGAGAACACGATCCGCGACCTCTTCGGCGTCGACTTCGACGGGCGCGAGCGGCTGCCGGCCGACGACGTGGGTGCGGGCTTCGACGTGCTCGGGAGCGTGCTCTCGCTGCCCGACTCGGCGCTCGAGAAGTACGTGCGCGCCGGCGAGGAGATCGCCGCGGCGGCCGTGATCGCCGAGGATCCGCAGCATCCGCCGCGCATGCGCTGCGGCCCGGCGCAGATGCAGGGCGGCACGCAGGAAGCGCACAACCTCGCGCGCGCCCTCTATGCAGCCGGCGAGGTGAGCTGCCCGCTGGTGTTGCCGCGCGAGGGCGAGTACATCGTGCGCGCCAGCGCCTTCGGCATGCAGGCCGGGCCCGATCCCGCGCGGATGGCGCTGCTCGCGGGCGCGCAGCAGCTCGGCCGCTTCGACGTCACGGCCGTGCGCAAGGCGGCCGCGGTGTACGAGACGCACGCTCATCTCGCGGGCGGGGCGCAGCGCATCTCGGCATCGTTCCTGAACGACTACTACATGCCCGACGATCCGGATCCGCACAACCGCGATCGCAACCTGTACGTCGAGTGGATCGAGGTCGAGGGCCCGCTCGACACGCCCACGGTCTCGGCCTTCCAGCGCACGGAGCTCGGCGGACTCTCGGACTCGAACCTGGCTGCGACGCTGCAGCGCATCGCGACGCGCGTCTGGCGCCGGCCCGCGGGCAAGGCCGAGGTCGATGGGCTGCTCGCGCTCAGCTCGCCGCAGGAAGCGCCCTTCCTGCGCGCGCGCACCGCGCTCGTGGGGATGCTCTCGTCGCCGCGCTTCGTCTTCCGCCTCGAGCCCGACCCGCCGGGCCTCGTGCCGGGCAGCGTGCGGCGCCTCGACGGCTACGAGCTCGCCTCGCGGCTCTCGTATTTCCTGTGGAGCAGCGCACCCGACGCGGAGCTCGAGCAGCTCGCCGCGAGCGGCGAACTCGCGGGCAACGCGGCGCTCGAGCGCGAGGTCGCGCGCCTGCTCGACGATCCGCGCTCGAACGAGCTCGCGCGCGGCTTCGCGCTGCAGTGGCTCGAGCTCGAGCCGCTCGCACGCGCGGCGCCCGACCCGGCGCGCTTCCCGCGCTTCGACGAGAACCTGCGCGCCTCGATGCGCGCCGAGACGCTGGCCTTCGTCGACGCGCTCCTGCGCGAGCGCCGGCCTATCAGCGAGCTCGTCGACGCCGACTTCAGCTTCGTGGACGAGCGCCTGGCGCAGCTCTACGGCATCCCCGGCGTGCGCGGGCCCGAGCTGCGGCGCGTGCGCGTCGACCGCGCGCGGCGCGGCGGGCTGCTCGGCCAGGCGAGCGTGCTGACCGTCACGAGCAATCCCACGCGCACCTCGCCGGTGAAGCGCGGCAAGTGGATCCTCGAGGTGCTGCTCGACGCGCCGCCTCCGCCTCCGCCGCCGGGTGTGGGCGTGCTCGAGGACACGACCAAGGCGCTCGTCGACGTCACGCTGCGCGAGCGGCTCGAGATGCACCGCGCCAAGCCCGAGTGCGCCGTGTGCCACGACCGGCTCGACCCGCTCGGACTGGCGCTCGAGAACTACGACGCGACCGGCGCCTGGCGCGAGAGCGAGGGCGCGCACCCGATCGACGCGAGCGGCGTGCTGCCCGACGGCAAGCGCATCAACGGCCGTGCGGGCCTCGTCGCGGCGCTGCTCGGCGATGACGCGCTGGCGCGCTCGATCGCGCGGCGGATGATGGTCTACGCACTTGGACGCGAGCTCGGCTCGGACGACGAGCGCGCCTTGCGCGAGCTCGTGCGCGGACTTCCCGGCGCCAAGACGACACTGGCCGACATCCTGCTCGCGGTCGTGAAGAGCGAGCCGTTCCGCACGGCGCGCGTCCCGGAACAACACCCATGAGAGAAGCACTCGATCGACGCACCTTGTTGCGCGGCGCCGCCGTCGCGCTCGCTCTGCCGTATCTCGACGCGATGCTGCCGCGCGGGCGGGCTTCGAGCTCCGTCTTCGCCGCGCAGGAACCGCCGCGGCGCCTCTTCTACGCCTACACGCCCAACGGCATGCGCATGGACGCCTGGCGTCCGGCCGCGAATTTCCAGCTCGAGCGCCTGCTCGCACCGCTCGCGCCGGCGCGCGACGAAGTGCTCGTCTTCCGCGGCCTCGCGCAGGACGCCGCGCGGCCCTACCAGGATGGTCCCGGTGATCACGCGCGCGCCGGAGCCGCCTATCTGACCGGCGTGCATCCGCTGAAGAGCGACGGGCAGGTGCTCTCCGGCATCTCCGCCGACCAGATCGCGGCGCAGGTCGTCGGCGAGCGCACGCGCCTGCGCTCGCTGCAGCTCGGCTGCGACGGCTCCGCGACCTCGGGCAACTGCGATTCGGGCTACGCCTGCGCCTACACCTCGCACATCTCCTGGTCCGGACCGCGCACGCCCTCGGGCAAGGAGCACGACCCGCGCGCCGTCTTCGAGCGCCTGTTCCTCGACGAGGGCGATCCGGCCTTCGGCGAGACGCGCGAGCAGCGCGCGCGCCGGCGCAAGAGCGTGCTCGACTTCGTGCGCGAGGACGCGAAGAAGCTCGGCGGCACGCTCGGCGCCGAGGACCGGCGCAAGCTCGACGAGTACGAGAACGGCGTGCGCGAGCTCGAGCGGCGCATCGAGCGCCTGCTCGCAGGCACCGACGCGACGGCGGCGGGCCTGCCCAAGGAACCCGCGGGCATTCCCGAGGACTTCCCCGAGCACGTGCGCGTGATGTACGAGCTCGCGGCCTTCGCCTTCATCAGCGACACGACGCGCGTCGGGACCTTCCTCGTGACCAACGAAGGCTCCGGCCGCAGCTATCCCTTCGCCGGCGTGCCCGAGAGCCACCACGAGATGTCGCACCACGGCGGCGACGAGACGAAGCTCGCGCAGTACGAGAAGATCTGCAGCTTCCACACGACGAACTTCGCGGGCTTCATCGAGAAGCTGCGCGCGGCCAAGGAAGGTGAGGGCACCGTACTCTCGCGCACGTTGGCGGTGTTCGGCTCGGGAATCTCCGACGGGAACAGGCACAACCACGACGACCTCCCGATCGTGCTCGTCGGCGGCAGCGCGCTGGGGGTGAAGGGCGGCAGGGAACTCGTGCTCGACAAGGAGACCTCGCTCAACCGCCTGCACCTCGCGCTGCTCGAGAAGCTGGGCGCGCACGAGTCGCGCCTCGGGGATGCGAGCGAGGCGTTGGCGCTGGCCTGATCAGGCCGCGTGCGCGGCGGAACGGCTCCTGCGCCGTCTCCATAGGAGCAAGCCCAACGCCATCGTGGCGATTGCGATCACCGCGATCAGCACGAAAGGCCTGATGCCGTAGTGCTTCTCGAACGGCGCCGCGAACGAGGCGTTCGGCTTCCACCAGACCTCGTTCTTCTGGAAGTCGAGCAGCACCTCGAAGCGTTTCAACACGTCCATGCCGAGCAAGTTCGTCTGGTGATGAGCGCCCTCGTTCGAGGTCTCGATGCTGATCGGGATCTCGCGCAAGGCGGCAGCGCCAAGCTTCAGTTCGGGGAGCATGACGAATGCGCCCTCGATCGTGTCCTTGCCCACGCCGCCCGAGTGATTCCGACCGAGAAGCTCGAGATGCTCGAGGAACGGATTGCGCGCGACGATCTCGCGCGCGAGGTAGACGCTGCCGTTGTAGGCGGTGTCGAACGCGAACCAGCCGCTCACCGTCTGCTTGCCATCGCCGAGCGTCGCCTCGACGTGCGGCAGCGTGCCCTCGAAGCGCAGCTCGGCGCGCGTGAAGCCGCCGTGCTCCGCGGGCAGTGCGTCGTGGATGGTCAGGACGGAGCGCGCGTAGTCGAACGCGACGACCTTGTCCTCGAACACGTTGAAGCCGACGATCCCGTCCGCGGCGTCGGCCTGCGTGTCGATCGACATGACGAGCTCGTGTTCCCAGGTGAGCTCGGCGATGTCGAGCCGGTTGTCGTTGCTCGTGGCGCGCCGCGTCTCGCCGCCCATCCCCGAGTTGACGATGGTTCCGTCGGGCACGACCTGCGCGTGCTTGGCGCGCGCCGAGGGATACAGCACGAGCGTGTCGGAGCCGACGTCGAACAGCAGGTCGAGCGCGTCCGAGCCGTTGATCCTGCCCTGGATGTGCAGCTTGCCGTCGCGGCCGAGCGTGAAGGGGATCTCGCTGGCGCGCTGAGGGTCGGCGGTGATTGCGCGGTGGCAAGTCTCGCGCAGCGTCGAGATCCGCGTCGGGCAGTCCTTGCCGTTCAAGGAGACGACGAAGTCGTAGTGCGCGCCCGGCCGGACCTCGAGCGTGAGCGCGTCGATGTCGGTGATGAAGCGCACCTGCTTGGGCTGGCTCGAGCGCTGTGCGTAGTAGACGTCGAGCTGCGCAGTCGGGTCGATCGTCCAGAATCCCTTGCGCAGGTTGTGTCCGTCCTGGATGTCGACCGCGGGCGAATGCGCCCGGACGAGCGGGAGCTGTGCGGCGTGCAGCGGCAGGCAGTACGCAATCAGCGCGAGCAGTGTGCCGGCGCGCGGCATCTCAGCCAAGGCCGCCGATCAGCCCTTCACGCGCTTCAACTTGCTGACGCGCCCGAGCACGTTCCAGTCCATCACGTACAGGTTGCCCTCGGCGTCCCAGTG
>Ga0302322_100003955_pt1 | contig 12788 bp, 14 predicted proteins | sample Fen_T0_2_FD_203757 | JGI IMG/M metagenome (GOLD analysis project Ga0302322, IMG submission 203757) | Peat permafrost microbial communities from Stordalen Mire near Abisko, Sweden - Fen_T0_2 | ecosystem: Environmental > Terrestrial > Soil > Wetlands > Permafrost | place: Sweden: Abisko...
CGGCACCGGGGTTCCCGAGGCCGACCACGAGCAGGTCGGCCGGCGTGCCGGTCCGCGGGCCGCTGCTCGCCCCGCGGCGCAGCACCGGCTACTCCTCGGAGCTGGCGGCGCCTTCGCCGGCGTCGGCCGAGCCCTCGCCGCCCTCACCCTCGCCGCCTTCGCCCTCACCCTCGCCACCGAGGAGGCCGCGCGGGATGGCGATGGCGGCGACGAGCGCGTCGGGCTCGAGCAGGCAGACCACACCCGCCGGCAAGGGCAGCTCCGCGACCCGGAGCTGGTCGCCGAGGTCCATGTGGGTCACGTCGAGCTCGATGGCGCCCGGGATGTCCTGGGGCTTGGCCTCGACCGGGATGCTGAACAGCTGCTGCTCGAGCAGACCGCCGTTGCGCACGCCCAGGGGCTCACCCTCGAGCACGAGCGCCACTTCGGCGGTGATGGCGACGTCGACGCTCACCCGCACGAAGTCGACGTGGAGCAGCTGGTTGCGCACCGGGTGGCGCTGCACCTGGCGGCACAGGGCCAGCTCGTCCTGGCCGTCGATGCGCAGGGTGATGAGCGAGTTCACGCCCTTGGCCAGGATCAGGTCGAGGTCGTGGGCCGGCACGGTGACCGCGGCGGCCTCGCCCCCGAGCCCGTAGACCACGGCCGGGAGGCGACCCTCACGCCGGAGGCGGCCGGCGGGGCCCGATCCCCGGTCGGTGCGGGGCTCTGCGATCAAGACGACGTCGTCGGGCATGGCGCGACCGACCTTTCGATACGGGTGTGCGAGCGCTACCGGGGCGGGGAATGCCGCCTCGCAGCGAGCGAACCAGGGAGGCGGACGATTCTAGACGTTGTCGCCGCGGAAGATCTCGCTGACGCTCGTCTCGGTGAAGACGGCGGCCAGCGCCTCGGCGATCACGGGGGCGATCGAGACCACCCGGAGGGCGTCCCACTGCTTCTCCGAGGGGATCGTGAGCGTGTTCGACACCACGACCTCCCGGATGGGGGCGTTCTTGAGCCGGTCGACTGCCGGGCCCGAGAGGACGCCGTGGGTGGCGGCCACCACCACGTCGGTGGCCCCCCGGCGGGCGAGCAGCTCGGCCGCGCTCGCGATGGTGCCGGCGGTGTCGATCATGTCGTCGACGAGCACGCAGACCCGGCCCTCGACGTCGCCCACGACCTCGACGGCCTCGGCGACGTTCTGGGTGCCCTTGGGCCGGCGCTTGTCGATGAAGGCCAGCTCGGCCTCGATGCCGAAGTCGGCCAGCTGGTTCGCGTACCGGCGGGCGAGCTTGCCGCCGCCGGCGTCGGGCGACACCACGGTGACCTCGCCCTCCACGCTCTCGGCGATGTGCTTCGCGAGCAACGGGACCGCAGTGAGGTGGTCGACCGGGAAGTCGAAGAAGCCCTGGATCTGGCCGGTGTGGAGGTCGACGGTGACCACCCGGTCGGCGCCGGCCACCGAGAGCAGGTCGGCCACGAGGCGGGCGGTGATCGGCTCGCGGCCCTCGGCCTTCCGGTCCTGACGGGCGTAGCCGTAGAACGGGCACACCGCCGTGATCCGCTTGGCCGACGCCCGCTTGGCTGCGTCGATCATGATCAGCTGCTCCATGATCCGGTCGTTGACCGGGTCGGTGTGGCTCTGGATCACGAACGCGTCGGCGCCGCGGACGCTCTCGCCGTACCGGCAGTAGAGCTCGCCGTTGGAGAACGTCGACAGCATGATCTCGCCGAGCGGCTCGTCGAGGCAGGAAGCGATCTCCGCCGAGAGCTCGGCGTTGCCGCGGCCGGCCACGAGCAGCAGCCGCTTCTTCGTCACATGCTCCATCAGTGCTCCCCTGCGTCGGCCGCGTCGCTCGCGTCGTCCGCGTCGTCCGCGTCGTCCGCGTCGTCCGCGTCGTCCGCGTCGTCGCGCGCCCGTGCCCAGCCTTCCACGATCTTGGCGGGCACGCCGACGGCGAGCGAATCCGGGGGCACGTCGCGGGTGACGACCGCGCCCGCGCCGGTGTACGCGCCTTCGCCGAGCTCGACCGGCGCGACGAGCACGGAGTTGGAGCCGGTGCGCGCGTTGGGGCCGATCTTGGTGCGGTGCTTGTTGCGTCCGTCGTAGTTGGCCGTGATCGTGCCAGCACCGACGTTCGCGCCCGGACCGACCTCGGCGTCGCCCACGTACGACAGGTGCGGGAGCTTCGCGCCCTCGCCCACCTCGACGTTCTTCGTCTCGACGAAGCTGCCGACCTTGGCGTCGCGGGCGAGGCGGGTCCCCGGGCGTAGGTGCGCGAACGGGCCGACGTGGACATCGGCGCCGATCTCCGCCTCCCGCACGACGCTCGCCTCGATCGACGCGCCCTCGCCGACCACCGAATCGGCCACGCGGGCGTCGGGGCCGATCACCGCCCCCGTGCCGATGGTGGTGCGGCCCTCCAGGATGGTGCCGGGCAGCAGGCGAACGTCGGCCGCGAGCTCGACCGTCGTGTCGATGTAGGTGTGCGCGGGGTCGACCATCGTCACCCCGGCACGCATCCACGCCGTGTTGATCCGCCGGCGCAGGATCGACTCGGCGTCGGCGAGCTGGGCACGGTCGTTGACGCCCTGGGTCTCGCTCGGGTCGGACGCCGGGACCGCGAGCACCGCGTGACCCGCGCTGCGCAGCACCTCCACGACGTCGGTCAGGTAGTACTCGCCCTGCACGTTCTCGGGGCTCACGCGGCGCAACGCCGGCGCGAGGAACGCCCGCCGGAAGCAGTAGATCGACGGGTTCACCTCGGTGATGGCCAGCTCGTCGGGGGACGCATCGGACTGCTCGACGATCCGCTCGACGTTGCCGCGCGCATCCCGCACGATCCGCCCATAGCCGGTGGGGTCGTCGAGGACCGCCGTGAGGAGGGTCGCCGCAGCGTCGGCGACGCGGTGCTCGGTGGCGAGCGTGGCCAGGGTCTCGGGCCGCAGAAGCGGGATGTCGGCGCTGCACACGATCACGTCGTCGTCGTCGAACGCGTCGGAGAACGCGGTGAGGGCCACCGAGGTGGCGTCGCCGGTGCCGCGCTGCACGCGCTGCTCCACGAACTCGATGGGGACGTCGGTGTGCACGTCCTGGAGCGACTTGGTCACGGCGTCGGCCCCGTGGCCTACCACCACGACCACCCGGTCGAGGGGGAGCGCCACCAGGGTGTCGATCACGTGGAGGAGCATCGGGCGCCCGCACAACGGGTGCAGCACCTTCGGCACGGAGGAACGCATCCGCGTTCCCTCGCCGGCGGCCAGGACCAAAGCCGACAGGGGCCGGTAGGCCATTGCGGTCTCCTCGTCAGATCACGGGCGCAGCGCGAGCCGTCACGGCCGCTGCGAACGCCAGCATGCCGCGCCGGAGCTCGGGGGCGAGGTTTCGAACCTCGACTTGGGACTCCAAAGGACCCCGTGCTGCCGTTACACCACCCCCGAAGGGTCCCCCGACCCTAGTGCCGCGACCCGCCACCACGGCGACGAATGGGAGAAGAGCGCTCCGAGCGACTACCGTGCGCGCCGCCATGGGGTCTCTCATCAAGAAGCGCCGCAAGCGCATGCGGAAGAAGAAGCACAAGAAGTTGCTGAAGAAGACCCGCTGGCAGCGCCGCCAGCAGGGCAAGTAGCCCGCGCGGTCCTTCTCGTCCCTTCGGAGCCTCGGCTCCGCGGACATCAGCACCACTGGTCGGGCTCACTCCGCCTCGGAGCGACCCCGGCGCGTCGTGATCGGGCCGTTCGCCCTCAGGTACCGATGCGAACGCCGACCGCGGTGCTGCGCGCGCCCGCGACCGGGACCCGCAACCGGCGGCCGATGCCCTCCGCCAGCGAGGCGGGGTCGATCCCGCGCTCGATCGGCACCACGTACGCCGACCCGCTGCCCGCGAGGATCGCCGGGCGTCCCGTTGCCCGCTCCAGGTCCCGCCGGAACTCGGCCAGACCCGGCTCGACCATCTCGGCCGCGGGCTCGAGGTCGTTGGCCAGCTCGCCGATCAGGCGGGCCACCGGGCCGTGCGGCTCCACCCGGCGCCGGGCCTCGGGGCCGCCGAGCTCGTCCCACGCCTTGTAGACGGTGGGGGTGGCGAGCCGGAACGGCGGGATGGCCACGAGGAACCCGAGTCCGGGCCGCAGCGCGACCGGCTCGATGATCTCGCCCCGGCCCCGCATCCACGCGGCGCCACCCTGGAGGCAGAACGGCACGTCGGACCCGAGCTTCGCCGCGATCGCGAGCAGGTCGTCGTCGGTGAGCTCGAGCTCGAGCAGCTTGCGAACCGCCACCAGCGTGGCCGCGGCGTCGGCCGAGCCGCCGCCGAGCCCGGCGCCGGCCGGGATGCGCTTGCGCAGGACCATCCGCACACCGTGGCCCGACCGGCCGGCCCGCAGCATGACGTCTTCCGCGGCGCGGGCGGCGAGGTTGTCCATGCCCGGCGGCACGTGCTCGGTCTCGCCCTCCACGGTGAAGGTCACCCCGCCCGGGTGAGGGACCGCGGTGACCTCCACGACGTCGCTGGGCTGGCCCAGCGAGACGGTGAGCGCCTCGATCTCGTGGTAGCCGTCCCGGCGCAGGCCGAGCACCCGCAGCGACAGGGTGAGCTTGGGGTAGGCCGTGGCCCGGACCCGCGACAGCCGGTTCACGCGGCCTCCCGGCACACGCGGGCCCAGTCGTCGAGGGTGAGCTCCTCGGCCCGGGTCCGGTTGTCGACGCCGGCGGCGGCCAGCACGGCCTCCGTACGGTCGCCCAGGGCGGGCTGGAGCGCCCGGCGCAGGGTCTTGCGGCGCTGGCCGAATCCGGCCCGCACGAGGGCGAACAGGGCCTCGGGCGAGGGCACGTCGACCGGAGGCTCGGGTCGGCGGTCGAGGCGAACCAGCGCAGACGCGACGTTGGGCGGCGGCACGAACACGGTGGCGGCCACCGTGCCCACGATCCGCGCCTCGGCGTAATACGCGACCTTCACCGAGACCGCACCGTACGCCTTCGTGCCCGGTCCGGCGACGATGCGTTCGCCGACCTCCCGCTGGACCATCACCACGCAGCGCGACATCTCGGGGAACTCGTCGAGCAGCCGCATGACCATCGGGGTGGCGACGTTGTAGGGCAGGTTGGACACGCACGACCATTCGCCACCGCCGGTGAGGGCGCGGAAGTCGGCCGTCATCGCGTCACCGGCCACGACCTCGACGTCGGTGCCGTCGACCACCTCGGTGAGGATCGGCAGCAGGTGGCGGTCGAGCTCGAGGGCCACCACGTGCGCCCCGGCCTCGGCCAGCGCGACCGTCAGCGAGCCGATGCCCGGCCCGATCTCGACCACCCGGTCGCCGGCCCGCACGTCGGCGAGCCGCACGATCTTGCGGGCGAGGTTGGGATCGGCGAGGAAGTGCTGGCCCAGCGCCTTGCTCGGACGGCAGCCGTGCGCGGCGAGCAGGTCGCGCACGGTTCCGGGCGTGAGGGACTGCATGGGGCGGCGACGCTACCGGCCGAGATGGGCGAGGCCGGACCGGGCGGAGGACGAGATCACGCGTCGCGTGGTCAGCGCACGTACCCGAGGATGTGTGCGCAGCCCCAGCCGGTGATGCCCACACCGGAGCGGACGCGCTCGGCCACGATGATCTGCTCCTCGCGCGACGCCAAGCCGGCGTTCGTGGCGAAGTCCCGCCCGCCGAACGCGTCCCACGTGCCGTTGAAGAAGCCGAGGCCGCCCGAGTACAGCGGTCCCTGCATGCCCCAGTTGCCACCGGTCTCGCACTCCGCGATCCGGTCCCACATCGGGTCGGCCTTGGTGCCGAAGTAGGTGACCATCGGCTTGGCGACGGTGGTCGGCACCTTCGAGATGGTCTTGCGGTCGACCTCCTCGCCGTTGCGCCGAGTGATCTCGTACGACACGCTCATCACGCCGGGTGCGCCTGCCTCGACGCGCGTCTCTCCGACCGCCATCGTGTGGTCGGGTCGGCGCTCGTCGGGGACGGAGTAGGGCTCGGCCACCCGGACGATCTCCCGGCCGACGCGCACGACCGAGTACTGCTCGCCGTCGACGAGACGGGCGTCGCGGTCGACCGAGCGCCCCGCACGGTCGAGCACGTAGTCGTCGCCACCGAGCTCGACGCTGTACTGGGCCAGCAGCTCCTTCACGTCGAGCGCGGGGATGTCGTAGTCGACCTCCGCGCCGTCGACGAGCAGCCGGCCCTGGTGGGGCGTGCGCAGGATGATCGTGGAGTCGGCCTCGAGCCGCTCGGGACCGCTGCGGATCACCAGCGTGTCGGCGGCCTTGAGGTCGCGCCGGACGTAGTCGGACGGCGAGGCGTAGGTGGTGTACACGGTCTGGATGTCGCCGTCGAGGTCGCGGGTGATCGGGAAGCCGCGCAGGACGGTGACGGTGAGCCCGTCGCGCAGGCGGGCGCCCGCCGCGGGGACCACGCGGTCGTTGACCCCGAGGCGCACCCGCTGGGAGCGCAGGAGCTCGCCCACCGTGGCGGCGCCGGTGTCGACCGAGATGCGCCGTCCGTCGGCCCGCACCTCGACCGAGCTGCCGGAGTGGGCGAGGCGCTGGAGGCCCAGGCCGGCGGCGACCAGGGTGCCCACGAGGAGCAGGGCGATGACCACTGTGCGGGGGCGGGCGAGCCGGGTGACCACGCGCCGGCGTGGCGCCGGAGCGGCCCGGGTGGGGGTCGCCTCCGAGGGTGGGCCAGCCGGCTCGGCCGCGAACGCGCCCACCTCGGGCAGCGTGGCGACGTCGGGGAGCGGGAGCCAGGCGCTGGCGTCGTGTGGTTCGGCCCGCGCCGGGGACGGCTTCGCGTCCCAGGGCGACTGCGTGAGCATCTCGTCGATGCTCGGGAGCTCGTCGGGGACGGGGAGCGGGAACCAGGTGGCGGCGTCGTGGGGCCGGGCCCGGGCGGGCGACGGCGGCGCGGGCGCGGCCTCGCCGGGCGGTGCCGACCGGGCCTCGGCGGCGCCGGTGGACGTGGCGATCAGCTCGTCGAGCTCGGGGAGCGCGTCGACGTCGGGGAGCGGGAGCCAGGTGGCGGAGTCGTGCGGCTCGGCGCGTGCAGGGCTGGGGCGAACGGCCCCGCGCAGATGAGCACGGCTCGCGCGGTGGACACGCCGGCCGTGCAGATGGGTGCGCTTGGACGCAGGCTGATCAGGCTGTTGATCGGGCTGATCGGGATCGATGACCGTGCTCCTCCGACTCGCGAACTCCGCGTCGCGAGACCCCGTCGGCACGGTAGCGCACCGGTGTGACCGGGATCACGGCCGGGGGGCGGGTTCACGCAGGCGTAACGGGGAGGCCGAGCCAGGTGGCGGCGGCCGCCGCGGTGTCGGCCGCGACCGACTCGGGTGGCCGGCCCACCGCGGCCGCCAGGGCCGCGCCCACGGCGGCCACGAAGGCGGGCTCGTTCTCCCTGCCCCGGTGGGGCACGGGCGCGAGATAGGGCGAGTCGGTCTCCACGAGCATCCGGTCCGGCGGGCACAGGACCGCCGCGGCCCGGACGTCGTCGGCGTTCTTGAACGACACGATCCCGCTGAACGACAGCGCCGCGCCCAGGGCGAGGGCCCGCTCGGCCTCGGGAGCGCCCCCGGTGAAGCAGTGGAACACCGTGCGGCGGGGCACGCCCTCCTCGGCCAGGACGCGGAAGGTGTCGTCCCAAGCGTTGCGAGAGTGGATGACCAGGGCGTGGTCGAGCTCGTGGGCCAGACGGATCTGGCGGCGGAACGCGTCGTCCTGCTCGGGGGGCGGCGAGTGCATGTAGTGGTAGTCGAACCCGGCCTCCCCCACCGCGACGACGCCCGGGTGGGCGGCGAGCTCGGCGAGGGCGTCCCACTCCGCAGCGAGGTTGGTGGCGTCGTGGGGGTGGAGGCCGACGGTCGCGAACACGTCGGGGTGGCGCTCGGCGAGGTCGATCGCGGCGCGGGACGACGCGAGGTCGGTGCCCACCACCACCATCGCGACCACGCCGGCGTCACGCGCCCGCTGGATCACCGCGTCGGCGTCCCCCGTCGTCGCGTCGAGCTGCGGGTGGCAGTGCGAGTCCACCCACACCATGGGCCCGCTCACCTAGGCCTCGAACCGGGGGAAGAGGGGGTCGCCCTTCTCGAGCGGGGCGCCGGCGAGGAGCAGACCCCAGGCCGCAGCCTCGGGGAGGCGCTGCTCCTCCGGGATGCCGGGAAGGCCGAGGCGCCGCCACAGCTCGGCGGCAGCTCGCGGGATCACCGGCGACGCCAGCAGCGCCACGACCCGCAGCGCCTCGAGGCAGTCGCCGAGCACCGCCCCCACGGCCGCGGTGTCGCCCGCCTTGTGGAGCTTCCAGGGCTCCTGGTCCTCGATGTACGAGTTGGTCGCCCGGATCAGGTCCCACACGGCGCCGAACGCGGTGGAGTAGTCGACTTGGTCGAACGCCGCCGCGCAGCCGTCGAACGCGCGCACCGCCGCCTCGGCGAGCGGACCGTCGGCCCGGGTGTCGGGAACGACGCCGCCGCAGTAGTTGACCGCCATGTTGAGGACGCGGTTGGCGAGGTTGCCGAAGTTGTTCGCGAGGTCGGCGTTGTAGCGCGCCACCATCGCCTCGTACGAGAAGTCGCCGTCGGGACCGAAGCGCTGGTCGGTGAGGAAGTGGTAGCGGAACCCGTCGCTGCCGAAGTCGGCAACGAGGTCGGCCGGCGCGATCTGGTTGAGCCGCGTCTTGCTCATCTTCTCGCCGCCCACCAGCAGGTAGCCGTGGGCGAACACGCACTTCGGCGGGGCCTCGCCGGCGGCCATCAGCATCGCGGGCCAGAACACGGCGTGGAACCGGAGGATGTCCTTGCCGACGAGGTGGTAGTCGACCGGCCAGTAGCGGTCGAAGCGGTCGCGGTCGCTGCCGTAGCCCACCGCGGTGCAGTAGTTGAACAGCGCGTCGAACCACACGTAGGTGACGTGCGCGGCGTCCCACGGCAACGGGATGCCCCAGGTGATCGACGTGCGGCTCATCGAGAAGTCACGCAGGCCCTGCTTGATGAAGCCGAGCACCTCGTTGCGCTTGCTGTCGGGCTGCACGGCCTCCGGGTGGGCCTCGTAGTACTCGAGCAGCACGTCGGTGAAGCGGGAGAGCCGGAAGAAGTAGTTCTCCTCGGTGACGTGGTCGACGGGCTTGTCGTGGATCGGGCAGTTGCCGCCGTTGATCAGCTCGTCTTCCGCGTAGTACGCCTCGCAATGGACGCAGTAGAGGCCCTCGTACGTGTCGAGCTCGATGTAGCCGTTGTCGTACACGCGCTGGAGGAACTCCGCGACCGCCTCGTAGTGGCGGGGCTCCGTGGTGCGGATGAAGTCGGTGTTGGTGATGTCGAGCTCGGCCCACGCCTCGCGGAACCGCTCGCTCGTCCGGTCGGCCCACTCCTGGGGGCTGACCCCCCGCTCCTCTGCGGCGCGCTGGACCTTGAGCCCGTGCTCGTCGGTGCCGGTGAGGAACACGACGTCGTCGCCCCAGAGGCGGCGCCAGCGGGAGAGGACGTCCGCGGCGACCGTGGTGTAGGCGTGGCCGATGTGGGGCGCGTCGTTGACGTAGTAGATCGGCGTCGTCACGTAGAAGGGCTTGGCCACCGGGCCACGATACCCACGCCCCTCTGAGATCCCGCCCCGGATTGACGCGTCAGGGGCGGCGGAGGGTGATGGCGATGTCGTAGACACGTCGCTTGGGGACGCCGAGCGCGGTCGCGACCTCGGCGGCGGCGTCGCGTGCGGACACGCCATCGCCGAGCAGGCCCCGCACCGCGGCGCGGATCGCGTCGTCGTCAGGTGCGTCGGTGGGCGGCGCGCCCGCGAGCACCAGGACGTGCTCGCCGCGCGGCTCGTGGGCCTCCACGCGCGCGACCGCCTCGGCCAGCGTCCCCCGCCAGACCTCCTCGTAGAGCTTCGTGAGCTCCCGGGCGATCACGACCCGTCGGTCGCCACCGCACACCGCCGCGAGGTCGGCCATCGTCGCCGCGACCCGGTTCGGCGCCTCGAACAGCACGACCGTGCGGGGCTCGGCTGCGACCTCGGCGAGCCGGGTCGTGCGGTCGCGGCCCGAGCGGGGCAGGAACCCCTCCATCACGAACCGGCTCGTCGGCAGCCCCGACACCACGAGCGCGGCCAGCGCGGCGCTCGGGCCCGGGACGACCTCCACCTTCATCCCGGCCTCGGCGCACACCCGCACCAGCCGCTCCCCCGGGTCGGAGATCCCCGGCATGCCGGCGTCGGTCACGAACGCGACCCGTTCACCCGAGCGGATCCGCTCCACCAGCTCGGCCGCGCGCGTGCGCTCGTTGTGCTCGTGCACCGCGACGAGCCGATGCCCGCCGGGGATCCCGGCATGGGAGAGCAGCGCCCGCGTGCGGCGGGTGTCCTCCGCCGCGATCACGTCGGCTGACTTCAGCGCCTCGACGGCGCGGGGGGCCAGGTCGCCCAGGTTCCCGATCGGCGTGGCCACCAGGACGAGCGCACCCTCACGAGTCATGGGCTGCATGCTCGCGCACGTCGACGACAACGCCCGGGCGCAGCCCCCAGCCCGGGAACGCGCCCGCAGGACCCTCGAGCACGAACCGCGAGCGCCACACGGACCGCGACAAGCGGCCCGGGCGCATCGTGACGACCCGCAGCACCACGCCCGCCCGGTCGCAGAACGCGACGTCGATGGGGAACCGCATCCCGATGGTGTGCACCTGTCGGCAGGGTTCGAGCACGAGCACCCCGTCGATCCCGTCGCGCCCGAGCAGCCCTCGGCGCCGGGCCGTCCGGGTCCGCGCGATCTCGACCGGCACTCCGGGGAGCTCGGGAGTCGCGCTCACACCGTCTCGACCTCGCACCGGATCCCGGGCGTGCGGGCAAGGCGCCGGTCGGCCGGGAGCAGCGGGCAGTCGAGTGCCTCGGCGAGGGCGACGTATCCGGCGTCGTAGGTCGTCAGGTTGTCGCGCAGCTCCCAGATCCGCGCCAGGAGCCGACGGGTGTCGTAGCGCGCGACCGGCGCCCCGGCGAGATCGTTCAGCGCCTCGGTCGCTCGGGTCGGCGTCAGCCGGCCGCCCGCGACCCGCCCGCGGAGGGCCGAAGCCACCTCGATGGTCAGGTGGTCCGGCGCAGCGGCTCGGATCGATCGCATCCGTCGGCGCACGCGCTCGCCGTCGGCGCCGTCCTCGATCAGCGCCTTCGCGAACGCCGACGCGTCAACGACGCAGCTGGAGATCGCGCTCGGCCCGGGCTTCGTGAATGGCCGCCACGGCGTCTTCACGGCTCAGCCGCCCACCCACTCGGCGTCCCACCCGGTCCCAGAACTCCTCCGGTGTCGGAGTGACCGCCAGGTGCCCGAGCTCCTCCGCGAGGTACTGCTGGAGCGACTGTCCGCGCTGCTTCGCCTTGCGGACGAGGGCGGCGTGCACGTCGTCGGGCACGTCCCGCACCTGGATGTTGGGCATGCATGCAATGTGCATGCACTCGGGTCGTCGGCCACGGCCGACCGGACAACCCGCCGGTCACCGGTGACGCGAGCGCCGCACCTCAGACGTTGAAGCGGATCTCCATCACGTCGCCGTCGTTGACGACGTAGTCCTTGCCCTCGACCCGGATCTTGCCGACGTCCTTGGCCTTGGCCCACGAGCCGAGCTCGAGCAGCTCCTGCCAGTCGATCACCTCGGCCCGGATGAACCCGCGCTGGAGATCCGAGTGGATCACGCCCGCGCACTCCGGCGCCGCCGCGCCGGCCCGGAACGTCCACGCGCGCGACTCCTTGTCGCCGGTGGTGAGGAACGTGGCCTTGCCGAGCATGTTGAGCGCGGACCGCGCCACGCGTGGCACCACGCTCTCGGCCACGCCCAGCTCCGCGAGCAGCTCGGCCCGCTCGGCACCCTCGGCCGCGACGACGTCGGGATCCCCTTCGAGCTCCACGCACACCGACAGCGCGTCGGCGCCGAACGGCGCGGCGATCGCATCCGACGCGTCGAGCTGGCCGACGTCGATGTTCACCGCCACGAGCGCCGGCTTGTTGGTGAGCAGGAACACCGGCGCGAGGAGGGTGCGCTCGTCGGCCGCGAGGTCGGACCGGTAGAGCGGCTCACCCTCGGAGAGCACGGCCTCGGCCCGCTCGAGCGCGGCGATCTCGGGGGCGAGGGTCTTGTCTCCCTTGAGCGCGCGCTGCTGCTTGTAGAGGCGCTGCTCGACGGAGCCGAGGTCGGCGAGCACGAGCTCGTCCTCCAGGGCGCGCAGGTCGCGGGCGGGGTCGTTGCCGTCGGCGGCGCGCACCACGAGCATCAGCGCGTCACAGTCGCGCAGGGAGCCCAGGAGCCGACTGCCCAGCCCCTTCCCCGCCTCGGTGGACAGACCGGGCAGGTACGCGATCTGGAAGGTCGCGTAGACGACCTTCTTCGACTTCGACATCTCGGCGAGGGCGTCGAGGCGGTGGTCGGGCAGGTTGACCATGCCCAGCACGCGGTCGGACGCGAAGTCGACGTCCATCCCCGTCAGCGCACGGAAGAGCGCGCCGTGACCGGATTCCGACAATCCCACGAGACCGAGGTGTTCCATGGCGGGCGAGGCTAGCGAGCGGCCCCGGCGCGCCATCGCGCCACGAGGTCGAGAGCGAGCAGTCCCGGGTCAGCCGGGCGCCGAGCCGCCGAGGGCGACCGCGTCGCGCGACGAGCCCGCCGTCGGGTCCACCGGCCCGGGCGGCGGAACCGCGAGCCGCCACCCGACGCGCAGCGCGACCAGCCCCCCGACAGCGGCAACCATGCCGCCCGCGATCCCGAGGAACTGCACGCCCACCACCCCGAGCGCCAGCGCGCCGAGCGGCGTGACGATCATCCCGGCCGC
>Ga0302322_100003956_pt1 | contig 12788 bp, 9 predicted proteins | sample Fen_T0_2_FD_203757 | JGI IMG/M metagenome (GOLD analysis project Ga0302322, IMG submission 203757) | Peat permafrost microbial communities from Stordalen Mire near Abisko, Sweden - Fen_T0_2 | ecosystem: Environmental > Terrestrial > Soil > Wetlands > Permafrost | place: Sweden: Abisko...
CAGGGTGGCGCCGGTTTCGATGCCACCTGGAGCGACCGCATCCGCGAAAGCGTTCGCGGCGCGCTCAGGTCTGCTGCCGGCGGCGCGCTCGAACATGTCTCGATGCAGGCGATCGCCGATGCCATTGCCGATGCCAGCCTCGACAAGCGCTGGCGTGGGATCCAGTCGATCGAGAACCACGATATCGTCTATGCCGGGCGCGAGCCGCGGATCGCGAGCTTGGCCGATGGCAGCAACACCAGGTCGTGGTTTGCGCGCAGCCGCAGCCGCGTCGCGATGGGGCTGCTGCTGACCTCGCCCGGCATTCCCATGCTGTTCATGGGCCAGGAGCTGTTGGAAGACAAACCCTGGAGCGACACGCCCAATCCTGCGACCTCGATCTCCTGGGCGGCGCTCGAGCGTGGCGACAAGATCGTCGGCAACTTCCTGCGCTTCACCCGCGAGTTGATCGCAGTGCGGCTCGCTCATCCGGCGCTGACGGCCGAAGGCTGCGCCATCGTCCACGTCTTCGACGGCAATCGGGTGCTGGCGTTCCATCGCTGGGACGGCGCCGGAGACGACATCATGGTGGTGTGCAGCCTGAACGAAACGCCGTGGCCCGATTATGCGACCGGCTTTCCCGCCGACGGTCCTTGGCGGCTGGTGTTCGACAGCGAGCTCTATGAAAGCGATGCGCCGCCGCCGGTCGCGCGCATTGTCACCGCCGAGGGCCCGCCGCTGCATGGCCAGCCATGCTCGGCGAAGCTGAACATTCCCGCCAACGGCTTGCTGGTGTTTGCGAGAGGGTAGCCGCGCGGTCAGACGAGAACGAATTGCTGGTCTTGCCGCGCCCTCTTCAATTACAGCGTCCGGCCACAGGGAACGCCGAGCGGCCGGACGCTGCGAGGACAACGACGTGCAAGGGGGTACGCGCCGTCGCCAAGCTTCATGGGTCAGGTCGTGTAGTCCAGCACCAGCGACTTGCTGGTGGTCGCGCTCGACGATGACGTGCCGCTCGCGCTGTAGGAAGAGGAGGTCTTGCTGTTGGAGCTCTGCAGCGCGTCCAGCAGCTTCTTCAACAGCTCCTCCACGTCAGACGTCGTGCTCGACGATGACGAAGAGGACGATGACGACGAGGAGGAACCCGTGCTGGAGGTGTCGGTGCTGCCGGATGCGGTCGGCTGACCGCCGGCTCCGCCTGCGAAGGCGTTGGCGAATACGGTCTTCAGTTCAGTCGCCTGAGCGGAGGTCAGCTTGCCGCTCGACACCTCGCTCTGGATCAGGTCATCGATCTTGGATTTCATCTGATCGGGGGACGGCGGCGTACTGGAGCTCGTGCCCGACGACGAGCTCCCGGCGCCGCTCTTCAGCGCCTTGTCGATGTCGGTGAGCGCGGAGGTCAGCGCGGTCTGGTCGGTCGAGCTGATGCTGCCCGACGAGACTTCCTTGGTGAGTTCCTGCTTGAGCAGGTCAAGTGGAGAATAGGCGCTTGTCGAGGTCGCAGAGATGTTCATCGATGTCTCCCAGGTTGGACTATCAAACCTGCGAGCAGGTAAAAATATCCCGATTAACGGCTCCTTGCGCTGCATGTACCGATGTTTCCTGCTGCGCGTTGAACACACAATGAAGCAAGAAAACCCGCAGCAAGTCGAGGATTCACGGGCATCGGTGGTCGAGCGCCAGCCACATCCGCTGCCGCGGCGTGTCCGCCGCAGTGACGACCCGGAACGGATTGTCGAAGATCGCCAGCCGCGACGAGCCCGGCTCGAAGCGCGGCCAGATTGTCTCGTCCGCGGGGCGGCCCTCGGTCGCAAAACGCAGTACGCCCGTCTGCAGCCTTGTCGCCACCTCGATGTCGTCAGCGGTCATCGCTCCGCCCGCGCGCCCCAGCACCGGGCGCTCCACGAAGTCCGGCAGATGTGCCCACAGGCAGGCATTGTCGGCACCGTGGGTCGGTCCCTGCGACAGGAACGGTTCGAGCTGCGGCCGGTGGTCGAAGCGACTCAGCCACACCTGTCCGCCGGCATCACTTTGCAGACGCGCCAGCTCGGCCATCGGCCGGTGCCACATCGCGTCCGACAGCAGCGCCTCGCGCGGATCTTCGTGGCCGCGTGCAGTATAGCGGTAGCAGGTCAGCAGCCGCTCCCAGCCGGCATCGCCGAAACTGGCGCGGACGTTTGCTTCCGTCACCCTGATCATCGCGGCCGGCGGATCGCTGCGCAGAAACATCGCCATCTCGTCGCGGCAGCAGCCGAGCCACAGATTTTGCCCGCGCACTACGCCGTCGCAGACCGCGTCACGCGGATCGCGTGGTATGATCGCCCCGTCCAGCACCGGGCCGAACAGGGTGCCGTGCGCGGTCTGTTCGGCCACCTCGCGGCCGACGCGATCGGTCGCTGCGAAAATCTGCTCCAGTGGCGCTGTGATGATGCGATCAGCATCGCGCGGTTGCAGTTCGAGCGCGGCGAGCAAGCGGTCGGCGATGTCGTCCCCCTGCGTTGCCGGCATGATGCCGCGACCGGGCATGCTGAAGGCGATGCTGCGCGCAAATTTGGCCCGCGCCGCTGGCAGGGTCATCAAGGTCACCACCAGCGAGGCGCCGGCGGATTGGCCACACAGCGTGATGGCGTCGGGATCACCGCCGAACGCGGCGATGTTGGCGCGGACCCAGTCGAGTGCGGCGAGCACGTCGGTGATGGCGAGGTTGTTGGCGTCACGCAACGCGCCGCCCAGACGGTGCAGTTGCAGGAAGCCGAGCGCTCCGAGGCGATAGTTGATGGTGACGATCACGGCGGGACCGGTCTTGGCGAGGTGGTTGCCGTCATAGTCGGAGCCGGCGCCGGTGACGAAGGCGCCGCCATGGATGAAGAACAGCACCGGAAGCAGGCTGTGGCTGGCTTCTGCCGGCGTCCAGATGTTCAGCGTCAGGCAGGCGGCTTCGCCGGCAACGCTGACATGCCCGCGTTGTGGCGCGACCGGACCGAATTCGGTTGCGCGCAGTGGCGCGTCCCACGGCGGCACCGGCGTGGCGCGCCGGAAACGATCGGCCCGCGCAAAGGGAATCCCCTTGAAGGCGCGCACGCCATGCTGCACGACGCCGATCACGGTGCCGATCGTGGTCTTGATAGGAGAGGGTGCCGTTGTGTCATCAACCAATGACGGAGGCGGTCGTGCTGTCGAGATTGACGACATCAGGGACTTTCTTTCCAAGGTTTTCCATGCCGACGTCGTGAGTTTCGCCCGCGGTGGCGGCGGCCGCCGCCGAGATCACGCAGCAGCAGGCGATGAAGATGGCGACCGGGATCCATCCCGTGGGGCCGTCGCCGACCAGACTCTGGCTGATCACCGGCGTGAAGCCCGCGGCCAGGAAGCCGAGTTGGGTGCCGATCGCGGTCCCCGAATAGCGGACCCGGGTCTCGAACATCTCGGCATAGAAGGACGGCCAGATCGCGTTGGGCGCGGCATAGATCATGCCGGACAGGATCATCGACGCCGCCAGAATCTTCACCGTGTCGCCGGAGGTGACCGCCATGAAATACGGGAAGATCATCACCGCGCAGCCGAGCACGCCGCCGATGAACACCGGCTTGCGGCCGATGCGGTCGGCCAGGATCGCCCAGAACGGCTGCACGACCAGCGCGGTCGCGTTGCCGAGCACGCCGGCCCACAGCATGGTCGCGCGCGGCACGCCGAACTTGCTGGTGGCGTAGCCGAGCGCGAACACCGCCGTCACCGTGCTGACGGTGGCGATCAGCGCGCAGACGATCACGCGCAGCACGTCCGGCCAGAAGCCGCGCAGCAGCGCCACCAGTGGGAAGCGCGCGATCGCGTTGCGGGTCTTGATGTCGGAAAAAGCCGGCGTCTCCGGCATGGTGCGGCGGACCAGATAGGCGACCACCAGCACGACGAAGGAGAGCAGGAACGGAACGCGCCAGCCCCAGCTCAACAGCTGCTGCTCCGGCAGGGCGGCGATCGGAATGAACACCAGCGTGGCCAGGATGGCGCCGGCCTGGGTGCCGGTCAGGGTCCAGCTCGTGAAGAAGGCACGGCGGCTGTTGGCGGAATGTTCCAGCGTCAGCGAATTCGAGCCGCTCTGTTCGCCGGCGGCGGAGAGGCCCTGCAGGAGCCGCAGCAAGGTCAGCAGGACAGGGGCGGCGCTGCCGATCATGTTGGCGTCGGGCAACAGACCGATCGCCAGCGTCGAGCCGCCCATCAGAACCAGGGTGAACACCAGCACCGTCTTGCGCCCGATGCGATCGCCGAAATGGCCGAGGATCACAGCGCCCACGGGGCGCGCGATATAGCCGATGCCGAAGCTCAGCAGCGCCAGCACCGTCCCCGTCGCAGGATCGACATTGGCGAAGAACACTCTTGGGAAGATCAGCGCGGCGGCGGTGCCATAGATGAAGAAATCATAATATTCGAGCATGCTGCCGACGAAACTGACGGCGGCGGCGCGCTTCGCCAGACGGTCCTTGGGTCCACGGTCCTTGGGCGTGGCTGATGTCATTGTCTCCCCCTGTGGTGTTGTGCGCTTTGACCTCGAAAGCCTGCGGGGGAGGCGATATGTGCCTGCCAAGCAGCCCTGCGGGTTGCGTTCTCTGTCCCTGCAGCATAATGTACGAACTAGTTCGTTTCAAGCGGGCGGGTCGCTTAGCTGATCGATTTTTGGCTGACCTGGGGTTCTGGGAAGACCAGGGGGAATCATGTTGGAACGGACGGCCACTGAGCCGAAGCCAAGCGGGCGCAAGAACGATCCCGAAGGAACCCGTCGCAACATCATCGACGTCGCGACCGAGGAGTTCGCATCGCATGGCTATTCGGGCGCGCGGGTCGATGCGATCGCCGCGAGGACCCGCACCTCGAAGCGGATGATCTACTATTATTTCGGCGGCAAGGAGCAACTCTATCTGGCGGTGCTGGAGCAGGCCTATCGCAGCATTCGCGAGCTGGAACAGAGCCTGGACACGGACAACAGCAGCGCTGTGGACGCGATCCGGCGGCTGGTCGGGGCCACCTTCGATCACGATGAGCGCAACCCGAACTTCATCCGTCTCGTCAGCATCGAGAACATCCACCGCGGCAAGCATCTCAAGCACAGCGCGGCGCTGCGAGAGATCAATGCCAGCGTGATCGCGACCCTCAAGCGGATCCTCGATCGTGGCCGCGCCGAGGGCGTGTTCCGGCGTGAGATCGATCCGATCGACCTGCATCTGGCGATCAGCTCGTTCTGCTTCTTCCGCGTCGCCAATCAATACACCTTTGGTGCGCTGTTCAATCGCGACCTCACTGAACCCGGCATCCGCAGCCGCAACAGGCAGCAGATCGCCGACATGGTGTTGGCCTATCTCGCGGGCGAGGACACCGTTGCGACGGCGCCGACTGGGCCTGCGCCATCACCTCGAGAGAGATTGTCTTCGCCGCATCTGCTCACCGGTCTGATCGGCGCGCCGATCAAGCATTCGGCGTCGCCCGCCATGCATGAGGCGGCGGCAAGCGCGCTCGGCCTGCGCTGCCACTATCAGCTGATCGAGGTCGTCGGCGCCGATCGTGACCAGTTGCGCAGCCTGCTCGATGGCGTCAGGCGGATGGGGTTTGCCGGCGTCAACGTGACCTATCCGTACAAGGAGGCCGTGGTCCCACTGCTCGATGAGCTGGCGCCGGAGGCGCAAGCGATGGGTGCGGTCAACACCGTGGTGGTGCGCGATGGGAAGCTGATCGGCCACAACACCGACAGCACGGGCTTTGCCAGCGCCGTGACGCCGCTAGTCGAGGCCTCGGGTCGCGGACCCGTGGCACTGGTCGGCGCCGGCGGGGTCGGCAAGGCGATCGCGTTCGCGCTGGTGGGTCTCGGTGTGTCCGAGCTGCGCATCGTCGATGCCGACCCGGTCAAGGCAGAAACGTTGGCCACGCTGCTCTCGGCACATCCCGGCGTCAGCGTCGCCGACAGTGTCGAGCGCGCGCTGCGCGGCGCCGTCGGTCTCGTCAACGGCACGCCGGTCGGCATGCTGCCGAACCGCGACAGCCCGGTGCCGGAGCCACTGCTGCATGACGGATTATGGGTCGCGGACGCGATCTATTCGCCGCTGTGGACGCCGCTGCTCAAGGCCGCCAAGGCCAAGGGCGCGCGCGTCATGAGCGGGCGCGAGCTTGCGATCGATCAGGCGGCGGATGCGTTCAGACTGTTCACAGGCCTCGCGCCGCCGGTGAAGGCGATGGCCAGGGCATTCGATGGGGTCATGGCGAAACGACGGGCGGTGTCGTAGCGGCGACGTCATTGCGAGCGAAGCCCGTAGGGTGGGCAAAGGCGCAAAGCGCCGTGCCCACCGCGATACCGAGTGGCGCAGGTAGGAGGTGGGCACGCTTCGCCTTTGCCCACCCTACGAAGTGAGATGGAGGACCACGGCATGAACCGGCGCTCGATCGCCACCGTCTCGATCAGCGGCGCGCTCGACGAGAAGCTGCGCGCGATCGCGGCCGCGGGATTCACGATGGTCGAGATCTTCGAGAACGATCTGCTGTCGTGCTGCGCGCGGCCGCGCGAGATCGCAAGGCTCTGCGCCGATCTCGGGCTCGCGATCTGCGCCTATCAGCCGTTTCGCGACTTCGAGGGCATGCCGGAGCCCCGGCGCTCCCGCGGTTTCAACCGCGCCGAGCACAAATTCGACCTGATGCAGGAGCTCGGCACCGATCTCCTGCTGATCTGCAGCAACGTTTCGCCGGCCGCGCTCGGCGGCATCGATCGCGCCGCGGCCGATTTCCACGCGTTGGGCGAGCGCGCTGGGAAGCGCGGCCTGCGCGTCGGCTATGAAGCGCTGGCCTGGGGCCGCCACGTCAACGACTACCGCGACGCCTGGGAGATCGTGCGGCGCGCCGATCATCCGGCGGTTGGCATCATCCTCGACAGCTTCCATACGCTGGCGCCGAAATTCCCCGAACGGACTATCCGCTCGATCCCAGCCGACAAGATCTTCCTGGTGCAGCTTGCCGACGCGCCCCGGCTCGAGCTCGACGTGCTGTCCTGGAGCCGGCATTTCCGTTCGTTTCCAGGGCAGGGCGATCTGCCGATCCTCGATTTCATGCAGGCCGTGGCGGCGACCGGCTATGCCGGTCCGCTGTCGCTGGAGATCTTCAACGACCAGTTCCGTGCCGGCTCGACCGCGCGCACTGCGGTCGACGGCATGCGCTCGCTGATCCTGCTGGAGGAGGCGATGGCGGTCGCGCGGAGCGGCCGGGAGAACGTGTCTACTCCTGAACCTGCGCCGAAGGTCAAAAGCCGCGGCGTCAGCTTCATCGAGTTCGCGGTCAACGCCACCAAGGCAGCAGCCCTGGCGACCCTGTTCGGCCAGCTCGGCTTCCGCAAGACCGGACAGCACCGCAGCAAGGCCGTGGAACGCTGGTCGCAAGGATCGATCGAACTCGTCATCAACTGCAACCCGACCGGATTCGCGCATTCCCATTATGTCACCCACGGCCCGGGCGTTTGCGCCATCGGCCTCGACGTCGCGGATTCGCCGCGGATCATGGCGCGCGCGGAAGCTCTGAAGGCCAAGATCTTCCATCAGTCGGTGGGCCCTGGCGAACTGGAGATACCTGCGATTCACGGTGTCGGCGGCAGCCTGCTGTATTTCCTCGATGGCGGTGACAAGAACTGGGATACCGATTTTGTCGCGGTTGCGACCAACACCGGGACCGATCGCCTCATTGCCATCGATCACATCTCGCAGTCGATGCCGCATGAGGAAATGTTGTCCTGGCTGCTGTTCTACACCGGAATCCTCGACCTCGGCCGGCTGCCGCAACTGGAGATCGCCGATCTGCGCGGCCTCGTGCACAGCCAGGCGCTGATCAACGCCGACGGCAGCCTGCGTATCATCCTCAACGGCTCATCGGCGATGCGGACTCAGTCGGCGCGGTTCATCTCCGAATTCTTCGGCTCGGGCGTCCAGCATATCGCGTTCATCTGCGACGACATCTTCGCCACGGTTGCCGAAATGCGCGCGCGCGGTGCGGGTTTCCTGGACATTCCCGACAATTATTACGACGATATCGAGGCCAGATACGAGCTCGATCCGGGGACGATGGCGGCGCTGCGCGCCAACCAGATTCTGTACGACCGCGATGGCGACGGCGAATTCTTCCAGGTCTATACCCACGCGGTCGAGGAGCGGTTCTTCCTGGAGATTGTCGAGCGGCGCAATTACCAGGGCTTTGGCGCCGCCAATGCTGCGATCCGGCTCGCGGCCCAGGCGCGGGAGGCGCAGGCTGCGGATATGCCGTCGCTGTGATCTGCTCACGCACGCCGAGAGATGTGGGGCCTCATGGTTCGAGACGGCGCATGCGCGCCTCTTCACCATGAGGGTCCAAAATCATGCCACTAGGAGACCTCATCCTGAGGAGCCGCGAAGCGGCGTCTCGAAGGATGGGCCGCGTATTCGATCCGACCTCAACATCAGGACCGCGCCCGCCGCACGGCATGGCGGCATGACGGAGGCGCAGTGCTCTGCGCCCCAAAATGGTATATCCGCAGAGCTTCGTACGGTGGTTTGCCCCCGCGCCAAGCATAAGATTTTGGAGGAAAAGTTCATGTCGGCTCTGCCACTGTCTGGCATCAGGATTCTCGATCTCACGCGCGTGCTGGCCGGACCCTTGTCCGCCCAGATGCTGGGCGATCTCGGGGCTGAGGTGATCAAGATCGAGCGTCCGGGGACCGGCGACGACGCCCGCGCCTTCGGCCCGCCCTATCTCACCGATCCCGACGGCAAGGCGAACCACGAAAATTCCTTTTATCTCTGCGCCAACCGCAACAAGAAGTCGGTCACCGTCAACATCGCCTGTAAGGAAGGCCAGGACATCATCCGCGGGCTGGCAAAAGACTGCGACGTCTTCATGGAGAACTACAAGGTCGGCGATCTCAAGCGCTACGGCCTCGACTACGAGGCGATCCGCAGCCTCAATCCCGGCGTGATCTACTGCTCGGTGACCGGTTTCGGCCAGACTGGGCCCTATGCGCCGCGCGCCGGCTATGACGCGATCTTCCAGGCCATGGGCGGCTTGATGAGCGTCACCGGGCACACGGACGGCGAGCCGGGGGCAGGGCCGATGAAGGTCGGGCCCTCCATCGTCGATTACATGACCGGCATGAACGCCTCGATCGGCATTCTCACCGCGCTCTACCACAGACGTGTCAACGGCGGCGCCGGCCAGCACGTCGATGTCTGCCTGTTCGATACGGTGATCGCCTCGCTGTCGCATTATGCGCAGATCTACCTCGTCAACGGCAACACGCCACCGCGCCGCGGCACCTGGGGCAATGGCGGTATGCCGGCCGGCGTGTTCCGCTGCTCCGACGGCGAGTTGATGCTGGTGGTCGGCAATGACGCGCAGTTTGCGCGCACCGCTTCCGTGCTCGGCGCGCCGCAGCTCGCAACCGATCCAAGGTTTGTCAAGAACAACGACCGCGTCATCAACGACAAGGAGATCATGGCGATCTTTGCTGGGCTGTTCCTGAAGAACAGCGTCGGGCACTGGCTGGCCGAACTGGAGAAGGCGGGTGTTCCATGCGGCCCCGTCAACGACTTCGCCCAGATGTTCGCCGATCCGCATGTCCGCGCGCGCGGCATGGAGGTGAAGGTCGAGCACCCGTTCAAGCCGCATCTTTCGCTGATCCGCAACGCGCTGAGTCTCTCGGAGACGCCGGTCACTGAGTATCGGGCGCCGCCGCTGCTCGGCGAGCATACCAGCGAGGTACTGTCATCCAGGCTCGGCTATGACGAGGCAAAGCTGGCGGAGTTGAAGGCGCACGGCGCGATCTAGGTGCTACGGTCATACTTCGACCTGTTTCGAAGTATCGAATAGGAATAACGCTTATTCTGCCGCTGTCGATCTTTATCGGGAGTGACAGATGAAACGCGAAGCGATCCGAGTCGAGCCGATTTCGTCCTTTCTCGAGCGCTGGAATGCGCCACCGGGCTCGCCGGTCACGCGGTCCGGCAACATGGTGTTCGTGTCGGGGCTGCCGCCGTTTGATCCGGAGACCGGCGAGATCAGGCCGGCATCGATCGAACGCCAGACCGAACTCGTGCTCGAGCAGATGAAGCGCTGTCTGGAGGCGGCCGGGGCGTCGCTGGATGACGTCATGAAGTGCAACATCTACTGCACGTCGGCAAGGCACTTTGCCGCGGTCAACGCGGTCTATGCGCGTTACTTCCTCACGGATCCGCCGGCGCGGATCTTCGTCTGCGTGCCGGAATGGACCGGGCCGTTCGACATCGAGATCGATTGCGTCGCGGTGACTTAGTGCTCCGAATTTCGCGTCATATCGGCAAAGTCCAATGGCCCTCATCCTGAGGAGCATCGCGCAAGCGATGCGTCTCGAAGGATGGCCGCCGGTGACGGGGCCTCGTCCTTCTCAAGGCGATGCGCAGCATCGTCCGGAGACGCTTGGCTCGCGCCAAGCTCCTCAGGATGAGGGGATAGACCGGTGATGACGCAGTAGGAGCAGCAAGGTCAGACCGCCAGCCCTATTGCAACTGGCGCGCTGCTCGCGCGCCAGTTGGCGTCCGCTCTGAAGCAGCGACTGCGCTCTGTAGCCCCATTGCCGCCACCGCCACCACGCGCTCGATCACCCCAGTGATGTCGTTGAGGTCGCATTTGCCGTCGGACAGTTTTGTCAGCCGCTCGCTTTCGCGGACGGTGTGGTGCGCCATCGCCAGCGCGAAATGCAGGCCCCAATAGAGATCGACCTCGCCGCGCTCCGGCAGCGCCCGCGCCATCGCGGCCGCGAATTTGCGCAGATGATCGATTTCCCGGTTCTTGATGCGGCGGATCGGTGGCACCGCCTCGATCGAGGCGCGGATCATGAAGCGCGCCGCGGTCGTGCGCGCGTTCTCCGGTCCCAGGCAGTCGCGCAAGGTCGGGCCGACCAGCGCGCGCAGGATGTCGCAGATGTCGGCGGTGCCGCCGCCCTTGTCCTCCGCGGCGCGCAATTCGCGCAAACGTTCGCGGTTGAGCGCGATCGAGCGGGTCACGAACAGTTCTGCGATCAGCTCGTCCTTGGAGCCGAAATGATAGTTCACCGCGGCGAGGTTGACGTTCGCCGCCGCCACGATGTCGCGCATGGTGACGTCGGAAAATCCGCGCTCGGCGTAGAGCCGCTCGGCAGCGGCGAGAATGGCTGTCCTGGTCTGGTCGCTGGCCATCGCTTCGGTTCAGCCTTGTCGTCGTCCAGGGGAGTTGCCTTTCAAACGTCTGTATGAAACTATCGTTCGAAGACGCCGGAATGTCAATGCGCGGGATTTCGCGCAATGGCATTTCGGCGGTGCAGCGGCCGGTTTCGTGATCGCGTCTCGCGAGAACGCTCTTGCGAAGCGGTCATGCCGGGGCGGAGAGTGCGGCCCAACGATTTTCCAAGAAAGACCCGAGGAGCGTCCCATGGACTTCAATTTGTCGGACAAGCAGAAGGAATGGCTGGAGCGGGTACAGAGCTTCATGACCAAGCACGTCCGCCCGGCGGTGCCGATCTACAAGCAGCAGGACGCCGAAGGCGGGCGTTGGAAGGTGATCCCGATCCTGGAGGACCTGAAGAAGAAGGCGAAGGCCGAAGGCCTCTGGAACATGTTCATGCCGCCGTCCTCGCATGAGGATGACGAGTTCCGCGGCGCCGGCCTGACCAATCTCGAATACGCGCTGCTGTCGGAGGAGATGGGGCACATCTCCTGGGCGTCCGAGGTGTTCAATTGTTCGGCGCCCGACACCGGCAACATGGAAGTGCTGATGCGCTACGCCAGCAAGGAGCAGAAGCGGCAATGGCTGCGGCCCCTGATGGATGGCGAGATCCGCTCCGCCTTCCTGATGACCGAGCCTGCGGTGGCCTCCTCCGACGCCACCAACATCGAGACCTCGATCAAGCGCGACGGTGATCATTACGTCATCAACGGCCGCAAATGGTGGTCGTCGGGCGTCGGCGATCCCCGCTGCAAGATCGCGATCCTGATGGGCAAGACCGATCCATCAGCGGCCAAGCACCAGCAGCAGTCGCAGATCCTGGTGCCGCTCGACACCCCAGGTATCATCGTCGAGAAGATGCTGCCGGTGTTCGGCTTCGACGATGCGCCGCACGGCCACGCCCAGGTGCTGCTGGAAAACGTGCGCGTGCCGGCGCAGAACATCCTGCTCGGCGAAGGCCGCGGCTTCGAGATCGCGCAAGGCAGGCTCGGTCCGGGCCGCATCCATCACTGCATGCGCACCATCGGCAAGGCCGAAGAGTCGCTGGAGAAGATGGTGAAGCGTCTCGCGTCGCGCACTGCCTTCGGCAAGAGGATCGTCGAGCATTCGGTCTGGGAGCAGCGCATTGGCGAGGCCCGCACCAACATCGAGATGACCCGGCTGCTGTGCCTGAAGGCCGCCGACATGATGGACAAGGTCGGCAACAAGGCCGCCCAGCTCGAGATCGCGATGATCAAGGTGGCGGCGCCCAACATGGCGCTGAAGATCATCGACGATGCGATCCAGGCCTTTGGCGGCGCCGGTGTCTCCGACGAGGCCGGCCTTGCCAAGGACTACGCCAACATCCGCACGCTGAGGCTCGCCGACGGTCCGGACGAGGTGCATAATCGCGCCATTGCCAGGCTCGAATTGCGGAAGTATTCCAATTCGTCGACGCATTAATGGTGCGTAGGGTGGGCAAAGCGTAAGCGTGCCCACCGCGCCACGGCGCAGTCTGAAAAGGGTGGGCACGCTTCGCTTTGCCCACCCTACACGCAAGACAATGAGGAAACCCATCGTGGCGGAAGCTGTGCGGAAGGACG
>Ga0302322_100003957_pt1 | contig 12781 bp, 14 predicted proteins | sample Fen_T0_2_FD_203757 | JGI IMG/M metagenome (GOLD analysis project Ga0302322, IMG submission 203757) | Peat permafrost microbial communities from Stordalen Mire near Abisko, Sweden - Fen_T0_2 | ecosystem: Environmental > Terrestrial > Soil > Wetlands > Permafrost | place: Sweden: Abisko...
GAGGCGGCGGATATCGTCTTCCGCTCCGGCGTGCCCATCACGATGATCGGCCTGGACGTGACCCACCAGGCGCTGCTGGACCGCGACTCCGTGGCGGCGTTGCGGGCGCTGGGTGGGACCTCGGCGCGGATCGCGGCGGAGCTGACCGAGTACGCCCTGGACCGGAACCGCGAGTGGACGGGCGCGACCACCACGGCGATCCACGACGCGGTCGCCGTCGCGCACCTGGCCTTCGGGGACCTCGTCGCCGTCGCGCCGTACCACGTGACCCTCGACACCACCAACGGCCCCGGCCGCGGTCGCACGGTCTGCGACGGCTCGCCGTACCGCCTGGCCCGCGACGGCCGGTCCGCCGATGCCGATGTCGGGATCCGGATCGACCGGTCGCGCTTCGAGCGGATCCTCATCGACGCGTTCGGCGACCTGCCGTAGTCCGGTCGTGACGGCGCCCGGGCCAGTGGCCGCGCTTCGGTACGTCGCGTTGGGCGACTCGTACACGATCGGGACCGCCGTCGATCCCGCCGAGCGCTGGCCGGAACGTCTCGCGGCGGCCCTCGGGCCGGGCGCCGGTGTGGGACCCGGGCTATCGCTCGTCGCGAACCTCGGCGTGAACGGCTACACCTCGGCCGACCTCATCCGCGAGGAGCTCCCGGCCCTGGCCGCGCTCGCTCCCGGGTTCGTGACCGTGCTCATCGGCGTGAACGACGTGGTCCAGGGCGTCGGGAACCCGACCTACGAGGCGAACGTGGTCGCGATCCTCGACGTCGTTCTCAGCCATGTCCCGGCGAGCCGGGTCGTCACCATCGCCATCCCGGACTACACGGTCACGCCGTCGGGTTCGGACTACGGCGATCCAGGCGCCCAGCACGACGGGATCGTCGCGAACAATGCGTCGATGGCGCGACTCGCGGGCGAGCGCGGGATCGCGTTCGTCGACATCTTCGATATCTCGCTCGAGGCGGCGGTCGATCGCACGTTGGTCGCAGACGATGGCCTGCACCCCAGCGGGATCCAGTACGGGCGCTGGCTGGAGCGGATCGTGCCGGTCGTGGCGAGGTCGCTGGCCTCGGGCAACGGCGACTAGGCTCGGTCCGGCCCGCCGCGCGATCCGGCCTCGGCCGCGACCAGGTCCCAGCTCCGTGGGCGCGTGAGGGCCGCCCACTCGTCGCGGATCATCGCCATCCGGACATCGTCGCTCCATCGGCCGTCCTGGAACCACGAGTGGCGCAGGACGCCCTCGCGGACGAACCCGGCCTTCGTGTACGCGGCCTGGGCACGGGCATTCCCGATATCCGTGTCCAACCAGACCCGCTCCAGCCTGAGCTGCCCGAAGGCGAAGTCGACGAGGGCGTTGACCGCATCCGTCCCGTAGCCCTTGCCCCACTGCTCGGGGTCGCCGATCGTGATCCCGAAGCAGGTCGAGCCGTGGTGCCGGTCGATGTCGAAGAGATCGGTCCGTCCGACCGGGACATCGTCGTCCAGGCGGCAGATGATGAAGGCGAAGAAGTCGTCGCCCTGGCCGGCCACGGCGGCCTCGAACCGCTGGCGGCGTCGGGCCAGGCTCCGCGGCGGTTCGCCCATGATCGAGGCGACCCGAGCGTCCTCGAACCAGCGATGGACGATCTCGACGTCGTCGGCCTCGAACGGCCGCAGGTAGACGAGGGCGCCCCGGATCTGGCGGATCGGTCGGTCGGACATGGCCGGAAGCCTAGCGCGTCCCGTGCCCGCCCTGCAGTTCGTGGAGCCGCTCGTCGCTGATCCCGAAGTGGTGCGCGATCTCGTGGTAGACGGTGTCGGTCACCCGCGCCTCGAGCGCCTCGAGGGTAGGGGAGTGGCGCAGGAGTGGGCCCCGGAAGAGCGTGATCTTGCTCGGCACCATCGCGGCATCCGCGCCGTAGGCGGTCCGCGGGACGCCCTGGTAGAGGCCGTACAGGCCGCGAGCGCCGACGGACGCGAGCTGACCCGGCGTCGCCTCCTCCTCGATGACGATCGCGACGCTGCCGAGCTGGTCGCGAAAGACCGCCGGCAGGCTCTCGAGCGCGTCGATGACCATCTCCTCGATGTCCGGTCCGGGTTCGGCGCTGACCCACATGCCCGGACCATACCCGGTCGGGGCGAAAGCGGCGCCGGGCGACGTCTATGCCGGCCGGCGCGGCTACCATCGAGTCCGGGCGCTGTCGATTTCGGACGTGCCCCGTTCGATGGTTGGATAGGAGCCGGTTCGGGTCGGTCGAGAAGGCCGGACGCCAGGGTCCGAGAGCGAGCAGGAGCAGACCATGCGGTTCTTCATGTACACCCTGGGCGACGAGAGCATCCCGATGCCGCCCCCGACCCCGGAACTGATGGCCGAGATGGGCGCGTTCATGGAAGACGCGTTCAAGTCCGGTGCCTTGATCCAGACCGGCGGCTTCGCCCCGAGCGCGATGGGTGCCAAGGTCGACCTGGCGAACGGCGCCTACACGGTGACGGACGGGCCTTTCTCCGAGGCCAAGGAGCTCATCGGGGGTTGGGCGCTCATCGAGGCGGCCTCCAAGGAGGAGGCCATCGGTCATGCGAAGCGGTTCCTCGGGATAGTCGGTGGCGGCGAAGCCCGCATCCGCCAGGTCTTCGGACCGGAGGATGGCGCACCGCGCTGACCCGGCCCATCGGGGCTCGCGCCACCGCTCAGTGATCGGCGCCGGCCGAGCTCGTGGCAGGTGGCACGAGTCCGCAGTCTGGCGTGGTGCACAGGTCGAGTCCCAGTTCGGCCAGCCCTTCGGCCAGCGGCGTGAATCCCAACCAGCCACCGAAGCTCCGACTGGTCACCCCGGCGGGGATCCCGCGGACCAGGACCGCCCCGCCGGAGTCCCCGGTGTCGACCTTGATCTGGGCCGCGATCATGCACGGGAAGTACATCCCGTCACCGTCATGGAGGTTGTCGCCCTTCTCCGCCACCGTTCCGCTGCGGTACAGGTTGCGGCCGTCGATCTCGACGGCGTCGCCGATCGCGATGTCGGCGCAGGCGAGCGGCCGGGTCCCCGGCGGGATCACGCGGTAGCCCGCCGTCCCCAGGTCGACGACGTTCAGGTGCCCCCACGGGATCCGGTCCGTGGCGACCACCAGGTAGTTCAGATCGGAGGCCGCACAGGTCTTTGCCGCGTACGGGCACGTGGCATCGCGAGCGGCAGGCCCGAACACGCCACGGACCGTCGTCCCGTCCGGGTCGTAGGCAGTCGTGCCTTCGCTCGTGCAGTGGCCCGTCGAGGTGAGCACGATGGTGTCCCCGTGGCGAGCGTAGAACCCGCCGGAACACGCCCCCCAGAGCTGTTGGCCGGCGAGGACCGGCGGGTCGTAGACCGCCGTCGTGCGCCGCGGTCGCGTGACGGCGCTCGTGATCGTGAAGACGACGATCCCCAGCAGGATCCCCAGGAGGATCGTGACGAGCAGGCGTGCCGGACCATGCCGCCGGACCGTCATCCCTCGGTACCGTCCTGGAAGACGACGTAGGGCACCTCGGTCAGTGCGGCCTGATAAGCGGCGCGGTCCGCCTCGATCCGGACGGGCAGGACGTCGTCGGCGACCCGCCGCAGGGTGATGCCGATACGGCACTCGAGCGGCCGATCGATACCGTCGATCGGCTCCGCGACGAGCTCGGCTATCCGCTTGGCCAGGATCGCGGCGTCGCTCTCGTGGAGTGGCTCGAGGATCTCGATGAGGAATTCGTCGCCTCCGGACCGAAACACGCGCAGCGGGGCGAGACCGTCGCGGAGCCGTCCAGCGACGACACGCAACACGCTGTCGCCGACCAGATGACCGAAGTCGTCGTTCACCCGGTCTCGGAAGTGGAGCAGGTCGACGACGCCGATCGCCGACCCACGCGGTATCGCCTCGATGGCGGAGCGGGTGCCGAGGCCCGTTAGCGCATCCGCAGACTTCGGACCGCATTCGGTTTGCCACGACCAACGGCGGAACAGCCTCTCGATCATGTCTCGGCGCAGACCCCTCCCTGCTCGCGCGCAGGGTCCATTGGCACCAGCGGGGTAGTCACGACCTTCATCGACGAAGCATCGTCTCGACCCGCGCCAGATTCCAGATGCCGTTGGTACGGGGTCTGCTCGTGGCCGTCGCGTGGTTCGCGATGTTGCGCAATTCGCATAAGGTCGTCCGATCCCGACCACGCGGCGCCCGCAGGGAGCCCAGGCGCTGCCCCCCGGGGCTACCATTACCCTCCCGATGACCATCGCCCCGAACGACTTCACGCATCTCCACGTCCACTCCGAATTCAGCCTGCTCGACGGCCTCGGCCGGATCACGGAGCTGGTCGATGCGGCGGCCCAGGCGGGCATGGATTCGATGGCGGTCACGGATCACGGCGCCCTCTACGGCGCCGTCGCCTTCTACCAGGCGGCGAAGGCCAAGGGCATCAAGCCGATCATCGGGGTGGAGACCTACGTGGCGCCACGTTCGATGACCTCGAAGGAGGGCAAGGCCGATAGTCAGCCCTTCCACCTGATCCTGCTGGCGAAGGACTACCACGGCTACCAGAACCTGTGCCGGCTCGTCACCGACGCCCACATCGACGGGTACTACTACAAGCCGAGGATCGACCACGAGCACCTCGCGAAGTACAGCGAGGGACTGGTGGGCCTCTCGGCGTGTCTTGGGGGCGAGGTCGCCAAGGCCCTCGAGGTCGACGACTGGGAGCTCGCCCGGAAGGTCGCCGGCGAGTACGGCGACATCTTCGGCAAGGACCACTTCTTCCTCGAGCTCCAGGACCACGGCCTCGCCGAGCAGCGTCGGCTCAACGAGCAGCTCCTGCGCCTGGCGCCCGAGGCGGGCCTGCCCCTCGTCGTCACCAACGACCTCCATTACGTCCGCGAGGACCAGTCCGAGGCGCACGACGTGCTCCTGTGCGTCGGGACCGGCAACAACCTCGACACGCCGAACCGGCTTCGCTTCGAGACGCACGAGTTCTACGTGAAGTCGGCGGCGCAGATGGCCGCACTCTTTCCGGACCAGCTGGACGCGGTGCGCAACTCGCGCCGGATCGCCGAGATGACGGAGCTGGACCTGCCGCTCGGCACGCTCCGGATCCCGCACTTCCCGGTCCCGGACGGTCACACCGTCGACAGCTGGCTGCGCGAGGAATGCCAGCGCGGCCTCGAGCGCCGCTACGGGACGGTCACGCCCGAACTCCAGCAGCGCCTCGACTACGAGCTCGGCGTCATCATCTCGATGGGCTACCCGGGCTACTTCCTCATCGTCGCCGACTTCATCCGGTTCGCCCGCGAGCAGGGCATCCAGACGACCTGCCGAGGCAGCGCGCCCGGATCGATCGTCACCTACACGCTGGGCATCACCCCGGTCGACCCGATCCTGTACCAGCTCCCGTTCGAGCGGTTCCTGAACCCGGACCGGGTGACGATGCCGGACATCGACGTGGACTTCGAGGACGGCCGACGGGAAGAGGTCATCGCCTACGTCGGGCGCAAATACGGCCAGGACCACGTCGCCCAGATCATCACCTTCGGCACCATGCTGGCCCGGGCCGCCATCCGCGACGTCGGACGCGTCCTGGGGCACTCCTACGGCGAGGTGGATCGCATCGCCAAGGCGATCCCGAACCAGCTCGGCATCAAGCTGGACGAGGCGATCGAGACCTCGGCCGACCTGCGCGGGATGGTCGAAGGCGACCCGGCCGTCAAGCGGATCATCGACTTCGCCCGGCACCTCGAAGGGGTCGCCCGCAACGCGTCCACCCACGCCGCCGGCGTCGTCATCAGTCGCGAACCCCTCACCGAGCTCATGCCGCTCCAGAAGGCGACGAACTCCGACGGGCTGATGACGCAGTACGAGATGCACGCGATCGAGGCGCTGGGGCTGCTCAAGTTCGACTTCCTGGGCCTGTCGAACCTGACGATCCTGCGCCAGGCGGTGGACACGGTGAAGGCCGAGCGCGGCACCGTCATCGACCTCGACGACATCCCGCTCGACGATGGCAAGACGTTCGAGCTGCTGGCATCGGGCGAGACGACCGGCATCTTCCAGCTCGAGTCGGCGGGGATGCGGCGGTACATCCGCGAGCTGCGACCGACGTCCGTCTACGACCTCGCCGCCATGGTCGCGCTCTATCGCCCCGGCCCGATGGACAACATCCCGGCCTACATCCGGCGCAAGCACGGCCAGGAGGCCGTGACGTACCTCCACCCGTTGCTGGAGCCGTACCTGGAGAAGACCTACGGGATCTTCGTGTACCAGGAGGACATCATGTCCGCGGCGATGGCCCTCGGCGGCTTCACCGGCCCCGAAGCGGACACGCTGGGCTACGCCATCCGCAAGAAGAAGTCCGCGGTGCTGCGCGCCCAGAAGGAGAAGTTCGTCACCCAGGCTGCCGAGCGTGGGGTGCCCGCCAAGACCATCGACGACGTCTTCGCCGCCTTCGAACCCTTCGAACGCTACGGCTTCAACAAGGCCCACGCGACCTGCTACGGCCTCATCGCGTACCAGACCGCGTACATGAAGGCGAATTACACGGTCGAGTACATGACGAGCGTCCTGACCGCCTTCCGCTCGAACGAGGAGAAGGTCGCGGCGGCCGTGGCCGAGTGCCGCCGGATGGGGATCGAGGTCCTCCCGCCGGATATCCACTCGAGCCACGTGGAGTTCACCGTCGAAGGCGAGGCGATCCGGTTCGGCCTGCTGGCCGTGAAGAACGTCGGCGAGAGCGCCATCGAATCGATCATCGCCGCGCGCGACGACGGCGGCCCGTTCACGTCGCTGACCGACTTCTGCACCCGGATCGACCTGCGCCTGTGCAACCGCAAGGTGCTGGAGGCCCTGGCCAAGGTGGGGGCGCTGGACGCCTTCGGGCATCCGCGCCAGATCCTCGACGGCCTCGACGACGCCGTCCTGGCCGCCCAGGCCACCCAGCGCGACCGGATCAGCGGTCAGACGTCGCTCTTCGACATGGGGGCCGCGGATGCGGCCTCCCTCGTGCGGCCGCTGCCGGACGCCCCCGAGGCGCCGATGCGCGAGCGACTCCGCTGGGAGAAGGAACTGCTGGGGCTGTATCTCTCGGAACACCCGATGGGCGAGGTCGCGGCCCAGGTCGGCCAGTTCGTGAACGCCTACTCCGGCGACCTGACGGACGAGTCGCTCGAGGGCCAACGGATCGTGGTCGGCGGGATCGTGACCGGGATCCGGACCGTCATCACGAAGGCGAAGGCGACGATGCTGATCGTGACGATGGAGGACCTGCAGGGCACCATCGAGGTCGTGGTGTTCCCGCGCCTGTACGAGCAGACCGGGCCCATCTGGCGGGACGGATCGATCCTGCTGGTCGCGGGTCGCGTCGACCATCGGGGCGAGGAGGTCTCGCTCCTGGCGGATCTGGTCGCCGAGTGGGACGACGCGGTCGTCAAGGGCCCCGAGGCCTTCGCCCGGGACGTTGCGGCCGGCGATCGCGGCACGCGCCGCAAGGGTCCGCCGTGGGCCAACGGCAATGGCAATGGGAATGGCAGCGGGAACGGGAACCGGCCCGCGGGCGGCCCCAGCGGGGCGCCCGTACGACCGATGGTCGCGGTCGGGCCCGGTCCCGGCCCGACGGGGGACGGCAGCGCACCGGTCGTCCCGATCCCGGCCGTCTCACCGCTCCGCGCCGAGGCGCGCCCCGCGGAGTCGGGCGCGAGCGTGGCGCCGCCTTCGACGGTGACACCGCCCGCTCCCTTCGCGCCGGCAGAGCCCATCCCGACCTACGTCGATACGCCCGGGATCGCCGCGATGGATCCGGACCGTGACGAGGACCCGGCCGTCCCCGACGAGGCACGCGCCCGGATCGTCGCCGACGCGACGTCCGACGTGGCGGTCGATGCGGGCCCAGCGACGATCCTGCATGTCCGGTTCGGGCCGCATGCGCCGTCCGATCGCGTCATCGGGGCGATGGAGACGATCAAGGCGCTCCTCCGCGATCACCCGGGGGCGACCCGCGTGGTGATCCATGTCCCGGGTCCGAGTGCGGGCACGGCCCTGCCGATGGAGCTTCGACGGGGAGTGGCCTACGACCCGGAACTGGTGGCTGACGTGCGGCGACGGCTCGGGGACGGGCTCGTGGAGTTGTCGCTCGTCAGCGGCGCATGAGCTCGTTGATCGCCGGCTCGGTGCCCTGCCAGCGGCTGATCTCCTCGGTCGCGAACCGCCCGTAGTAGTTCAGGAAGTGGCCGCCGCTCGCCTGGAGCGCGGCCACGACCGCCGCCTTGCGTTCGTCGCCCCGCACCCTGACCATCACGACCGCCCCGCCGGCCCGGACCGCCTGTTCGTAATGGGCGAAATCGACGAGCTGGTCCATCATCGTGAAGTCGAGGATCCGCCGGACCCGGGCACCGATCCCGTTCGCGGCGCCGCTCCCGTCGAGGCGATTCGCGCCCTCCTCGCCGCGAAGGACGGTGATGTCCCGATCGACGATCCCGAGGCCGCGGATCGCGCTCGCCGCCTCGGCGGCTCCGCCGGCATGGCGGAATGCGCCGAGCAACCGGTCGACCGGATAGCCGATGAATCGGCCGGGGCCGCTCACGGGGCGGGATCCAGGGCCACCACGATCGCCGACCACGGGCAGAACCGGGCTCCGTCGAAGGTGCCGTTCTCGATGGCCTCGGGTGTCCCCTGACAGCTCGAATCCGTCACGTCGTCGAATCGGAAGTCGGCCGGGTCGATGGACCACGACCAGCCGGTGTTCACCCCGGTCTCGTGCAGGATCTTGCCGTTGGGGATCGACGGCGCATCCTCGCCCTTGGACAGCCTGGTCACGATGTCGAGGGTCTTCGCGTCCGTGACGAGGACCTTGTAGTGCGAGCCACCGGTCACCTCGAATGTGACGACCTTCGCAGCCGGCGGCGCCGCTTCGGACGCGCACGCGGAGACGGCGAACGTCAGACCGACGGCGAGGGCGGCGATCCGGACGGCGAGGCGTCGAGCCACGAGTGTCAGCTCGGGCTCGCCAGCCGGCGCATCTGCTGGATCGCCGACATCTGATCCGCGAATTCGGCGCGCATGGTGGCCAGCGTCGCCGAGTCGATGTCGAGCTCGTTCGCGATCTCATCGGCCACGGCGCTTTCCGCGGCGGTGATGCTGCCGTCGGCCGCCTCGATCAGGAAGCACGTCCGCAGGACGTTGAGGCGCTGGTCCTCGGTGGCAAGGCTCTTGAACTCACGGGTGACGACGTAGTCCTCCGTGCCGCCGACCGTCTTGGCCTGGAGCTTGGCCATCTCGACCACGAGGATCGCCGTCGCTTCATCGAGGGCATCGTCGCGTTGCAGGGCGGTCTCCATGACGGCCGTCTCCTGGTCGCTGATCTCGAAGTCCGCGTTGGCGGCCCGGGCCAGGATGTATGCGGCCGAGGCCACGAAACGGGCCTGTTCCGGCGGCATCGCCTCGAGCTTGCCGACGATGCGCCGGACCGTGGCGGTGTCGCCGGCGGGATCGACCGGGGTCGGGGCCGGGCGCGGCGCGATGTCGGACGAGGACGGGGCGGCGGGCTGATCGCCTTTGCCGAAGAACCGATCGAACATGAGACTCCTCTGCGTCGTGCCTGGTCCTACCAGCGTTCGTAGGCGGGATGATCCGGACCGACCGCCACGAACGTCGCGTGACACGTCGCGGTCACGATACCTCCACTCACGAGTTCGGCGTCGACGACGACCTTGCGGCCATCGACGGCGACGGGCCAGGCGCGAAGGCGGACAGGCGCATCGATCGGGGTCGGGCGCCGGAATCGGACGCTCATCTCGGCCGTCACGCAGCCCGGTGGTCCGGCAGCGCCATCGGCATGCATGAGGTGGATCGCGGCGACCCAGTTCGAGTGGCAATCGAGCAGCGTCCCGATGATGCCGCCGTTCAGGATGCCGTCGAAGGCCACATGGTGGGGGAGCGGCTGCCAGTCGGCGACGAGTTCGCCGGGGAGGGTGCCCGGCACGTCCGGGTCGGCTTCGAAGCTGGCGATCCGGAGTCCGAGTTCGTTGGCCGGTCCGCACCCGAAGCACGTCGACCCGGGGCTAAAGCGCTGCTGGAGGCCGGCGTCGGACACGCCAGCGAGTCTACTGGCCGGAGATCCCGGCGATCCACCCGTCGGGGCCGAGGGCCACCGGGACGCTCAGGCCGCCGCCGCCGGCGTCGAAGGTGACCCAGTAGCTGTCCGGTGGTGCCGAGACACACGGCGCAGGCGGAGCGCACCAGGCGCGCGTCGAGCCCGGCGCCACGAAGATCTCGGTCGTCGGGTTCGACGGGTCCTCGGCCCCGCCGGCGGTGGCCGCGACGACCGCGAAGCAGGTCGCGAGGTCGGCCGCGAGCGGACCGCAGTGGATGGCGAGCGGCACCCGCGTCGCGGCGATCGTGGGTGCGGCGGATGGCGACGGCGTGGGGGAGGCCTCGGCAATGACCTGGGACGGATGGGGTCCGAAAGCTCCGACCACGAGTGCGCCGGCGATGAACGCGACCGCCGCGACGGCGAGCAGGACGATGGCCCTCGAGGGCTGGCTCGTGATCCGGACAGGCTCGATGTCGTTCACGCGCCGTAGACGACAGACGGCGGTCCGATGTGACATGGGCGTCGAGCTGGACCCGTCAAATGACCATCGGATTGGTGCCGGAGTCGGGACTTGAACCCGAACCCTCTTGCAAGGAACGGTGTTTGAGACCGTCGCGTCTGCCGATTCCGCCACTCCGGCCGAGGGCGCCGAGCGCATCGTAGCGCCTCGCCGCTGGTAGATACTTCGGCGCTGACGGGTCGGCGTCGCCGCCAGCGTGCCTGTCCGGCGCGGTATCGCCACAGATCCCTCGTGGACCCACGACCAGACTGCAGATAAGGCTTGTTCCGGCGCGGGTCCATGCTCGTTCGTGTGAAACCCGCGCCTGAGAGTGATGCCTCGGCCGAGTGACGCCTCGGCCGAGTGGCGGCCGGGCCAGTCCGAGCCCGGGTCCTCGGGCAGCCCGGGGAACCGCATGTCGCGCAGCGGCGTCTCGCCGGGGACCGATGCTAGACTCGCCGCGCCTCACGATCGCCATCCGGAGGGACCCCCAGACCATGGAGGGCCTTCGCTCGACGACGGTCGCCGACGACCCCGTCCAGCGCCGAGATCTCATCCTCATCGAGCAAGCCCGCGACGGGGACCTCGGTGCCTTCAACGACCTGGTCGTGCTCTATCAGGACCAGCTGTACGCGCTCGTCGTACGCATGGTCCCGGACCGCGACCAGGCCGCCGATGCCGTCCAGGAGGCGTTCTTCTCCGCATTCCGCAACCTGAAGTCGTTCCGTGGCGGGAGCGTCAAGTCCTGGTTGAACCGGATCTGCGTCAATGCGGCGATGGACGCCCAGCGAGCCAAGAAGCGCCGGCCCGTCCAGCCGTACCCGGAACTGGACGACGAGAGCTGGCAGCCACCGGCCGGCGAGAGCGCCGATCCCGAGCGGACCGCCGTCGCGGCCGAACGGACCCGAGCCCTTTCTGCGGCCCTGGCGACCATCACCGACGACCAGCGCACCGCGATCGTCCTGTTCGACATCGAAGGCTACGACTACGCCGAGATCGCCGAGATGACCGGGGTCTCGCTCGGGACCGTGAAGTCGCGGATCCATCGTGGCCGGCTCGCGTTGCGGGACCTGATGGAAGGCCGGATGGAGCTGTTCCGTGGCTGACGATCGATCCATGCCGGCGCCGCAGGGACCCGCGTCGGAACCGACGGCGACGAGCGGTCGTCTTGGAAGCGACATGACGACACCTGCCCCCGACCACGCCACGCACGACCCGCTGCTCATCGCATCCCATCTGGACGGGACGCTCGATGCCCGCGAGGCGACCCTCGTCCACGAGTGGCTCGCCACCTGCGAGCCCTGTGTGGAGCTGCGCGCCGACCTCGTGGCGATCGCCGCGGCCACCCGAACTATGGCCATGCCGACGCGACCGCGCGACTTCACCCTGACCGCGGCGGACGCCGAACGGGCGCGAGGCCGGGGCTGGCGCCGCGTGCTGGCGGCCATCGCCTCACCGCGGGACCGCGTGACACGCCCCCTGGCGGTCGGCCTGACGACGCTCGGGCTGGCCGGTCTCCTGCTCGCCAACATCCCGACGGCGTCCCTCTTCGGCGGTGCCGCCAGTGCCGGTGCCACGAGCGACGGGGCCACAAGCTCCCAGGTCGAGATGAACGGGGTCGACGCCGGAGCCGGTGCCGCCGCGTCCGCTCCCGTCGGGGCGGCTCCCCTCGTCCCGAACGCGGCCGCGACCTCGGACGGCTACGGACAGGTCGCCCCGGAGTCCAGCCCGATCCGCGACACGGCCGGTGGCGAGTCCGGCAAGGGGACGGACAAGGTCACCGGCGGCGACCACCTCGGTGCGACCCCGCCGGCCGCCACCGGGCCATCGATCCTGATCGCGGCATCGATCCTGATGCTTGCGGCCGGTGTCGCTCTGGCCCTCCTGCGCTGGGGCGCGCGTCGCCTGGGAGACGGCTGAGCGAGGACGCGACGAGGCGCGTCCGGGTCGAAGAGACGGACCTGCCGTCGGTGGGGTGATGGTCGCGGGTACACTGCAACCTCCTCCATTGATCGCGATCATGCACCCCTGAGGCTTGCCGATGGAACGCCTGATGCTGCTCGACGGCAACGGGCTCATCTACCGCGGATACTTCGCCCTCCCGCCCCTCACCACGTCGAAGGGCGAGCTCGTCAACGCGGTCTTCGGGTTCTGCAGCATCGTGCTTCGGGGCATCGCCGACATCAAGCCGGACTACGTCGCGGTCGCGTTCGATCTCCAGGGTC
>Ga0302322_100003958_pt1 | contig 12780 bp, 14 predicted proteins | sample Fen_T0_2_FD_203757 | JGI IMG/M metagenome (GOLD analysis project Ga0302322, IMG submission 203757) | Peat permafrost microbial communities from Stordalen Mire near Abisko, Sweden - Fen_T0_2 | ecosystem: Environmental > Terrestrial > Soil > Wetlands > Permafrost | place: Sweden: Abisko...
ACTTTAAAGCGAAACTGGTTACAGATGTTTACGCTTCTTTCCGTGCATCAAAAGCCATTACATTTTTTGTGGGGGTAGATAATGTGTTTAATGTGCATCCTAACCTGGGTGTAAACCAACAGGCTAAGGGATGGTTTGGCGATAATGAATCAGGTGGCCCATGGGATTCTGTTCAAATGGGCTTCAATGGCATGAGGATGTTTGGTAAAGTGTCATTCAATTTTTAAATCTTTTTAAGAAAGATATTTTGTAGGGTTGACAGTTTTAAAAGCTGTCAACCCTTTTAAATTAAAAACTAATTATGAAAAAATATTTCTGCCGGCTTATCGTCGTTTTTATTTTCCTGGTACTAACAAATACTTCTTTTGCTCAAAATAAGATTGTTGTATTTCAATCTGATTTTGGCTTGAAGGATGGTGCTGTATCAGCCATGAAAGGTGTTGCTATCGGTGTTTCACCCGATCTTAAGTTATTTGATCTCACACATGAAATACCGGCCTACAATATCTGGGAAGCTGCTTACCGGCTTGAACAAACAGTTATGTACTGGCCTGCAGGTACGGTGTTTGTTTCGGTTGTTGACCCGGGAGTGGGCACCAACAGAAAATCAGTTGTGCTGAAGACAAAGAGTGGGCATTTTATTGTTACACCCGATAACGGCACATTGACGTTAATTTCAGAATCTTTAGGCATTGAAGCTATCAGGGAAATTGATGAAGCAGTGAACCGCAGGAAGGGCTCAGAGAAATCGTACACATTTCATGGACGTGATGTGTATGCCTACACAGCTGCAAGGCTTGCAGCCGGCACCATTTCATTTGAACAGGTTGGCAAAACATTGCCGAATGAAGTGGTAAAGATCCCATACCAGAAAGCAGTATTGGAAAATAAAAAGATCAAAGGCACCATTTCGATACTTGATATACAGTATGGCAATATATGGACAAATATCCCTGCGGAACTTTTTAATGAATTACAGGTGAAGATCGGCGATAAAGTACATGTTGTAATTTATCAAAACAAAATAAAAAAGTACGAAGGCGACATGCCTTACACCGAAACCTTTGGCGCAGTTGCAAAAGGTAAGCCACTTGCTTATCTCAACAGCCTGTTACAACTTTCATTTGCATTGAATATGGGTAATTTCTCTGCCGTGCATAAAGTTTACAGTGGCAACGATTGGACGGTAGAAATAACAAAAGCAGTCCGGTGAAATTAAAAAATCATGTTAAATACGGATAAATTTATAGTTGAGCGCCAGCCGATTCAACAATATTTGGTTCTTATTTTAGTTTAAAAATATATCTTGATGAAAGGTTTATACACCTGAAAACTATTTGTCACCAAAAGAATACTATGAAAAGTAACAAAATCTTAAAAAGGACTGCTGCATTTTTCGGCAACATTTTCGGTTCATGTACTTTATTTTTAGTTATTGCATTTAGTTCATGTATTAAGGATCCTGCCGGAGGTGGCGGAACAGGAGGAGGTGGTGGTGGAGGTACCGGCGGTGGCGGAGGATCAACTCCGCTTGCCGAAAGGATAATTATGGACACGGCATTCGGAGCAGATCCACAACAAAAAATGGATATTTATTTGCCTGCCGGCCGTACAACAGCCACCAAGGTCATTGTACTTATACACGGCGGAGCCTGGGAAGCCGGTGATAAAGTTGATATGAATTATTATAAAAACCTGCTGCGTGCAAAATGGCCCGAAGCTGCCATTGCCAATATCAACTACAGGCTTGCAAGCAACGCAAACAATATCCATCATACACAGATCATGAACGATATTACTACGGCTGTGAACATGATGGTTAATAACAAAAGCAGCTTCGTAGTTTCAGATACATTAACGATGGTAGGAGCCAGTGCAGGGGCACATCTGGCTATGTTATATACATATGCACATAACACAAATGGGTATGTAAGGGCTGTTGCAGATTTCTTTGGCCCTGCCAAATTAAGCGATTGGAGCTGGTACAATACATTTAATATTTTCCTGGGAAAATCGATCAGTGATATTCTTAAACAATATAACGGGTCACCGTGGGATGTTCCTTTGTATGATTCAAACAGTCCGCAGTTGGTTGCTACAGCGCAAACAAAACCAACTATTATTTTTCATGGAACCATTGATGTGATCGTGCCGCTGTATCAAAGCCAGCAGTTAAGAGCAAGGTTAAATACATTGGGTGTGCCCAATGAGTACTATGAATATTTAGACGGGCATGGATTTAATAATAGCAACACCGATGATGCTATGAATAAGACGGTTACATTTTTAAAAGCGCATTTAAGATAAGCAGCGGTAGAAATATATTTGTATTATGAGAAGACTTACAATGTTGATTGGTTTCGTACTGGGTAGCTTGCTGCTTCATGCACAAAAAAACTATGCTGTTGGGGTAATGGATTCAAGGAACGGAAAGCCAATTGTGGGTGCTTCTGTAAAAATCATGTCAACCGGTATAATCAGCACTACCAGCGAGAGTGGTAATGTGGTCATGTTGATCTCTCCCGATGATTCACTGATGATAACTGCCAAAGGGTATAAAGACAGGAAACTGTTAATGGCAGGTCAGTTTATAGCTTTAAGTATCATCCTGGATCCTGCACCCATTGAAGATAAAATTGCTTCCAAACCAAAGAAGAAAAAATCATTCCATCAAAAACAAATGAGTTTTAAGTAATAATGTTGAATGAAAAAAGCAGTGTTGTAATAAACAATAATGACAGGCCCGCCAGAAAAAAAACATCTGCAATATTCTCCAGTCTCCCGCTTTTTTTAATGGAGCCTCTAATGGATAAAAAAGAAAGGATGCAAGCCGCCATGAAGAATATGATGGCAACTGTAGTTAACTCATCAATAATTGTTTTACCCGAAATATTCAACAGCTTAAGAGACGTAAGTACCACAAAGCAAAGCCCCAGTAAATTAGAAGATGCATTTAAAATATGCGGTGATTTGTCTTTTTCGTTTTCCATTCAACTTATTTTTATTCTTTCTTATGATCTTTCAACGCCCTGCGCCAGAGATGGGTATAGCGCATTATAAACTGCCCTTTTTCCCTTACAGATTCCATTAATACATTGTAAGGAAAACCTGTGTAATAACTATCTGAACTAATTTTTTCCCATTTAGTGAACTTATTGTTAAACGATTCCCGGATAGACTTCTGCAGGCAAGAATCGCAGGAAAAAATAACCTCTTGTTTTATACAAACGTTTCTATCGTTAAAATAAAAAACATTAGTTGCTGGTAAAGAAAGAGAGTCGTTTAAAATATATGTAACTGTGCTATCGGTTTCTGCAAACGAATATTTACGGTTATATTCTTCATAATAATTCTCCACGTTCTTTTTTATTTTAGACCGTTTATTTGAAATATAATACTGCGAAAATGAAGTGTAACAGCTTACAGCTAAAACAACGAAAAGGAAAAACTTCTTCATTGAGATATTTATTGTTTTCCGGGATATGCTTCCAACGCTTTCTCAAGGCAATCCATTGCTGCATTAATTGCATCCACATTAATTACATAAGCCAGGCGTACTTCCTGTTTGCCAAGGCCGGGTGTGCTGTAAAAACCGGTGGCAGGCGCCAGCATTACCGTTTGGTTATTATAGTTAAAAGATTCAAGCAGCCACTGGCAAAATTTATCTGAATCATCAATGGGTAATTTAGCCATGGCGTAAAATGCACCGCCGGGATTGGGACAAAAAACACCCGGAATTGCATTTAATCTTTTTACGATTGTATCACGACGTAATTTATATTCGGCCCTGGTGCCGTTAAAATAATCGGCTGGCAAATCAACAGCTGCTTCGCCTAAAATTTGTGCAAAGGATGGCGGACTTAATCTTGCCTGTGCAAGTTTCATCGTAGCATCCAGTAGCGCTTTATTTTTCGTAACAAAGGCGCCAATGCGGCCACCACAGGCACTATAACGTTTGCTGATGGTATCCATCAAAACAACATTATCATCAACGCCAGTTAAATGCATAGCACTTGTATGAGTGCCTTCGTAACAAAATTCACGGTAAGCTTCATCAGCAAATAAATACAGGTTGTATTTGGTAATAAGCTGTTTTAAAATTTCCATTTCGGCTGCACTGTATAAATAACCGGTTGGGTTATTGGGATTGCAGATAACGATTGCCCTTGTTTTTGGGGTGATGGATTTTTCAAAATCTTCAATAGGAGGCAATGCAAAACCGGTTTCAATGGAAGAAGTGATGGGCTTTACAATAACACCCGCTTCCACAGCAAAGCCATTATAGTTAGCATAAAATGGTTCGGGTATGATCACTTCATCGCCCGGATCCATACAGGCCATAAAACCAAAAATGATGGCTTCGCTGCCGCCGGTAGTGATGATGATCTGCTCATGCGTTACATCAATACCAACTGTTTTATAATACTGCACTAATTTTCTGCGATAGCTTTCATTGCCGGCACTGTGGCTGTATTCCAGTACCTTAAAATCAGAGTGACGAACGGCATCCAGGCATTGCGGAGGCGTCTCAATATCAGGCTGGCCAATATTTAAATGATACACTTTGGTTCCTCTTTTTTTTGCTGCTTCGGCATAAGGAACTAATTTTCTGATGGGAGATGCAGGCATTTGGTTGCCGCGGTTACTGATTTTTAGCATAGTGCAAATATAAGTTGAAAGCTGTTTTGAACAGGCAATCTCTCCGGCAAATTGTAAATGACTATTTTTGCCAATATGCAAATTTTTACTATCAGCAGCCGCATCATCATTACATGCAGCAACCGTCTTTCTCCTTTTTTACAACTGGAAGTAGCAGCACTGGGTTTTAAACCCGAACGGGTTTTTAAAACCGGTGTAGAACTGAAGGGCACTTTGCAGGATTGCATAAAGCTGAATCTGAATTTGCGTTGCGCCAGCCAGGTATTATTTTCGTTGCAGGAATTTAAGGCTGAAAATGCAGATGATCTTTACGAAATACTGCTAGATTTTCCCTGGGAAGATGTATTAACAGTAGATGGTTATTTTTCCATCAGCAGCAATGTAAGCAATGATACCATCAACAATTCTTTATTTGCCAATGTAAAAGTAAAAGATGCAATTGTTGATCGATTCCGCAACAAAACCGGAGAACGCCCCAACTCCGGCCCCGAGCTTGACAAGACCGTTATTCATTTATACTGGAAGGAATCTGTTGCTGAAATTTTTATTGATACCTCCGGCGAAACTTTATCCAAACATGGTTATAGAAAAATACCCGGTAAAGCACCCATGCTGGAATCATTGGCTGCGGCCACTTTGCTGGCAACTAAATGGGACAGGAAATCTACATTCATAAATCCCATGTGCGGGTCCGGAACGGTAGCCATTGAAGCGGCTTTACTGGCTACCAACCGCAAACCCGGACTGCTGCGTTTTAATTACGCCTTCATGCACCTGGTGGGGTATACCGAGGAGATGTACAATGTTGAGTTTAAAAAACTGGAGCAGCAGGTTATTGATGCGCCGGGGTTAAAGATCATTGCCACAGATATCAGCGAAGATGCAGTGAATATTTCTAAAGTAAATGCAGGTATTGCCGGCGTGGAAGAATTTATTGAATTTGCAGTTTGCGATTTTGAAGAAACAAATATCCCCGAAGGAGAAAATGGCGTTGTTTATTTTAATCCCGAGTATGGCGACCGGCTGGGAGTAGAAGCTGATCTGGAAATTACTTACAAACGATTGGGTGATTTTTTAAAGAAGAAATGCAAGGGCTACTTTGGGTATATTTTTACCGGTAATTTAGAGCTTGGCAAGAAGATCGGGCTAAAACCAAACCGGCGAATTGAGTTTTACACAAGTAAGATAGACTGCCGGCTGTTTGAGTATGAACTATATAGCGGAAGCAGGGAGAAGCAGGAACCTGCTGTTAATCAGTAGGTTAACTACTAAGTAAGTAAAATTTCGTAATTTTTATTTCGGGTTAAAATTCTCACAAATTCATTGCTGGTTCATTACGTGCCGAAAAGTTTACGACTCTTTATTCCTGATATACACCAACTTTATCCCTGCCTTATCCGTCTCCCTTTTATCTATTTCAAATTGTGGTGATGATTTTATCAGCGGCGTTAATTTTTGAAAACCATAATTTCTCGGATCAAAATTGGGTTGCTTCTTCAAGATCAAATTCCCAACATCCCCTAAAAATGCCCAGCCGTTTTCATCAGCAAGATCATTGATCGTATGTGCAATTAACTTCAATGTTTCTTTATTTAGTTTATCAACGGAAGGCTTGGGAGCAGCGGGTTTGCTGGATTTTGTTTTAGGCGTATTTGTTTCTTCGGTTTCTGCACCAAACACCGGGATGATCTCCATGTAAATGAATTTATCGCAGGCAACAATAAAAGGGTTAGGTGTTTTCTTTTGGCCAATGCCAAACACTTTCATGCCGGCTTCTCTTAATCTTGTAGCAAGCCTTGTGAAATCGCTGTCGCTGCTAACAATGCAAAAGCCATCAACCTTTCCGGAGTATAAAATATCCATGGCATCAATGATCAATGCACTGTCGCTGCTGTTTTTGCCGCTGGTGTAGCTGTATTGTTGTATGGGCGTAATGGCATTCTCCAGCAACACATTTTTCCAGCCGCTTACGGTGGGTTTTGTCCAGTCGCCATAAATACGTTTAAATGTTGGGGTGCCATATTTAGTGATTTCTTCCATAACACCTTTTACATTGCTGTAAGGCACATTGTCGGCATCTATTAAAACCGCCAGGCGGATATCTTTTTGTATTTCCATAAAAATATAATTAAACACAAGGTAAATCTTTTCGGCCAACAGAATGCCGATTGCGATACTAAAAATGAATCATTGAAACTTAATACCGTTTTGTACGATTATTAACCAAATGGTTAAAAATAATTTCTTAATTCCAAATTGAGACCTTAGTTTTGCAGAATTAACCAGATGGTTAAATATTAGCATGAAACGAAAGGACAAGAATACGGAGGAAATAATATTACAGACCGCCCGAAGGATATTTATCCAAAAAGGCCTTGCAGGCGCCCGTATGCAGGACATTGCCGACCAGGCCGGTTATAACAAGGCACTTGTTCATTATTATTTCACTTCCAAGAACAAACTGTTCGACCTGGTTTTTGAACAGGAGTTTGGTAACTTCTTCTCTCACTTGGCGGGAATCGTTTCATCAGAGCTGCCCCTGTTTGAAAAAATTGAAAATATTGTTTCACTGGATATTGAGCGGCTTAGCCAGTTTCCAGGTCTGCCCAATTTTGTACTGAACGAGATGAGCCGAAACCCTGAAGTGATACTAAAAAAATTAAAAAAAATACCGGTTCAAAAAGTAATGGGAGGTTTTCAAAAGCAGATAAATGCCGAAGTGAAAAAGGGTGCTATTAAAAAGATAACGGCGGATCAGCTTTTTATCAATATCCAGTCGCTGTGCATTTTTCCCTTCCTGGCAAAGCCCATGATAAAAGGCCTGATGCAATTTGATGATAAAGCTTACATGGCCATGATAGAAAGAAGGAAAAAGGAAGTGGCACAGTTTATTATTGATGCTATCAAACTATAAAAAATACGTATGCGGTTAAAACATTTTTTCATTTGCATCCTGATGATTGCGTCATTGCGTTCGATTGCGCAGGATGGACAGCGTGTTACACTTGAGCAGTGCTATGCATGGGCTTCAACCAGTTCGCCACTGGCGCAGCAAAAGGCATTGACGATAACAGCCGGTAATATGAGTGAAAAGAATCAAAACCTGAAATGGCTGCCCCAGGTTGATGTAAATGCACAGGCAACTTACCAGTCGGCCGTAACTTCATTTCCGGTGAAGTTGCCCAATGTTACTGTGGATGAATTGAGTAAAGACCAATACAAAGCAACGCTGGAGATCATCCAGCCCATTTACGACGGAGGCATCATCAACGGGCAAAGAAAACTACAGGATATCAATACCAGTATAGAAAGCCAGCGGGTGGAAGTTGACCTTTACCAGCTTAGAGCAAAAGTGAACAATTATTTTTTTACGGCCCTGCTGATGGATGAGAATATTGCATTGATGAAAATTGTGCAGGAAGACCTGGACAACAATATTAAAAAGATATCAGAGCAGGTAGCAAACGGCATAGCCACCAAAAGCAATGCAGATGTGTTAAAGGCCGAGCGGCTGAAGGCGGATCAAAAGATCATTGAGTTTAGATATGTTAAAAAATCTGCTGTTGAAATGCTGGGAACACTTACGGGAACAGCAATTGCGGAAAACAGTTCTTTTGTAAAACCCACGAATACCGGTACTGAAACAGAAGAGATTGCCAATCGTCCTGAACTAAAATTATTCGACCTGCAAAGAAGCCAGTTTCAGCAGCAAAGCAAATTGATAAATTCAAAAGTAAACCCAAAACTTTCATTGTTTGCCAACGGAGGATATGGAAGACCTGGACTAAACCAGTTAAAGAACGAGTTTCAATGGTTCTATATTGGCGGTGTAAAACTCAACATTCCCATCATAAGCCATTTTACACAGCAGCGGGAAAAGTCCATTATAAAAGTGCAGGAACAGATCGTGGAAAAGCAAAAAGAAAATTTTCTGAACAACAACAGGCAATTGCTTATTCAGCAGAAAAATGAAATTGAAAAATACCAGCAGCTTATTTACACGGACAAGGAGATCGTTGATCTGCGGACAAAGGTCAAAAACACGGCAGCTTTTAAACTCGAGAATGGCATTGTCACTTCCAGCGATTATGTTACTGAGCTAAATGCTGAGAACCAGGCTATGCTTAACCAACAGTTGCACGAGATACAACTGTTGCAGTCGCAGTACAATTATAAACTTCTCGCCGGAAAATAAAATAATCCAAAATAGAAATTATGAGATCGATTTTAAAAAAAATATTGCTACCCCTGATTGTTACAGGTTTTACTGCCTGCAACAATGGAAATGGTAAGTATGATGCCACCGGCACTTTTGAAGCGGATGAAGTGATCGTTTCTTCGGAAGCGACGGGCAGGATATTGCAATTTAACCTAGAAGAAGGAGCGACGCTGGTAAAGGATTCTGTTGTTGGAAAGATTGACCCTGCTGCTATTGAACTGCAAAAGGAACAGGCGTCAGCATCTGTTGAAGCATTGCAGCAAAAAACAAATGATGCTTCTCCGCAGGTAAATATTTTGCAATCGCAAACACAGCTTCAGCAGAGACAGATTGCAGTGGATGAAGAGCAACTGAAAGTGCTGGACAAAGAACAGCAACGGTTTAAAAAGCTGGTGGCTGCCGACGCCGTACCTGCCAAACAACTGGATGATATTACCGGCCAGGTAAACGTGCTACAGGAAAAAATCGTCGCTTCCAAAACACAGTTAAAGGTTTTGCAAAGCCAGATAGATGCACAGCGGCAGGTTGTTGCCATACAAAACCGTGGAATACTAAGTGAGAAAGATCCGATGCAGAAAAAAATAGCACAGATACAGGATCAGTTGGATAAGACGATCATTAGAAACCCGGTTAGCGGAACTGTACTTACGAAGTATGCTGATGCGAATGAATTTACCGCCACGGGAAAAGCCTTGTACAAAATTGCAGATCTGGGTACCATGAAATTGCGGGCATACATTACAGGCAACCAACTGGCGCAGGTAAAACTTAACCAAGCTGTGAAAGTAATCGTTGATGATGGTAAAGGTGGATTCAAGGAATTGAAGGGAACTATTAGTTGGATATCTGACAAAGCCGAATTTACACCCAAGACAATCCAGACAAAAGATGAACGGGCCAACCTTGTGTACGCCATGAAGGTGAATGTTGTAAATGATGGGTATTTAAAAATTGGTATGTATGGAGAAGTAAAGTTTTAAAAATCGTAATGAACGCTATCGAAGTAAATCATATCATTAAAAACTACGGGGTTAAAAAGAATATCGTAAAGGCGCTTGAAGATGTGTCTTTTGACGTAAGGGAAGGAGAGCTGTTTGGCATCATTGGTCCCGATGGAGCCGGTAAAACCTCTTTGTTCAGGATATTAACCACGTTGTTACTGGCTGATCAAGGCACAGCTACCGTATATGGCTTTGATGTAGTGAAAAATTACAAAGAGATACGGAAGAGAGTGGGTTATATGCCCGGCAAATTTTCTTTATACCAGGACCTAACGGTAGAAGAAAATCTTGAATTTTTTGCGGCCATTTTCAATACCAGCATCAAAGCTAATTACGACCTCATTAAAGATATTTATGTACAGATAGAGCCGTTCAAAGAGCGTCGTGCCGGAAAATTATCCGGCGGTATGAAACAAAAGCTGGCATTGTGTTGCGCACTCATTCATAAACCAATAGTTTTGTTTTTGGATGAACCAACTACCGGCGTTGATGCGGTTTCCCGGAAGGAGTTTTGGGAGATGTTGAAAGACCTGAAAAAGCAGGGCATTAGTATTTTGGTTTCCACTCCCTACATGGATGAAGCGGCCATGTGCGACCGGGTTGCGCTGATGCAATCCGGGAAGATCATGACGGTTGATACACCGGAAAATATCATCAAAGAATTTAAGAAACCTATATGGGCTGTGAAGTCGGATGAAATGTATCGCTTGCTGACAGATCTGAAAAAATATGATAATACCGAAAGTTGCAACAGCTTTGGCGAATTTCATCACCTGGTTCTGAAGAACGAAGAAGGCAATAAAGAAAGTGTGCTGCATTACCTGCAGGAACATCAACACAAAAATATCAGGATACAACAAACACAACCCAATATTGAAGATTGTTTCATGGAATTGATGCAAGAATAACACAGGTATGAAGGAGATAGTTATTAAAGCGGACCGGCTGACCAAAAAATTTGGTGATTTTATTGCCACCAATGCCATTTCATTTGAAGTGGAGAAGGGCGAGATATTTGGCTTCCTGGGTGCCAATGGTGCCGGCAAAACAACCGCCATGCGAATGCTTTGCGGCTTATCGATTCCTTCGTCGGGCGAAGCAAGCGTGGCTGGCTTTGATGTTTATAAGCAAACAGAAAAAATAAAACAGAGTATCGGCTACATGAGCCAGAAATTTTCCTTGTATGAGGACCTGACCGTGAAAGAGAATATTCGCTTTTATGCCGGAATATATGGTATGAGCAGGGCGGCCATTAAAGAAAAAATGGCCGCCCTGCTTGATCAGTTACAATTAACAGCGGAAGAAAATGCATTGGTAAAATCGCTGCCGCTTGGCTGGAAACAAAAGCTTGCTTTTTCCGTAGCCATCCTGCACGAGCCTAAAATTGTTTTCCTGGATGAGCCTACAGGAGGCGTGGATCCGGTTACCCGGCGGGAGTTCTGGAACCTGATCTACGAAGCGGCAGCAAAAGGTATTACCGTTTTTGTTACCACGCACTATATGGACGAAGCAGAATACTGCAACCGTGTTTCCATTATGGTGGATGGGAAAATTGAAGCATTGGACACACCCACAAACCTGAAAGCAACATTTAACGCTGCTTCTATGGATGAAGTGTTTTTACAACTGGCAAGAGGTGCCAAAAGAACAGCCGATTAATTATGAAGCAATTTATCATTTTTGTAAAGAAAGAATTCTATCACATTTTTCGTGACAGGAAATCGCTGCTGATTATTATCATGATGCCGATCGTACAGATCATTTTATTTGGCTTTGCCCTTACCAATGAAATTAAAAATTCAAATATTGCGGTACTTGATTACGCTAAAGATGAATCAAGTGCTGCCATTATACAAAGGCTGGATGCAAGCCGGTATTTTAACGTGTATCAAACGCTAAACTCAGCAAAGGAAATTGAAGCAACTTTTAAAACCGGTAAGGTAAGGCTGGTAGTGGTTTTTCAGCCTGGCTTTCGGGATGTGTTGCTGCATACGAATAAAGCCCAGGTACAATTGATCGCCGATGCTTCTGATCCCAATACCGCAACAACGGTAACCAACTACGCCAGCAATATTATCAATGATTATCAAAAGGAATTAAATGCGTTGGTTCAGCAACCCTATATGATCAAACCCGAAATTCGAATGTTGTACAACCCGCAATTAAAAGGTGCGTACAATTTTGTGCCGGGTGTCATGGCCATGATACTGATACTGATCGCCGCCATGATGACTTCTGTCGCCATTGTTCGTGAAAAAGAGATCAATACTATGGAAGTGATACTGGTATCGCCTTTAAAGCCACTACTGTTTATAATCAGCAAGGCTATTCCTTATATCTCTTTATCGCTGGTAAATGTAATTACCATTTTAATTGTAAGTGTTACTGTTTTAGATGTGCCTATTAATGGAAGTGTATTCCTGTTAATGGGAGAAGCTGTATTATTTATTATGACGGCAGTTTCACTGGGTTTGATGATATCTACTTTTACAAAAACACAACAGGAAGCCCAGATGATCTCTTTGATGGCTTTGTTTTTGCCAACCTTATTATTGGGTGGTTTTATGTTCCCTATTGAGAATATGCCTTTGCCTATGCAGATCATATCCAATGGAGTTCCATCAAAATGGTTTTTCCTCATCGTGAAAGATGTAATGATAAAAGGGCTGGGATTTTCGGCCGTATGGAAACATTCCCTGATATTGCTGGGCATGACGATCTTTTTACTTGCGGTCAGTTTTAAAAAATTTAAAATCCGCCTGGCATGAGAAAACTACTGGTCATATTGGAGAAAGAGTTCAGGCAAATATTTAGAAACCCTGCCATCCTGCGCATGGTGCTGGTAATGCCGGTTATGCAGTTGATCATATTTCCGCTGGCCGCTAATTACGAAGTAAAAAA
>Ga0302322_100003959_pt1 | contig 12780 bp, 26 predicted proteins | sample Fen_T0_2_FD_203757 | JGI IMG/M metagenome (GOLD analysis project Ga0302322, IMG submission 203757) | Peat permafrost microbial communities from Stordalen Mire near Abisko, Sweden - Fen_T0_2 | ecosystem: Environmental > Terrestrial > Soil > Wetlands > Permafrost | place: Sweden: Abisko...
GTGGAAACGATTTTCCTGCGGCACTACTGTTATCAGATCATCGGCGAAGATGGTGACGGCGGTTATTTGATCGTCACCAATATGGGCGAGGAGCAATCATGACCACCCAGCCTCATAAGTTCGTCATGTGGGATGTACCCACGCTGGAAGATTTGATCGCTCGGTATAAGCAAGCCGAGGCTTGGAAGAAGCTGGCGGATAACAACGGCGATATTACTACCCTCACACCTGAAGAGCGAAGTTGTGTCAGCCCCTCCGAAGGCTATTTCAAGCTGATGGGCTGGTACTTCCCTTGCCGTCAGTTCATGCGACGGTTCTGGTATCGGGTGACATACGATGGCGGCAACTATGACATGGGGCAGGTATATGCCTATGATCTGGATGGCGCTTATAGCGTAGCCCCTCAAGACTCGTGGGACGAAACAGATGACAGTTTCAATGACGATTTCGACATCGTAATTATCGACGTGACCGAAGCCTACAAGGAGTTTCAGAATGCCTAATATCCCAGACGATCAGTATCGTTATGAAGGTGCTGCCGATATGGTCAGCACGAAGCTGTATTTCTTCATGCAAGCACTGGTCGAAGAAGTTGCCCACGAATATGGTAAGCAGGGTGTTTCCAACGAAGCTATCGCCAGCGACATTGTGCAAGGGCTAGATAAGGTCGCTGCCGAGTTCAAGTCCTACAAACTCGCCACCTATGTCGGTGTGCATCGTCAGGACAAGGAGTCAAAATGACCGAGAAACTGGCCTTTGGAACGACTGTCTGGTTGACCGAGGAATTCGATCTGGTGAGCGTGGACGAGGACTTAGAGAATCCCCCCGAAGTGGGGGGTCGTGCCCTTGTGGTTGGGGTGAATACTGCACCTGAGTACGATCTGGACAGCGCCTATCAGAGTATCCCACACCCTGCCGAGGACGATGAGAACGACGACGATTATGACTACGATTGTGTGGTTCTGGATGTGACCGATATGGTCAAGGAGTTTGAAGAAAATGCTTAACAAGGCCGTTATCACAAAGGTCGTTAAGCAGGTCGATTGTGTCCTGCTGTACATCCGTGACGATTACTATGTGATCGCCCCTCCCGATTGCATCCTGACCGCAGGCTACACCATCCAGTACAGCACCTATTACGGGGATTATGGCTGGCTGGTGGTCATGGGCGAAACGGCAGCACCGATGAGCAACAATCCGTATCGGGACGCAATTGAAGCCTTGACCCTGCTCCAAGCCAGTCTGGTCAGCGCTACTGAGGCAGGCGATTGGTATCTACACCCTGCCGAGAAAAACGCTTTTGAATTGGCTATCGCCTCGCTGAAAGAAGATGCACAGGAGCGCGATAGGCAAGACGCAAGGGAAAAACTGCCCTATGCTGAGGGAGATGAAGTTTATCTGACCGAAGAAGTTGAGGGGCATCCAATCGGCACCTACGCCACTATCGACACCATAGCTTCGGACGGTCTGCATGTCTGGCTGCGTCTGATCCCAAGTCTGAATTTCGTATGGACAGCGCTATCTAAGATCAAGAGAGTGGAGCAGTAACATGCTCTACTTACCCAGCCTGTGGGACGACAAGATTGGCACTCGTTTCTTTCAGGGCGTGGCTTTTATCAATCGGTTGTGGGAGGAGTATCACGATATGTGCTGGGCATGGAACTTAAAAGCCATGTCGTTTCAAGACTACCTAGAAATGTTAAATATCGAGGAGCGTGATTTCAATGCGTAAAGACGTGTGTGAGCTTTTACTCAAGTGGCTGAAAAGCTACCGCCGCGACTTCAGCCCGACCACCCTTGAGAATGTGATCGGTGTGCTGGAGTCGGAATTGCAGCGCGGCTTTCAGCAGGGGGATTTAGATGCTAAGGGTAACGTCATCCTGATGACCTTTAGTCCTGACGATTTGCAGGGCAATATACACTTTCCGGGTGTGATCCCCGAAGGCTATACGCTGAACAAAGGCCAGATGGAAACCTTTGTCGGCGCGGTACAGCAAGTTGACACTGAGAACTTCCGCGAGTCGGTTGAGGACTGCCTGACCGAGTGCTTCGTCTCTCAGGTATTTGAAAGAAATGGTATGGGCTTGTGGGACGCTATGCCCAAGACAACCGAGTTTCAAAGCTGGGAAAAGCGGCTGCGGAACGAGGGCGCTATCGTGGATGACGAACCTGACTACGAGCCTGTCGGCTTTACCGATGGTGACGAGGACATCCAGCACGTTGAAGATGTCTTGCAAGAACAGATCGACTTATCAAGCCAGTTGTATGCGTCGGGTGGCGCTCAAACTGAGCCGGAAATTCCGATGTCGCGCCCCATGTTCGAGATGCTGGACGAGGACGGGTTAAGCTACTTCGACAAGCTGGCTCGTGCCCAGAACACACCCACATTAGGGCAGGAAGACGACGATGTATAACACACCACAAGCCGATGCCGCCCGTGCCCAACATCTTGCCGTACTGGAAGAGACGGCGAACCAGCGTAACCCGTTCGTGCCGCAGTTGAGAAACGAGGATCGGATACTGCTGGAGGAACTGATTGAGTCGCAGTATATGCTCGACCAGTGTCTCGAACTGTTCGGCCTGCCGGTCGATACAACGCTCAGTACGCAGGATAGCTTCCGACTGCTGCAAGCCAAGATCATTGAAGTTGTGGAAGCCAAGCTGGACGATATTCTGGGAGAGTAATCATGTTTAAAGCGATAAAAGGGTATGAAACTCTCTACTCCGTCAGCACGGAAGGGGAGGTCATAAATGATCGAACCGGACAAATCCTCAAGCCGCATGTGTCTGAGCGCGGGGTACGGGTGGCCCTCTACAAAGACGGCAAGTCGAAAGTCTATATGCTGCGGCTGCTGGTACTGCGAACCTTTAAGGGCGAAGCACCACACAACCACTGGCCTGTTAATTTGGACGGCGATCTCACCAATAACAGGCTCGATAACCTGGCCTATAAGTCGCGGACTACGGTAGTCCGAGCAAACCGGTCAGGATCGGTTAAGCTGACAAACAGCGAGGCTCTGGAAGTCGCCGATCTTCGCCGACAGAAGAAAACTTTGAAAGAGATAGCGGAGGTGATGGGTGTCCATTACACCACCATCTCCAACATCCTGAAAGGACTTGAGAATGAGACCTAACAACGACATTCTGGGTGCCACTAATTGGCGCATTATGCCCAACGGTCGCATCTATCCCCAACGAAACCTGAAAGGGGTTTTCCACTACGGCAATCATAACAATATTGCCTACATCCTCATCATGAAAAGCCCTGATCCCAAGTGGGATGTGCTGGTGGTAGTGACCTTCGAGGATGGCAATCGCTTTTTCAACCAGTGGTCGGATCGCAGCGTTATGTACGAGGACATGCGAAAGCGGCTCAAGAACGGCAAATGGTCGCCGGTTGAGATCGTGGTGCAGGAAGAGAACAATTATCGGGAGTATTTCACTCCCAAGCAGATGCTAGAAAGGCTGGAGAATGACCGAGAATTGGAAAGATAGCAAGTTCGCCATGATCTTCAGTACGGGTATGGGTGAGGAGGGCGAGTTTGAATTGGCTGCTGATGATGCCGACAGCATCCAACTCGGCATCTCCCGTAAGATTACGCTGGGAGGCAAGAATCACACCGACCACTACAAGATTTCAGTCCCCGATCTGAAGTCCATGCACCGAATCATCGGCGATATGCTGGATGAATTGGAAAGCAGTGATCGGCAGATCAAGCAGCGCCGATACAAGCGCCTGATCCACAAGGAAGGGTATGCCCAACGTTTGGCAAATGACCCCCAAGCTCAGGCACTCTTCCGCAAGTATACCGGTATGGCGACCGCTTTCGATGGCGCGTGTTATGCCTTTGCCGAAGCATTAAAGCGGTTCTTGGGGCTGGGTGGGCTGATGGCTCTCGGTTATATCGCTATCGCCCCCGGCTATCCGACCGTTGATGGGCAGAAGGTTTTTGGGCATGTGGCACTGCTGTTCGATAATTATTATATCGACGGCAACGGCGCACAAAAGATCAGCGCCATGCACGACCGCTGGCTGGGCAATTTTCGGAACCAGCCGGACAAGCAGCCGATCACTTTCATGCTGAACGGCATCCCGCAGGACGAGATTGAAGACCAACTGGTCACGGATGAAGAGTTCATCAAAGATTTGGTGGACATATTGTGGGGGTACGAACATGGCACGAGCAGCAACTAACACGCTCAAGCTGGGCGAACTGAAAGTCGATAAGGGATCGTCACTGACCCATATCTACTTTCAGGACAGCGCAGGCCGTACCTACACCCTCTCGATAGATACACGCTTCCGTGATAGCCCTGACATTCGGCTAAAACAGTGGGATGATGTGGTTGATCGAGTGAGGTTTGCCGAAATGTCGGCTTACAAGATGACACTGCATGTGGCAGGGAAAGCCTTGCAGGAATTGGCAGAGCTTGATTTAGCCGAACTCGCACCGTTAGATGGCAAGGATTTGATCGGCAAGAAGGCACGGACATTGGTTCCAGTATTGGCAGTATTTGAGGACACGCCGGTCGGTATCGTGCCGCTGCCCAGAGGATCGACGGTCACAATACTGGATTATGGGCAGGTAGAGGGCAAGCCGCCCTATCTTTGCAAAGGCATTCACAACAGCCGAGTACGGGTTTACCGTTCAGAATTTGTATTAGTAGAGGACAAAACCGAATGACAGACTCACCCGTATTGACCCCCATTCAGGAACAGACCGCATTGGTCGCCATCGTCAAGAACATCAGCCATATGGCTGCGATGGAAGGCATTGTCGATAACTCGCCGATCTTCGATGAACTGGCAGCCCTCGAAAATGGTCTGCGGAATGCGACCTTCGCCGAGCCGGACAGCGACACCCCCGGCCTTGAGGAATTCAAGGACACTGTTTGGAATCTATATGACTCGGACGGCGACATCACCGAAGCCCAGCACGACTTTTTGGTCAAGTGGGCAGAGACTTTGGACGACCGTGCCGCTGCCAGTATCGCTCGTCAGGCCGAAGAAGATGGCAGGGAGTGGACACCGGACAATGCCACTAGCTCAATCTTGAGCGCCATGAAGTCGATCAACCCCAAGCTGTTCGCCGAGTATGAGGCGCTGGACGAGGACGATGACGACACCCAAGACGAATTCGCCGATCCCAAAGACGACGATGATGGGTATCGCGATGACTAACCAACCCATCGAAAAAGTGACTCTGGTATCCCAAGCGGCAGCGCTGTACGAGGCGCTGATTTCGGATAAGAAGGCCAACGGCGATTATTATATCGTGCTGCGAGATGGCTCACCGAGTTGGATGGGGGGTGTTTGCCATGCCGAGTATGGCAGCCGTGCAGATCGCGATACGGTCTTCGAATTCATCGACAAGGTAGCAGGGCATCTAGCAGGGCTGGATGAGGATGTCAGTCGGGATGATGCGATTGAATCGCTCAACGAAATTCCGTCAGATGTCTACACGACCGACCTGACGGCGTGGCTCCATGCCAGCGATTACAACGTGTACTACATCACCGAAGTGCTGCAAGAGCAGGACATCAAAGATGGTTTTGCACTGCTAGGGGCAGCCCAGAAGAAGCAGATCGAGGAGGTGGGCGCGATCCTGATCGACGCACTGACAGCACGGCAGGCCGAGATTGTGGGCGATGATGGTGAGGACGAAGATGAGGACTGGACAGCCGGAGAAGATGACGACCTTATCGGCAGCCAAGACGCATATGGCGATGGCGAGACCGATGTAGATGGGAAGGGGTTCTAATGAGCAGCTACCGGACAAAGAAGTGGTGGAACGAACGCGGCGAATTCATCAACCAGTTGAGCAAGGAAACGGACGACAAGATGTCGGTGGACGATATGGATCGCATAATCCAGATCGCCCACACTCACCATCATCTGGCTGAAGTCTATTGTAGCGTGGAACTGACTGAAAAGCAGGAAGCACGGCGCGAGAAGCGGGAGCAGAACATTGAAGCCGAGATCACCCGGCTGTGCGCTCCTTACGGCATTGTGCCGAAGTTTCAGGGCGATCCACGCGGCTGCACCGTCAAATTGAAATTGCCGTCTGGTCGCACCAATGATTGGGGACAGGAAGGCTGGTGTGTGCCGTAATGTACGCTATTCACACAAAGGTGGTGGCTGCTACAGCCATCACCGAATTTGACATCAGTGGCGAGACCGATCCCACTGAAGTGATCGCTGAAGGCACACCCGGAACGGTGTGCGATGTTCACGATGTTGAAGTTAAGCACGGCGGTTCTCTCATGTACAGCGTCTTTTTCAAGGGCTGGGGGGAGCTATTCGTACTGGAAAATCAAGTGAGGTTGCCCTAATGCTAATCGCCAAGCGCACGGTCATATTGTACGACAGCCCAACCGAGACTACCCATCAAGTGATTGGGGTCGCTCGTCCGGGGTATAGAGCCGAGGAAGTTGAGAAGCGCTTTGACCCTTTCTCACAGGAATTTTACCTGCGCTTGACGATGGTCGATGGGGCATTTTCACTCGGCCTGCACCATACCGAAGTGTGGGCAAAAGCAACCCAATGGAAACGAGTTAAGGAGCAATCGGAATGAGCGTCAATGTCAGAATGTCGGACGAGCAAGCCAAGAAGTTGACCAGTCAGCCGGACAATTGGGAGTCGGTACACAATGTTAAATACACCTTCGGCATATTCTGTATGCTGATGGGCATGAACAACCTGACCCCCGCCAACCGCAACGAATGGTTAATCCGGCTGCGGATTTATCAAGGAATGAACGGCGGCATGGGCATGTCCCCAGCAGGGGGGAATGTCACTCTGGACGCAGAATGGCTGGACGGTTACATGGGGGTTAGCACCAATGTCCCGCCCGAAACTTTCTCCAAGTGGATGAAGTATAAGTACACCTGTGCCATGCGTGATTTGGTGCAGGCAGAACGGCAGAAGGCTCAAGCAGCCGAGAAGGAGAAAGCCGCGCTACTAGACGGTGGCGATATTCTTCCCGGCGTTATGGTAGATGTGTCCTAACCTAACGGAGATTACGAGCATGTTCAAAACCAAAGGGATCAACGCACAGGAATTTATCGCTTTTGCGCTCTCCCCGGAGAACGAAAATCGAAATTTGGAATTTATCGACGGGGAGATTATCGAAATGTCACCAAGCCGCGCCCGTAATTCCGCATTAGGACATTTACTTTCACATAAAGTACGTACTTTTTGTGAACACCATAACCTCCCCTGCGATACGGCTGGCGGCGATGCAACATTTAACGTTCTGGACAACCTGATTGCCCCAGACTTCGCTTACAAGCCCACTGAAATGAGTTGGGATTATCCCGACCCCGTAGCCCCTTTGTGGGTAGCGGAGATGATCTCGCCTTCGGAGACGGCATCTGAGATTAGTGATAAACGTCAAATCTACCTCCGTGCCGGTATTCTGTATTGGGAAATCTATTACCCGAAACGTCGTGTTGATGTGTACGCCCCCGGTCAACCGCCCAAGAGTTACTTCATGGGCGATGTGTTGAATGGCGGGGACGTTCTCCCCGGCTTCACACTGGCAGTATCAGACCTGTTCGCCTAGCGCGGTAAGCATTGACAAGTCACCTCAAATCGTTTAGGATTGTGGTGATGAAAAACAACGACATCAAACTGATCTTAGAGAAGGGCAGGGTATTATGCGAGGGTCGCTCCTAAAGACCCTCTTACAACCAAACCTACATATTCCAGTTACACCTTCACACACTATGAAAGGCAAGCCCAATGGCTCCCAGAACAGTAGGAAATAAGAATCGCTTCCCCACGCTCGTAACCCACATCGACCTTGAGAACGATGGCAGCACCCCCCAGGTATACACCCACACCGGGCGGAACGCCAAGCTCGAAGTGTTGATGAAGAATCACCCCACCCACATCATCCAAATCTGGGAACCGCAGGATGTAATAAGCCATGTGGAATATAACTGCATGAATGAAGGCACCCTGTACTACTACAACCAGCTTAAAGCCGATTACGACTGGTCTGCCATCGTCGCTAATGCGAAGGAAAACCCCTTCGAGGAAGATGGGCAGCTTTTCGGGTCGGATTACTTGGGCAGCGTCACCAGCATGTGGCCTTCTGGGAAGTTCTATACGGCGTGGGCTAACGGGAATGCGACCGAAGACGACATCGACAAGGACACCTTGTTCACCGAAGCGCTGGAACGTCTCTGCGAAGAACATGGCGGCTCCCTGTCATCCGGTGAAGGCGATCCCCTCGACCAGTATTTTATTATCGTGCTTGAGCGCCCGGAGGAGACCGAAGATGAAGACAGTACCGCCCAAATTGACTGACGGAGTGCCCACGTCTCCGCTGACCGAGGGCGAAACCTTCGCACTGGAGTGGTCGGAATTTATACCGCCCGAACTGACCCCCGGACGTGCCGATCAGGTGGTCAAGTTTGTCGAGGAAAAGGGCGTTGACGATCCGGTCACTATCGGCGTGTTGAAATATATCGCCAATCTCGTCAGCGCCACACCAATCCCTCCCGGCCCGGTAGAGCAAAAAATGTTTCGCATGGCTCACGCCAAGCTGCGCCGGATTTGTTATCAGAAGCAGGGTTTTAGCTACTTGATCGCTGGCTACACCCTCGCTGGCGCGTACATCCCCGAACTGGACGTGCCCTGCAAGTCGTTCGCTACCGTCAAAAGCTATATTCAGTTTCATCCCTATGTCCAGACGGTGGCTGAATATGTGCCTGAATCGGCAGAAGATTTTGGTCGGGCGGAGGGTGGCAGTTTACCACTGCTGACCCGTTTAGACGGCCTCAAGATGATCGTGTGGCAACTGTGATGCCACCTGAACTGAAGTTACAGTACGTGAAGATGTGGGGGCGCTTAATCGTTGTTATCCATTGGGTTCGGGGGACGGTTTACCTCGATCCCATTAACGGGGAGGTGATGACGGCACGAGGTCAAGTTTACGCCCGTTACGACAACGAAACCAAACTTTTTATGCTTATGCTGAATAATGCCAACGTTCCAATTGGGGACGATTTACAGCAGCTTTTCCTGGATAAGTGGGCGCAAGCCAAACAGGAAATGGGCGGCAATAGTAATTAGCAGCGATGCTGCAAGGAGACAACGATGACCGATCAACCGAATCCGGTATTGAAACAACTGGCAGATGCAGTGGGAAACCTGTTGGCGGCGGGAGAGAAAGAGATGGCAGATCGTGCCAAAGCTGCTGCACCCCATAACGCAGCCAAAGCCGCAGGCAAGATAGACGATCTGAACGATCTGGTCTCTTTCTACTTCGACCACCGCGCCGAGTGGGTGAGTAAGGACGACAGCAAAGAAAACGAGATGACCCGCCGTGTCCTGCGCTGCCAGTTGCAGGAAAATACAGGGGCACGAATCACCGACAGCGGCATGTATGGTCGGGGCTGGGAACGAGCCGCCACCCGCGATTTCGAGGGGGAGAAGTTCGGCTTCCTGCGTTTCATCCTGCACTACCAAGCCGAGCAGATATTTGAAGATAAGCACATCACCGCGCAGTGGACGAACCTAGCGCACCCCATCCCGGAGCATTACACGCTGGAGATGGAAGTGGCTCTGAGTGGCTACCACGCTTTTGCACAGCAAGCCCGGTATCTGCCCGGTTTGAACTACCTGTACCACAAGGTCTACGCCGCTGAAATGGATGCCAAACGTGACCCGGATTGGCGCGGCAAGATCACCAAGACCACCTACGATGATCTGACCGCAGGCTTTACTGGATGGCTTAAAACCAAGTCAGGGATCGAAGCGGAAGAAGATGACAGAGCGTATAACACTGCCAACTACAGTACGACCATCAACGAAATCTATAGGTACAACCGCTTTGACATCACGGATGTGCAGGCTACTGAAGAAGACGGCGTGACCCCCACCTTTGCAGCACAGTACGGCATCGAAGAGGGCAGTTATTGGATCATGGAGACCCACAACGGCGCGGATGTGATGTACGGCTATTCTTGCCCGGTCATCTACAAGATCAACTGCTCCGAGGGCTACGTCAATTTCAGTGACCTGAGCATTGGCTGCGACACCTGTGGTGTGTATTGGGACAGCGTAGATGCTGGCTACAGCTTCATCAGCCAGGAACGCCCCTGGGGGGATCGGCAGTTTGCTACCAAGACCGAGTACAACAAGGACGGCAGCGTCAAGGAAATCGGCTGGACATTCGATGTGGATAACGAAGAAAATCGGTTGAAGTATTTCGGTATCCCGATCCCGACCGAACCCGCCCCCAAAGGCTTTAAGCAGCTTAAACTGCTGAAGGGTAAAAACCTCCCGCCTCTCGCCAAACGCCATGACGAAGTAACTGACGTGCTGCTGGTGGATGAAGACACCCACGTTGCTCTCTGCCCGATCTGCCATAAGGGACACATCGTCCTATCGGAGCCGTACTATGACTGCTGAACTGGACGAACGGATCGCTAATCAAATTGCCGATCTGCAAGACAAGAACGAGCGCTTAAAAGCGCTCGTTAAGACCTTCCTAAAATCGACGCTTCAGGTTTTCACCAGCGTTGAACCGCCACACATCGCGATGGTCACGGTCACAGTGGCGCAGCTATACCAGATCGAAGACCTGTTCAGCGCCAGCAATTTCGCCATTCATATTGCAACAGACATGGGGGAACGCCCGGAACACTGTGGAGCCTCCCTGCGGCTGGTCGCCAAGCAGGGGGGCAGGGGGGATGATTGGGCGGTCTATATGGGGCTGCCGTTCCCATCCAAGCAGTGGCAGGTTGCCAAGCTGATGGGGCGCGATATGAATGAGCCTGACGACATCCTGCGCTATAGCATTAAAGTCAACAAAGCGCTGGGCGAATTCCTGTTTGACGACTTCGCCACCAAATATGAATGGAGGCAGTAATGCCCGTCCTACCCGCCGCCCGTACCTGCCGTGTCTGCCACCGAACTATCTCGCCGGACATCATGGACGAACTGTTCATCTGTGACCTGTGCCGACTGCACAACCCGGATTCGGTCGCAGCGGAATTGAAGGACATGCACGATAGGGCAGTCGCGTATCTGGAAAAGCCGGAACTGTACTACGCCGAGCGCATCAGTAAGAACGGCTTTAGGACGACTACCGATGGCTCGGAGTGTTGGGTTTGGGTGATTGTCCGCAACGACGATTACGAACCGGTGCATGTGCCAGAGAGTCAAACTTTCACATCCCGTTTACGGTGGTTGTCAGGGCCATATAACTACGGATCAGCGCTGCTGGTACGGAAGTGCCTTGATGAGCTATTCGACCTTCCTCACGAGATTTACGACTACACCGGCTTCCTACTGACCCCCAACAATAACTTGAAGTTCTGGCTGTCTCTGGATGATGCCATTTGGCTTATCCACGAAGGCCAGATCAAGTATGTGTTTCATTCGATTATGGCGTGGCGACGTGAGTATCACTTCCCCCCGGATCAGTCGCTCGTTACATCGTTTTTGGGGGACGAACCGGGGTACACTTTGATTAGACGTTTAGAGGATGCCAACCACATTCACTGGAAAGAAGGACTTCAGGTTTACGTGACCCGCTGGTACGACCCCCTCGAAGACCAAGTACGCCCCAACTTCAAAGAAACTGACATTCACCGTCGCCTAAGATTAGGCACAGAAAGAGATTAACATGCCCACGACCCGTCACACTCCAGAACAGATCGAGAAATCACGGCAGCTTTTGCTGTACCACCTATTCCATCCCGAAGCGGTTCGGCTGTATTTCACCTTTCAATCCAAGACCAAGCTGCATGTCTACGTAGTGGATCGAGATGGTGATATTCATGACATCACCCGTGCAGTAGCAGTTCTGCTCAATCGAATTCAAAGCGATGTGTCGATTGTCATTCGGGGAGGGTTAAGCAAGCCCATGATGATGGACTTAATCGTAGAAGGTCTGACAGACGAGTTTAAGCCGGATAAGAAGTTCGAGAGGGAGATGCTGTACTAATGCCCAAACAACGCCAACGCCTGAATAGTGCCGACATCAGCGGACGCAAGCCCTTCAACCGGAAGACGGCACTGGACTACATCGAAGGACATACGGGCTACCACCCACAGTCTCACATTGACGCATTCACCATCAACATGAAGATGTGGTATTTCCACTTCGATACTCTGGATGAGAGTGACATGGCTTTCAACCTTGCGCTCTCCGATGGGAACATGGACGACATTCTTGATCTGAAGGCTATCGAAGCGTTTCAGGATAAGCATTTTGTGAAAGTGCAGTTTAGCGGTCGCTCCAATGGTTGGATGTGTCTGCTTGACCACACTGGACGACACGGCTATATGGAGCCGGACGATGTGGAAGACTCGCCGTTATTCGTCACCCGTTGGGAGAGAGGGCAGATCAAGAAGACCAGCGCCTACGCCCTATGGCCCACGAAGGAATTGATCGCGCTTTCTCACGTCCTGTGGGACTTTAATCAACTCGCCGAACTGCTGGCAGAGAATTTTATCTACCTGGCGCATGAAGCGCACGAAGCCAATAAGGAGGCTGTATGAGTGACAACCGGTTTTATGTGTGCTGGCGTGACCCCATCACTAATGCACACGGCATTGTGATTGGCATGAACAATGTCAAGGAAAATGGCGGTTCGTGGGATGAGGTGGAAGAAGTCTCCCAGCACTTCCGTCGAGAAGGGGATGGGAATGAATACTACGTAGGGGACGAGAAATCGAACCCGATCCTGCCCACATGGGAAGAGTTCGCCGAAGACAAAAGCCTGTCGGAAAATACGTGGCCTTGTCGGGCGTACATTCAG
>Ga0302322_100003960_pt1 | contig 12779 bp, 11 predicted proteins | sample Fen_T0_2_FD_203757 | JGI IMG/M metagenome (GOLD analysis project Ga0302322, IMG submission 203757) | Peat permafrost microbial communities from Stordalen Mire near Abisko, Sweden - Fen_T0_2 | ecosystem: Environmental > Terrestrial > Soil > Wetlands > Permafrost | place: Sweden: Abisko...
GCACGGGTCCATGCTAGCGTTGTTCAAAACGAGACGGTTCGGTTCGATATGAGGAGCGACCAGTCATGGGCCAGACCGGCAACGTCGTCATCACCGGAGCTGCCGCAGGGATCGGGGCCGCGACGGCACGGATGCTCGCCGCGGAGGGTTTCACCGTCTTCGCCGGCGTCCACCGGCACCCGGGCGAGCTGGAGGGGCTGCGCGGGGTACGGGTCGTGCCGCTCGACGTCACCGATCCAGCGAGCGTCGGTGCCGCCGTGGAGGCGATCACCGACGAGGTCGGAACCCGCGGGCTGCAAGCCGTGGTGAACAACGCCGGGGTGATCGTCCACGGGCCGCAGGAACTGCTGCCCGACGCCGAGCTGCGCCGCCAGTTCGAGATCAACACGTTCGGCCCGGTCACCGTCACCCGACACTGCCTGCCGCTGCTGCGGGCGGGACGCGGCCGGGTGGTGAACATCAGCGCGCCGACGGCCCGGATCCCGCTGCCCTTCATGGGCCCGATCGGGGCGAGCAAGGCGGCCCTGGCCTCGCTGTCGGACGCGCTGCGCCTGGAGCTGACCCCCTGGCGGATCCCGGTCGCCGTGGTCGAGCCGGGCGGCACCGCCACCGAGATCTTCGACAAGGCCGGGGCGGCCTTCGCCGAGGCCGCCGCGGCGGGCGATCCGCGCGTCCTCGCCCGCTACAGCGCCCAGCTCGAGGCCGTCGCCGCCGCCTCGTCCCGGCAGAAGCTCGTCCCGGCGGAGACCGTGGCCCGGCTGATCACCACCGCTGTCACCGCCCGCCGTCCGCGCCGCCGCTACGTCGCCCGCAACGCGCGCGCGTTCGGCGTCCTGACCCACCTGCCGGCCGGCCTGCGCGAGCGCGCCGTCCTGGCGGCGATGGGCCTGCGCCACGCCGGGTCGGAGTCCGCGGCCGGCTGACCCGACACGGTGCGGCGATCCGGTGACGCCACCGCGTAGACATCACCGTCCGTGCCATGGTGGTTGCAGATCGATACGGCCGGGCGGGACCGATGAGTCAGCAGCCCACCGCCGGTCTACAGCGATGACAGCCCGACGAAGGAGGAGAGCATGACGACCCCAGCCACGACGTCCGCCACCACGACGGGGATCGGCGGCATCAGCCTGGTGTGCGTCCCCACCAAGGACCAGGACCGCGCGATCGCGTTCTACGAATCCCTCGGCTTCGACAAACGCGTCGACACCCCGTTCGGCGGCGGCTACCGCTGGATCGAGGTCTACCCGCCGAACGGCTCCGCGGGCATCGCGCTCGCCCCGCCCCCTCCCGGCCAGGACGGCGAAGTCACGATCACCCCGGCCGAGACCGGCATCATCCTGACCACGCAGGACATCGACGCCACCCACCAGGCGCTGAAGGCGCTGGGCGTCGACGTCGACGCCGAGGTGTCGGTGATGGGCGACCCCGTGCCGCCGATGTTCTGGCTGCGCGACCCCTCCGGGCACACCCTCATGGTGGTGCAGGACCAGCTCATGGTGCAGCGCTGACCGGCCCCTGCGGACCCGGGCGGGCGGCCACCGCCGTCCGGGACCGCAGGGCGGTCTGGTCGTGGAACGTATCCTGAGGTCGGCGGGGGCCACGACCACGAGGGAATCACCATGCGCAGGCTGACCGACCAGGGCGAGCACGCGATCGCCGAGCTGTCCACCAGGTACGGCGTGAGCACCGACGCCGTGCGCGTCATGCTCGAGGCGGTCGTGCGGGGCAACGGCACGATGGCGCAGTTCTCCCACCCGGAGTTCGGCGGCAGCGGGCAGTGGATGGCCGGCGGCATGACGATGGTCGGCGACATGTTCAACCACAGCCTCAAGGCGACGGTCGTCGGCCTCGCGGGCGACCTGTCGCGCCTGCTGGCCTCCACCCCGCTCTACGCCCCCGAGCCGACGACCGCGGGCGAACCGGCGACCACGGGCCGTCCTGGCGCACCGTACGCGGCGACCGCGGGCTCCTGGTGGCCCGCCGAGCTGGGGCAGCCCGGTTCCAGCGGCGGCCAGAACGACTCCCGGTACGCGGTGTTCCCCCGGCACCGGCGGCTGGCCGTGCAGGACGGCGAGGGGCCGGTGCACGTCCACGACACCCTCGACCACGTCGTCGGCGGGGTCCAGCAGCAGCAGGGGTCCCGGCCCGGCACGCTGTCGTTCACCAGCCAGCACGGCACCTTCACGGTCGCCGACCTGCCGCTGGTGTCCCCGGCTCCCCCGCCGCGGCCGTCGCCCTCGCCGCAGCCGCAGCCGCAATCGCAGCCGCAGCCGCAGCCGCAGCCGCAATCGCAGCCGCAGCCGCAATCGCAGCCGCACCCGGAACCGACGTCGGCCCGGCCGACCGAGGCGGCCCGGCCGGCCCAGGCGACGCCGACGGACGCCGACGCGGTGCTGGCGACCCTGGAACGGCTCGGCGACCTGCACCGGCGCGGCGTCCTGACCGACGAGGAGTTCACCGCGAAGAAGGCCGAGCTGCTGTCCCGGTTATGATCCGGCATGAGCGAGAGCAGTGGCCCCACCGCCGCCCAGGACGTCGTCGCCCGCTACTTCCGGATGTGGAACACCGGCGACACCACGGGCGTCGAGGAGATCCTCGCCCCGACCTGGATCGACCACTCCCACCCAGGGATCCGCACCCCGCAGGCCGTGGCGCAGGCCGTCCGGACGCTGCGCACCGCACGACCCGGCGTCAGCTTCCGGATCGACTCCCTGCTCGGTGACCAGGACCAGGTGGCGGCGGTGGGCGCCGTCCACACCGACGGCGCGGCCCCGCCGACCCGGCTGATCTGGCTCGTCCAGGTCGCCGAGGGCCGCATGACGCAGATGCACACCTTCCACGAGAACCAGCTGCCGTAGCGGCCCGAGCCCCAGGTGGCGGCCGGCACCTCGACGTGATCTCCTGCCGGGCACCGGACGAGGAGGGATCGTGGGCCCTACAGACACCTGTGTCCAGCACGCTCGCGGCCTGATCTGGTGATGAGACCGTCCCCTCACCGACCGGCCTGCCGGCCGGAGCGAGCCTGGGCGATCGTTGAGGGATGACGTGGATGACGGTCCTGCTCTGCCTCAACACGCTGGCCGCGCTCCTCGGCGCGGCGTTCGGGGTCCTCGCCGTGGCCCGCCCGCAGGCCATGAGCGGCTCGTCCGCGCCGACCCCGGCGGAGAGATACTTCGCCGCCCTGTACGCCGCCCGCTCGGTGCCGTTGGGTCTGCTGGCAGCCGGCCTACCCTGGGCGGCCCGCGGAGCCGGGGTGACCTGGCTGCTGTTCCTCGCGGCCGCGATCCAGCTGCTGGACGCCGCGATCGGCGTGCGACGCAAGGAGATCGGCATGATCCTCGGTCCCACCGCCGCGGCGGTGATCCACACGGCCGCCGGGATCGCCGCCCGATAGCCCACCGCCCTGCCCGGTGTGAGCCTTCGGCCGTCGACGGGTCGCCGCCGACGTGAGCGGACGCCCGCCGACGTGGGCGGGCATCAGGCACCTGGTGGACGGCGCCGGGTGACCGAAGGCCGGGTGACCGAAGGCCGGGTACGCGGCGGGCCCTGATCGGCAGACTACCCCGGTGACCGACGCACCGACCGTGGACCCGTTCCTGCGCCCCGGCGACGGCGGACGACCCCCACGCGGCGGCCGATGGCTGTGGATCACCGGGGCCGTCCTGGTCGTGATCTCCCTGATCGTGGGGGCGGTGAGCCTGGTCCACCTGGGCAACCTGGGCTCCGGCGTGGGACGACCGTTCCTGGACGCGATCACCACCCCCTCCCGGCTGACGCCGGTGGACGAGCAGATGCCGCTCAAAGCGGGCACCTACGTCGTGTTCGAGCTGACCGGGCACGTGCGCAAGAACGGTCCGATCACCCTGACGACCCGGGACGCACCGCTGGTGACCACCAATACGGTCACGGTGCAGGCACCCGACGGGACCCGGTGCGCCGTGACGGGCGGCCGGGGCATGTCACAGACGATCACCCGTGGGCCGGATCTGTACACCGGTGTCCTCCAGGTCCAGATCCCGGCCGACGGCGCCTACCACGTGCAGCTCGACACCCGTGACCACGCCGTCCGGTCGGTGATCCTCGCGCCGTCCCTCACCTCCGGCCTGGGCGAGGCGGCCTCCGGGGCGCTGGGCCTCGGGCTGGCCGGGCTGCTCCTCGCCGCCGGGCTGGTAGTCCTGCTCATCGGGCTGCTGCGCCGACGGCCGTCACGGGTCGCCGCACCGTCCCCGGGCCACCCGCAGACCGGCTACCCACAGACCGGCTACCCACAGACCGGCTACCCACAGACCGGCTACCCGCAGACCGGCTACCCGCACGCCGGTTACCAGCAGACGAGCCACCCGGCGCCGGTGACGGCGCCGCCGCCGGGCTGGTACCCCAGCCCGTGGGGCCAGGGCCACGCCTACTGGGACGGCGCCCGCTGGCACACCTCCGCGTCCGGACCGGGCGGGAGCTGAGGAGGCCGCGCGGCCTGCCGGACACGACGTCCTTCGGGGCCCGCCTCTACGCCAGGACGCCGCAGGTGCGCCCGTCGAGATCGACGGTCAGGTTCCAGGGCGCCCTGGGGGCGCCCGTGCCCGAAGTGCTGGTGACGAAACCGACGCTGACCGTGCCTCCGGCCGGCAGCGGTGCCCAGGTGGGCGAGGTGACGCTCACCCCACGACCGGTCTGGGACCAGCCGCCGTCACCCCACAGCGAGACCACCCGCTGGTCGTCGGGGAAGGTCCAGGCCAGGTGCCAGCGGGGCGCGGCGGTCGAGGTCAGGTTGCGGATGGTGACGTTGGCCAGGTAGCCGCCCGGCCATGTCGTCACGACCGTGTACTCGGGCCGGCAGGTCCCGCCGGCGGTCCCGCCGGACGTCGGCGTGGTGGGTGAGGGCGGCGGGCAGGTCAGCGGCGGCAGCGTGGGCGGGAGGGGGACGGGGATGGGTGAGGCCGTGCCGTCGATGCTGCTGTCCAGGGTGGTGACCTTGACGTCGTCCAACCAGAAGCTGATCGGCCCGGTGGCCGCCGGTCCGCACAGCGCCGGCCCGATCTGCAGGTCCACGGCCGTGTGGGCCGGGGTGGCCGAGGAGGCGCCCGAGCAGTACGGGCTGCTGGACGGGTCGGGCTGCAGGTAGGCGATCACCTGGGTCCAGCCGCGGTCGGTCACCGAGGCGCTGCCCGCCACGGACCGTGCCGGATCGCTCGTCCTCGGCCGCAGGGTGACGGTCACGCCGGCGCCGGGGGTCTTGAGCCGCATCATCAGGGTGACCTTGTACCAGCCGGCGTGGGGAAGCGCGGTGGGGAAGCCGACCATGTCGTCGGTGGTGAATCCGTCGATCAACGCGCTGTGGGTCCCGCTGGTCGCCGCCTCATCGGTCACGCTCCAGGTGGAGGAACCCCGCCCGCTCCAGCCACCCAAGCCTTCGGCGTCCTCGAAGTCGTACGCCGTGTCGACCTCGCCCACCGACCACCGGTTCGCGGGCGACGGCAGGGACGCCGGGGCGCACGCAGGCGTGGAACCACCGGGGGGCAACGTCGTGATGTCGTGCTCGGTGGGGTTGAAGGTGCTGAAGGACGCGGACGCCGTCGAGGACGCCGCCACGCTCGACGTGGACGCCGTGGCGAGGGCCGGAGCCCCCAGCAGGGCCCCCACGAGCAGGCTCGCCCCACCCAGACACCCGACGGCGACCACGGCCGAGCGATGGATCCTGACCGAACGCGGCATGTCGGCCTCCTGAAGCAGCAGAGCGCGGCGAGCATGATCGTCCCCGCGGACTCTAGATCGCCCCGAGAGCCGCGGTCAACGACCGGACGCCTCGCGGGCAGGACCGCCAGGTGACCCCTGAAAGTCGTGCACCGCCGCGAGAGACCACCAGCAGCGGCCCGAGCTCCTCGACCCCTGCCGCCCTCGACCGGATGCAGGGCGAGCCGGCCCAGATCGTGACCGTCGACGAGCCGCTCCCAGCCACGCAACCGCCAGGCGGCGACGGCCGCCCCAGCGGCGCGGCCAGGCCGGTAAGGCGCTCGTGGGGCCACCCTCGGCGTCCGCGAACAGCTCACGGACGTGGTCCCCGGGAGCCCGTTGCTGGCGCAGGCCCACGCGGTCGTGGCGCCCAGCAGCTACACGATCGTGCTCGACCCGGTCGGTCGGCGGCGGGTTCGCTCACCGTTCGGCTCTACCCGGTGGACGACCTCGCCGTCAGCGTCGACCTGACGATGGGTCAGGTGAGCGAGCTTGACTGGCGGTCCTCCGCTCGACGGTTGCCGCCACACTGACCTTCGGTGACGTCGTAGGACCGGTTCCGTCCTACGCGCTTCCCCGGGGCGAGAGCCGAGGCGAGCTCACCACCCAGCCGCTCGCCGGCATGCGGTACGCCGTGACCGTGCAGCCCACACGCCGGCACGCCCGGCGCTCAGAACGGGGCACCATCCGCGTCGTATGCCCGTAACCCGACGTTTGTTCATCGGAAGACTTTGTTCTATGCGAAGCGCCTAATGTCCCTTCTGCCCAGTGACGGCGACGGGGAGCGATATGCGCGAAGGCCTTGTGGTTCGTGCGCGCGACATCACCAAGTACTTCGGCGAGGTGATCGCCCTCGACGGCGTTGACCTGTCGATCGTCGAAGGCCAGGTGCACGGACTGGTCGGACCGAACGGGGCCGGCAAGACGACGCTGCTGGGCCTGCTGCTCGGGCTTGGGGTACCCGAGCGCGGGGAGCTGGAGATCCTCGGCATCCCGGTGCACCGCAGGCTCGCCCTGCCTGAAGGCGTGGCCGGTTTCGTCGACGGGCCGGGGCTGTACCCCTCGCTGACGGCCCGGCAGAACCTCGCGGCGCTGGCCCGCCTGCGCGGCGGCGCGGAGCGGATCGACGAGACACTCGAGCAGATCGGTCTCACCGACGTCGCCAACGACCGCGTGCGCGGCTTCTCCCTCGGGATGCGCCAGCGCCTGGGATTGGCCGCCGCGCTGCTGACCCGGCCCAGGTTGCTGGTGCTCGACGAACCGGCCAACGGCCTGGACCCCGCCGGGACCCGCCTGGTGCGTCGGGTCCTGGCGAATCTGGCGGCGACGGGAACAGCGGTCATCCTGTCCAGCCACCGGATGGACGACCTGGCGGCGCTGTGCAGCGACGTCACCCTTCTCGCGGGCGGGCGGGTCGTCTTCTCCGGGCCGATCGGCAAGCTGGCCGCGGAGTCGGGCGAGCTGGACTACCGCCTGCGCACGTCCGATCCCGTTGCGGCTCGGCGCGTCGCGGCGGCGACGCCACGGTTGCGCGTGCTGGCGGACGACGACGAGCCGCGGCGATCGGACGCCGAGACGCTGCTCGTGCGCGGCGCCGTACCCGCCCTCGACCAACTGGTCGCCCGGCTGGTCGGCGACGGCATCGCCCTTCGCGAACTGGGGCCCGTCGTCTCCCCGCTCGAGGCCGCGTTCCTGGCCCTGACGGACGGAGCCGAGCGACCGCACCGGAACGAGCCCGACGACCAGACCGGCGACCAGACCGGCGACCAGACCGGCGACCAGACCGGCGACCAGAACGAGGAGGAGCGGTGAGCGCTACGGCCGCCCCGTCGCGGCCGGCCTCGCGGCCCGTGACCGTTGACCGCATCTACCGCTTCGAGCTGGTCAAGCTGCTGTCCCAAGGGCGGGTCAGGCTGCTGTTCGCCGCGTGCTGGCTCGGCCCCGGCGCCCTCGTGGCCGTCGTGAGCCGGCAGAGTTCGCTGCCGGCCGACACCGTCTTCGGCCGCTGGATGAGTCAGACCGGCTGGGCGGGGACGCTGGTGGGGCTGTCCGCCTCGGGCACCTTCGTCCTGCCCCTGGTGACGGCGCTGGTCGCCGGTGATGTCTTCGCCGTCGAGGACCGCCTCGGCACCTGGCGACACCTGGTCGTCACCGTCCGGTCGGTCCGGCGGATCTTCCTGGCCAAGACGCTGGCGAGCCTGACCCTCATCGTCGTCCTGCTGGCGGGGCTGCCCGCCTCCAGCATCGCCGGTGGGCTGGTGGCCGTGGGCGACAAGCCCCTGGTCGGCCTCGACGGCCACCTGCTCACCTCCAGACAAGCGGCGGTGGGCGTCCTGCTGGCGTGGGCCTGCGCCCTGGCGCCCACGCTGGCGTTCGCCGCGGTCGGCTGGCTCGGTTCGGTGGCCTTCGGTCGCTCGCCCCTCGGGCTTGTCCTGCCCGCATTGCTCGCCGCCGTCCTGCAGGCCGCCCAGATCCTGCCGCTGCCGGTCGTCGTGCGCGCCGCCCTGCCGAACTTCGCCTTCGTCGCCTGGCACGGACTGTTCACCGACCCCGCCCAGACCCGCTCGATCGCCGTCGCCATGGCCGTCGCCCTGGTCTGGGCGCTCGTCGCCACGGTCGTCGCCCACCGCCTGTTCCTGCGCCGCGACTTCACCGACGTCGCGTACGACGGCCTGGGCCGAGAGATCGTCCTGTGGACCGTCCTGCCGGCGGTGGCCCTAGTGGTCGTCACCATCGGCGCGCTCGCCGCGTTCCTGCCCGGCTCCGGTTCGGGCTCCGGCTCGGGGGTGGACAAGGCGAAGCTGGACGCCTCGCTCGCCACGACCTACGCCCACCTGTACCGGATGCAGACCGCGCAACTGCACCGGCCGGAGGTCACCGAGGCGCAACTGGGCGCGAGCGCGTCGTGCGACAAGGGCGGCTCTCTGGTCGAGGACGCCGGGCCTGGCAACGACTGGCGGTGCGTCGTGACCTGGCACCTGCCCGGCACCAAGGCGACCGGCTCGGCGATCTACCAGCTCGATGTGAACCCCGACGGGCGCTATGTCGCCGACGGGGACGGCCCGCAGGAGGTGAACGGCTTCTTCCAGGTCCGCACCCGCTCCGGCGTCGTCCCGAACCCGCTCTGGCAGTTCGACGGCTCCGTCGATCTGCTGACGTCCAGCCCGAGAGGATAGACATGCAGGTCACACGACAACGGCGAGGAGCCCCGGCGGGCCCCTCCGAAGTGCGGACCCGCCGCAGGCGGCGGGTCGTGGCGCTCGGCGCGACGGTCGCCCTCGCTCTCGCCGGGGCCGGTACCGCCGCGGCCACCACGAACGTGTTCGGGCACAACAAGGTGGGCACGGAGTACTCCAAGGGGCTGCAGGTCTCCTCCGACCAGATCATCAAGCCGCTCGGGGAGCGCCTGGTCACCCAGTTCGGCAAGTTCATGGGCTCCACCGCCAGCCCCGACGGGCGGTTCCTCGCGGCGACCAGCGCCGACAAGTCGGTGATGCTGCAGATCTTCGACCTGTCGAGCTACCGGCTCATCTGGACCGTGTCGAGCGCCACCGGGTTCAACCAGCAGATCTCCGACCGCACGGTCGGCCAGGAGGGCCCGGCGTACTCCCCTGACGGGAAGTTCCTCTGGCTGCCCCAGAAGGACGCCCTGACCCGGTTCCCGGTCAACGCGGACGGCACCCTCGGGACCCCGGCGCGGTTCGCCGTCCCGGCCGTCGGCGGTCACTCCGCCCTGGTGGCGCAGATCCGCTACTCCCCCGACGGGTCCACCGTGTACGCGGCGCTGAACGGGCAGAACACCGTCGTCGCGCTCGACCCGACGACGGGCACGATCCGGCGGACGTGGAACGTCGGCATCGCGCCGCGCGAGCTCGCCTTCGCCGGCGGCAGCCTGTACGTCAGCGACGAGGGCGGCCGTCCGGCGAACCCCGGGGAGACCACGCTGGACTCCTACGGCACGGCCGTGCCCGCCGACGCCTACCTCGGGACGTCGACGACGGGGACGGTCAGCGTCATCGACACCTCGAACGTGTCCGCCGCCGTCGGATCGATCGCGGTCGGCCTGCACCCGACCACGCTGTACGTCAAGGACAAGGCGCTCTTCGTCGCCAACACCAACAGTGACACCGTCTCGGTGATCGACACGACCCTGCAGAAGGTCGTCCAGACGATCGAGACCCGGCCGTGGCCGTCGTCGGCCGTCGGCTACTACCCGACCGGCATCGCGCTGACCCAGAACCGCCTGCTCGTCAGCCTGGGGCGGGCGAACGCCGTGGCGGTCTACCGCTACGAGGGCAGCCCCCAGCAGCCGGTGAGCTTCGTCGGCCTGCTCCCGACGGACTACTACCCGGCGGACGTCGCGGCGGTCGGCGACAAGGTGGTGGTCACCAACACCCGCGGCATCGACGCGCGCGGCCCCGACATCCAGACGTACAAGGGACCCGGCACGGTCCCGGTGGTCGGGCACGACACGCACAGCACCACGGCGTCCCTGACCCGCTTCACCCTGCCGGACGACAAGGCGGTCGCCAAGGACACCGCGACGGTCTTCGACCAGAACGGCTGGGGCGCCAAGGACGTGCAGCTGTCGACGTTGGGGGCCAAGGAGAAGCCTGTGCCGGTCCCCACCCGGATCGGTGACCCGTCGCAGATCAAGCACGTCTTCGTTCTGGTCAAGGAGAACCGCACCTACGACCAGGTCTACGGCGACATCGCCGCCGGCAACGGCGACCCGACCCTGACGCAGTTCGGCCAGAAGGCGACGCCGAACCAGCACGCGCTGGCCGCCCAGTTCGGCCTCTACGACAACACCTACGACATCGGCACGAACTCCGCCGAGGGCCACAACTGGTTGATGCAGGGCGACAACCCCGAGTACACCGAGTCGTCGGTCGGGGAGTACGAGCGCAGCTACGACACCGAGGAGGACGTGCTCGGGCACCAGCGCTCGGGCTTCCTGTGGACCGCGGTGCAGTCCGCCGGTGCGAGTGCCCGGAACTACGGCGAGTTCCTGTACATGGAGGGCAAGCCGTCCGGGACCTGGCAGCAGTACTACTGCGCGACCACCAGCGTCGACAACGGCGGCGACCCGGCGCAGCTGACCGCCCCCGAGCTCAAGGGCGACTACCACTCGGTGATCCCGTCGCTCGACGCGATCACCTACCACCCGTCACCGCCGTTCGACCTCAGCGTCCCGGACATCTACCGGTACCAGCTGTGGAAGCAGGACTTCCTCAAGAACGGTCCCGCCGCCTTCAACATGATCTGGTTCTCCAGCGACCACACCGGCGGCCCGCCGGACCCCGAGGCGCAGGTGGCTGACGGCGACCTCGCCGTGGGCCGGATGGTGGACACGATCTCGCACAGCCCGTACTGGAAGGACTCCGCCATCTTCGTGGTGGAGGACGACAGCCAGGACGGCGCCGACCACGTCGACGGCCACCGCGCCCCGATCCAGGTCATCAGCCCGTGGGCCGTGCACGGCAAGGTCGTGAGCACCTACTACTCGCAGATCTCCATGATCCGCACGATCGAGCAGATCCTCGGCGCCCAGCCGCTCAACCAGAAGGTCGCGGCGGCCACGCCCATGTACGACGCGTTCACGTCCAAGCCGGACTACCGCCCGTTCGCGGCGGTCCCCAACCAGATCCCGCTCACCGAGAACATCGCCACCCCGCCGGCGTGCGGTGCGGACACGCTCGGGCAGAAGAGTGCCAAGGCTCAGAGCCTCGCCGCGCAGCCCGCACCGCAGAGCACGGTGCCGGCGGCGCAGGCCGACGTCGCCGCCGAATGGGCCACGTGGGCCAAGGGACAGCACCTGACGGGCAACGGCGCCCGGCCCGACTTCGCCAACCCTGAGCAGATGAACCGGTACACCTGGTACCAGGCCCACGGCTGGACCGTGCCCTATCCCGGTGACTCGACCGTCTTCGGCCCGTCCCAGGTGCCCGGCGCCTATCTCCCGAGTCCGGACAGGAGCTGACTCGTCGCCGGCAGGTCGGCTGACAATCGGCTGACGTCTGCTGACACGTCGGCGGCGTCATCAGATCAGCAGCACGCGACGGCCCGCCGGGATGCCCGGCGGGCCGTCGCCGTCCACCCTGCGGGACGTCGCGGCCGGGCTCCGGCGTCGCTGCCGCCAGCACACCGACGACCGACGCCACGACCACTGAGCTGATCACCGACAAGGTGATGGCGGGGATGACCGAGGGACAGCCGATACTGGTCACGTGCACGGGCGGCCGATGCTGAGGCCGGGGACTGCCGAGGCACTCATCACGTGACTCGACCCGCCCCTCCACCCGCAGGAGGTCTTCTTCAGAGTGGGCCGGATCCCGCACGTGTCGGCTGCAGAGGAGCATCCCGTGTGCCCCACGCTCCACGTGCATCCCGGCACGGTGGGGCTCGGGACGCCCGCCGTCGGCGTCTTCGTGATCAATCCTGGGACGACCGAGGTGCTCTACAGTCCGGCGGTGAACGTCGATCCGGCCGCTCGGGGCGATGCGCTGAGATCACGGCGCACGGGCTTCGGGCGCCTTCGCACGCCGAGGCACTGTCCGTGGCTGTGCCATGGATCGCGCTGGTCACCGGCCCTCGCTCCGACGGGCCGTTGGAGAGCCTCTGGACCGGCGACCTCACGGTGGGTCGCTACCGGCTGTTCCGCGAGACGAGCGCGGGCACGCTCCTGGGCGACCTCGCGGTGATCGAGGGAGCACCCACGGCGGTTGACCTCTGGCCGACGAGCGAACGCCTGCAGTGCCTGACGCGGGCGGTGCCCTGGGGGGAGCCCTCGGTGGTCACCGTGGCTGCAGTCCCCGGTGACCGTCCCACCAACTCAGCACGCGCCGGCGGCCCGGGCGGCCGATGATCGGACGCGACGGCGACGAGTCACCCCGCGACGGCAGGGCCGGCGGCGCCGCGTGCGCGGCCCAGGGGTCTGCACCGTAGCGACGCCCTTGAGGTCCCACGGGCCGAAGAGCACAGGACACCGCGTAGAGCCGGTCCAGGTCCACGAGTTCGACGTCGCCGCGGCGGCTGGCCACAGCTACCAG
>Ga0302322_100003961_pt1 | contig 12779 bp, 10 predicted proteins | sample Fen_T0_2_FD_203757 | JGI IMG/M metagenome (GOLD analysis project Ga0302322, IMG submission 203757) | Peat permafrost microbial communities from Stordalen Mire near Abisko, Sweden - Fen_T0_2 | ecosystem: Environmental > Terrestrial > Soil > Wetlands > Permafrost | place: Sweden: Abisko...
CGGCGGAACCCCGGGTACCGGCGGAACCCCGGGTACCGGCGGAATCCCGGGTACCGGCGGCGCTCAAACCGGCGGGTCGCCGAACACCGGCGGGGGCGCGGCCGGCGCACCGAACACCGGCGGAGGAGCGGGCGGCGCCGGAGGAGCCCCGATCAGCGGCGCTGGCTCCGGAGGCATGAACAGCGGGGGAGGAGGCTCGAGCGGCGTGACGGTCAAGCTCGATGCGACGCACCAAACCATTCAAGGGTTTGGTCTCAATGATGCGTTGCTCAGCTCAACATGGTCAGCGCAAGTTTTGGACAACCTATTTACTACCAAAGGCAGCGACGGAATTGGTTTGTCCGTCTTGCGCATCGGGATGAATTCGAGCGGCAGCCTCGCCGGGACGACGCAGAGCAACCTGGACGGCGCGAAATCGCGAGGCGCCAAGATCATTGGCTCGTGCTGGACCCCCCCCGCGAGTTGCAAGAGCAACAACAGCGAGAAAGACGGCGGGCACGTGCTTTCGAGCTGCTACGGAACCTGGTCCGACACGATTTCGGCGTTCGCCAAGAAGTACGGCCTGTACGGCATGTCGATCGGGAACGAGCCTGATTTCGCCTCCTGCGGCAGCGCCGAGCCCTGCAACGGCAATTACGAGACCACCGTCTACACGGCCAATGAGATGGTGGCCTTCATCAAGGTGGCAGGGCCGAAGCTCCAAGCCAACGGGATCAAGGTCATCGCTCCTGAAGCATCCGAATGGGTCCACCTCTGGTCGAACGAGTCGGCGACCGGTTCGGTTCCGGGGAACAAGAACAGCTCGGATACGCTGAAGTGTGGCTTCCCGGCGAGCAACGCCGCCTGCACCAAGGGTGACGGCTACGACTACGGGCACTGGCTGGCCAAAGACGCAGATGCCTGGAAGGCACTCGATATTCTCGGAGTGCACGAATACGACTCGCAGCACGCAGAGAAGTGGCCGAGCGATGTCACCGTGGCTCGGAAAGAAGTTTGGCAGACCGAGATGTCCGGCGTGAAGTGGTGGCCGGAGCAGGGCACGCTGACCGGCTCGAACCTCACGGCATCTGGAACCATCGAGAATGGCGTCGCGGTCGCGGGCTGGATTCACTCTGCACTCGTCGACGGCGAGGCATCCGCGTGGCTCTGGTGGTGGTACGAACCCTACAACACCGACGACAACGAAGGCCTGCTGCTCAACAAATCCGGGGGCAGCACCAAGCGCTATTACACGCTCGGCAACTACAGCAAGTTCGTTCGGCCCGGTTACGTCATGGTGGAGGTCGCGGGTAACTCGAACACGAGTGTTCTGCTGTCGGCCTTCAAGGGGACGGACGGCACCGTCATCGTCGCCGTCAACAAAGGCACGGCCGCGGCGAACGTGCCAATTTCCTTCTCCGGCGGGACCGCGCCTGCCTCGTGCACGCCGAACGTGACGTCAGGGACCGCAAACCTCGTGGCCGGAACTGCCGTCCCGGTGACGGGCGGCAGCCTCATGGCGGCCCTTGCCGCCACCAGCGTCACGACCTTCGTCTGCAAGTAACCGCCGCCTGACCGTGACGGCAATGGCCATGGGATCCGGATGGGTCCCATGGCCATTAACGATTACGGGCCCTTCACATAACCCCGGCCTTCGACGATGCGGCCGTGGCGCACGCGCATGAGGTTCACACCTCGCACGCAGTCGGCTTCGCCGGCCCCCCACACGTAACGCCAACGGATCTGCGCGCGCTCGCCAGTCACCTCGACGTCCTCCAATTCGAAATGCGCGGCGGTATTTTCTGCGATGCTGCGCCAGAGCGCAATGCATGCCTCGCGCCCGACGTGACATGAGCCGAGCGGGGCGGGCCCTGAATTTTCGAGCACGCAGTCGTCGGCGACGAGGCCGTCGAGCTGGGCCGGTTCGTGTCGCAGAAAAACCGAGTTGAAGCGCTCGATCACCTCCGCGGTGCTCAGTCGTCCAGGTTCCTCGGCCTCGGGCGCAGGAGCGGCGGGCTCCGCGCGATACATCGCGCGCTCCTCACCGAGAGCCCGCGCGATGCTGGGTCGCTGGCCTAGGCGCGCTTGATAAGAAGCGAGCGCGGGCCACCTGCTCAAGTCGACCTGCGCTGCCGTGCTCCAATTCAGGACGGTAAATAGGTAGGCGTCGGCGACGCTGAATCGAGCCAGCAGAAACTCACGGTCCCGAAGCTCGTCGGCGAGCCACCCCAGGCGGCCTTCGGCTTTGTCCAAGGCGTATGCCTTGACCTGGGCTGGCGCCTGGCGGTCCAAGAGCGGGATGAACAAAGCCTTGTGCAGCTCGCTGCCGATGAATGAGAGCCACTGTTGCAGCGCGGCCAAGCTCACGGGGTCCGTGGGGGCGAGCCGCGCGTCCGGATAGGCGCGGGCGACGTGTTGCAGCACGGCCGCGTTTTCGCGGAGGAAGGTTCCATTGGCCAGCTCCAACGTGGGCACGAGGCCGAGCGGATGCACGCGACGGAAGTCGCGACCACTCGAGTCGAGCTTGGTTCGCAGATCGACTCGTTCGAACGTAGCGGCGGCACTCGCCTCATAGAGCGCGATGCGGGTCGCTAGTGAGCAGGCAAGGGGCGAGAAATAAAGCTTCATGTGCGTGACCTCCGACCGCAATCTGCGTCACTTGACAGGTATGTGACCAACGCATTGTCGTGCTAGAAGTAATGCGTGAAGCGCATTGCTGGCAAATCGCCCCCCGCGCGGCCGAGCCGGCCGCAATTGGAGCTTCGTGACCTCGAACTCGTTCTGGCCCTGTCCGCCGCTGGCAGTACCGTCGGCGCCGGGGCGGCGCTGCACCTCACCCAGTCGGCGGTCAGTCGCGCGCTGGTTCAGGCCGAGGAGCGTGTCGGTGTGCGGCTCTTCGAGCGTGGCGCTCGCGGGCTGTGGCCGACCGCGGCCGGGCTTCGCTTGCTCGACGGGGCCCGCCTGCTGTTGCAACAGATGCACGAGCTGGAGCGTGCAGTGGCGGCGCCCACGGTACAGCCGCTCGAGGTCCGGCTCGTCTGTGAATGCTATACCGCGTACCGATGGCTGCCATCGGCTATCGCTAGCATGCGCGAGCTCTGGGCCGATCTGCAGATCGAGCTAGCGAGTGACTACACTCTCGACCCGGTGGGCGCGCTCGCGCGCGGCAAGATCGACATCGCTTTGCTCACCACGGCGGAGCTGCCGAGGGGCAAGGGCTTGCGTGAGCAACCACTTTTTGCCGATGAAGTGGTGTTCGTGCTCGCATCGCGACATCCGCTCGCGCAAGCGCGAAGTATCACCGCGTTGCAGCTACAGGCTGCGCCACTCATCACTGGCAACACGCCCGCGTCGGAGGCGCGCTGGTTCGTGCGCAGCGCCTTCGGCCGTCGCAGGCCCAAGCTGCAGTTCTTGCGTTTTCCACTCACGGAGGCAGTCATGGATGCGGCGCGCGCTGGCATGGGCGTCGCGGTGCTTTCGGAGTGGATGGCGACCGGCTACTTGGAGCGCGGAGACTTGGTGGTGCGGCGCCTGGCCTCGGGGCCGCTGCGGCGCCCGTGGCGCATCGCCTACCGCGAGGAACTGTCGAGCGTCGCGGAACGCTTGAAGGGGGCGTTGCTCAGTGCGCGGCCCCGTTTGCCGCGGAGCGAGTCGATGAAAACGCGGGCCTGACCGCTGCTTCGGTATCCGTTGCGCGCAACGTTTCCAAAGCGCGACGCGATTGGAGGACGTCGATCATTCGGAACTGCCTGCTCGACCGTGCGGAGAAGGGGCGGAAAAGTCGGCCAGGAAGTTGGGCAAGAATTGTTCGAGACCCGGCCTGACGCCAGTTCGGTGCGGCCGCAAGCCGGCAGTGTAACCACGTGCGATGAAAGGCTCGAGCAGCTTCGGATCGCGGCTCAAGACGTGAATGGGTACGCCGTGCGACGGTGTGTGCCCGTTTACCTCGGCGACCGGCTGATGATCGCCGACGATGATCACCAGTGAATCGTCTTTCACGTAATCGGAGAGGTAACGCTTCAAGACTTCGAAATCGTACTTGATGGACGCGATGTAGGCGCCTGAGGCGTTGGCGAAAGACGGCCAAACGATCGGGTAGTGCGTGCCCTCGACGTGGTTGTAGATGTCCCCGTCTCTCACGTGGGACCAGTCGTCGACCAGCGGTGGCAACTCACTCCACGGGGCATGGCTCGAAACCAAGATATATTGAATGAACAGCGGTCCGCTGGCGCGACTGAGCTCGTGCCGGCGAACGAAATCGAGCACGTATTGGTCGGGCATGGTCGCCCATGCGTACGTCGGCCCGACGTAATCGAAGTTCCACAGGTAGTACTTGCGATCGAAGCCGAAGAATTCGCCTTTTGGCCAAGGACGTGTGGTTCCTGGCTGCGCGACCACCGTGCGATAACCCGCGTCGTGAAAGAAACGCGCAAGGGATTTGGGTTTCTTGGCGCAGACCACCTCGTAGTCGAGCTGATTGGCGGTGCGGACGCCCGTGCCGAGGGTCGCGTGCGCAAGCCAAGAGTGGCCGCCATACGTCGGTGAATCCAGCACGTTCGAGACGATCGAGTAGCCGCGATCCGCCAGCACGGATTCGAACGAGTCGAACGTCGCTCGCGCCGAATCCACGAACAGCGGTCGCTCGAGCACGGTCTGTCCGTAGGATTCGATCAGAATCAAATGCACGTTCTTACCGCCCAGCTTTGCCAGATCAGAGGGGCTGCGGGCGAGACGCTCGTCGGTGCGCGCGATGATCTTCGCGGTTTCCGCCTGCTTCCAATAGACGTTCATCAGGAATTGTAGTTCGTGATGCAAGCGGGGCAAGCTACTCGCGGCAAACCCGCTGCGGTACAGCGCGTTGTATTCCGGTGGGTGACCAATGAGCCAGGTGCCGACGAACGCGCCCGCCGCCATGATCGCGAAAATCAGCCCATTTTTGTGCCCGTGAAGGTAGCGCTCCGCGTAGCCGAGGGCGTGGTAGCAGCCGATCGAGAAGGAACCCAGAAGGGCGACCAGGCCGACCGCCAGCAGACTGAACTGCCACCAGTTGAGGGTCGCAAACGCGAAACGGATTAGCTCCGGAACGAGCGCCAGATCCGTGTAAAGGCTGAACGGCTGATTGTAGTAGCGTAACTGAAGGCCGTCGCCGAATCTCAACACCCGCACGACGAAGACCCAGGCGACGAGCACTCCGCGCGCGACTCTTGGCAGTTGCCAGTCGAAGTGCCCGCCATGCACGAAGCACAGGAAAATCACCACCAAGTCCGCGGAAGGGATCAGGTACCAAAAACGCGGCTCTTCCCCCGGATAGCGCGCGTTCAGCAGGACGTCGAACGTCAACCAGATCAGAATGAAGACGATTGTCGGTCGACGTGCGAACCAGCGCGTGATGGGACGAAACAGCAGCCGCCCACGCCGCGCGGCGGTGCGCAGGGCAGCCGGGCCAGAGCTGAACGGGTCGGTCCTCATGTCTGGCAGTCGGGGCGCTTCGTCATCAGCGGGTAGGGGAGGAGTGAGCCAACGGTGCTCGACCACGTACGTTCGAAAACCAGCCATGGTTTCGCAGACGAGGAAAACCAAGCCGGCCCGAGCAACGGCAGCCGCCGCCGTCGACTGCTACGTCGAGCGTGGCCCTTTTCCGTTCGAAGTTCGGCGACGGGTGCCACCCCGCGTGCTCGCTCAGGGGTTCCGTCGCTCGTGGTAGTCCGAGTCGCCATCGAATACGAGCGCGCACTTCTGCTTGACGCACAAATAGGCGTGCGTTCGGCACGCGCCGGCGACAGGGCAGATTGGACCTTTGGGGCACTCTGCGAGTCGCTGCCGGGCCTTTGGCAGGTCTTTGCGGTTGATCACTTCGGGCGTGCAAGGCGTGGGGCAACAGCTGGGAGCGGGCGTGCAATCTGCGTCTTGCATGCAAGAGCTGTCGAGCTGGAACTCCGGGATGGGCTTCGCTCGGCTGAGCTGGACCATGTTGTCCGAGTCGTCGTAAACGATTGTTTGCGGCGGAGACGCGTTCGAAGGCGACCTGCAGCACAGGCTCAGAAGCCCGAGTAGTGCAAGTGCGAAGGGCCGGCGGCTGATGCGCCAGGGGCGGTCCACTTGGCGCACGCGCCGGGCCAGTCCAGCTTCGCAGCGCTCAGCGTGGGGCATCGTCGACATGGTTGCCAGTCATCATGCTACGTCACCAGTTTGCCTCTCGCGAAGCAAGCGCGCCGTCGCTTCTGGCGATTGGCTACGTGTCGAGACGACGCGAACACACCCAGCCACTACGTACTTCGAACGCAGCTGCTGCATGTCTTATGGCTGTCTTGGCCAGGAAAGGCAGAACGCGCACGGACGGTCGCGGGCGGGGGCCGTTGTTTTCGGCCGAGAAATGTTCGGTTGGCGCCGAAAGCCCACGGAATGGTTTGTACTCCGCCGTGCGGCCACCTAGGGTGCCGCGCCATGACCGAACGAGATTCCCGAGAAGACGAGCACGACGAGCCGGATGACGAAGACGAAGAATCCTCACCCGGGCCGCGCGTGAAAGCCAAGGCATCCAAAGCGCGCTCTTCGGTGGCCGTTCAGGGCGGGCGCGGCGCTTCTACCGTTACACCCGGCAGCATTGCGTCTTCACGTGCCATTGCGATTGGCGTCGCTGCGCTCGCGCTGGGTGGCGTGCTCGGTTGGGTGGCTCAAATCCAAAAAGCGAAGGCGGCCGTGCGCGCCGACATCGCTGCGGCACCTGCCGTCAGTGGGACACCTGCGGGGCCATGCGGCGCCTGGCAATCGAAGATCTGCTCCAGCGCGGGGCAACAATCTGCGGCGTGTCAGCAAGCCAAAGGCGCGACCAGCTTGCTGCTCTCTTCGACCTGCGAAGTTGCGCTCGGAACGATGCCCGAGACACTGGCCAAGCTCAAAGCCGCGCGTGCCTCGTGTGACAAGCTGATCGCCAAGCTGTGCGCGGATCTGCCGCCTGGATCGAAAGCCTGCGATCTCGTCAAAGAACGTACGCCGAGCTTTCCGAGCGAACGCTGTGACCAAATGCTCGGCAGCTACGACAAAGTGATCGCCGAGCTCAAACAGATCGACGCTCAAGGGGCGATGCCCACGCCTGGCGCGCAGCGCATGCCGATGGGCATGCCACCCGGTGGAGGTCCCCACATCACGATGCCGCCGGGTGTGTCGATGCCCAGCGCGCCGAGTGCCGCCGCGCCCAAACCCTGAGAGCGCAAACCGCAACCAGCCGCCGGGCGAGAGCGCTTGATCCTCGGATCAGGGGCTCGAACCGCACGGCGGCGAAGCGTGGGCGCGGCTGCGCCCAGGTGTGTCGCCAGGATTTCGCGATGGTAACGGATTCGAGGCGACTGGCTTCGGCGGATCGTCTTGGCCATCCACACTGAAGGGCGAACGGAGCTCGCGCACATTGGGCGCGACTTAAATAACTCGAAGTCGGTCGACGGAAAGCGTCTTTGCTCATCGCCTTCGATTTGCCATCATTGCAGTGTTGGAAACAGTACGTTCGCAATCGCATCGGAGTGCTCGTCTGGCGCTGATTGCAGCCACGCTGATAACACACGAGGGTGGATTGGATATCGCAGGGTCTCTCTCGATGAGAGATATGTAGGTGGGAAACGCCAAGTTCCGATCGAAAAAGTTCAACGCGACAATTCGCATCACCCTAGGGTAATGTCCAGAGCCGTGCATGACGTCAAATGCCTCCGGTCGTGGTGACGTCGTTGTCGAGGAACTGAACTTGGCACTGGAACTGAAGACGAACGCTGACATCAACGCCGCGCTGGTGCGCGCCGATGTGCTCGTGCTGCTGCGAGAGAAACGCTACGAAGATGCGCTCGCGCGTTTGTACCAAGCTCGTGCGGATAGCCCCGGCAGCGTCGAGCTGCAGAAGGGAATCGACCAGGTCAAGGAGTTCTTGATCGGTGCCTATGCCAAGCGTCTCGGCGGCTTGGATAAGATCGCCCAGCCGTGCGCAAACGCCGCGGGTCGCTCGCCGGATGTCGTGCTGCTCTCTCGCTACATCGATGGGCTCACCACTTACGGTGATTTGGCCGAGATTTGCCCGCTAGGGCGTCTGCGCACGTTACAGGTGTTGATCGAGCTGTACGCGCCGAAGCTGCCCGCAACGGCCAGCGCGGACCAAGAGGCTCATTCGGGTCCACGCTCACTCGGGGCACCACTATCCGGGCAACCGACGCCCGTCGAGCTCGCTCCCGTCGAGGAGCCGGCCCCCGAGACCGCGCGCAGCGGCCCGCCTCCGCCTCCGAGCCCGCCCCCATCCGTGCCCCGCGACGAGAGCCCAGCGGCGAAGGAGTACCGCACGGCGTTCGGGCAAGGCACTGCCGCCTTCATTCAGGGTCGCTTTGCCGATGCCATCGAAGCCTTCCAGGTCTGCGCCCAGCTTCGACCGGGTGACAGCGCGGCGGAAGTGATGTTGCGCCGTGCGCGTCGTGATTTCGAAAGCCGCGCTTGAATGGGTCTAGTAGTGGTAGCAGAGCCTGATCTCCGGGAGCGAATGCGCTGCATTCGGATCGTGGCGGATCAGACTCCGGCGAGCGCGATGGGCGCGGCGAGCTGGCCGGAGCTCACGCAGGTGCTGGATGAAGTGCCGGACGTGGGTCTCGTGCTGTTCGCGCGCTCACTGCTCGGCGCACCGGACGACGCGCTCGATCGCTTATTGTCGCGGACCAGGCGTGTCGTGCTGGCACTAGACGCGGGCGAGGAGCAGGAGCTGTCAAACGGCGTCGCACGCACCTCCCGCCCCGTGGCCGAGGAGGCGCTCGTGATGCTGGCCCGCTCACTGCTCCTCCCGTCCTCGCCGCCGCACGCGAGCTTCGTCCCGGTGGATTTCCTGCAAATGATTTGCATGTCCGGGGGCTCGCAGATACTCGTGCTCAGCAGTGACGGCAAAGACGTCGGCGTGATCGAGGTGCAGCACGGTGAAGTGTGGACGGCGTTCGATGCGCTCGGCGTCGGCGAAGACGCCTTTGCGCGTTTGATTCGTGTGGAAATGCGCGCCCGCGCCAGCCCGGCTTCGCGTTCCCGCAAGGAGCGCACCATCTTCAAGGGCTTGCACGAGCTGGTGCTGGAGTCGCTCCGTCGAATCGACGAAGGCCAAGTCGACCTGCCCCGGTCATTGTCCCCCGCGCAGCTGGAAGCCGCCTTGGCCACACCCGAGCAGCTCGCGCTCCGCATCCGTCAGCTCAACGACGAGGCCCGCCGTCTGCTGATGGCGCGCAACTACGACGAAGCATCGCGCGTTCTGTCGGTCCTCTCCGACCTCGATCCCGGATCTCACCTCGTGCGTGCCAACTTGGAACAGCTTCGCAGACTGGGTTTTCCTAGATGACGTTATCCATCGCATTTGCCAGCCTCAAAGGCGGGGTTGGCAAGACCACGACCGCGCTCAACTGCGCCTACGCCTTCGCTCGCCGAGGCTCCCGCACGCTACTCGTGGACACGGATCCGCAAGGAGCCATCGGCCTTTCGCTGGATGGCGTGGGCGACCGCGCTGGGCTGGCCGCTAGCGTCGCCAATAATGACGCGGCTTTGTCGGGCGTCGTGAAGACGCGCCTTCCGGAGCTGCAAATTCTGCCCATGGGGATGGTCGACGCCATGGATGTGGACAGCTTTTCACAGAGCGCACGGGAGACCGACGTGCTCAGGCGCATCGTTCAGCGCAGCCAGCAAGAGTACGACGTCGTGCTGTTCGATACGCCAGCGGGATTGGGGGGCATGACGCGGCTCGCGCTCGAGGCGGTGGATAGCGTAGTCGCCGTTGCGCAATGCGAACCGCTCGCGCTGCGCGCGTTACCGCGTTTGCTCGAGCTGCTCGGGCAGTTGCGCGAGAGTGGCGGGGATTGCTCGCTCCTGGGCGTGGTAGGCAACATGAGCTCGTTCCGCGACCCAGTGGTGCTCGCCTCCCTGGAGGAGCTGTGGGGACTCTATCGTGACCAGGTCTTCGAAACTGCGATCCCCCGCGACAGCATGTTTCTGCAAGCAAGTCACGCGGGCGTTCCTCTCGGTTTGCTCAGTCGTCGGCCGCCCGGCGTGGCCGCCGTGTTCGATAGCTTGGTTGCGGAAATCGAGGCTCGCCTCGGCATTTCAGAAGGAGGCAAAGATGACGGACCGATCCGTCTCGTGGACTGATCCGGAGAGCGTAGCTCGCCTATTGGCGCGCGCGACGGCTCCTCGCCGGGTGACGGCGACATTGGCGCGAGTGGCCTCGGTGGCGCGCTCCGTGCGCGCGCCCGCGGCCGCTCGCCCGTCGGTGCCGCCGGCGCGTGTTTCCGTACCTGCGCCGCCGCCGGCCGCGGTGGCAGAACCGCCGGCTTCGCTTCCGGTTACGCCGGCGCGGACCGCCGTGCCGAAGCTGGTGCAACTCTCCGAGAACCCATCGGATCGACTCGACACCCTCATGGCCTGGACACTCGACAACCAGCACTGCACGGGCGCATTCGTGGCAGACGACAATGGCCTCACCTTGGCCGCCCACGGCATCTCGGAAGCGCACGTGTCGTTGGTAGGACCACTGCTCTCGGCGCTCGTGGGCGTGCGGAGCATCCCGGGCATCGACGCGACGGCGGGCGCGCTCTGGCTCGGGAACAACATGATGTCCTGGGTCGAGGCGCGCACCGAACGTGGCAGCTTCTGTCTCGGCGCGGTGGGCGCCGAAGCGCTGTCTACCGAAGCGTTGAATCAGCTCAAGGAAGCGCTCGAGGTCACGGTGCGCGACCTATGACACCGTTCTCCCGCGCTAGCTCCTTCAGCAACTGGAAAGACCCATGATTGACACCAAGCTCCTCGACCTCGCCGTTCAAGACCTTCGTAGTGTGCTCCGCGACGGGCTCATCGCCACGGACATTTGGGATCGTACGGATGGCCTGTCACTGGCCGGCTTCAATGCGCAGCCAGTGGCGGTGGCGCTGTTCACGCGCATCACCACCGAGCTCGAAAGCTCGATGGCCGACTCCAACTTCCCGCCGCTCGCTCGCTACTACCTAATCGACCTGGCGGGCAACCACACTGCGGCCGTGATCAACCATGGCTCGCTGTTGCAAGGCATGTTGGTCGACAACAAACGGGCCAACCTCGGCATCCTGATTTCGGTTGCGATTCCTCGCATGCTCGACGCAGTGGCCAAGGCGCGCTGACGTGCGGTCGACGACCTGATCGATTTTCTAGCGCGACCGGACGTAAGAGCCGAGTCGCGGGCCCCAAGGGCCCGCGAACGGCTCAGTCGATCGATCTCGCGCCCGAGGCATCCCGGCTAGCGTCGTTGCTCCTCAGTTACATACCCCGCAGTATGCGCCTTCGTCGCGCCTCGCCATCCGGGCGCCGGGCCGCGGTCTTCGACCGACTTAGCCGTTCGCGGGCCCTCAGCCTGCCCCTGACTCGGCTTCGGCTTCAGTTCCTTCTGGCGGTGTAGCCGACGGGAAGTTCGGATGGAGGCCGATCGATGACGTCGTTCCGGTCTGGTCCGCAATCTTCGAGGAACGTGATCTGGGCGGCTTCGTCGATGACGAGCTTCGGATAGGTTGGGCCAACGTCTCGGTACTCGCGCATTCGACCGAGGTGCTTGTTCTGATAGCAGATGGTCTTCGTCGGCTCGTCTGCGATCCATTTCGGAAAGAAGATCGTGCCATACAACTTTCGGCGCGTGAGATTGATGGCGATGCTGACGGTCGTGCCCGTCGGCTCGTCCCACGAGATCTTGTAGACGTTGTCGCCGATGTCCAAAATGTGTGCTTCCTGATCCGTGACCCACCTCCCTCCTACGATGCCGCTGTGAATGCGGTAGCTGAAGCTAGCCGCATTTTTGACGTAGATTTCGTATTGCCAGCCGTTGTCGTAGGTATAGATCAGGTGCTTTCCGATCAGCCCCGTCAGGTCTTTCGCAATGCTCATCGACCTTTACCTCCCGGAGCCCGCGGCGACTTCTTCGAGTAGGGTTTCGTCTGCTTCGACCCGGGCCGCTTTCAAAAAGACGGCTGAGGTGCGCCGCGTCGGCCCGTCTTCGGGCGTTGGGGTCATCTCGGCTTCATGGCTTCCGAGCGCGACCATGCGCCGCATCGCCTCCACGGTTGCGGTGAGGTCCGCGTGAACTAGGCGGTCTTCGCGCAGGTAAGGCACGGTCTGCCGGTATTCTTCGACGATTGCCCGGCTCTTGACGCTGGCTTTCTCGATTCCGCGTAGCTCGAGCGCCTGGGCCGAAGCCATCAGCAAGATGCCGGTCAGCTCTTGCAGGTGCTGAACGGAGGACCTCAGATCGAAGGCGGCGTGGGTGCCGAGGCTGTTGACGTCCTGATTGTCTCCCTCCGTCGGGATGACGAACGAGGCATGGGACTGCGCCAGCTTGCGGCACTGTACGGTGAGCGAGGCGGCCAAGATTTGAATCGGGCGAAAGCCGCTATAGTTGATGGGATCCTCGATCAAGTTGACCGGCAGGCCACGGCTCTTTCGAGGGTGCACCAGGTTTGCGACCAACGCGTGGAGCCAAGTAGCGGCCTGCGCGATGTCCGCGCGGAGCATGTCGCAAGCCGAGCTCACGTAGTAGCCCATGAAATTCGCGGTGTGATAGACCTGCTCGTGCTCTGGCACGACGATCGGGTTGTCATTCACTGAATTCATTTCGGATTCGACCCAGTGCGTGGCGCGCGCCAAGTTCTCGTGAAACACGCCGAAGCCTTGGGCGACGGATCGAAGCGAGTAGTAATCTTGCACGCCGATTTCGGCCGTGCCCTCGGACCGCGCCCTCTCGAGATCACGGATTAGGCGACTGCCGGTCCAGGACGAACGAATGC
>Ga0302322_100003963_pt1 | contig 12778 bp, 10 predicted proteins | sample Fen_T0_2_FD_203757 | JGI IMG/M metagenome (GOLD analysis project Ga0302322, IMG submission 203757) | Peat permafrost microbial communities from Stordalen Mire near Abisko, Sweden - Fen_T0_2 | ecosystem: Environmental > Terrestrial > Soil > Wetlands > Permafrost | place: Sweden: Abisko...
CGTCGTGACGTCGAAGGCCGGCCAGCTGCACACCTCGTAGGCGCCGTAGCCGGTCAGGAGCAGGCCCGTCGTGCGGCCCCGGCCCGTGTCGCGGCGGTGGGCCGCGGTGACGGGCACACGGACGCCGTCCGGGGCGGTGACGTACATCCGCTCGGTGACGTACGCCGACGGGTCGGCGCCGGGCACCACCGTCCGCTTGATCACCGACCGGGCGCCCGAGGCGAGGTCGACCGCGACCCAGGTGGGCGCCGTCACCAGGTTCTCCTCCACCAGGACGACGGTCGCGGCGGCCGGGTCGTCGGGGTGCCACAGCCGCAGCTGGCCGAAGGGCACGCCGGGGTGCACCTCCCGGGTGCGCGGGCGGCGGGGCAGGTCGGTGCCGGGGGCGGGCCGGTCGACGACGCGCAGGAACGGCTCGCCGTCCCGGCGGGCGGCGAGCACGACGTGCCGCGCGAAGACCAGCGCGGACTCCAGGCGCTCGCCGCTGGAGGGCAGTCCCGGCACGGGCTCCCAGCGGGCGGGGTCGCCGTCCTGCCCGGGGGCCGGGACGGGCGCCTCCAGGAGCCGGAACTCCGGCGCGCCGTCGTCGGTCACGACCAGCAGCAGGTCCTCGCCGGCGCCGTCCCAGCCGCCCGGAAGCGGCTCGACGGCGTACTCGACACCGGGACGCCGCCGCGCCACGCACCGGGCCGGCACGCCCAGGTCCCGCGCGTCCAGCAGGATCACCTCGGTGGAGCCGGGACCCCGGGCGGTCACGGTGATCCAGTCCCCGGTCCGGGCCGCAGCCACGTCGAGCCGGAACCGCGGGTCGGGCTCGACGGCGAGGACGACGTCGTCCGCCGCCGGGGTGCCGATCCGGTGGGCGCGCAGCTCCCGGGACCGGCCCTGCCCGTCGGCGCCCGCGTACACGTAGACGCGCCCGTCCGCGGTCCAGGCGCCCCCGGGCCGCACACCGGGCACCCGGTCGGGCAGCTCCCGGCCGGTGGCGACGGCGCGGAACCGCAGCTCGTGCCCGGCGTCCACGGGCCGCACCCCCGGGGCCGGCGGGCGGACCGTGCAGGCGACGAGGACGCCGTCCGGGCCCGGTTCCACGGACCCGACCGCACCGCCCGCGTCGTTCGGGTCGAGGACGAGCTGCTCCTCGCCGGTCACCGGATCGAAGCGGTGGAGCGTGTCGTGGTCGCCGCTGCTGTCGCTGCGCGTGAAGTAGACGACGCCCCGGCGTTCCCACGTCACCGACGCGTCGGCGTCGAGGGTCCGGTGGACCAGCTCGGCCTCCAGCTCGCGGCGCAGCACCTCGAGGCCGGCCGTGGCCCGGCGGTAGTGGGTCCGCTCGGCGCGCAGGTACTCCTGGGTCGCGGGGTCGTCGACGTCGCGCAGCCACCCGTAGTCGTCGGGGCGGTGGACGCCGTGCAGCGCGTGGGCGCCGTGGACGCCGGGACGGCGCGGCGCCACCGGCCGCGGCAGCGGTCGCGGCACGCCCGGTTCGTCGGCCTCCACACGGACCACGGTAACGAGGAGGCGCCACCCCGGAGCAGGGGCGGTCCCCGCACGGCCGTCCGGACGGCGGGCCCGATCCGGAATCGGCCGAACGGCCCGGGCGTGTCGGGGGCGACCGGTGCACGGCGTCCGGGCGCGCGCTGCGACACTGCCTCCGTGCACCGTGACTCCCAGGCCGCGCGGACGCAAGCAGCCGCGACGCCCGTCCCCGCATCGCCGGGGACGACGTCCGGCCTGCACGAGGCGGCCTCGCTCGACCTCGCCACGCTCCGGCTGCTCCTGCGCGAGCACCTGGACCACCTGCGCGCCCTGGGCGCCCCCGAGGAGGTGCTGCGCCCGCTCGAGGGCGAGCTGCGCCGCTTCGACGAGACCGTCGACGACCTGATCGAGGGCCAGCACCCCTGAGCCCCTCCCGATCATCCCCTCCGTGATCATGCAATCCGGGACGATCATGCAATCCGGGAACAGGCCGGCCGCCGCTCAGGCGCACCGACGGCCCGCACCAGACCCCTCGATCTCCTCGACCGGGCAACCGGGCGGGAGCACGGGCGTTCACGGATTGCATGATCGCCCCGGATTGCATGACCATGGAGAGGTGGCGGGGCGAGGGCGTGCGAACGCCCCACGCCGGTACTGAAGTCCGGCGCGGGGCGTGCGGAGCCGTCAGGCGACCCCGGTCGGGCGGCCGTCAGGCGACCCCGGTCGGGCGGCCGTCAGGCGACCCCGGTCGGGCGGCCGTCAGGCGACCCCGGTCGGGCGGCCGTCAGGCGACGACGATCACCGACGTGAGGGCCAGCTGCGCCATCGCCAGCGGGACCAGGACGCCCCAGGCCAGGCGCTGCAGCTGGTCCTCCCGCATGCGCGGCCACGACACCCGCACCCAGATGATGACGATGACCAGCACGCCGACCTTGGCCAGCGTCCAGATCGGCGCGAACGACGCCGGGCCCGGGCCGTGCCACCCGCCGAGGAACAGCACCACGGTCATGGCCGCGAGCACGACCATCCCCGCGTACTCGGCGAAGAGGAACAGCGCGAACCGCATGCCGCTGTACTCGGTGTACGGACCGACGACGATCTCGGAGTCCGCGACCGGCATGTCGAACGGCGGGCGCTGGATCTCGGCCAGGCCGCCGATGAAGAAGACGAACAGGCCGGGAGCCTGCGCGAGCAGCCACCACGGCTGCCACGCCTGCACGATCCCGATGAGCGACAGCGTCCCGGCGGCCATCGCCACGCTCGCCGCGGACAGCACGATGGGCAGCTCGTAGGCGAGCATCTGGCCCGCGGCCCGCATCGCGCCGAGCAGGGCGTACTTGTTGGCGCTGGACCAGCCGCCCATCAGCGTGCCGAGCACGCCGACGGCGCTCACCGCGAGCGCGAGCAGCAGGGCGGAGTCCAGGTCGGCGGCGACCACGGTCGGTGAGAGCGGGATGACCGCCATCACGACCATGTACGGGATCATGGCGACGCCGGGCGCGATGCTGAAGACGACGCGGTCCGCCGCGAGCGGGACCACCTTCTCCTTCTGCATGAACTTCACCGCGTCGGCGACGAGCTGCGCCCAGCCGTGGTAGCCCCCGGCGTACATCGGGCCGAGGCGGCCCTGCATGTGGGCCATGACCTTGTGCTCGGTCTGGCCGGCCACGAGCGCCAGGGTGAGGAACGCGACCATCACGATGACGGCGTGCAGCGCGATCGTCCCGGCGTCGCCGAGACTCAGGCCGAAGTCAATCACGAGGGCCGTCCTCCGGTTGCGCGGGCGCGGCGGGCTCCGGCCGGGGCTCGGGCCGCTGCGGGGCGTTGAAGTCGTCGCCCGGCTCGCGCGGCCACGACGCGGGGTCGGGGACGCCGGGCGGGAGGGTCTTGCGGCGGCTCGGTGCGGCGTGGGTGTCGGACTCGCCGGGTTCCTTGGCGCCCGGCCACGGCTTGCTCACGCGCGCGGCCAGCACGAACGACTTGCGCAGCGGGTTGCCCTCGAAGCCCTCGGGCAGCAGCAGCGGGCGCAGGGGGCGCCCGGAGCCGTCGTCGAAGCCGTCGAACTCCAGGCCGAACATCTCGAACGTCTCCCGCTCGTGCCAGGCCACGCCGGGCCAGACGGCGGTGAGGCTGTCCACGTGCCCGTCCGCGTTCGCCACGCGGGTGCGCAGCAGCACCCGCCGCAACCGGCCCGCGCCGGTGCCGCCGCTGTGCGAGCCGACGACGTGCAGGACGACGTCGAGGCCGGGCGGGTCGGCGTCCGGCTGGTCGACGGCGGAGAGCCAGTCGATGAAGTCCAGGCCGACCTCGTCGCGCAGCACGGTGGCGGCGGCGACCCAGGCCGCGGGCGCGACGTCCAGGCAGAGCGTCCCGGCGCCGTCGCGGCCGGGGGTGACCGGTGACCCTACGCGGTCGGCGAGGAGCCGGGCGAGGCCCTCGTCGACGTCGGGGGGCGGGGCCTGCACCTGCGTCACGACCGGTCCCCCGCCTTCGAGCCCTCGGCCGTCACGAGCGGCCGGGTGACCGCGGCGGCGGTGACGGCGGCGGGCACCGGCGTCGGGTCGCTGCGGCGGCGGTAGCGGCGGGCGAGGTTCTAGCCCGCGATCTTCTCCTGGAGCTTGATGATGCCCTGGAGCAGCGCCTCGGGACGCGGCGGGCAGCCGGGCACGAAGACGTCGACCGGGATGATCTGGTCGACGCCCTTGGTGACGCAGTACGAGTCCCAGTACGGGCCGCCGGAGTTGGCGCACGACCCGAACGAGATGACGTACTTGGGCTCGGGCATCTGCTGGTAGAGACGGCGGATCGCCGGGGCCATCTTGTCGGTGACCGTCCCCGAGATGACCATGAGGTCGGCCTGGCGCGGCCCGTGCGCGAAGGGGATCACCCCCAGCCGGATGAAGTCGTGCTTGCCCATCGTGCTGGCGATGAACTCGATCGCGCAGCAGGCCAGGCCGAAGTTGAACACCCACAGGCTGTACCGGCGGCCCCAGTTGAGCACCACGCGCAGCGGGTACGGCGCGGCGGCCTGCAACGGGCCGAGGGCCGGCATCCCCAGATCGGTCACTCCCACGTCAAAGCCCCTCGTCGCCAAGCGAACAGCAGACCCAGCGCCAGCACCCCCAGGAAGATCCCCATCTCGGCGACGGCGGCCGGCCCGAACCGGGCGACGACCGTCGCCCAGGGGAAGAGGTACACCGCATCGACCGCGAACACCACGTACAGGAACGCGTAGAGGTAGTACCTGACCATGGTCTGGGACCAGCCACGGCCGACCGGATCGACGCCGCTCTCGTACGTCGTCAGCTTCTCCGGCGAGGGGACGCTGGGGCGCAGCAGGCGGTTCGCGATGACTGCGGCGGCGAAGAACAGCACGCCACCTGCGGTGACGGCGCCCACGACCACCCAGGAGTGCACCTGGTTCACGCAGGTGACTCTAACGGCCGAGCGCGGGGGCGGTCAGCGCCGCACGTCCCGGGACGGCCCACGAATCCCGGACGGGCCCCCGGATCGGGTGACAGGTGCCCCGACCCGCGACGTTGGGCCCGGGTCCTCCCCCTCTCGCGATCATGATCACGAGAGGGGTGGGAGGGAGGCCGGAAACGAATCCTGACTACTCTGCTCGACGTCCCGCCCGCCACGCGCCGTCGCTGCCGCGCCCTGGTCCCGCCGGAGGTCCTGATGTCCCGTGCCGTCCTGCCACGCCGCACCCGCCCGGCCGCCGTCGCGGCCGCCCTGCTCGCCGTCCTCGCCGGGTGCGCGCCGGCCGGCAGCTCGTCGTCCGGCACGCCGTCCGCCTCGGGCGCGGCGCCGTCGTCCGCCGGCGCCGTCGCATCGGGGACGGCGCCCGGCGGGGAGTGCGCGAAGGGCTCGCTGAAGCTGCGCCGGGCCGGCACCTTCACCGTCGCGACGGACAACCCGGTCTACGAGCCGTGGTTCGTCGACAACAAGCCGGCGAACGGGAAGGGCTTCGAGTCCGCCGTCGCGTACGCGGTCGCGGGGAAGCTCGGCTTCACGCCGGCCGAGGTGACCTGGACGACGGCGTCCTTCAGCGCCGTCATCGCGCCGGGCCCCAAGGCGTTCGACGTCGACGTCAACGAGGTGTCGATCACGCCGGAGCGGCGCAAGGGCATCGACTTCTCGACCGGGTACTACGACGTGACCCAGGCCCTGCTGACCGTCAAGGGCGGCAGGCTCGCCGGGGCGAAGGGCATCGCGGACCTCAAGGGCGCCCGGCTCGGCGCCCAGGTCGGCACGACCTCGTACCGGACGATCACGGACGTCATCAAGCCGTCCGGCAAGCCCGCCGTCTTCAACACCAACGACGACGCCAAGCTCGCGCTCGCGAACGGGCAGATCGACGGGCTGGTGCTCGACCTGCCGACCGCCCTCTACGAGGCGTCCGGCGGCGACAGCGTGCTCAAGAACGGCGCGCTCGTCGGCCAGTTCGAGAACACCGGCGGCACGCCGGAGCAGTTCGGGATCGTGCTCGACCTGGGCAGCCCGCTCACCGCGTGCGTCAGCAAGGCGGTCGACGCGCTGCGGGCCGACGGCACCCTGAAGCGGCTGGAGCAGACCTGGCTGACGGCGTCGGCGGGCGCGCCGGTCCTTCGGTGAGCGACGGCCCGACTGCGGTGAGCGACGACTGGACGCCGTCGGCGCGGGAACTCGAGCGTGCGGCCTACCGGCGACGTCGGGCCCGCCGGTCGCTGCTCGTCGCCGCGGCGAGCACGGCCGGCGTGACGACGCTGCTGGCATGGGCGCTGGTGAGCGCCCCGGGGTGGCCGCGGGTGCGCGACTCGTTCCTGAGCTGGGACGCCGCCCGCCGGTCGCTGCCCGACGTCGCCGTCGGCCTGTGGCTCAACCTGCGGATGTTCGCCGTCGTCGCCGTCGCCATGCTGCTGCTCGGGCTGGCGGTGGCGGTGGCGCGCCAGCTGCCCGGGCCGGTGTTCTGGCCGGTGCGGGCGCTCGCGACGGCGTACGTCGACCTGTTCCGCGGGATGCCGCTGCTCGTCCTGCTCTACCTGGTCGGCTTCGGGGTGGCCGGGCTGCGCCTGCAGGGGGTGCCCGCGAGCGCGACCGTGCTCGGCGGCGTCGCGCTGACGCTGTCGTACTCGGCGTACGTCGCGGAGGTGTTCCGCGCCGGCATCGAGTCGGTGCACCCGGCCCAGCGGGCGGCGGGGCGGGCGCTCGGGCTGACGTCGGGGCAGACGCTGCGGCTCGTCGTCCTGCCGCAGGCGGTGCGCCGCGTCGTCCCGCCCCTGCTCAACGACCTGGCGAGCCTGATCAAGGACAGTGGGCTGGTCTCGGTGCTGGGCATCCCGCTGGACGCCGTCCGGTACGCGCAGATCTGGTCGGCGCAGCTGGCGAACTTCACCCCCTACGTGGTCGCGGGAGCGCTGTTCATGCTGGTGACGATCCCCCTCACCCGGCTCACCGACGCGCTCGCGCGCCGCCGCGGGTACCTGCCGCAGGGCGCTCACCTGTGACGCCGGGCCCGCCGCTGTTGCGCGTCGCCGGGCTGCGCAAGGCGTACCGCGGCGGCGACGCCGTCCTGGCCGGGCTCGACCTGGACGTCGCGGCGCACGAGGTGGTCGTGCTGGTGGGGGCGTCGGGGTCGGGCAAGTCGACCCTGCTGCGCTGCATCGACCTGCTGGAACCCGTCGACGACGGGACGATCGAGCTGGACGGGCGGGAGATCACCGACCCGCGGGTCGACGCGGACGCCGTCCGGGCCCGGCTGGGGATGGTCTTCCAGTCGTTCAACCTGTTCCCGCACCTCACCGTGCTGGGCAACCTCACCCTGGCCCCCCGGCGGGTGCACGGCCTGCCGCGCGAGCAGGCCCGGGAGCGGGCCCTGGCCGTGCTCGACCGGGTCGGCCTCGCGGCGCGGGCGGGCGCGCATCCCGACGAGCTGTCCGGCGGGCAGCAGCAGCGGGTCGCCATCGCCCGGGCGCTGGTCAACGACCCGGTGCTCATGCTCTTCGACGAGGTGACCTCGGCCCTCGACCCCGAACTGGTCGGCGAGGTGCTCGACCTGGTGCGCGACCTGCGCGCCGACGGCCGCACGATGATCGTGGCCACGCACGAGATCGGCTTCGCCCGCCAGGTCGCCGACCGGGTCTGCTTCCTGGACGGCGGCCGGGTGCTGGAGCAGGGCCCGCCCGCCCAGGTGCTCGGCGACCCGGTCCACGAGCGGACCCGCCGGTTCCTGCGCCGCCTCCCCACCTGAGGCCGCCCGCCCCCCGCCCGCCGTGATCGAGCCTGGGCGGGGTTCAGGAGAGGGGGGACGGGGGGAGGTCAAGGTCGGCGCGGAGGGCGCGGTGGTCCGAGCCGGGCGTGCGGGCGACGTCGACGCCCGCGATCCCGATCCGCCGGTCGGCGAGCACGTGGTCGATCGTGACCGGCGGCACGGGCAGGTCGTACCAGGCCGTGGCGATCGAGGGCCAGGTCGGGACCAGCCCGGCACCCACCGAGGCCGCGGCGTCCCGGTATCCGGAGGCGACGACGGCGCGCAGGCCGCGGTGGTCGAGGGTCGCGTTGAAGTCGCCCAGCAGGATCCGCGGCGGCCCGGACGGTTCGGCGGGCGGTTCGAGGGCGATGTCGCCCTCCCACCCCGCGACGTCGCTGGGCGCGCGGGGGTGCGCCGACTCCACCCGCACGGGCACGGCCCCCGGCACGTGCACGGTCGCGTGCGCCTGGGAGAACCCCGAGGGGAAAGCGCGCACCCCGGGCTCGGTGATCGGGTGGCGGCTGTAGAGGCCCGACCCCCGGCCGCCGGGCAGCGGGTTCACCGACCGGTAGGGCAGGAGCGCGGCCAGCCCCGCGGCGTCCAGGGCCTGCGCCTCGGGGGGCGTGAGCTCCTGCACCGCCAGGACGTCGACCCCCTCGGCCCGCACCCGGCCCACCAGGGCGCGGGCGTCGGCGGCGCCCACGTACAGGTTGGCGGTCAGCACACGCAGCCGGACGGTGGCGGCCCGGCCACCGGCCGCGCGCCCGGCCGCGGCCCCGGCGCCCCCCGCGGCCGACGCCGCCGACGTCGTCTCGCCGGGTGACGGACCCCCCACCGCGCGCGGCAGGACACAGGCCGCGAGCAGCCCCGCCAGCACCACCGCCACGCCGGCGTGCCACCACAGCCGGGTGACGAGCGCCGCCCCGAGCGGCAGCAGCGACGCCGCCGCCACGTAGGGCGTGAACGCGATGAGCTGCACCCAGGGGGCACCGCGGTCCAGGCCGAGCAGGCGGGCCGCCGTCCAGACGGCGAACAGCACCAGGACGACGCCGAGCACGGCCGCCCACACCCCCCGTCCGGTCATGGCGGCAGGCTATCCGCCGCGCCTCCCTGCGACGGGGCTGCCGGGCCGGTGCGCCGTCCGGGTGCACCCGAACCGTCCGGGGGGCGCCCGAACAGGGTGTCGTCCACGTAAACCGCCCCCGGCGAGCGGTGGGGGCGGTCTACTGTGCCGGGAAGCGCGACGCGGAGGAGGCCCGGGACCGTGAAGGCCGTCATGCTGGAGGGCGACTGGGACCCCCGTCCGGGGTACCGCCCCACCGAGCGGGAACTGGCGCAGGGCAAGGCGACCATGGCCTCCCAGGTCTGGCGCAACCCGCGCTTCACACCCGTCGAGGTGGCCGACCCGACGCCGCGGCACGGCGAGGTGGTCCTGAAGATCCGCGCGTGCGGCGTCTGCGGCAGCGACACCCACTGCTACGAGCAGGACGACGACGGGTACGTGATCTTCTCGGGGCCGGTGCGGCTGCCGGTCATCGTGGGCCACGAGTACTCGGCCGAGATCGTCGAGGTGGGTTCCGGCGTCCGGAACCTGCGCGTGGGCCAGCTCGTCGCCGGTGAGGGGATGCTGTACTGCGGCGTCTGCGAGGCGTGCCGGATCGGCAACTGGAACCAGTGCCAGGACCTGGAGATGCTCGGTTTCTCCGCGGCCGGCGCCTACGCCGAGTACATGCCCGCCGACGAGCGGTGGCTGTGGTCGCTCGACGGGCTCGCCGAATCGTTCGGCAGCGCGGAGAAGGCCCTCGAGTGGGGCGCCCTGATCGAGCCGCTCGGTTGCTCCTACAACGGGATGTTCGTCTCGGCCGGCGGCTTCACCCCCGGCGCCTACGTGGCGGTGTTCGGCTGCGGGCCGATCGGCCTCGGCGCGATCGCGCTGGCCCGGGCGGCCGGCGCGGCGAAGGTGCTGGCCTTCGAGACGGTCGCCGAGCGGCGCGACGTCGCCCTCGAGGTCGGCGCGGACGGCGCCTGGGACCCGCGGGAGGTGTCGGCGTCGGAGATCATCCGCGACGAGACCCGGGGTTGGGGCGCGGACATGATGGTCGAGGCGGCCGGAGCGGCGTTCCACACCATGCCGGAGATCGAGAAGGCGTTCGCCCCTGGCGGCAAGATGGTCTATCTCGGGCGGACCGGGCAGCGCGCGCCGGTGCTCCTCGACGTCCTGGTGACCCAGGCGGCGCGCATCGTCGGTGCCCGCGGCCACGTCGGGCACGGGATCTTCCCGCGGATCATCCGCCTGATGGAGACCGGCAAGCTCGCGCTCGACCCGGTCATCACCCACCGGTTCGGCTTCGAGCGGACGATCGACGCGCTCGAGCTCAGCACCAAGCGCACCGACGCCAAGATCATGGTGCGGTATCCCTGAGCGTGTTTCACCCATGGTGATTGCCTGACTCCGGCTCGGGATCATTTCCGTCGGTGAGTGGTGAAAATCCCCGGCGCCGCAGCTCGACCGCTGGTCGCCGGACCACCCGCTGCTCGTATCAGGTTGACCGTTCAGCCACTCCTCGTCACCGGACGTCGTCCCGTGGCGGGAACAAGGAGTGTGAACACGAGGTTGCGTGCGATGGTGTCCAGTGGCCGTTTCATCATCAATACTTGAGGGAAAGCCTCTGCCCGCCCGGCGCGACCACGCCGTGAATCACCCTCCGCCGCTCCCGCACGGGCGGCACGATCATGAGGACGCCGCTGCCCATGACCACGAAGATCGTCGAGCGCGTCGACCGGGTCGTCATCCGCTTCGCGGGTGACTCGGGCGACGGCATGCAACTCACCGGGGACCGCTTCACGGCGGAGACCGCGGCGCTGGGCAACGACCTGGCGACGCTGCCGGACTTCCCGGCCGAGATCCGCGCACCGCAGGGGACCCTGCCCGGCGTCTCGTCCTTCCAGCTCCAGTTCGCCGACCACCGGGTGATGACGCCGGGTGACGCCCCCGACGTCCTGGTGGCGATGAACCCGGCCGCCCTCAAGGCCAACCTGCGGGACCTGCCCCGCGGGGGCACGGTGATCGTGGACCGGGACGAGTTCACCAAGCGCAACCTCGCCAAGGTCGGCTACGCGGCGGACCCGCTGGTCGACGGGTCGCTGGACTCCTACCAGGTGCACGCACTCCCCCTGACGAGCATGACCGTCAAGGCCCTGGAGTCGTTCGAGCTCACCCGCAAGGAGGCCGAGCGGGCGAAGAACATGTTCGCGCTCGGCCTGCTCTCCTGGCTGTACACCCGGCCGACGGAGGGGACCGCGCGGTTCCTGCAGGCCAAGTTCGGCCGGAGCCCGCAGGTCTACCAGGCCAACCTGGCCGCGTTCCGCGCCGGGTGGGCCTTCGGCGAGACCACCGAGACGTTCGCCGTGTCCTACCAGGTGGCGCCCGCGCCCGCGCCGGCCGGCCGGTACCGCAACATCACCGGGAACACGGCGCTGGCCTACGGGCTCGTGGCCGCGGCGCACCGGGCGCGACTGCCGCTCGTCCTCGGGTCGTACCCGATCACCCCGGCCTCGGACATCCTGCACGCCCTGTCGCGGCTCAAGCGGTTCGGCGTGACGACCATCCAGGCCGAGGACGAGATCGCGGGCGTCGGCGCGGCGCTCGGCGCCGCGTACGGCGGGGCGGTCGCCGCCACCACGACGTCGGGACCGGGCCTGGCGCTCAAGAGCGAGACGATCGGCCTCGCGGTGTCGCTGGAGCTCCCCCTGGTGATCGTCGACGTCCAGCGGGGCGGGCCGAGCACCGGCCTGCCCACCAAGACCGAGCAGGCCGACCTGCTGCAGGCCATGTTCGGCCGCAACGGCGAGTCGCCCGTGCCCGTGCTGGCGCCGCGCTCCCCCGCGGACTGCTTCGACGCGGCGCTCGACGCCGTCCGGATCGCCACCACCTACCGGACGCCGGTGCTCCTGCTCTCGGACGGGTATCTCGCCAACGGCTCCGAGCCGTGGCGGATCCCGGACGTCGAGACGCTGCCCGACCTGCAGGTGTCCTTCGCCCCCGCGCCCGCCACGGAGGGTGCGCCCGCCTTCCGCCCCTTCGACCGCGATCCGGCGACGCTGGCCCGCCCCTGGGCCGTCCCCGGCACGCCGGGCCTGGAGCACCGCATCGGCGGGATCGAGAAGGCCGACGGCACCGGCGAGATCTCCTACGACCCCGACAACCACGACCGGATGACCCGGCTGCGCCAGGCCAAGGTCGACGGGATCGCCGTCCCCGACCTGGAGGTCGACGACCCGGACGACGACGCCGAGGTGCTGGTCGTCGGCTGGGGCTCCACGTACGGGCCGATCGCCGCGGGCGCGCGCCTGGCCCGCGAGCTCGGCGTCCCGGTGGCGACCGCCCACCTGCGCCACCTCAATCCGATGCCCGCGAACACCGGTGACGTGCTGCGCCGCTATCCCAAGGTGCTCGTCCCCGAGATGAACCTGGGTCAACTGGCGCTGCTGCTGCGCGCGCGGTACCTGGTGGACGCGCGGGGCTTCAACCGGGTGCGCGGGCTGCCGTTCACCTCGACCGAGATCGCCGACGCCGTGACCGCCCTGGTCAAGGAGGAGGACCTGTGACGATCGTGCCCCTGGGGCTGCCGGAGGTCCGCTCTGGCCTCGCCGACGTCCCGACGCTCCCGGCCGACGGGCCCGCCCAGACCCGCAAGGCGTTCACCTCCGACTCCGAGGTCCGCTGGTGCCCCGGCTGCGGCGACTACGCGATCCTCGCCGCCGTCCAGGGCTTCCTGCCGGAGTTGGGCCTGCGCCGCGAGAACATCGTCTGCGTCTCGGGCATCGGCTGCTCGTCGCGGTTCCCCTACTACCTGGACACCTTCGGGCTGCACTCGATCCACGGGCGGGCGCCGTCCATCGCGACGGGCCTGGCGACGTCGCGGCCCGACCTGTCGGTCTGGGTCGTGACCGGGGACGGCGACGCGCTGTCCATCGGCGGGAACCACCTGATCCACGCGCTGCGGCGCAACGTGAACCTGACGATCCTGCTTTTCAACAACCGGATCTACGGGCTGACCAAGGGGC
>Ga0302322_100003965_pt1 | contig 12777 bp, 13 predicted proteins | sample Fen_T0_2_FD_203757 | JGI IMG/M metagenome (GOLD analysis project Ga0302322, IMG submission 203757) | Peat permafrost microbial communities from Stordalen Mire near Abisko, Sweden - Fen_T0_2 | ecosystem: Environmental > Terrestrial > Soil > Wetlands > Permafrost | place: Sweden: Abisko...
CAGGATTTCAGCACGCCCTTGGCGTGGGCATTGCCCGCGTCGGCCTTGGCCTTCACCTCGGCGAAGGCGTCGAAGATCAGCAGGGTCTTCTTGAGTCCCTCGGCGGCGAGGGCGCCCACCTGGACGTCGTCCAGCAGGTCGATGAGGGGCTTCACATTGAACCCGCCGAGCATGGTGCCCAGCAGCTCGGTGGCCTTCTCCCGTGAGACCAGGGCGACCTTTTCCGTGCCCTTGGCCACGTTAGCCAGGAAGGCGGCCTTGACGCGGGCGGCGTCATCCACGCCCGCGGGTACGCGGTGGACGAGGAGATCGACGAGGAAGGCCTCCTCGCCTGCGGGGGGATGGGCCAGCAGGTCGGCCAGTTGGGAGGTCTGGACCTCGGTCAGCGGTAGGGGCGGAATGCCCAGGGCGGCGCGTTCGGCGACATGTTGGCGATAGGCTTGAAGCACGGTCAACCCCCCTGAGTGCGCCGCTGGGCGCGGTCCGAACCCTCATTCTACATCCCGGCCGCTTTTGAGGCGGGGACCCTCTTCTGATGCCGCCGGGCTACTTGTGTTTGCAAAGATGGTTGTGGTGAGACCAAACACGGATGCATGGCTCATCTTCCCGCTTGCCAGGACCGATCCAGAGGGAAGGTGGAGGACTGGACCGGATGGCAATCAAGCGAGTGCGGGTGGACCAACTCAAACAAGGCATGTACATCCACGACCTGAACTGTGGCTGGCTGCAACATGGCTTCCTTCGACAACAATTCCTGCTCAAATCCGACGGCCAGATCGACAAGATGCACCACCAGGGCATGCATGACGTCTACATCGACACGGACAAAGGTGCCGATCTTCCCGGTGCCCTCACCGAGGCCGAGGTTCAGCAGGGTCTTCAGGTGCAGTTGGAGGCCTCCGGCACCCAGGGAGCCTCGCTTCCCGTCGCCCGCGTGCCGCAGAAGGAGGAGTCTGCCGCGGCCCGCCGCATCCTGGGCGAGGCCCAGGGCGTGGTGAAGGACATGATGCAGGACATCCGGCTGGGCAAGCAGGTGGATCCTGCCAAGGCCCTGATCGTGGTGGATGACATCAACGCTTCCGTGTTGCGCAACCCTGGCGCCCTTCTGAGCCTGGGCCGCATCAAGCAGGCGGATACCTACACGTTCCAACACTGCGTCAGCGTTTGTGCCCTGATGGTGAGCTTCGCCCATGCCCTGGGGCTGGACGCCGCTTCCGTGCAGGAGGCCGGCCTGGGGGGGCTGCTGCACGATGTGGGCAAGATGAAGATTCCCAACGAGGTGCTCAACAAGCCAGGAAGGCTCACCGAGGCGGAATTCACCATCATGAAGTCCCATGCGGCGCTCAGCCGTGAGTTGCTGGAAGGTACCCCTGGCATCTCGGAGACTGTGATCCGCATCGCTTCCGAGCATCACGAGAAGATGGGCGGGTGTGGCTATCCGTACGGGCTCAGCGGTGCCCAGATCTCCCAGCAGGGGCGCATGGCCGCCATCGTGGATGTCTACGACGCGCTCACCTCCAACCGTGTCTACCACAAGGGCATGGAGCCATCGGATGCCCTCAAGAAGCTGCTGGAGTGGAGTGGCGACCACCTGGATGGCGACCTGGTGCAGCTCTTCATCCGCGCCCTGGGCATCTATCCCGTGGGCAGCCTGGTGCGGCTTTCCAACGGCAAGCTCGCCGTGGTGGTGGAGCAGCAGGAGAGCCTGCTGCAGCCCGTGGTGCGCATTGTCTACGATGCGGTGCGCGGCTATCGCCTGCCGCCCAAGGACCTGCACCTGGACCACTCGGACGAGCACATCGAATCCTTCGAAGAACCCGCCGATTGGGACCTGGATCCCTTGGAATGGCTCTGAAGCGGCGAACCCGAGGTCAGTAGCCCGCCGCCTGGCCGTCTTTCCTCGATTCGGAAGCCCCGAAGTAGACCTTCTGCTTCGGGTCCCAGCGAATGGCCTGATAGCCGCCGTAGCCACCCAACAGCCAGCCCACGCCATGGCCGCGGTTCATCAGCTCCCGCACCGTTTCGTAGGGGAAGCCGCTTTCCAGCTGGATGGTGCCAGGCAGCTTGCCGGGTTCGCCCGTGGGTTCGGGAGATCCGTCATGGCTCATGCGTGGTGCGTCTCCGGCTTCCTGGGTGTTCATCGCGAAATCCACCATGTTCATGACGATCTGCACGTGGCCGATGGGCTGGAACTCGCCGCCCATGACGCCATAGCTGAGGAAGGGCTGACCATCCTTGGTGATGAAGCCGGGGATGATGGTGTGGAAGGGTCGCTTGCCCGGCGCGTAGCTATTGGCGTTGCCCGCTTCCAGGTTGAACAGTTCGCCGCGGTCCTGCAGGCAGAAGCCCAGATCGCCCGGCGTCATGCCGCTGCCCATGCCCCGGTAGTTGCTCTGGATGAGGCTCACCATGTTGCCTTCGCCGTCCGCGGTGGTGAGGTAGATGGTGTCGCCTTCCTTCAGGGGTGGGTGGCCCGCTTCCAGGCGGCGGGCGGCGCGGTCTTCGTTGATGAGGGCGCGGCGCTGAGCGGCGTATTCCTTCGACAGCAGCCAGGACAGCGGCACTTTCATGAAGGAGGCGTCGGCGTAGAATTTCGCCCGATCTTCGAAGACCAGCTTCTTGGCTTCGGTAAACAGGTGGACATGGCGAGGGCTGCCGAAGGGGATCTTCGAGAAGTCGTAGCCTTCGAGGATGTTCAACATCTGGAGGGCGGCGATGCCCTGGCCGTTGGGGGGCAGCTCCCACACGTCGTAACCGCGGTAGTTCACGCTGACGGGATCCACCCATTCCGAATGATGGGCGGCCAGATCCTCGTAGCTGAGGAAGCCGCCCTGGGCCTTCATGTAGGTACCGATCCTGCGGGCGATGTCGCCCTTGTAGAAGGCGTCCCGGCCATCCTTCGCAAGGATCTCCAGCGTCTTGGCCAAGCGCGGATTCCGGAAGATCTCGCCGTTTCTCGGCGCACGCTTCCCATCCACCGTGAACGTCTCAAGGAAGCCCGGGAACTTGCCCAATGCAGGCACGCTGCGATCCCAGTAGTAGGCGATGAGCTCGCTGACCGGGAAGCCCTCCTTGGCGTAGCGGATGGCCGGTGCCAGCACCTGGGCCATGGAGAGCTTGCCGAATTTCCTGTGCAATTCGAACCAGCCATCCACGCAACCCGGCACGCTCACGGGCAGGGGGCCATGGGGCGGAATGTGCTTGAGGCCCAGCTTTTGGAAGTGGTCAAGGGTGAGGGTTTGCGGAGAACGCCCACTGGCATTGAGGCCGTGCAGCTTCTTCGACTTGGCGTCCCACACGATGGCGTAGAGATCCCCGCCCATGCCGCTGCCCGTGGGCTCCATGAGGCCCAGCGCCGCGTCCGCCGCAATGGCCGCATCCACCGCGGACCCGCCCTGCTTCAGCACATCCAGAGCGATCTGCGTGACCAGGGCCTGGCTGGTGCAGGCCATGCCGTGCTGGGCCGCCACTTCGGAGCGTGTGGCGAAGGCGCGACCCGTCACCCTGTCTCCGGCATGCAGGGACAAGGCGGCAATGGAAAGGGCGAGGCATGCTGTCGGGATGCGCATGCTACCTCCAGGGAAAGGACTTTCATGAAACCATGATTGCCTCGCAAGTTGAGGCTTCATTTTTTCCGTCACGGGCCCATGCTGGGGGTGAGGTGTCCCATGTTCTTTGATGCCATCACCCGGGAATCCTTTCTGAGCCGCTACCAGCAGGGCCCTGCCATCCTGCGCCAGGCTTGGAACGAGGTTCCCGCCGAAGCCCAGACCTGGCGCCCCGGAGCGGGCAAGTGGAGCGCCCATGAAGTGGTGATCCACTGCGCCGATTCCGAGACCTACGCGGCCATTCGCATCCGCCTGCTGCTGGCGGAAGCAGAGCCGCTGATCGTGGGTTACGACGAGAACATATGGGCCCGACGCTTCGATTACCTGGCCTCGGATCCGGAGCTGGCCCTCCAGCTGGTGGGGACGGTGCGGGGGCACACCTCGGCCATGCTCGCCCGCATGCCGGAGGAAGCCTGGGGCCGGATGGGTCGGCACACCCACAGTGGTTCCTACGGGACGGATGACTGGTTGCGCAGCTATGGCGAACACCTGGAGATCCACGCCGCTCAGATCCGGCGAACCTTGGCGGCGTGGCAGTGTCGATAAGCCGTAAGGTGGGATGACTCTGTTGGCTAGAATGGTCGATTCCCGAAGCAGGAGGCCCCATGCCCCTCGTCCGCATCTCACACCGTGCCGGGGTCACTGATGCCTACCGCCAGTCCTTGTCCGACGGTGTGCAGGAGGCCATGACCTGCACGGTGAATGTGCCCGCTGATGACCGCTTCCATATCCTCACCGAGCATGCCTCGGGTTTGATTTTCGACGCGCACTACCTGGATATCGAGCGATCGCCGAACAGCGTGGCCATTCAGATCACCCTGCGCAAAGGGCGCACGGTGGAGATGAAGCAGGCGCTCTATCGCCGGATCGTGGAAAACCTGGCCATGCAGCCGGGCGTGCGTCCGGAGGACATCCTGATCTGCCTGGTGGAGAACGACCTGGCGGATTGGTCCTTCGGGAACGGAGTGGCCCAGTATGTTCCCTGAGCTGGATCTGGGCGCCTACCTGGGGCGCATTGGCCATGCGGCGGCTCCGAAAGCGGACTTGGCGAGCCTGCGCGCCCTTCACTTCGCGCATGCGACGACCATTCCCTTCGAGAACCTCGATATCCAGTTGGGGCTGCCCATCCGCCTCGACCTGGCCTCACTGCAAGCCAAGTTGGTGGGGCGGAAGCGAGGGGGGTACTGCTTCGAACACAACACGCTCTTCCTGGCTGTGCTGAAGGCGATCGGCTTCGAGGCGTTCGCCTGTGAGGCTCGGGTGCGGATGGGGGCCGCAGAGGTGCTTCCTCGCACCCACATGCTGTTGCTGGTGCGGCTGGAGGGTTTCACCTGGCTCTGCGATGTGGGCTTCGGCGGTGAGGGCCTGCTTCAGCCCGTGCGGCTGGATGGCGAGGCTCACGCCCAGTTTCTGAACACCTACCGGATCTCCGAAGAAGGGAACCAACGCGTGCTCCAGTCCTTTCACCATGGGGCCTGGGAGGATCTCTACGCCTTCGTGCCCGAGCCACGCTTGTCCATCGATTTCGAGATGGCCAACCACTACACCGGCACCCACCCCGAATCGCGTTTTCTCAAGACGCTTACGGCCCAATTGCCGGGTCCAGAGGTGCGCCGCATCCTCCGCAACTGCGCCTATGCCGAGCTCCGCGGCGATCAGGTGGAGGGGCGTGAGCTGGCAGTGGAGGAACTCATCCCCATATTGCGAGATGTCTTCGGGATCGAGGTGCCCGAGGGGGCGAGCTTCCGGGCCATCAAGGGCTGACCTGAGACCTCGGTTATTCGTCGGCTTGGTCCACCGCAGAAAACCAAGAGGATCTACCAGGCGATGCGCTCGCCGTCCCTCCAGAAACCACCCGTGAGTTCGGGTCCGGCCTTCAAGACCAGCCAGAGGATGCTGTCGACACCCTGCTGGAGGCTGCGCGGGGCTCCGGGCCCGCCCATGTCGGTGCGCACCCAGCCGGGGCAGACCGCATTCACAGCGATGCCTCGGGGTTTCAGCGCCTCAGCCAGGTGAACGGTGATGGCGTTGAGGGCGGTCTTGGAGATGCAGTAGGCCGGTGACCAGGTGGAGGGCACGGAGAGCTGGCCACCACCGCTGCTCACGTTCACGATGCGGTCCCCTTTCGACAGCATCGCCGCAAAAGCCTGGACCATCCGCAGCGGCCCGATCGAGTTCGTTTCCAGGGTGCGGTGGAGCAACTCGGCCTCCAGGGCCAGGACGTCTCCTGCGCCATCGAGCAGGATTCCGGCGTTGTTCACCAGGACATCCAGGTGGCCGTGGCGGGCCTTCACCGAGGTTGCCGCTGCGGCAATGGCCACAGGATCCGTCACATCCAACGGCAGCACTTCCACCCCAGGCAGAGCCTTCACCTTCGCCGGATCGCGGACCCCGGCCAGGACGGTATAGCCTTCCTCTGCAAGGCGGCGAGCCAGCTCCCGGCCCAGCCCCCGGGAAGCACCGGTGACGAGGGCGATGGGTTGGGTCATGGTCCACCTCCTGGTTGAATCATGAAATCATGACCGCATGTCCAAGGCACCCTCCACCAACGCCACGCGCCTGCTCAGGCAGGCTGCCGTGCCCTTCGAGGAACACCTGTACCGCTACGAGGAACATGGCGGGACCAAGGTCAGCGCCAGGGCACTGGCTGTGGAAGAACACGCCATCATCAAGACCTTGGTGATGGAAGATGAGAACGGCACGCCGCTGATCATCCTCATGCATGGGGACCGCGAAGTGAGCACCAAGGAATTGGCCCGACAGATCGGCGCCAAGTCCGTGCAGCCCTGCAAACCCGAGGTGGCCAACCGCCACAGCGGCTACCTCGTGGGCGGCACCAGTCCCTTGGGCACCAAGAAGGTCATGCCCGTCCACGCCGAGGCCAGCATCTTCGAACTGGAGCGCATCTACCTCAACGGCGGCAGCCGGGGCTTCCTGGTGGGGCTGGATCCGAAGGATCTGGACAAGACGCTGAAGGTGAACCGCGTGAGCGTGGCGATTTCCTAGGCCTCGGCGGCAAAGGGGCTTCGCTGCCAGGAGACCTCATCATCGCGAATCACAGCCTCTTCGGAGGGGTTACGGCGGGCTGGCCAGTGGGTGTACGCTGGCCTCCCCTCCAAGGAGTTCACCATGAAGAAAACGGCCCTTTCCCTTCTGCTCACCCTGCCGCTGGTGGCCCAGGCCCCTGCGCCCAAGGCTCCTGCGCCTGCGGTTGAGCCTTCTGTCGGTGTGGCCATTGACGGCACCTACCAGTGGGTTCCGGCGCAGTTCATCGGCGCCGCCGAAGCCATGCCGGAAGATAAGTACGACTTCGCCCCCACCCAGGGCGAATTCAAGGGCGTGAAGACCTTCGCCCAGCAGGTGAAGCACGTCTCTGCCGTGAACTTCTTCCTCGCCGCCCAGATCCTGGGCGAGAAGCCCCCGGCGGAAGTAGGCAACCCCGAGATGGGCCCGGACAGCCTCAAGACCAAGGCCGAGATCGTGAAGTACATGAAGGATTCCTTCGCCTATGCCCGGAAGGCCATCCAGAGCGTCACGGCCCAGAACGGTGGGCGCCCCGTGAAGAACCCCTTCGGCCAGGGCCCGGATCTGACGCCCATCGGCATGGCCACACTCCTGGCCTTCCACGGCATGGACCACTACGGCCAAATGGTGGAGTACCTCCGCATGAACGGCATCGTGCCGCCTGCCAGCCGCCACTAGGCCTCGGGTTCCGGTCACGTGGGGGCCCCCTCGCGTGAGTGCATTATCCTTCCATCGGGCCGGGGGCGCTTCAGCTCCCTGCCTGGTTGAAGGAGGAAGACCGCATGATGACCAAGCGCCCACTGGGACAGACTGGCCTTTCGATCTCGCCGCTGGTTTTTGGCGGCAATGTCTTCGGCTGGACCGCCGACAAGCAGACCTCCTTCAATCTGCTGGATCGCTTCGTCGAGGCTGGATTCGAGACGGTGGATACGGCGGACGTGTATTCGAACTGGCATCCAGGCAATGTCGGCGGCGAATCGGAGACCATCATCGGGGAATGGATGCACAGCCGGGGCTGCCGCGACCGGATGACGCTGATCACCAAGGTCGGCATGCAGATGGCGCCGGACCGGAAGGGCCTATCGGCCGCCTGGATCGCGCGGGCGGTGGAGGATTCGCTGCGCCGCCTCCAGACCGACCACATTGATGTCTACCTATCCCACAAGCCCGATCCGGAAGCGACCCACGAAGAGACCCTGGGCGCCTATCAGAAGCTGATGGCCGCGGGCAAGGTGCGGGCGATCGGGGCTTCGAACTACGATGCGGGCCAGCTGCGCGCGGCGCTGGACGTCGCTGCCGCCCAGGGCCTGCCACGCTACGAAGTGCTGCAGCCGGAGTACAACCTTTACGACCGGAACACGTTCGATGGGTCGTTGCGCGATCTGGCCATGGCCGAGGGTATCGGCGTCATCACTTACTTCAGCCTGGCCCGGGGTTTCCTCAGCGGTAAGTACCAGAGCGAGGCCGACCTTGGCCAGAGCCCGCGGGGCAGCGGGATCAAGGCCTACCTCAATGAGCGGGGCTTTCGCATCCTCGAGGCACTCAAGGGCGTGGCTGCACGACACGGGGCCAAGCCCGCGGAGGTGGCCCTGGCCTGGCTGATGGCGCGCCCCGGCGTCACCGCGCCCATTGCCAGCGCGACCAGGCTGGATCAGTTGGAGAGCCTGATCCGGGCTGCTTCGCTGGAGCTGACGAGCGAGGATCTCGCCGCCCTGGGCCTTGCCAGCCGCGACTGAGTGCTTGGCCATCTCCGCGATTTGACACAGGATTCTCTCCGCGTTCGGCCCTGCGGCGTTCTGCCGTGAGATCGACGCACTGGCAAGAGTCGGCGTTCCGAGAGGTATCTTGAGATAGCTGAATGCCTGGTTCTCGCATCTGGGAAGGTGCATGCCTTTGACGCCAAGCCGTTTGGCGGGTCGATGGATCTTTCCATCCCTGATCGCGTGCCCTGGCCCCGTTCAATCCTGGTGCCAGGATTTGGAGCGGTTATCGTCTTCTGGTGAGGTCAGAGCCCACGTCACTCGCTTTCCACCATCCGCTCCGAGGTCGCCCCATGAGACGGTCCACTGTCGTTCTCCTCCTAACCGTTCCTGTGGCTGTCGCGCTGGGCTGTGTCCGACCTGATCTGGATTTCGCCAAGATCAGGCTCGGGATGAGCAAGAAGGAAATCATTGCGCGCATCGGAGAGCCGACCCGGACCTCTGTCGTCAACAAGGCGGATATTTTTGAGTACGAGGCCTACGACCGCTACGGCGCCATCAAGGTCAACCAGCGGTCCCAGTTCATCCGCTTCGTCGACGACAAGGTCGACGCGTTCGGAAACATCGAGGACCTGAAGGCTGCGAAGCCCGCGGTTGGTCTAGTCTCTCCAAAGGCCGTCCCCAACCCACGTGAGGTCGCTGTCAGTGGGTGGGCGGCCCCAGCCACTTCCACGGCCTTCGATCTGAGAACAGAGCTGGAGAAACTGGAAAAGCTGAAGAAGGATGGGCTCATCACCGAGGCCGAATTCGCGGCCTTGCGTCAGAAGGTCATTGAAAAGGCCAAGGCCCAGTAGCCGCCGCGTTCCAGCCCGCCTAGCCCCGGTCCCGCTCGAATGCCCGCTTGAGCCAGGGCAGCGCTGCCTCCAGGTCGGCTTCACTGGTGATTTCGAGCTTGTGGGTGATGCGGTCCTTTTTCGCGAAGCCGCCCGTGTCCTTCAACCGACCGGAGGGGTCCTTGACCTTTGCCGGATCACCCAAGGCCACCCCCAGGTCGAGGCGCGAGACGAGAGGCTTCACTTCGGCGAACACATGATCCCGGTAGAACGGCACGATGGTTTCGCAGGGGCAGGCTTTCACCTCCGGGCCCAGACTGCGAACGAGGGTGACGATGCGCTCGAAGAGGGGTCGCAGAGCGGCCTTCTTGCCGCTGTATTGGGCGTCGACATGACCCGGAGCCGCGGCGAGGTAGCCTTCGGGGGTGTTGTCGAAGGCATGGCCTGGAGCGGAACTCACCCGTTGAGTGACGAACCCGGCTTGAGTGGTGCCAAGCCCCTGGACCTTGAGCCAGGCTTGAATGGCCTTCGCATCGGATAGGCCTTCCGCCCGGGCGAGATCAACCCATTCCTCTGCGGTGTGGCCCGTCTTCGCCTTGAAGTTGGCGAGGACGGCCTGGACGTAGGCCACGCTGGGGTGGACGTCCCAAGGGACGGGAGGGCGTGAGGGTTTCGTCATAGGACCTCCGGTCCAAGTTTACCTGTGACAACTGTCATCGTTCCCTTCGATAGGGCTGGGCTCCATGCTACCTTCCCTCCCAACCAACCCATTCCATCCACCTGACCCCTCTAGGAGCCTTCCATGAGCGATCTGGAAATCAGCATCACCCAGCAGGCGACGATCCAGGCTCTGCAGAAGGGTGAAGCGCCCATTCCCATGCGCGGCTGGCTGGCCAAGCAGGCCGCCATCAACTATGAGGTGGAGCGGGCCCTGGCCGAAGAGGATCCGGCGGCGTTCTGGGGCGAGAAGGCCAAGGCCCTGGACTGGGCCGAGCCCTGGACCAAGGTCTTCGAATTCAATGCGCCCAACCACGCCTGGTTCATCGGCGGCAAGCTCAACGCCACGGTGAACTGCATCGACCGCCACGTTCACAGCGACCGGCGCAACAAGGCGGCCCTGCTGTGGGTGGGCGAGGATGGTGACGAGCGCTCCTACACTTACAACCGCCTTTACCGCGAGATGAACCGCTTCGCCAACACGCTGAAGCGCCTGGGCGTGAAGAAGGGCGACCGCGTCATCCTCTACATGCCGCTGACGCCCGAGGGGATCATCTCCATGCTGGCCTGTGCCCGCATCGGCGCCATCCACAGCGTGGTCTATGCAGGCATGGGCCAGGCGGCCCTGCGCACCCGCATTGAGGATGCCGGCGCGAAGGTGGTGGTCTGTTCCGACTTCACCTACCGCCGCGGCAAGGCCATCGCCCTGAAGCCCATCGTCGACGAGGCCGTGCGCGACCTGACCTCGGTGGATCATGTCATCGTCCACCGTCGCGGGTCCCGCCCCGGCGACGCGCCCGTCACCTTCGCCAGCGAGCGCGAGAAGGACTTCTACGACATCCAGCAGGGCCGCGAGATCCATTGCGATCCCGAGATGGTGGACGCCGAGCATCCGCTGTTCATCCTCTACACCAGCGGCACGACGGGAAAACCGAAGGGTGTCGTCCACACCACGGGCGGTTATATGGTGGGCGTGAACTACCTGAGCAAGGCCTTCTATCAGATCCAGGAGCGGGACATCTACTGGAGCACGTCGGACATCGGCTGGGTGGTGGGCCACAGCTTCATCGTCTACGGCCCCCTGAGCATCGGCGCCACGGTGCTGTGCCGCGAAGGCGCACCGGACTATCCGAGCCCGGAGGTGACCTGGGAAATCTGCGAGCGCTTTGGCGTGAACGTGATGTTCACGGCCCCCACGGCCGTCCGCATGTGGATGAGCCATGGCTCGGAAGCTCCCGGGAAGTTCGACCTCAGCCGCCTCCGCCTGATGGCTTGCGCCGGTGAACCCCTGAACCCCGAGGCCCATCGCTGGGCCCAGCAGCACCTGGTGGGCCAAGGCAACGGCCAGGTCGTGGACAACTGGTGGCAGACGGAAATCGCCGGACCCGTCATCGGCACCCTGCCCACCTTCGAGGCCCGTCCCGGCAAGGCGGGCAAGGCCATGCCTGGCGCCCAGCTGGCCGTGGTGAACCGCGATGGCAGCCCCGTGCCCAACGGCCAGGGCGGCCTGCTGGTCATCAAGTTCCCGCTGCCCTACATGCTCCGCACCATCTGGAACGATCACAAGCGCTACGAAGAGTATTGGAAGGACATCCCCGGCTGCTACAGCGCGGGCGATGTGGCCGTGATGGATGCCGACGGCTACATTGCCGTGCTGGGCCGGGCCGACGACGTGCTCAACGTGGCGGGGCACCGCATCGGCACGGCCGATGTGGAAGGTTCGCTCATCCGCCACCCCGCCGTGGCCGAAAGCGCCGTGGTGGGCCTGCCCGATCCCATCAAGGGCGAGCGCATCATGGCCTTCGTGGTGGTGCGGGCCGGGTTTGCCACGGGCCCGGGCCTCATCGCCAGCCTGAAGGACCACGTCCGCGAAGATCTCGGTGGCATCGCCATGCCCAGCGAAATCGAGATCCGCGCCAGCCTGCCCAAGACGCGCTCCGGCAAGATCGTCCGCCGCGCCCTCAAGGCCGAGGCCCTGGGTCAGGATCCCGGCGACCTCAGCACCCTGGCGGATTGATCCAGATCGAAGCCAGGGAAAAAGGAACCTCCCGCGCTTCAGATGGCCTTGTGCGCCGGTGCCGAGTCGCTGCCCGGACATCCAAAGTCAAAGCCCAGGCGTATCTTTGGTCATGGCCCCTTCGTTCTTGAGCCATGCCTGCTGATTGGCAACCCTGCGACACCTCAGGAGCCCCCATGCTGCCGCCCTGGAACCACATTCACCCGGCCATCGTCCATTTTCCCATCGCCTTGTTGACGGTGGTACCGCTGCTGGTGCTCGTCGGACTGCTGTGGCCCGCCCAGCGACGGGGGGTCCACGTGGCCGCCCTGATCCTGCTGGTGCTCGGTTTTGGTGGGTTGCTCCTGGCCCTGGCCAGTGGCGATGCGGTGGAACGGTACGCCCGCGCCACGCCGGCTCTCATGGCTGGGCTGCGCGAGCACGAGCAGATGGCCCAGAAGACCACCTTGATCTTTGGTGTACTCGGCGCGGCGTTCCTGGCTCTCTGGGCCCTGCCGCTGCTCCGGAAACGGGAACTCTCCCGGAACCTTGACCTGGGCCTGTGGCTGCTATGGCTGCTGTTGAGCGCTGGGGGTGTCCTCTCCCTGGGGCTCACCGGCCATGCCGGAGGGCACCTCGTCCATGACCTGCATACCCATGCCGGTCCGGAGCCCCCGCTGAACTGAACGACGACCGGGCAAGCATCGGGGCGGCGCTCCCGCTACCATCTCCCATGCCCCGTCGTCGCCTCATCGTCCTCCTTCTGCTCGGTTTTGCGTCGGGGCTGCCGCTCTTCCTGACGGGGTCCACGCTGAAGGCCTGGATGACCGATGAGGGCCTGAGCCTAGGCACCATCGGCCTTTTCAGCTTCGTGACACTGCCCTACAGCCTGAAGGTGT
>Ga0302322_100003966_pt1 | contig 12775 bp, 8 predicted proteins | sample Fen_T0_2_FD_203757 | JGI IMG/M metagenome (GOLD analysis project Ga0302322, IMG submission 203757) | Peat permafrost microbial communities from Stordalen Mire near Abisko, Sweden - Fen_T0_2 | ecosystem: Environmental > Terrestrial > Soil > Wetlands > Permafrost | place: Sweden: Abisko...
TCTTCCTGGGGCCCAATCCGGCATTACCGCGTGGCAGGAGTAGAAGATGCGGCGTTGGCTCGGCGTACTGTTGATTCTGTCCTACTGGCTGGAGCCGCTCGCGGCCGCATTCCCAGCCGGCTCGGAGTCGCGCCTGCCGGCCTGCTGCCGCCGCCATGGGGCTCACCATTGCGCCATGTCTGCTGAAATGGCGGCAAATCCTGCACAGGCGCCAACCGGCTCCGCTCCGGTTCTGACTGCTCCTGCGCGCTGCCCCTACTTTCCCTCCCAGATGGCCGCGTCTACGACGCCGGCTTCCGCTATGGTCGCCTCCGCCACCGGTCTGCCGATTCTGCTCGCGGCTGCTCATTTGCCGGCAGCAGACCGTGCTGCTGCCCTGCTGAACCAGGTCCGCACCCGCACTGGCCGCGCCCCTCCATCCTCCCTCCTCGGTTAAGAATCCCGTTGAAGGCCCGATCGCTCTGTTTAGAGACAGGCTGAAGTTCAATCCTGACTGAACACGCAGGCAAGAGCTTCAGGTCCTGAGAGGATCCATCTCTCTCAAGCAGGGTCAGCCTTCAACGAGTCCCTCACCGCGTCAGGCTTCGTTTGCACGCATCATTGGTGTTGGCAAAACTGTCTGGCCCCCGCAAGGTTCTTCCTGGAGGTTCATCCCATGCGTATCTCGTCTCGCCTTGCCCTGGCTCTCCTGCTTGCCACCTCTCTACCTGCGTTCGCCACTGTCTTTGCCACCGTTCACGGAGTGGTGCACGATCCCCAGCACCGGCCCATTGCCAACGCCACGGTCAAGCTTCAGGCCGCCGATTCCGCCTTTACGCTGACTGCCACCACGAACTCCGAGGGCGCGTTCGAGTTGCCTCAAGCCCCCATCGGCATCTATCGCCTGCAGGTCGGCGCAAATGGGTTCGCGACCGTTACTGAGACCATCGCCATCGCATCCGGCACGAACCCGGTGGTGCACGTCGCATTGCCTATAGAGGCAGCCACGGAATCCGTTGTGGTGGAAGGCACGACAGCTCAGGTGGATACCGTGACCCCAACCACCCTTGTCACACGAGAGATGATCGAGGTGACGCCGGGCGCCAGCCGCGCCACTTCGTTTGCCGCCATCACCGATTACGTGCCCGGCGCCTACATGTCCCACGACATGCTCCACATGCGCGGCGGCCACCAGACCAGTTGGCTGATCGACGGCGTCAATATCCCCAACACCAACATCTCCGCGAATGTGGGTCCGCAGATTGCGCCGTCCGACACGGATCAGATCGAGGTCCAGCGCGGAAGCTATACCGCCGACATTGGCGACCGCACCTATGGCGTCTTTAACGTAGCTCCGCGCAATGGCTTTGAGCGCAATCGCGATGCCGAGTTGCACATCACGGGCGGCAACTTCTACACCGGCGAAGCCGCGCTCTCCGCCGGAGACCACACGCAAAAGACCGCATGGTATGCCAGCATCGCCGCGGCTCGTTCCAGCTACGGGTTGGAGACACCGACTGCCGCGGTCGTGCACGACGCATCCAATTCGCAAAGCGGCTTTGGCTCATTCCTTGTGAATCCGGATGCGTCCAACCAGCTCCGCTTCAACGGCCAACTGCGCCAGGACTTCTTCCAGGTTCCCTACGATCCGGACCCAAACAGCTGGCTCAATCAGATTTACGACTCCAGTGGCCTTCGCGACGGCCAAACCGAGCGCGACGCATTTCTTATCGCCGACTGGGTGCATACCCTATCGCCTGCGGCCATCTTCGAGGTCGCTCCCTTTTACCACTGGAACGTGGCCAACTACGACTCCAAGCCGACAGACTTCCCCACTTCAACCACATTCGATCGCACCTCGAACTACGCCGGTTTGCAGGCCAGCGTGCGCGGCGAAGTCAAGCGCAACAATCTCGCGGCCGGCTTCTACTCCTTCTATCAGCACGATTCATCTCTGTTCGGAGTGGTCTTTAACGATGGTTCTGCCACGACCATCCATGAGACGGAAACCGCTACCGGCGGCAATGTCGAGGGATCGTTCTCCGACAGTTACCGTGTCACAGACTGGCTCACGCTGCTGGCCGGAGTGCGCCTTTCCTCCTTCCATGGCGGCGTCACTGAAAACTATGCCGCCCCCCGTGTCGGCGCAGCGCTCAGCATTCCACGCCTGAACTGGGTCCTGCGCGGCTTCTACGGCCGCTACTACCAGCCGCCGCCTCTGGCGAGCCTCCAGGGCCCCCTGCTTGACTATGCCAATGAGAACAACACGGGCTTCGCTGCGCTGCGTGGCGAGCGCGATGAGGAGCACGAATTCAGCATTCAGATTCCCTATCGCGGCTGGGCGCTGGAGGTCGACAACTTCAAAACAAGGATCAACAACTTCCTCGACCACTCCAACATCGGCGAATCCAACGTCTTCATCCCGGTCACCGTGGATGGGGCACTTGTACGCGCATGGGAAGCGACGCTGCGCAGCCCCTCGCTGTGGCGGCATGGCCAGTTCCACCTCGCCTACTCCAATCAGATTGCCGAGCAGCGCGGAGCGATCACCGGCGGCCTGATCTGCACATCGGGTTGCGATGACAGCTTCGATTACGAGCCGGTCGATCATGACCAGCGCCACACGCTCAACACCGGCTTCACGGCCACTCTGCCCCTGCGAAGCTGGTTCTCAAGCAATGTCTATTACGGTTCCGGTTTTTCCAACGGCACCGCTGGAGCAACCGATGGCGACGGCAATCTCATCAGTCCGTACCAGGGCAATTACCTGCCCGCACATACCACCTTCGACATCTCCGCCGGCAAAACTTTCGGCGAGAACTTCAAGCTTGCCGTGACAGTCATCAACGTCACAAACCATCGCGTGCTGACCGACAGTTCGCTCACCATCGGCGGCTTTCACTACAACGACCCGCGACAGATCTCCGCGGAACTGCGCTACCGCTTCCACTTCTAAAACAAGAATTGCAGTTAGCTCTTGCAGAGGGAACAGGGATTCCCTAACTTCCTGGACAACGTGAGGAGTAGTTGAAGCGCAAAAGAACAGCCAGGCCAGAGTTTGATTGCTGGCCCGGCTGCGGGGAGTGTGCTGTTGCATATTCGGGAGTCTTCGTGAAAGAAGGCCGTGTCGTGCGGGCCCTCGATCGCCGTTTGCAGGGTCTTCGCGGTTGAGCCTCAAGGGTTCTCCCGCAATAGACTCTCGTAGCATGGATCGACGGGAGTTTCCTGAGTGTCCTCAGTATTCCTCGTCGCCTATTTGCCCCAATCGCTGAGGATCGCAAACCAGAACAGCCTCTCTGCGCGGAAGGACAAATCCCTGTTCGGCCCACTTGGAGAGAATGCGGCTGATGGTGAACAGGGTTGTGCCCGTCATTTGGGCAAGCTCCTCGCGCGATAGCGAAATCTGGACTCCCTCATGAGAATGCTTGCCGACCTGCTTCAGAAGTCTCAGCAGAGCCAGAGCCAGGCGCTTGGCAACCTTTTCTGTCGCCACCTCCCGGAATCGCTCCTCGAGTTCATTCAACCGGTTCGAGAGAATCTGACTGATGTTCTTCCTGATTTGGGGATATTCCGCCATCAGCGACTGCAGGCGCGCATATTCCCACGTGAGAGCTTTGCACTGCTCCATCGCGCGTGCGGAGCAGGTGTGACTGCAGGTCGGGGCTTCAGCGGCCACGCCTACTGCCTCTCCGGAACCGTTCATCCAGAGAAGTACTTCATTGCCGCTCGGGCTCAGCTGGGTGAGCTTCACGCTGCCAGTGTGGATGAGCACGAGGTTACGCACCGGTTGACCCTGCATGAAGAGGAGTTCATCGCGCGCGAAGGTTCTGGCCTTGGCGCATGAAGCGATCTCCAGGCATTCCTGCTTCGAGAGTCCGGTGAACAGCGCCGACGCGCACATGAGAATTACGCGCTCGGCGATGTTGGTTTCTGTTGTTGATGCTCCACTATGTCCAGGACTTAATACCGGTAGGCGTGCTGTCGCCATGAACCTCCCCCATGTGACAACCGGTTCAAACTACACTCGCCGCGCAAGCAATTTCATTCCTCCGCTCGCGCGCTTCCACCCGAATGGCGCTGAAGTAGGCGGGAAATGTCCTCCTTCAGAGTTCACTCGGAACGAACGAATACAAGATGCTTTGGCCAGCCTCGTGGCTTCTCTTAATTGCTCATCCCCCCAGACAAGCAGTCAAGAATGCCAGCCCCGAATCGTCCTCCTTGCTCTGGCAAATCCATCCCGCCAGCGAGGAGATCGACCGTAAGACATTTCGTATCTTGGAAGTGAGGACATCTCTGAAACTGGTTTCGTCCCGAGAGTCTTACCGCCGTCGATACGCAACCGGCTCTCGATCGCGCAGAACCCCTTCGGTGGTTTTCACCGGCAAAGCGTTCTGTCTTGACAACACAATATATTGGTTTATTTTGTCTTCTTTGCTCTCGCGCAAAGAAGACCCATCTGACTTGGGGTGATCGAAGCTCAATTTGCTTGGATGCAAGCACATCGCGACCTATTTCGAAATTGTCAGTCAGTAAGGCGCAGAGAGAAGGCATCCGGCGTGCAAGTTGTTTGTGCGGCGCCGCGACGGCCCCGGTGGGCCGTATTCGCCCGCCCTTACTGGGGTTTGAGCTCTCACTCCGCAGGGGTTGAACGGGCGACACGGAGAGTGTTTGCTTGCTTGCTCCAGCGCAAGTATTCAGCGAGGTCATGAGTGGTAGCGTACGCACAGTATGAACCGTGTATTCAGGGCTCCTTGGTGCGGATCTAGAGAGGCTCTTGGGGTAACTTGCATTCATGTTGGAGGTGCCGGGTGATCAGGAAAGCGCTCTATCTTCTACCGCTCGTTGCTGCGCTCATCGCCGCCTACGCGCTCGGTTCGCTTCACAACGGGGCAAAAAAGGTCGACGCACGCCGGATTCTCTATTACCAGGATCCGATGCATCCGGCCTACAAGTCGGACAAGCCGGGAATCGCTCCCGATTGCGGCATGGATCTCGTTCCTGTTTACTCCGATGATCTAGGCAGAACCCTCGCCTCCAATCAGGAAGCTGCGCCGGGAGATACCGAGATCGATCCTGCGGTGCAGCAGTTATATGGCATCAAGCTTGCCAAGGTGGAGAAGAACACAGGGCAGGGAACCATTCGAGTTTTCGCGCGGGTTGAAGCCGACGAGACCCGCGTCTATCGTGTCAATCTGGGAACCGATGGGTACGTCAAGCAGACTCAGGACGACGCTGTGGGGAACCACGTTGCCAAGAACCAGCATCTCGCGGTCGTCTATTCGCCGGAGTTTCTTGCCGTCGCCGGAGGCTTTCTGTCGGCAAATGAGCGCAGCCAAGGCAGCCCCACAGCGCCTAAGACAAACCCGACTGCAGGCGCAACGCAAAATCTGGCAAGCGCCCAGGCAAGGGCAGACAGGCTGCGCAACCTCGGCATGAGCGACGTTCAGATCGACGAGATTAGCAAAACACAGATTCTGCCTGAGGATGTTTACGTGGTTTCGCCTACGGATGGCTTTATCATCTCCAGGAATATCTCGCCGGGCTTAAGGTTCGAACGGCAGTCCGATCTCTACAGGATTGCGGACCTGAGCCACGTGTGGATTGTCGCCGAAGTCTTCGGCAAGGACTCGCTCGCCTTTCGTCCCGGTGCAGTGGTTCGCGTAACCATGCCCGACACGGGAGAATCCTTCAAGGCTGTGGTCAGCAATGTTCTTCCGGAAGTCGACCCGGTGACGCGGGCATTGCGCACCCGCCTTGAAGCCGACAACCCAGGCTTCAAGCTTCGCCCCAACATGTTCGTGAATGTCGAGGTTCCGGTCTCGCTTCCCCCCGGACTTACGGTGCCCGCCGACGCGGTATTGGATTCAGGACTGACAAAGCGAGTCTTTGTCCAGCGTTCCGAGGGTCACTTTGAATCGAGAATCGTTGAAACCGGATGGCGCCTCGACGAACGGGTGCAGATCCTCAAGGGTTTGCAGGAAGGCGATGTCGTGGTCTCCTCGGGGACATTTCTCGTGGATTCGGAGAGCAGGCTTCAACTGGCATCGAAGTCCGGCAGCGCTGCGGGAGCGCTCGCACACTCCGATTCTCCAACGAACCATCACATGAACTGATCTTTCGCGGCGATAGGTATCTTGCCGAAGCGAATTCTGTCGAGTAGCCAAATCAGAGCGTAAGGCTTCAGGCGCCGGCGGCAAACGGAGCGAAGTATTTTGAACGGGGGCTCCAGCAGTGATCGATAGGATCATAGATTTTTCAATTCGTCATAAGCTCGCGATCATCCTTGTGGTCACTGCCGCAAGCATCCTTGGATGGTGGTCGATCCTCTACACGCGTCTCGATGCCCTGCCCGAATTGGGCGACACGCAGGTCATCATCCTCTCAAGATGGGATCGCAGCCCCGATCTTGTCGAGACCCAGGTAACCTATCCAATTGTGACTGCGATGCTGGGCGCGCCCCATGTGAAGACGGTGCGTGGCGTCTCAGATTTTGGTTACTCCTACGTCTACGTCATCTTCGACGACAATACCGATCTCTATTGGGCCCGTTCCCGTACCCTCGAGTATCTTTCAAGTGTGCTCGGCCGGCTGCCGGAGGGAGTCAAGACCGAGCTTGGTCCCGATGCCACCAGTCTTGGTTGGGTCTTTCAATATGCGCTCGTCGATACCTCGGGCCAGCACAGCCTCTCCGAGTTACGCTCCTTCGAGGACTGGCGTCTTCGCTATCGGTTGAGGTCGGTGCCAGGCGTCGCCGACGTTGCGCCCATCGGTGGGTTTACTCGCCAATACCAGGTCAATGTCGATCCGAACAAACTTAGAGGCTACGGCATCACCATCGCGCAGGTGGTTGACGCGGCGCGTGAAGGCAATGTCGAATCAAGCGGGCGCCTCCTCGATTTCGGCGGCACCGAGTACATGGTCCGGGGTCGCGGCTATGCCACCACGATTGAAGATTTCGCGAACATCGTCGTGTCGACTCCCGAGGATGGCGCGCCGATTCGCATCCGGGATCTGGGCGAGGTGGTCGAGGGGCCCGATCTGCGCCGCGGCATCGCCGATCTCAACGGAACCGGAGAGGTGGTTTCCGGGATCGTGATCGCGCGTAGTGGTGAGAATGCGCTCGATGTCATCGATCGCGTAAAGGCCCGGCTCAAGGAGATCGAGCCAAGTCTGCCGGCAGGCGTGAAGATCGTTCCTGTCTACGATCGCTCGCAGTTGATTCACAAAACCATCGACAGCACGCAAGAAACGATTCTGGAAGTCGTTGTCACCGTCGTGCTGATTATTCTCGTATTCCTCTGGCATTTTCCAAGCGCGGCAATTCCGCTGGTCACGATGCCGGCTGCGGTGTTGATCTCTTTCATCCCTCTGCGCATGATGGGCATCAGCGTCAATGTCATGTCGCTTGCCGGCGTGGCCATCGCATTTGGCGAGCTGATTGATGCTTCCATTGTGGTTGTCGAACAGACGCACAAGAAGCTTGAACGATGGGAGAAGGGCGGGCGTCCGGGCAAGCACCGCGACGTGGTGCTTGCGGCCGTCAAAGAGGTGGCCGGTCCCACCTTCTTTGCTCTGCTCGTCATTGCCATCTCCTTCCTGCCCGTGCTCACCCTTGAAGGACAGGAAGGGCGCATGTTCCGCCCGCTGGCCTATACGAAGACGCTGGCCATGGTTGTGGCCGCGATTCTGGCCATCACCCTCGACCCTGCCCTTCGCCTGCTGCTGACCCGGGTAAAGCGCTTCGACTTCAGCCCCGCATGGCTTTGCAGATTGGCGAACGCGCTGCTGGTGGGCCGCATCAGCCCGGAAGAGAAGAATCCCGTCTCCCATGCTCTGATGCGGGTCTACGAACCGGCTGTGGCCTGGACGCTGCGTTGGAAATGGGTTGTCTTCGGTGCTGCCGCAGCGCTGATGATTGTCACCATTCCGGTCTTTCTCTCGCTCGGCTCTGAGTTCATGCCGCCCATGGATGAAGGCGCAATTCTTTACATGCCCACTTCGATGCCGGGGATTTCGATCTCCCAGGCACGTCGTGTCTTGCAGGCCACCGATCTCATCCTCAAGGAATTCCCCGAGGTCGATCAGGTCCTCGGCAAGGCCGGCAGGGCCGAGACGGCTACCGACCCGGCGCCGCTCTCGATGCTCGAGACGGTCATCACTCTCAAGCCGCGCTCGCAGTGGCGGCATGTCGATACCTGGTACTCATCATGGGCTCCCGAGTGGGCAAGAAAGATCTTCCGTCATTTCACTTCAGACACCATCTCATCCGAGGAATTGGTCAGCCAGATGAACGCCGCGTTGAAGGTTCCCGGCGTGAGCAACGCTTGGACTGCGCCGATCAAGGGCCGCGTCGACATGTTGACCAGCGGAATTCGCACGCCGGTCGGGCTGAAGATCTCAGGCGACGATCCGCAGAAAATCGAGGAGATTGGCAAACAGGTCGAGTCGGTCCTGCCCTCTGTTCGCGGCACGCGCGGCGTCTTCGCCGAGCGCACCAACGAGGGATACTTCCTTGACATCTCCTGGCGGCGCGATGAGCTTGCTCGCTATGGCATCAGCATCGGCAAGGCGCAGGCGGTTCTCGACAACGCCATCGGCGGCGACAACGTCTCCACCGCTTATGTGGGACCGGCGCGCTATCCGGTCAATGTCCGCTACATGCGCGATTTTCGCAGCAGCACGGATGCTTTGGGCCATGTTCTGGTTCCTGCCGCAGGCGATCGTCAGGTACCCATGAGCGAGCTGGCCGATATCCACACCGAAAACGGGCCGGCGATGATCCGCGACGAGAATGGATTGCTTACCGGCTATGTCTTCGTCGACCTCGCGGATCGCGACGTCGGTGGATATATCGCTGAAGCAGGGAAGCTCCTGCGGAATAAGGTAACGCTGCCCGCCGGCTACCTGATGACATGGGGAGGGCAAAGCGAGGCAATTGAACGGGCCAATCAGCGGCTGCGCATCGTTGTCCCGGCAACCATTGCGCTGGTGATGCTGCTCATCTTCATCAACACCCGTTCGTTTACCAAGACCATGATTGTCTTGCTGGCGGTTCCATTCTCTGCCATCGGCGCGGTCTGGTCGCTTTATCTTCTCCACTACAACATGAGTGTTGCCGTGTGGGTGGGGATCATCGCCTTGCTGAGCATCGATGCCGAAACCGGCGTTTTCATGCTCTTGTATCTCGATCTGGCTTACGAGGAGGCTGTCCAAAGAGGCAGCATGAAATCGCTGGGAGATCTGCGCAGGGCGATTCTTTATGGCGCGGCAAAGCGGCTGCGGCCGAAGTTCATGACCTTTGCAACTACTTGTATCGGCCTGCTTCCGGTTATGTGGTCCATTGGCACAGGCTCCGAAGTATTGAAGAGAATTGCCGCGCCCATGGTGGGCGGCATCTTCACATCCTTCATGCTCGAGCTCCTTGTGTATCCATCCATCTACGAATTGTGGAAACAACGCTCAATGAAGAAACAGCATCTGCTGCCGGAGTCTCCAATGAGCGCCGGCATCGAACAAGAACAAGAGCTTCCGGCGATGATCGCGTAGTTCGATGGAATGGTACGCTCACGCTTCAACGGTTGTGCCGGGGTCGGCACTGGGAACAAGAGGTGAATCATGAGGAACACGAACACAAATCGGATGCTGCCGGCGATTCTGCTGGCTGCCTTGGCGGCCTCAGTCTCATGGGCCCAGGAGCCGCAGACGGCAAGCGATCAGAGCGACGGCGCCAACGCAGCCGCGCCTGCGGAGAGAGCACCCTCCCTCTCCGATTCCATGCCCAATCCGCCAAGAGTCTCTTGCTCGGGCGGCCAACTCAAGATCTCGGCCAACAACTCCACGTTGGGGAGTGTTCTGACCGCGGTGCGGGCATGCGCCGGCTTTCAGGTTGACCTGCCGGAAGGCGCGGCCGCAGGCCGGATCTTCGATGAACTTGGACCGGGACCAACACGTGATGTTCTCAACGACCTCTTGAGTTCAACGGGATTCAACTTCGTCATCGGCTCTTCTGACTCGGAACCCGATAAGGTCGAGACGGTCCTCCTCATGGCCCGCGCAAAAGACGCCAAGGATGCCGGGCTTGGCATCGCGGCCGATCGCGCGCCCTCAGCCAATCGCCGCGCATGGCTACAGGCCCGGCAGAATGCCCGCCCCTACGATACGATCACCGATGATACCTCTGGGGCAACTGTAGAGCCGCTGGCGGCAACGGTGGCCGAGGAACCAGCGCCGCAGGCCGAGAGCGCTCCTGCAAGTGCGAATCCGGCCCCGGCCAGCAGTTCGGCGCCGCCCGTACCCGATGGGTCTCCGAGTTTTGCTTCGTCTCCTGTCGTGCCTCCGGCCGCGGCCACTGCCGATGCCGGCCAGCCCCAGGTTCAACCCGGAACCACCGAGGATAAGATCGCGAACATGCAGCAGCTCTTCGAGCAGCGCAAGCAGATGGTTGCGAATCAGAATACCGCTCCGCACTAGCACGGTTCGCCGCGCGGAGAAGTTGTGAGTAAGGTAGACGCATGAGCCGGGCTTGCACGATCGCAGCATGGGCTGGCATACTCCAACCAGAGCGGGTTTGGCCCGCCGGCTATGTGTTTTTTCCGATCTGCGTCTTCCCCGCAGTTGGGATGGGGGCGTTTGCCGCCTCTCCCGGTTTCCCTTTCGCCTTGAATTCCATCTTGATTCGGAATCTGCTCCCCTTTGCTCGTGTGCGACAGGAGTGGACAGTGCTCATCGAGCACTCAATCGTCTTATAAGCCGCGATACAGCACGAATGAAAGCATGAAGGATGGTTGAATGGGTGAATTGCACGAGGCATTAGCTGCGCCCAGTCGCGCGGTTGATGTGACTCCACGCCACAAGAGTAGAGCCTTGCGATTATTGCGGCTCGCACTCGCCAATGGCCTCGCCCTCTGCCTCGTTTGGATTGCCTCTGCGGCCGCGCATGCGCAGATCTCACCTGGGCCCCTTGCCAAGGCCCACCACAGTCTCGAGGGATCCGCCAACTGCGTAAAGTGCCACGAGGTATCCACCCGGTCGCCCTCCTTTCGCTGTGTCGATTGCCACAAGGAGATCGAGGCCGAGCTGGTCCAGAACAAGGGCCTCCACGCCACCTATTCCCGCGAAGGGCCAAAGGGGGCAGCCTGCGTCAAGTGCCATTCTGATCACAACGGTGAGAATTTCACCCTCATCCACTGGGATCCCACGCCGAAGGGTTTCGATCACTCCAAGACCGGGTATCCTCTCGACGGCAAGCACATCGGCGTAAGCTGCCGGACCTGCCACACAGCGCAGCACATTCCAGCGTCCGCGCGCGCCGAACTCTCCACCAAGGATCTGAATCATACTTGGCTTGGATTGTCGCCTGGTTGTATCACCTGCCATGAGGACAAGCACCAGGGACGATTCGGAACCAACTGCACGCACTGTCATTCCACCACCGGATGGAAGGGGGCCAAAATCGATGTCGATCACTTTGACCATTCAACCACCCGCTACCCGCTCACCGGCGCCCACAAAGAGGTAACCTGCCAAAAATGCCATAGGCCCGGCGATGATGGCCTGCCCAAATATGCCGGCCTTCAGTTTTCCACCTGTTCGGCCTGCCATACTGATCCGCACAAGGGCGAGTTCAAGCAGAGCTGCGAGAGCTGCCACACCACCCTTACATGGAAGAAATCCACCTTCACGACCACCTTCGATCACTCCAAGACCGACTACCCGCTGCTGGGCAAGCACCTTGAGGTTCCCTGCCTCACCTGCCACAAGAGCGCCGACTTCAAGGCGAAGATTCCCCATGTCCAGTGCGCGGACTGCCACAAGCCCGACCCACATGGCGGCCAGTTCCTTGCGCGGACTGACAAAGGACGCTGCGAAAGCTGCCACACCGTTAAAGGATGGATTCCGACCACCTACTCGGTGGCTGATCACGCCAAAACCGAGTTTCCGCTGGTCTCTCCGCACGCCAAGGTCAAGTGCGCCGACTGTCATACTCCGGCCGGCAAGGCGACCCGCTACAAAATCAAGTTCGCAGCCTGCCTCGATTGCCACAAGGATGAACACGATGGGCAGTTTGCCGCGGCGCCGTGGAGCAACCGCTGCGATCAGTGCCATAATGGCGCCACCTTCAAAACCTCAAATTTCTCGCTTGCCAAGCACCAGAAGTCGACCTTTCCGCTCACCGGAGGTCACCTGGCCATTCCCTGCGATCAGTGCCACAAGCCGCCCGAGGGCTCAAAAGTGGCCGTCTATCACTTCAGCCAGCTTGCTTGCGCCAGTTGCCACGAGGACATTCACAAAGGCGAGTTCACCGAGCGCATGGCCAGGCCCGATGCCAAAGGAAAACCGCTGGGATGCGAGGCATGCCACAACACCCAGGATTGGAAGACGCTCTCGAGCTTCGACCATGCGCAGACAGATTTTCCGCTCATCGGCTCGCATCGCGCGGTGGCCTGCGCCGACTGCCACAAACCACCGAATCTGGAGCTGACCATGCTCCACGTCCAGTTCAAGAGTGCTTCCAAGGCTTGCAGCGACTGCCACGAGAACCCCCACTCCGACCAGTTTGGCGCGCGCAGGGACGATTGCGCCGGCTGCCACAACAGCAACAAGTGGAAGCCCTCGCTCTTCGATCACGAGAAAACAACATTTTCTTTGAAAGGCGGTCACCAGGATGTTGCCTGCTCGGCCTGCCATGCGCTCAAGAGGCCAATTGACGGCAGGCTTGTGCTCTTCTACAAACCCACTCCGGTTGCCTGCGCCGATTGTCACGGATCGAATGTTCCAAAGGAGCGGGAGGACAACT
>Ga0302322_100003967_pt1 | contig 12773 bp, 15 predicted proteins | sample Fen_T0_2_FD_203757 | JGI IMG/M metagenome (GOLD analysis project Ga0302322, IMG submission 203757) | Peat permafrost microbial communities from Stordalen Mire near Abisko, Sweden - Fen_T0_2 | ecosystem: Environmental > Terrestrial > Soil > Wetlands > Permafrost | place: Sweden: Abisko...
GCGCGCCACCCGCTCGCGGGCGGCGCGCCGACCCCTCAGGCCGCGGCCCGAGAGGCCCGCAGGGCGGTGAACAGCTCGGCCGTCTGGTCGACGCCCTTCGTCGTGTCGCCGACCATGAACGGCACGAGGAAGTTCGTCGCGCCCGCGGCCACGAGCTCGCCGACCTGCGCGACCACCTGCTCGAGAGGCCCGCTCTTGTAGAAGAGGCGCCCGGCCCAGTCGGTGAGCCCGTAGCGCTCGAGGAGGTGAACGTTGTGCTTCGAGTTGAACGCGAGGGCCTCGTCGTAGTCGGCCGTGAAGCCGGACAGGCGCTCGGCGACGTCGTCGTCGATCGTCAGCCCCTTGCGCCGGGCGAGCTCCGCCGCGAGCTCCGACCGCTCCGGCTTGCCGGCCATGCGCCAGAGGAAGAAGGTCTGGCGTGCGGCGTACTCGTCGAGCCCGTCGATCCGGATCGCTCCGTGCTCCTCGTCGGTCACGAGCGCGCGCAGGACGTACCAGATCTCGATGTCGTCGTCGAGCGAGCGCCCCGCCGCGGCCGCCCCGGCTCCGACGTGCTGCCTCACGTGCTCGACGATGTCCGGGTGGAACGCCTGCCCGACGATCACGCCGTCCGCGTGCTGCCCGGCGAGGCCGAGCGCCCTGGGCGCGTCCGCCCCGAACCAGAGGGGTACCGGCCCGGCCGTCCACTCCAGCTTGAGCGGCTTGCCGCCGTATGTGACCTCCTCGCCGGCGCAGAGCCCACGGACGGCGAGCGCGTACTCGAGGAACGCGTCGAGCCGGTACGGGCGCTCACCGATCTGGATCAGGCTCAGGTCTCCGGTTCCGATCCCGAGGAAGGCCCGGCCACCCGAGAGCTTCTGTAGCGTCGAGTACGTGTTCGCGAGCACGGCCGGGTGGCGCAGCCCGGGCGCGGTGACAGAGGGCCCGAGCCGCACCCTGGTCGTCGCCTCCGCATAGAGGGCGAGCGAGAGCGTCGGGTCGTCGAACACCGTCGGCCCCTCGCCGCACGTGATCAGGTCGGCGCCGCTCACCTCGCAGTGGCGGGCCCAGTCGAGACCCTGGAAGTAGGGCGTCACGAAGCCGAAGCGGATCGGGGATTCGCCGGCGGATCCCATCGCGGATCTCCTTTCGGTGTGGCAGAGTGGAGACCGACTCTATCTGCCTACCGTTTGGTCGTATTCGCGCTACCGAAAGGGGAGCACCCGATGACTGTCAGAGGCGTGGAGATCGAACGGCGCGGCCCGGTCGGCTGGATCATCATCAACGACTACCAGGCCACCGTCGAGGCCGCCGCGAGCGACCCCGACTCGGTCGGCGTCCACGAGGGGGTCGGGCAGGCGCTCGACGAGCTGCGCTGGGACTCCTCGGTCAGGGTGGTGGTGCTGACCGGGCGGAACGACGGCGAGTTCTACCGCTTCTCCCGCCGCACCCACTGGGACGATCCGGTTCATCGCGGCCGGCTCGACCCGAACAAGCACTTCGGGCCGGGCGCACCTCAGCCGCAGGGCACGGCGAGGCGGCCCGATGCCCACGAGCTGCTGATGCTGATCGAGAAGCCCGTCGTCGCGCGCGTGAACGGCGATGCGATCGGGTTCGGCCAGTCGTTGCTCTGGGGCTGCGACATCGTGATCGCGCGCGACGATGCGCGGATCGCCTGGGGGCACACGGGCCTCGGCGAGATCGTCGACTCGGACGGTGAGGAGCGCGGCTATCCGTGGGCGCAGACGCCGCCCTACGGCCTCGCCGCGATCCTCTCGATGCCGCCGGCGAAGACCAAGGAGTACATGATGCTCTCGAAGGTCATGACCGGGAAGGAGCTCGCCGATCTCGGCGTCTTCAACTACGCCGTGCCGGCGGACGAGCTGGACGGGGTCGTCGACCGCATCGTCGGCGAGCTGCTGCGCCGCCCCCCGCGGGTGCTCGCGCGGATCAAGGCCGTCTGCAACAAGCACGTTCGCAACCAGGTCAACCTGACCGAGGACCTCGGGCTTGCCTACGGCATCCTCGACTTCTGGGAGCACGCTGCGGCCGGCGCCTGGGAGGAGGACGGCGACTGAGCCCGGCGACTACGTGATCCGCTTGCGGAAGTCCGGCAACTCGCGGGTTCCGTCCCGGAACTCGGTGATCATGCGGTCGATCTCCTCGTCGGTCGGCGAGCTGATCCCGAGCGCCTGCATCATGCGCAGGATCCACTGCAGCCAGAGGATGAAGCCCGTGTACTCGACGACCCCGCGGGCCCCGAGGCGCTCGACCATGGCATCCCAGGTCTCGTCGGTCACCGTTCCCGAGACGGTCTGACGGATGTAGGCGGTCAGAAGCTTCTCGTCGGCAGTCAGCTCCTCCTCGCGACCGTAGCGCAGCGCCTCGATCGCCTCGAGGCGAATGCCCGTGGCGAGCGCGTCCGGGATGTGCACGTGCTGGACGACATTCGTTCCCAGGTCCGCCGACAGGACCTGGTCGACGAACTCGCGGTCGGCGTGGGAGTAGGTGTTGCCGCGCTCTGCCGCCGTCCGCACGAAGGTCCCCATCTGGGAGGCGATCGCGCACATCGGCGGGCTGTTCAGCAACGCGCCGAAGTACTCCCCGGCATCGAACTCCTCCTCGGCAGGCGCCTCGCCGGCGCCGAACACGCGCCGCATGCGGGTGATCACCGCGTCGTAGGCCTCGAGATCCTCGGGAGCTATTTCCGTGCGCTTCGGTTGCACTGGTGGCCGGGTCATTCCGTCCTCCTCCGTTCGACGCTCGACGATGAGGTGCGACTGGTGGTGCTCAGGGCTGGCAGCCCTGGTCGATCCAGTCCCGCAGGAGCTGGACGCGCTCGGCGTCCCAGGGCTCGTCGCACGGCATGGTGCCGTCCGCCACGCGCTCGTAGATGCCCTCGGCCCACTCCTTGACCTCCTCGTATGACCAGAGGTCGAAGGCGTAGTCCATCTCCAGTCGGTCCCGATCGCGGAAGAGTGGCTTGATCTGTGCTTCGAAGCCGATCATCGATGTGCAATCCTCCTCCCGGAAGCGACGTGCGGCCCGTTCCGCACCACCTCCAGCCGACCGTTTGTTTGACCGGACTCTACTGCAGTGTCTACGATCATGCGAACGAAGCGTACGACGAGCGAGAGGTACCGATGACGCAGATGGACACAGAGCGACACGCGCCGAGCTCGGAGCAGTTCGGCTCGATGCTGGAGCTCGCGAACGTGGAGCCGTGGGACTACTACGAGAGCCTGCGGGAGCTCGGGGACGTCGTGTGGGACGAGGGCTACAACGCGTGGCTCGTGCTCAGCTACGACGTCGTCAAGCAGATCGCGAGGGACGACGACACGACGTGGGATCTCACCTTCCGGATCCGCGAGGACCGGCCGGCCCCGTACGGCATGACAGACGAGGAGTGGCGATGGTTCTTCGGCTTCGGCAGCCCGCGCTTCATGGCCATGGCCGAAGGCGATGTTCATCACATGGCCCACCGCTGGATGATGCGCGCGTTCACGCCGAAGGTGCTGCGGACGTGGCGCGAGACGCTCTTCCGCCCGGTCACCCATGCGGTCATCGACGCGTTCATCGAGGACGGCGCCGCCGAGATGGGCTCCCAGTTCGCCGACCTGCTCGCGCCGCGGGTGATCGCGTCGGCGATGGGCCTGCCCTACCAGGATCAGGACTGGCTCGACGCGGTGGACGAGCGCGTGCTGCGCCGCTTCGCCGTGAAGCAGAACACCGGCAAGCCCAGTCTGCCTCCGGGCGTCAAGGAGGACGCGTTTGCCGCGACCAACGAGCTCGTCGACATGCTGTTGCCGTTCGTCGAAGAGCGCCGTGGCGGGACGGCCAACGACCTGATCAGCATGGTGTGGCGTGACGCGGACGAGGCGCTCGGTGGCCCCGGCTGGGACGAGATCGACGTGATCGGGCTCGTCGGCGCCCTCTGGGAGGGCGGCTCGCACTCGACGCGCAACAGCACCTCCAACCTCATCTACCTCCTCGCCACCCAGCCCGGCCTCGTCGACGAGCTGAAGCAGGGCAACGAGAAGGCGGTCCCGAACTTCGTCGAGGAGACGCTCCGGCTCTTCGGGCCGGTGATGTTCCGCCCCCGGATCGCGCTCCGCGACACGAAGGTCGGCGACGTGGACGTGCGCGAAGGCGAAGTCGTGCTGACGCTGATGAACGCGGCGGCCAGGGACGGTGGGCACTACGCCTGCCCGCACGCCATCGACCTCGCCCGCCCGGCGCCGCGCGACCATCTCGCGTTCTTCTTCGGCCCGCACACGTGCCCCGGGCAGTCGCTCGCGCGCGTGGAGCTCGAGGAGGCAGCGGCCGCGCTCGTCGAACGGGTCCACAACCTCCGGCTGGACGACGACAAGCCGGCGCCCATCCTGGAGGGCGTGATGGCGCGTCGCTTCCATCCGCTCAACGTCCGCTTCACCCCCGGCCCGAAGCTCGGCGTGTCGCTCTGAGATGCGACCGTCGGCGCCCATGAGCCTCGAGAGCCGGAGCCGGACGTGAGCGCGGTCGCGGAAGAGGTGAGAGCGCAGCGAGGCGAGGTTCTCATCGCCGCGCGTGGCCTCAGTGCGGGATACCACGGCCACCCGATCGTCGCCGACCTCGACCTCGAGGTAAGGGCCGGAGAGGTCGTCGCGCTGCTCGGGCCGAACGGAGCCGGCAAGACGACGACCCTGCTCACACTCGCAGGGGACCTGCCCGCGATCTCGGGCGGCGTCGAGCTCTTCGGGCAGCCGACGACCAGCCCGCTCCACCGGCGCGCCCGTGCCGGCCTCGCGATCGTCACCGAGGAGCGGTCCGTGTTCATGGGCCTCACGGCCGCCGAGAACCTGAGGGTCGGAGGAGTCGACTCCGACTTTGCGACGTCGGTGTTCCCCGAGCTGAAGCCGCTGCTACGCAGGCGCGCGGGACTGCTCTCCGGCGGCGAGCAGCAGATGTTGACGCTCGCCCGCGCGCTCGCGCGCAAGCCGCGCCTGCTCCTCGCGGACGAGCTCTCGCTCGGCCTCGCGCCGCTCGTCGTGCGACGGCTTCTCGACGCCGTGCGCAGCGCGGCGACCGACGACGGCATCGGCGTCCTCCTCGTGGAGCAGCACGTGAAGCAGGCGCTGCAGGTCGCCGACCGCGTGTACGTGATGCGTCGCGGCCAGATCGTCGTCCAGGGCTCGGCCGAGGACGTCGCCGACGAGATCGAAGACGCCTACCTCACCTCGGGGACGGACGCGCCGAGCACGGACGCGGCACCCGAGAGCTGAGCCGGCAGGTCGTGAAGTTCACCGTCAACCCGCCGGGCCTGACGCTGTACCCGGGGATCGGGTCGCACTGGTGGGAGCACGTCACGACCGATGACCTGAAGGCGATGGCCGTGGCCGCCGACAGGCTCGGCTACGAGTACCTCGCGGTCCCGACGCACTTCGTAATGGGGAAGCAGGAGGTGCCCGAGATGGGCGCGCGCTGGGTGCACTCGCTCTCGGCAGCCGGGTTCCTGCTCGGCGCGACGGAGCGAATCAAGGTCATCTGCCTGGCCTGCGTGCCGTATCACAACCCGATCGAGCTCGCGAAGGCGCTCTCGACGCTCGACTTCGTCTCCGGCGGCCGCCTGCTCTTCCAGGCGCTGCTCGGCTACAACCGGCGCGAGTTCGACCTGCTTGGCGTCCCGTTCGACTCGCGCGAGGAGATCATGGACGAGTACCTCGAGGCGATGATGGAGCTGTGGACGAGCGACGATCCGGGGTACCACGGCACCCACGTCTCGTTCGCCGACGTGGCCTTCGATCCGAAGCCCGCGCAGGATCCCTTCCCGGTCTGGATCGGCGGCCGCTCCCGGCGCGCGTTGCGCCGGATCGCCCGGTTCGGGGACGGCTGGATGTCGTACGCCACGCCACGAGCGGAGCTCCGGGAGGCGATGGCCTACATCCGCGAGCAGCCGGAGTTCCAGGCACGCCCGCGCCCGCTCGAGCTCTTCGCCTACCTGTTCGAGGGGCGGCGTGACCCGATCACGCACCAGGTGATCGAGCAGCCGCGCGCCTCGATCGAGCCGGAGGTGCTCTTCGGTGAGCTCACCGCCCTGGCGGAGGTGGGCGTGACGATGACCGACGCCGGGTCGGCGCTCGGGACCGGGGTCTTCCAGAACGACCTGCCGGGGGCACCGGCCCCGACCCGCAGCGCCGCCGATTACATCGAGCGGCTGCACTGGTTCGCCGAGGAGATCATGCCTCTGGCGCGAAAGATCGTGCCCGCGTGAGCCGCCTCGCGGGCAGGGTCGCGATCGTCACCGGGGCCGGGACGGGCCTCGGGCGCGAGACGGCGAAGCTGTACGCCGAGGAGGGGGCCAGGGTTGTGGTCTCCGACGTCCGCGACGCGGAAGGGGCCGCGACCGTCGAGGCGATCAGGGCGGGAGGCGGTGAGGCGCTCTTCGTCCGGGCGGACGTCGCGGCGGGCGTCGAGGTGGAGCGGCTCGTCGCCGTCGCCGAGGAGCACTACGGCGCCCTGCACGTGATGACCGCCAATGCCGGGATCCTCGGCCGGGGCGCGATGAAGCCGCTTGCCGCGATGACCGACGACGAGATGGGCGAGGTGATCGGGGTCAACCTCCTCGGCGTGATGCACAGCTTCAAGTACGCGATCCCGGCCATCCTGCGCTCGGGCGGCGGCGCCATGACGGCGACGTCCTCGATCGGAGCCCAGCGGGGCATCCCCCTGCTTCCCGCCTACTGCGCGTCGAAGGGTGGGGTGGAGGCGCTCGTGCGCTCGCTCGCCGCCGGCCTGCAGTCCCGGATCCGCGTGAACGCCGTCACGGCCGGCTCGATGACGACGCAGATCCTCGAGCACGCCCTCGAGGCGCAGGGTGCCGACCCGGCCGCCGTCCCGAAGCTCGAGCCGACGTCGGCCATCGCCCACCCTCGCGCTGTCGCCGAGGTTCACCTCTTCCTCGTCTCCGAGGCAGCAGCGTTCATCACCGGACAGTCCGTGGTCGCCGACGGAGGCCGCAGTGCCTTTCAGCCCGCCTGAGCAAAGGAGCGTGACGATCCGATGAGCGACGAGGCCAACCGCGAGCTCGTGCTTCGCTACTTCGAGTGCATCAACTCGGAAGACTGGGTGGGGTTGCGAGACGTCTGGCACGAGGAGATCGAGATCCGTGCCGTCGGCGCCCGTCCTCGCCACGGGCGCGATGATGCCGTCGCGCTCTATCCGCGCCTCTTCCAGGCCTGGCCGACGCACCGCGACGAGCCCACCCGCATCGTGGTGGCGGGGGACGTCGTCACGGCCGAGGTCACGTTCACGGGCACGATGGCGGACGGACGACAGCTCTCGTTCGATGCCGTGGACGTGATCGACATCGCCGACGGCCGGATCAGGAGGCTGACGAACTGGTACGACGTCGCGTACGTCCGCGACCAGCTCGCAGCCGGCTGAGCTCGGCCGGAAGCGGCTGTTGACGGCATCCGCCCGGCTCGCTATTCTATCTACCGACTGGTAGGTAGATACCGGTGGACAGGTCACCGGGCACTTCGGAAGGGAGCTGGCTTTGGACTTCGGATTGATCTTCGAGCTCGAGACCCGCGAGCCGCGATCGCGTCGGCGCGACTACGACGTCCTCTGGAACGCGGTCGCGCAGGCCGTCGCTGCGGAGCAGTCGGGGTACTCGCACGTGTGGGCCGTCGAGCACCACTTCGTGGAGCAGTTCTCGCACTGCTCGGCGCCGGAGATCCTGCTGGCCGCGATCGCCCAGCGGACGGAGACGATTCGGATCGGGCACGGCGTCGTGCAGCTGATCCCGGAGTTCAACCACCCGGTGCGGGTGGCCGAGCGCGCCGCCGCCCTCGACATCCTCTCGAACGGGAGGCTCGAGCTCGGCACGGGCCGCGCGAGCAACCCGTACGAGATCCTCGGCTGGGGCGTCGAGGGGAACACGCGTGAGATGTGGCTCGAGTCGCTCCGGCTGATCTGCGACATCTGGAAGGCGGAGGGCGAGCCGGTCGACTTCGAGGGCGACTGGGTCACGTTCCGGGACCGGAGCGTGTGGCCGCTACCGATGCAGCAGCCGCACCCGCCGCTCTGGATGGCCGCCACGAGCCCCGAGACCTACACGCTGGCCGGGCGGCTCGGCCTCGGCGTGATGGCGTTCGCGCTCGCGATCGACTCCGAGAAGATGGGCCGCCGGATCGCCGAGTACCGGGAGGCGATCTCGACGGCCGACCCGATCGGGGCGGTCAAGAACGAGCGCGTCGGCGTGATGATGATGACCTACTGCGCGGAGACCTCGGAGGAGGCGCAGCGGATCGCGCGGGCCGAGTTCAACTGGTACCTCGACGAGGTGATGGAGCACTTCTCCGGCTGGAAGGGCGCCGGCAAGCTCCCTGCGGGCTACGAGTGGTACCAGAAGGCCGCGAACAACGTCGAGAAGCTCCAGGCGACGAACTTCGACTACCTGCTCGAGAACAACATGCTCCTCGTCGGCACGCCTGCCGAGATCATCGAGAACATCAAGCGCTTCGAGGCGATCGGGGTCGAGCAGATCCTCACCCTGACCGCTCTCGGCGGTGTCGCGCACGAGGACGTCATGCGGTCGATCGAGCTCTTCGGGCGCGAGGTCGTGCCGCACTTCCCGCCCTCGCCGGTCGAGCAGCCGGTCGCCGCCGCGTAGGGCCCGCCGCGCCGGGGGTGCCGGCGCAGGGACCCCGCCGGGGCGGGCTGTAGATTGTTCGCGTCGACGGGCGGAGGAGGGGAGATCGTGGCGCGATCAGGGCGCACCACCAAGGGCGGAACCCGCGAGGAGATCGTCCGTGTCGCCGTCGCGCTCTTCTCCGAGCACGGCTATGCGGCAACCAGCCTCGACGACATCGCGGCGGAGGTCGGCATCCGCAAGCCGAGCCTCTACTACTACATCGACTCGAAGGAAGACCTCCTCTACGAGATCAACGAGATCCTCGCGCGGGAGCTCCTGGAAACGGCGTCCGAGCTGATCGCGGAGGTCGAGGGGGCGGGCGAGAAGCTGCGCGCCTTCCTCCGCGCCGCGATGCGGCTCGTCGCGGCGCGGCAGAAGGAGGTGACGATCTTCGTCGGCGAGCGGCACATGTTGAAGTCCCGCTCGCCGCGCTGGCGCGAGATCGCCGAGCGGCGCGCGACCTACGAGGGCATGGTCGAGGGCATCATCGCGGACGGCATGGCGAGCGGCGAGTTCGTGGAGCTGCCCGTCAACCTCACCGCGCTCGGCGTCCTCGGGACGATCGCCAACGCCTCCATCTGGTATCGCCGCGACGGGTCGATGGAGCCGGACGAGATCGCCGATCTCTTCGCGGACATGCTCCTGCGGGGCGTCGAGCCGCGTTAGGCGCGCGGCCGCTTCGTCCTCGTCGCGGTGAGAGTGCGGCAGCGCCCCCATTTCGGGTGACTGGTTGGTAGAAATAGGTCACGCCGCGACGTGATCGCGACTCATTCCGAAGGAGCCCCGTTGTCAAAGCCCCGCCTCGCGATCTCCCTCTCCTCCGCGTCGTACGAGGTCGGAGAGCTCAACGCCTTCCTCGAGGTCGCCCGCGCGGCCGATGCGGCCGGCATCGACGCACTCCGGATCCCCGAGCACGTCGCCCTCGGCGCCGACTTCGAGCAATATCTGTGGGGGAATTACCCGTACGGTGTCGAGGCGCCCTGGCTGGAGCCGCTGACGCTGATTGCCGCAATGGCCGCTGTGACCGAGCGCATCAGGTTCGTGACCGGCATCCTGATCGCGCCGATGCGCCCGGCCGTGATCCTCGCCAAGCAGGCCGCGACGATCGACCTGCTCTCCGGCGGACGGCTCTGCCTCGGCGTCGGCACTGGCTGGCAGCGCGAGGAGCTCGGCACGGCGGGCGTTCCCTTCGCGGAGCGGGGTGATCGGCTGACCGAGATGATCGAGGCCTGCCGCGTCCTCTGGCGCGACGCTCCGGCCTCCTTTCACGGCCGCTGGACGAGCTTCGACGAGGTCTGGTGCGAGCCCCGGCCGGCCGCCGGCAGCGTGCCGGTCTGGTTCGCCGGCTCGCTCACCTCGAGGACGATCCGGCGCGTCGTCGAGCTCGGCGAGGGCTGGTTGCCGATCATGGGCTCCGGGCCAGCGGTGATCGCCGAGGGCGTCGGCGTGCTGCACGAGGCCTACGTGGCGGCGGGACGCGACCCCGCGACGCTCGAGGTGACCATGTTCGCGCCGCCGGTGGCGGGAGACGACGGGCAGCCGAGCCTCGACCGGACCCTCGAGGGCGCGCTCGTGCTTGGCGACGCCGGTGTGACGCTCGTCTCGTTGTTCCCACCCTCGTTCGTGCCCGGCATCGCGGAGACGGCGGCGTGGATCGAGGTTGCGGCCCGGCGCTGGGAGAGCCTGTGAGCGATCCGGTCGACCAGGACCCACGCGAGCTCGAGGCGATCAGGCAGCTGAAGGCCCGCTACTTCAGGTCCGTGGACACGAAGGACTGGGCCGGCGTGCGGTCGGTCTTCGTCGCCGAGGCGGTGATCTCGGTCGAGTGCCCGTCCGATCCGGACGCGCTCCTGCGCCTGCGTGAGCGCTATCGCGACGGCGCGCGGGTGCCGGGCCCCGGGGAGGAGGCTGCGGCGCTCACGGGCACCGACGCCTGGGTGAGCACCATCTCGAGGGCGCTCGCGGAAGTGCGGACGGTGCACCATGGCCACATGCCCGAGATCGAGCTGACGTCCGGGACGACGGCGACGGGAATCTGGGCCATGGACGACCGGGTCGAGTGGTCCTCGAGCGGACGACGCGAAGGCGCCTGCGGATCGGGTCACTACTTCGAGGACTACGTGAAGGGCGACGACGGTTGGCGGATCTCGACGATGAGGCTCGTCTACCGCACGCTGGAGGCGCTGCCGCCCGAGCCCTTGCCGCCCGTGGCGGCCGCAGTCGAGTGGGGCGGGTGAGCGGCGATGGGCGCTGAGGAGACGTTCGCGCCCCTGCGCGGCAGGCGGGTCATCGACCTGACGACCTCGTTCGCCGGGCCGTACTGCTCGCAGCTCCTCGGAGCCCTCGGGGCAGAGGTGATCAAGATCGAGTCGCCGCGCGGTGACGACGCACGCCAGTGGGGCCCGCCGTTCTTCGGAGGCGACGCGGCGATCTTTCTCGCCGCGAACGCCGGCAAGCGCTCGCTCGCGCTCGACCTGCGCCGCGGCAGCGAGGTCGTCCACCGGCTCGTCGACGGGGCCGACGTCCTCGTCCAGAGCATGCGCCCCGGCCTCGCCGACGAGCTCGGCCTCGGGTCGGACGCTATGCGCGCGCGGAATCCACGCCTCGTCTACTGCTCGATCGGCGCCTACGGCAAGGAAGGCCCGAAGCGCGACCTGCCGGGCTACGACCCGCTCATGCAGGCGGCCGGAGGCCTCATCAGCGTCACCGGCGAGCCGGGCCGGCCGCCGCTGCGGGCCGGGGTCTCGTTGATCGACCAGGGCACCGGCATGTGGGGTGCCTTCGCCGTTCTCTCGGCGCTGCTCGAGCGCGAGCAGACCGGGGTCGGGCGCGAGATCGACGTCGCGCTCTACGAGACGGCTGTGACCTTCATGTGTTACCACCTGATCGGCTACCTCGGCTCCGGCACCGTGCCGGTTCCGCGCGGGTCGGCGTTCCCGTCCGTGGCGCCGTACCAGATCTTCGAGGTGAGCGACGGGCGGCTCATGCTGGCCGCGGCGAGCGATCGCATGTTCCAGGCGCTGCTCGCGGTGCTGGGACTGCCCGAGCTCGCCGATGACCCGCGCTTCGCCTCGAATCCCGATCGAGTCGTCAATCGCCAGGCACTGAACGAGTGCATCGAGCCGCGTCTGCTGGAGGAGAGTCGCGACGTCTGGCTGGAGCGGTTCGCCGCCGCGAGGATCCCGGCCGCACCGGTGCAAGACGCGGCCGAGGTCGTGGCCGACCCGCAGACGCAGGCGCTCGGCATCCTCCAGGACATCGGGGAGATCACGCTGCTCGCGCCACCCGTCTCGTTCGACGGCCACCGGCCGCTGTACCAGTCGGTCCCGCCCCAGGTCGGCGCGGATTCCGCGGCGATCCTCGCGAGCGCCGGCTACACCGAGCAGGAGATCGAGGGCCTCGCGGCGGAGGGAATCGTCCTCCTCGGCGGGGCCTGAGCGCGCGGAGGCCGGGCGGCCGGCCCTACGCGCCGCTGACGGTGGCGAGCGCGGCCTGCGCGATCTCCATGTCCTGATCCTCGCTGCCGCCGCTCGATGAGATCCCACCGACGACTGCGCCGTCGAGCGTGACGGGCACACCCCCGGCGAAGATGCCGACGTCGTCGAGCGCCCCGAGGAAGCCGACCAGCAGGCCGACATCGTCTTTCCCGAGGGTCCGCCACAGCTCGGTGGGCGCTCCCCAGATCGCAGCGGTGTGCGCCTTTGCGCGGCCCAGCGCCACCGTCGGGATGGGCGCCCCGTCCATCCGCGCGACTGCCTTGAGCGTCCCCGTCTCGTCGACGACGGTGATCGTGACCGCGACCCCGAGCTCACTCGCCTTCGCGATCCCCGCCTCGACGAGGGCCGTCGCCGTCGCCTGGGTCAGGCTCTTCTTCTCGAATGCCTCGATGCTCATCGACTTCCTCCGGTTCGTAGTGTCTCGAGCGGGATCAGCCCGCTCGCCCGTGTCGGCCCCAAGCCCAGCCGGCCGCGAAGCTTCGTCCGCGCCTCTTCGGTGGCGCGCTCGTCCGTCCAGAGCTCGTCCCAGCGAACGGAGACGACGGCCGCCGTGACACCCGGAACGGACAGGGCGGCGAGCCTGACAGAGCGCTCGATCTCCACCATGTAGAGGCAGGTCGGAT
>Ga0302322_100003968_pt1 | contig 12773 bp, 8 predicted proteins | sample Fen_T0_2_FD_203757 | JGI IMG/M metagenome (GOLD analysis project Ga0302322, IMG submission 203757) | Peat permafrost microbial communities from Stordalen Mire near Abisko, Sweden - Fen_T0_2 | ecosystem: Environmental > Terrestrial > Soil > Wetlands > Permafrost | place: Sweden: Abisko...
CGAGGCACCAGTGTCAGCAGCTCGAGCTGGCGCAGGAAGGATTCGGTGAGGAGCACGATTGAGTGACGAGTGACGAGTGACGAGTGACGAGTGACGAGTGACGACAGGGATTCAGCCGCCGAAGCCAGTAAGTGTCAAGTGTGCGCGAGGTTGCTGGATCAACTGAACGAAACGATTCGGGTCCACCGCGCGATCATGCGCGTATCGCCCTTTCTAGTCACTTGTCACTTGTCACTCGTCATCACCCTTGTCATTTCGGCTCCGGCACCCGCTGCAGGATATCCTTGAGAATCGCGTCCGCGTCGACGCGCTCGGCTTCCGCATCGAAGTTAAGCAGCAGTCGATGGCGCAGGGCGTTCAACGTAACAGTTCGTACATCCTCGCACGCGACATGCACGCGATCGTTGAGCAACGCGTTCACCTTCCCGCCGAGGATGAGCGCCTGTGTCCCGCGAGGACTCGAGCCGAAACGCACGAAGCGCCTGGTCATCTCCGTCGCGCGCTCGCTTTCCGGGTGGGTTGCGAGAGTGATGTCGATGGCGTACTGCTGCACGTGACGGGCGACCGGCACCGAGCGCGCGGTCTCGCGCATCTCCAATACTTCGCCCTGACCGAGCACCCGATCAACTTGCGGTTCGAGCTGCTGGGTGGTGCGGTCCATGATCTCATGCAACCCCTCGGCGGACGGGAACCCGAGTCTTAACTTGAAGAAGAAACGGTCCAGCTGTGCTTCGGGCAGCGGATAGGTACCCTCCATCTCCAGCGGATTCATCGTGGCCAGAACGAAGAAAGGCTGCTCCAGCGGATGCGTCTGGCCGCCGGCGGACACGCTGTTCTCCTGCATACCCTCGAGCAGCGCCGACTGCGTCTTGGGCGTGGCGCGGTTGATTTCGTCGGCCAATACCAGATTGGCAAAGATCGGCCCGCGCTGAAACTCGAGAAACTTGCGACCTGCGTTGTCCTCACGCACGATGTTCGTGCCGATGATGTCGCCGGGCATCAGATCGGGCGTGAACTGGATGCGCGCGAACTTCAAGCGCAGCACGTCGGCCAGCGTCTGCACCAGCTTGGTCTTGCCGATGCCGGGTATTCCCTCGAGCAGCACATGCCCGCGTGCGAGCAGGCAAGTCATGATGCCGACGATGTTGTCCTCGTTACCGACGATGACGCGCGACACCTCTGCGCGAACGATGCGGAAATTCTCGCGGAATTGCTCGATCTGACGATCGACGGTGGCGGCGGTCATCGGGCGCCCTCATGCAGAGTCATGAAATAGTCCTTTACGAATTGACGGTGGCGAATCGCGATGCCTTCCGGGTCAGCGGTTTCTGCTTGCGCATAACTACTTCGCGCCTGCACGTCCTGCGACTGTACCTGGGACTTCTGTTCCTTGCTCTCGGTATAGAACCACGCTTGTGAGCCTTCTTCGCCGGGCTTGCTCTCCTGCTGTATCACCTCGCGCTTGAGCTGCGCGTCCAGCCGCGCGGTTCTATCCCCGAGCAGCGGATCGGCTTGCGACTCGCCGATCGCGTCGCCGGTCTTGGCACCCTCCGACTCGGACGAGCGCATGCTTTCCTTGGCTCCTGCTGCGGCGCGAAACATGGTGCCTCCGGGCATGACAGTATTGCCTGTCTCCGGAGACGGCATGCCCGAATTGGCCGTTTGCGAGAATCGCGCTGCCGACGTAGCGGAGCGTTGCGCCGTGGCGAGCTGCATTCGAGAAATTTCGTCGGAAGCCTGGTTCATCCGCCCCTGCATGTCGAGCTGCTGTGCCATCTTGTTCAGACGATCCGCCGCCTCCTTCATCGCTGCGCCCGACATAGAACGCGTGTCGGACTTGCCTTCACCGGCCGCGGCTTCCTGCAGCAGATGATCAAGATCTTTTTCGCGTGCGGCCTGTTCGGAATCAGCACTCGAGCCATCCTTCGCGCCCTCACCTTCCCGTCCTCCGGCGAGTTTTTCGAGTTCGGTCGCCGCGGCCCTGGCATCGCCATCTTTGAGGGCCTTGGCCACCTCTTCCATCGATTTCACCCCGCGCAGGCGCTCCGCTGCATGGAACAACGCTTCGCGTGCAGCGGCGGCCTCCAGCTTGCGCTGCTCCAACGCCGCTTGCGCGGCGGCCAGGGCGTGCTGTTTCTCGGACAAGCTCGTCTCTTTGCGCTCGACCGTACGCAGGGCCTGCTCGACCTTGTCCGCTGCGTCGTCGTGTACCTGCGCCATGAGCTCTCTGACCGTTTGCACCTGCCTCGCCTGGTTCATCGAAGCGCCAGCGTCAACGGCGGAAGGCATCGAAAGCTGCAGCGGTGGCATCCACCAGGCGATCGCCAGCAACGGAAGCCCCGTGAGGATGGGTATCAACGCGGAAACCGGAATACGGAGCGGCATGAGGCGCCGGGCATCCAATGCTTGCGCTGCGCGAGCTGCGCGCGCGAGCTGCGCGGCAACCCAGCGCGAACTCAGGCGTTGCTGTACGAACCAATAAGCGCTGGCAAGTTCGTCCTTGAGCCCGGCACGGGCGTCGGCCTCGGCCGCAACCGCGGCAAGCGAGCGCCGATCGGCCAAACGGTTCCGGACTAACCACGCGAGGCCGCAGACCCCCAGCAGAGTCGCCACGAGGATGGTAAGGGCCGAGGCGGCCGGCAGCGCGTCACCGAATACCCGTAGCAGGCGCCAAGTGAGCAAAGATAGAACAACCAACCCGCCGAACAGCGCCGCGTCGCGCAGCGCTCCGTTCAGGCGCAGTCGGCCACGGATGCGTTGGAGCGCGCCAAGGATGGCTTCGCGCTCCGATGAGAAACGCGCATCGTCCAGGGGCCCCTGCGGAATCGTTGATTGCGGCTGAGACATGACAGCGCCGATTGTAGCCTAGTGTCCTGAGTCAGAAATTCGTCGATGTAAACATGTCCAGTTCGCCGCCATGCGGCGTTACGAATCCTCGCCAGGTGTGCGCACCGAAGCGCGGAGCAGGGGCCCCTTTGGGGATGCGACCGTGTAGGTGTGCACAAGAACGCGATTGTGCCGATGCGCCTGCATCCCGCTTCCGGGTCGCATCCCCACAAGTGGGGCCCCTGCTCCGCCATACGCGGGCGTACCTGGCTGTGGTTCGCGCCTTGCCTGACGACGAACGCGGGCAGTTTCCATCCAATTCGGCATTTTCTGCATAGGCAGCATTAGACGACGAATTTCCGACTCAGGACACTAGAAGTACTGATCAGCGGTTGGCGCGTTTTGGGGATGGGACGGCGTGGGGTAACATTCGCTGTCATCGGCGATCTCAAAACAGGCATGCGATCCCAAGAAAATCAACCGTTAGCTGCCATCGGAATGCAGGTGACCCTGCTGCTGACCGTCGTGATCGCCTCCGCCCTGGCCCTCGCAGCGCCCGTCAGTGCGGCCAGTACAGCCCGCCCAAACATCCTCTACATCACAGCCGACGATTTGGGGTGGAAGGACCTCGGTTACCACGGTGGAGGGGTCCAGACGCCCAACCTCGATCGCCTGGCACGCGACGGCGCTCGGCTGGAACAGTTCTACGTCCAACCCACTTCCACGCAGACGCGGGCCGCGTTTCTGACCGGACGCTACCCCATGCGTTATGGCTTGCAAACGATGCAGATCCAGTCGTCGAGCCAGTTCGGATTGCCCGCGGACGAGCGCACCCTCACCAGCGCCCTTCAGCAGGCCGGTTATCGCACGGCACTGATCGGCAAATGGCACCTTGGCCAGAACAAGGATTACTGGCCGCAGAGGCGCGGGTATGACTACTTTTACGGCCATCTCGCCGGGGAGATCGATTACTTCAAGAAGACCAACCGCCAGGGTGAACTCGACTGGCACCGCAACGACAAGTTGGTGAAAGAAGAGGGCTACGCCATTGCATTGCTGGCGAAGGATGCGGCCAGCGTCATCGCCAAACACGACCCCTCCGTACCGCTGTTCCTGTACCTGTCATTTGCAGCTCCGCAAGCTCCGCTGGAAGCGCCCAAGGAACTGACCGCGCGCTACCGGGACCTCAAAACCGAGGAGGAGCGTGCCTACCGTGCCATGATCGGCGCGGTCGACAGCGCCATCGGCACGACTCTGGCAGCCCTCGAAGCGCGCGGCATGCTGGCCAATACGCTGGTCATCTTCCACGCCGCCACTGGGGGGGCGCTGCCTTCCAAATATCCGCTCGGGGACGGGGATACGCAGCGAGGTGTGGCCAACAACGGCCCCTACCGCGGTGGGCGCGGCGGGCTCTACGACGGCGGCATGCGGGTCGCTGCGCTGGCTTATTGGCCCGGGAAAGTCCAACCCGCCGTGGTAACCGAACTCATGCATGTGACAGACTTGTACCCGACGATACTGGGGCTCGCCGGAGCGAATCCAACGCAACCGAGACCGATCGATGGCCTCGACCAGTGGCCCACCCTGTCCGAAGGTCAGGCGTCACCGCGGAAGGAGATGCTCCTCAACGTGGAGGAGTTCCGCGGCGCCATTCGCGCGGGCGACTGGAAACTCATCGTCTACGCGACCCTCCCCGGCCGCGTCGAGCTGTACAACTTGAAGGCGGACCCTTCAGAAGAAGACAACCAAGCCGAAAGAGAGCCAGAACGGCTGCAGGCAATGCATAAACGGCTGGTCGAATACGCCTGGGAAATGGCGCCGGCAAAGTATTTGGACGAACTGGGGAAACCGCACAAGGCCGAAGTACCGATTTTCTGGGGAGACAACCCGGTACGGCCGTAAGCGGGCGTCAGAGAGCTGGAAAGAGTACGAGTTAACGAGCTTCGGATTGCCCCAGGACGGCCCGCCGACCCTACAATGGCTTCCGTAGGCCACTAACAAAATGAATGGAGCGTAGGCACGCTATGGATATCTCAATGCTGGATGTCGCGATGGGCGCAGGGCTGCTCATTCTCATCGTGTTGATCGTGATGCGGAAGAAAAACCGCTAAGAGCATAGAGGCGTCGGAGACCAATCCGACAGCCTCATCGTTTGAAAGCCAGTCTCAACTGGCATCCGGTGGCCGGACCACCATCTGCGCATACGGATAGCGTCTGGATATCGCGCCCGCATGCTGGAACACGTCGAGCGCAACCTCGTAGCTGGCCGGATCGATGGCTGGATCCCCATCCCAGCATCCGAGTCGTTGATAGGCCTCGATCCCTCGCACTAACGCTTCAGGCGCGCTGTTAGGGAAGAGAGCCTGCAGCTTCCCTGCCACGTCAGGCCCAGAAGCCGAGCGAACCCACGCACGAGACAGTCGATAGGCGCGCATGAACTTCAGCGCCTCGGGGCGTTGAAGCCAGGCCGGGGTGGCAGCCAGAGAGCTGAACGCAACCGGACCGATCGCTTCCCCTACCGACGCCACGATCTGCGCTACCCCTTCTTGTTCCAGCTGCTGCGGATAAGGGGCCTGCTCGTGAAAGTAATCTCCCTGTCCGGCTCGAAAAGCCGACAGCATCTGTTCAGTATTTCCAGCGTTGATCACAGCAACGCGCGATAGATCCACCCCACGCTTGTATAAGGCATAACGCAGCATCGCTTCCGGCTGCCCGCCGTGCACGTACATCAGCTTGCCATGCAGCAGCTTATCGAAAGTGAACGCGGAATCGGGCTTGCGCGATGCGATGAAGAATCCGTCACGTTGATTGATCTGGGCGAAGTGCACCGCCGGAGGCTGCCCGCCCTTCTCCAGCACGCTCCAACTGTACGAGACGGCCGACTGCGCAACGTCGATCTCTCCACTAGCCAGGAACTCGCCGACACTCCGCCCCGCGGGCAACACGTGATAAGTCCCCTGCAATCCCTCCTGCTCCAGAAACCCAGCGGCGAAGGTAGCCAGCAGCGGGCTATAGAAGGCCGAGTGGCGAGACACCATGATGCGAAGGGTTGTCATTCTGGATCGCGGGGAAAAGGGGGTTAAGGCCCGCGCAGAAAATCGAAATCGCAGCCTTGGTCGGCCTGCAGGACGTGGTCGGCATACAACTTCGCATAGCCCCGGTGCGGTGGAATTGTTGGGGTGAACCCCGCGCGCCGGCGGTTCAGTTCATCGTCGCCGACCAGCAGTTCCAACTTACGACGACTCACGCTCATCTGGATACGATCGCCGCTGCGAACCAGCGCGAGCGCTCCACCGGACGCCGCGTCCGGCGTGACGTGCAGCACCACCGTGCCGTAAGCCGTTCCGCTCATGCGTGCGTCCGAAATGCGCACCATGTCCTTGATGCCTTTTTCGGCCAGCTTCCTGGGGACCGGAAGATAGCCTGCCTCCGGCATCCCGGAGGCGCTCGTTGGGCCGGCATGTTTGAGCACGAGGAAATCTTCGGGTGTGACGTCGAGGTCGGGAGCATCGATCCGATTCGCCAGGTCCTCGAGCGACTCGAACACGACCGCCCTGCCTTCCTTCTCGAATAATTTGGGGTCGGCCGCTGAACGCTTGATGATCGCTCCACGCGGGGCGAGATTGCCGAACAGCGCGGCCAGTCCGCCGGTTTTCTGAAACGGGTCGTCTTTCGATTTGATCACGCTGCGATCCACGAATGCGGGCGCGTTTGCAAGGCGCTCGCCGAGCGTTCGACCGGTAACGGTCATGCAGTCCAGCACGAGCAGATCCTTCAGTTCCGTCAGAACCGCCTGCATGCCGCCGGCAGCGTGCAAGTCCTGCATGTAGTGCTGTCCGGTAGGTTTGAGATCGACCAGCACGGGTGTTTCGTCCGACAGTCGATTGAGTTTTTCCAGGGATATCGGAATACCGCGCCGCCCGGCGATGGCGGTGAGATGGATGATGGCGTTGGTCGATCCGCCGATGGCCAGGAGAACTCGCAGTGCGTTCTGCACCGACTCAGGCGTGATGATGCGGCTCGGTCGCAGGTCTTCCGCTGCCAATGCGACAGCGCGCTCGCCGCTGGCTTGTGCTGCGCGCAGGCGATCAGCGTGCACCGCGGGAATCGCGGCGCTGTCGGGCAGCGACATACCCAGCGCTTCGGCGATGCAGGCCATGGTGCTCGCCGTGCCCATCACAGCACAGGTGCCGGCCGTGGTCGCCAAGTTGCCTTCCACCTCGGCTATCTGCTGCGCGTCGATCTCCGCAGCGCGATACTTCGCCCAAAAGCGGCGACAGTCGGTGCAGGCACCCAACCGCTCGCCGCGATAAGGCATCGCCATCATCGGGCCGGTGACGAGTTGGATCGCAGGCAGATCCGCCGAAGCCGCGCCCATGAGCTGCGCGGGGACGGTCTTGTCACATCCGCCCACCAGCACGCATGCGTCCATCGGCTGTGCACGGATCATCTCCTCGGTGTCCATGGACATGAGGTTGCGGTACACGAGGCTGGTTGGATTGAGGAAGATCTCGCCCAGCGAGATGGTGGGAAATTCCAGCGGCAGGCCGCCCGCCTTGATCACGCCGCGTTTGACCGCCTCGACCAATTCGGGAACGTATCGATGGCAGTTGTTGAAACCGCTGGCCGTCTGGGCGATCCCCACAATCGGCCGGTCCAGCATGTCGAGCGAGTAACCCATCGAGCGCGCGAACGAGCGGCGCAGGTACAGCGCGAAGTCACGGTCGCCGTAGTTGGTGAGGTTGCGGCGAAAGCCTTTGGGTTTTTCGTTGGACATAGGCCGTAGACTCTACCGCAAAACCGCGAGATGCATTCTGCCGTCCCCAGTCACGCCGGATCACCGCAGAGAATTCTCTCGCTTGTTTTCTCCCTCTTCTCTGCGTCCTCTGCGCCTCTGCGTTGGGTTTTGAAGGGAAGAATTACCTCACCCAGTTGATCTCCCGCGCCGTCTTCGTTCCGATCAGCACTTTATCCAGGCTGCTCGGCATCTCCGACTGTGTGGTGGAGAAAGGAATGCGGCCGGCCATGATCTCGGCGAAAGTCTGCGGCAGGACAGGATCCTTGTTGGGCTCTGCGTAGCCGTCCGGGTGCAATGGCTCGTTCGTGGCGAGATCGTATTTGTCGGTCGCCCCGACCGTATGCAACAGTTCGTGCGCGATGACTACGTTGTTCTGCGCGGCTTGGTCGTCGGACGCAAATGCGTTGACTACGCCTATTAGTCCTTTCTGCAAGCCGAGGGAGTGAGCCACACGAGAAACGCGTGCCGGGTCGTGATAGATCACGAACATCTGGACATGCGGTTTGGGTCCATCGAAGTGTGCCCGCTTCCATGCCCAGAAACGCATCTGCAAACTCCAGAGGCCGACCTGTAGCGGATTGCCGCCGAAAGGCGGCGGAGGCGGTAATCCACGGATCTCCGGAGCGAGGTAGACGTCCACCGGGTCGGTTTGAACCAGGCCATAGCGCTTTGCCTCTGCGCCCATGAACTCCGCAACGGCGGTGAAGTTGTCCCGTTTCAGACTCGAGATATAGCTGGCACTCGCTGCGCTGCCATCTCCGTTGATCGGAAAGACGGCTACGCGCAGCGGATATTCCCAGGAGGTCGTGCGCGCTCGCGCGAGCCATGTGCCCACCCCGACATTGATCAGGATGAGCAGCAGAACGGCTATGCGGATCTTGCGAAACATGCGACTGATTGCAGGCTAGCGGCGAGGTCAGAACATTCGGCGCTACGCTTATTGCGCCCTACGTGCCTCTAGACGCGTTCGATGATCGTTGCAGTCGCTTGACCGTGGCCGATGCACATCACCTGCAGGCCGAACTGACCGCCCGTAGCTTCGAGTCCGGAGAGCATCTTCGACATCAATCCACCGCCGGTTGCACCGAGCGGATGTCCGTGCGCAATCGCCCCACCCCAGGGATTCACCTTGTCCAGGTCGGCCTTCAATTCCTTGGCCCAGCTCAATACGACCGTCGCGAACGCTTCGTTCACTTCGAACCAGTCGATATCTTTGATCGACAAGCCGGCCTTCTTCAGTGCCAGTTGAGTGGCGGGTATTACTCCGGTCAGCTGCATGGCGGGATCCGATCCGACTACGACCCGGGCGCGAAAGCGGGCGCGCGCTTTGAAACCATCGGCCTTGGCGACGTCTGCATTGGCCACCAGCACCGCCGAGGCGCCATCGGAAATCTGGCTCGAGTTCGCTGCCGTAACCACACCTTTGCCCTCGGGCCGGAAGGCGGGCTTCAGGCTGGCCATCTTCTGTTCGTCGAGCACTCCACGCACACCTTCGTCGCGGGTCAAGCTCGTTTTCTGCGCCTCGGGGTTGACGCCATCCACCGGCACCAACTCCTTGTTCAAACCCGCCTGCTGAGCCTTGTACGCTTTGCGATGACTGCTCTTGGCAAATTCATCCACGTCCTGGCGTGAAATGCCCCACTTGTCGGCGATGCGCTCCGCACTTTCGCCCTGGTGGATGATCTCGTGGTGCTTGAACAATTCGGGGTTCAATACTTCAAAGCCGTTGACGCCTTCGCGCCCGAGACTGATGTCCAGGAACATGGGCACGCGGGTCATGCTCTCTACACCCGAGGCGATCACATAGTTCATGTCACCAGCAGCGACGGCCTGGCTGGCGAAATGCACTGCCTGCTGGCTCGATCCGCACATACGGTTGAGCGACACACCTGGAACCTTGACCGGAAAATCCGCCAACAGCACGCCCAGCCGGCCAGGATTGGCGCCTTGCTCACCAGCGAGCGAGACAGTGCCATCGATCACGTCTTCGATCTTCTCGGCATCGATGCCCGCGCGCTGCACCAGGCTCTTCAGCGTGTGCGCCAGCAGGCTGTCGGGACGGATCTCGCGCAACGCGCCGCCCCTGCGGCCGAAGGGCGTGCGGATCGCTTCTAGGATGACTGCTTCTGGCATTTCTTCCTCCGTAAATCGTAATAGCGCAGGTCAAAACCTTCGGCGCAAAGACGCAAGGAAAACGAAAGGGAATTTTGTCCGGTATGCGCAGATTTCCACGGGATCCATTGCGATCGGATTACACTGAAAGCCATCTCTCTTTTTTCTCTCTCTGTTTTCCCTTTGCGCCTTTGCGTCTTTGCGTCGAAGGTTTGCAGTCTTTACGACCTAGCAAGCTCCCGAGCGATGATATTTCGCTGGATCTCCGCCGTGCCCTCATAGATCTGCAGCACCTTTGCATCGCGGAACAACTTCTCCACCGGATACTCGGTACTGTAGCCCATCCCACCGAAGATCTGTACGGCCTCGCCCGCCGCCCACATGGCACTGTCGGCCGCGAAGGTCTTCGCATACGCAGCCTGCAAGGTATTGCGGCGCCCGCTGTCCAACAGCCAAGCGGCCTGATGGATGAGCAAACGTGACGCTTCGCCGCGCAAGGCCATGTCCGCCAGTTTGTGGCCGATGGCCTGATGCTCGATGATTGGTTTACCCATCGTGTGGCGAGTCTTGGCGTACTGCAGCGCCTCGTCCAGCGCACGTTGCAGAAGTCCGAGCGCCAACGCCCCGACCATCGGACGCGAACGATCGAACACTTTCATCGCGATGACGAAGCCTGCACCCTCAGTGTCGATGAGTGCACTTTCCGGCACTTCCACGTTCTCGAAGAACACTTCGGCGGCCGGGCCGGCGCGCTGCCCGAGTTTGCCCAACGACGGACCCACCGTGAGGCCGGGGGTGTCGCGGTTCACGAAGAACGCACTGATTCCGCTGCGCGCTGCGTCGGAGTCGGTCTTGGCGAAGACTACGAACATGCTCGCCAGCGGCGCGTTGGAGATCCACACCTTGCTGCCGTTGATGACGTATCCGTCACGGCTTCGGATAGCGCGCGTCTTGATCCCCGCAACGTCCGAACCCGCGCTGGGTTCGGTCACTGCGTATGCGCCGAATTCACCTCGCAGCAAGCGCCCGAAGGCCTCCTGCTTCTGCTCCTTTGTCCCGGCCACATGGAATACATCTGCGAAGATCGAATTGAGTCCCAGCGCTCCGGTGATCCCGGTGCAGGCCCAACTCAATTCCTCCGTCACCAGGGCAAGGTCCAACGCCCCCCATCCGCTGCCGCCGAACCCCGTGGGAATGGTCATGTTGACCAGACCCACCTCGCGCGCTTTGTGGTGCACCTCGGTCGGAAAACGCGCTTCCCGATCGCAGATGGCGGCGAGCGGCAGGATCTCCTTGCGGGCAAATTCCTTGGCCGTACGCTTGATCAGCTTTTGTTCGTCGCTTAATTCGAAATTCATGTCAGTAAACCTTCGACGCAGAGACGCAAAGGCGCAAAGGAAACCATGAAAGGAATTTCCCTTCCCGAACGCTGCACACTCCATAGGATTTCGCCCCGGGCGTGATCTCCCGATGTCGAAAGTTTGTATTCTCTCTCGTTTATTTTCTTTCCTTTGCGCCTTTGCGTCTTTGCGTCGAAGGTTTACGCCTTACGCTTTACTCCCACTTCCAATCCCGATACTGCTCCCGCAGCTTGGTCTTGAGAAACTTGCCTGTTGAAGTGCGCGGGATGGCATCGATGAACACATATGCATCGGGCACCATCCACTTCACGAACTTCTGCGCCAGATACTGTTTGATGTCCGCTTCGGTCGCCTTCTCGCCTGGTTTCAACACGATCACGGCTAACGGACGCTCGGACCACTTTGGATGAGGCACGGCGATAACCGCCGCTTCCTGCACCGCCGGGTGGCCCATGATCGCGTTCTCGAGGTCCACCGAGCTGATCCATTCGCCACCGGACTTGATCAGGTCTTTCGTGCGATCGGTAATCTTCAAGAAGCCCAGTGGGTCGATCGCTGCGACGTCACCTGTGCGCAACCAGCCGTCCTCGGTGAAACTCTCGCCCGATACAGGCACGTTGTGATAGCTGCGCGTAATCCAGGGACCGCGGCATTGAACTTCCCCTACGGTCTTGCCGTCCCAGGGAACCTCGCCTTCATCGCCGACGCCGCGGATATCCACCAGCGGCAGCGGATAACCCTGCGTCGCCAGCACTTGGAAGCGTTCATCCTCGGACAGATGATCCTGCTGCGGGACGATCTTGGAGATCGTGGCCACTGGCGAGGTTTCCGTCATGCCCCAACCCTGAATCACCTGAATGCCGAGTTTTGCATAGGCTCGAATCAAAGCCTCGGGAACGGCCGAGCCACCGACAGTCAAGCGCAACCCGGGTTGTAATTTCCATTTGCCCGCATTCTTGGCGAGGATCTGGGCCATCGGAAGCCATATGGTGGGCACACCGCAGGAGATCGTGACCTTTTCGCTTTCCAGCAACGGAATCAGGTCATCTGGATGCAGGTGCGGGCCGGGAAACACGATCTTCAAGCCGAGCATCACCGCGGTGTACGGTATGCCCCAGGCGTTGGCATGGAACATCGGCACGACCGGCAGTATCACGTCGCGTCCCGAAATGCCGATCGCATCCGGCAAGGCCTGCACCAGCGAGTGCAGCACCTGCGAACGATGCGAATACACCACGCCCTTGGGCCTGCCGGTGGTACCGGACGTGTAGCACATCGCGCACGGCTCATTCTCGTCCATCACGGGATAGTCGAAGTCCCCCGTGGCAGTGCGCAAGAAAGCCTCGTAGTCATCCAAGTCGGCAGGAACCGGCTTGCCGGTCAAGGGGACGACGATCACTCGTTCGAAGTTGACCTTGTCACGGAACTGGTGCAGCAACGGCAGCAAGACGTCGTCTACCACGAGGAAACGGTCTTGTGCGTGATTGGCGATGAAAGCGATGTCGTCCGGTGACAGACGCAGATTGAGCGTATGCATGACGCCGCCCGCCACGATGGCACCGAAGTAGGTCTCGTAGTGGGCGTAATGGTTCCACATGAGAGTCGCCACGCGGTCCCCGCGTTTCAACCCTGCCCGTTGTAGTGCCTCAGCGAGCAGACGTGCACGCCGGTAGAAG